>Ga0315541_1002714_pt1 | contig 14301 bp, 12 predicted proteins | sample SalMarSW160190MG_FD_203095 | JGI IMG/M metagenome (GOLD analysis project Ga0315541, IMG submission 203095) | Salt marsh sediment microbial communities from the Plum Island Ecosystem LTER, Massachusetts, United States - Salt Marsh Sediment SW1601-190 ...
CCTACCCGGCTTCGCCTGATCCGGCTACGCTAAGAGCTACGCCGTGACGAGCAGGCTTCGCCGTGGCAAGCGATATAAGATTGAGGATTACGTATATGAGTATGACAATTACTGAGAAAATTCTGGCGAGGGCGGCGGGGAAAAAGAAAGTTAGGCCGGGTGAGCTTATAGATGCAAATATTGACGTCGTTATGTGTGTCGATGTTACGACGCCGCCGGCTATCTCTATGCTCGTAGAAAAGGGTATCGATAAGGTGTTCGACAGGGAAAAAATAGTCGTAACGCCTGACCATTTTCAGCCGGCAAAGGATATCAAGAGCGCTGAGCTGCATAAGCGACTCGACGAATGGGCAAGGCGACACAAGATAAAATACTACTATAAAATCGGAAGGGCTGGAGTATGTCATGCACTGCTGCCGGAACAGGGACATATCCGGCCTGGTGAAGTTATCGTCGGGCCTGACTCGCATACGTGCACATACGGCGCATTTGCGGCGTTTAGCACCGGTATCGGATCAACCGATGCGGCAGCGGCAATAGCGACAGGGCGGTTGTGGTTTAAGGTTCCGGCATCGATAAAAATAGTGCTCAACGGAACACTTGGCCCCGGGGTCTATAGTAAAGATGTTATCCTTGCAGTCATCGCAAGGATTGGCGTGGATGGTGCGCTCTATAAGGCGATGGAATTTGTCGGGCCGACACTGACAGAGATGTCGATGGAAGCGAGAATGACGATAACGAATATGGCCATCGAGGCCGGCGGTAAAAACGGGATAATGCCGTTTGACGATATAACGAAACAATATCTCGATGAACACCTGAAAGACAAAACTGATTATACGGTGTATGAATCTGACGAAGATGCCGAGTATGTTGCAACCGAGGAATTCGACTGCACAAAAATCGAGCCGATGGTAGCTCTTCCGCATCTGCCAAGTAATAGTGTCCCCATCGGTGAGTGTGCCGGCAAAGAAATGGACCAGGCATATATCGGAAGCTGCACGAACGGGCGAATCGAGGACCTGAGAATCGCTGCTAAAATTATGAAGGGAAAACAGGTTGCTATTCGAACAATCATTGTTCCCGCTACGCCGACTATCTGGAAACAGGCGAAAGATGAAGGGCTGTTCGATATATTTTACGATGCCGGCTGTGTAATCGCTGCGCCAACCTGCGGGGCGTGCTTAGGCGGCTTTATGGGAGTATTGGCTGAAGGTGAAAAGTGTGTCAGCACGACAAACAGAAACTTTGTCGGCAGAATGGGACATCCGAAAAGTGAAGTCTATCTGGCCAGTCCTGCGACAGCGGCAGCAAGCGCAGTAGAAGGCAAGCTGACCGATGCAAGAAGGTTTTTTTAACCGCGGATTTCGCAGATTAAAAAAAGATAATGAAAAGAGAATTTATTTAACCACAGATTAGCGCAGATTTTCGCAGATTAAAAAGAAATGACTTATTTACATAAGGATTTGACAGAGAAAATTATAGGAGCTGCCATGGAGGTTCATCAAACTCTCCGCAGCGGTTTCCTTGAGAGCGTTTATGAAGAGGCAATGGCGATAGAATTAGACTTACAGGAAATTCCTTTTGAAAGACAACAACCTATAGATGTGTTTTATAAGGGAAAAGTTGCAAAACAGTTCTTTTGCGACTTTATCGTCGAAGGGAATGTTTTAGTAGAACTAAAGGCTATAAAAAAATTGTCGGAGAATGATTATGCTCAGGTTTTGAATTACTTAAAAGCGACCGGGCTATCGTTGGCGCTATTAATCAACTTCGGCGCGCCTTCGCTTGAGTTTAAAAGAATTATCGACACTTGAAGTGTTTTAAAAATTTTAATAAATCAGTGAAAATCAGTGTTAATCTGTGGTTAAAGAGAAAAGAGGGGTTATGGCAAGAGCACACGTATATAAGAGAGACCAGTGCCTTTAGGCACATAAATATTAAAATTGAGAGATTAGATTTTTATCTGAGGTTATAAAGATGAGTAAAGCGCATGTATATAAGCGAGACCATATAAATACGGATGAGATAATACCGGCGAGGTATCTCACTACCGATGACCAGGCAGAATTAGCAAGGCACTGCCTTGAGGATTTGGATGCAGAGTTTGTGAAGAAGGTAAAAAAAGGCGATATAATAGTTGCCGGAGAAGACTTCGGCTGTGGCTCCAGTCGTGAGCATGCCGTCTGGGCCATACGAGGAGCGGGCGTAAAGGCCGTCATTGCAAAATCATTCGCCCGAATCTTCTATCGTAATGCTATCAACAACGGCTTCTATATTATCGAATCGCCGGATGCGCTGGATAAAATCAAAGACGGAGATGAAATAGAGATAGATTTCAAAAACGGCTTGATAAAAAACAAGACAGCCGGTATCGATATTGAATTTGTTCCGCTGCCGGATTTTGCGCTTGAAATAATCGAGGCAGGCGGATTGCTCGAACATATTAAAAAGAAATAAAAGTAACCACGGGTACCCGCCTGCGCGGGCACAAGTTTCACGGATTAACACAGTTTTGTTCTCTTTATTCTGTTTTTATGTTGACATTTCATTTGAGGTAGAATAAATTACTGACAAAAAGTCCGCCAGACGGACGGTGGATAAATGTTGTATATTATTATGTTAGGCTGCTGAGACTACAAAATGATTGTTAAGAGGTTACGCCTGTAAAAAGAATTAACAAATTTGACTTTGTTATATTAAAATTAGGATGCATTTGCCGCATAAATCTGTTCATTTGTGAACGTCAAAAAGCAAAAGCCAGGAGGCATGTACTACAAGGCTTTAACTGAAATCTAAAAAAGTCAAATTAAGAATATGAGATAAAAAATGAAAAGACCTGTCATTTTATTATTTATCTTACAATTACTTGTGTTTATCGGATGCACAGGGAAAGTTGGAAAGATCGCATTCACTTCTAACCGGGATGGTAATAATGAAATCTACGTAATGAATGTAGACGGCTCCAATCAAACCAATTTAACAAATAGCCCAACATTTGATTGGTATCCAAATTGGTCTCCTGATGGGAAGAAAATCATTTTTGGTTCTTTTAGAAATCCCAGTAACGAAGATGATGAGGACATTTATGTAATGAATGCAGATGGTACTAATATTAAGAAACTAACAGACACTCCGTCAGGGTGGAATGATTTTGGTGCCTGGTCGCCAGATGGAACTAAGATTGCATTTTGTTCTAATCGAGACGGAACACAAGATATATATATAATGAATGCTGATGGTAGTGGTATCACTAGAGTTACAAATGACCCAGAGCCAGATTACTATCCCAATTGGTCGCCAGATGGATCTATAATTGTGTATTTGTCCGTTGATCCTGGAGACAATTGCGAAATCTACATTATTAACATTGATGGCACTAATAAAGCCAATCTAACTAACAATCCTGAAATAGACGGCTACCCTTCATTTTCACCGGACGGAACAAGGATTGCCTTTAACCATGAATTCTACCGTGGAGAAAAAGCGGTATGCAATATTTGTGTAATGGATCCCGACGGTACAAACTTTGTGCAATTGACTCAGCAATCGACGATTCATGAACCTTTAGGGGGAGGGGTACCTAGATGGTCACCAGATGGTTCAAAAATTGTCTTTCAGGCTGAAGGAGAGATTTATACGATAAATGCTGATGGCACAAATCGGGTTAACATAACAAACAGTCCAGGAGCTGATTGGTATGCTTCTTGGTCGCCGATTCGGTATAATTATTAAAAGCAGAATTATTGACACATCAGGCTTGAGAGGGACGGGCTAAAGGCCGCAGCTTAGATCGTCGTCCGACTGAATAGCAGCCTAAAATCAGTGGAAATCGTGTTGTACAACTCCCCGTAAGCCCCTCAATGGCGTAAGCCATCCTTTGGAAGGACGCTACGCAGGCATATCGTGTAGATTTTCTTGATAAGGCGGTTCTTTGAAAGTATAGTAGGGGTAATTGGAAAAACGAACCCCGCGTAAAACGCGGGACTAAATATGAGATTGCTTCCCTTCGGCTGCGCTCAGGGCAGGCTTGCAGCGCTTCTCGCAATGACATTCTGGAAGCGATAAGAAAATTTTTGGGAGGTTATAAAAATGAGTGCCAGGCAAAATCCTGATGACAGTATTACGCTCAATCAGCTTGAAGGCGTGCAGAGAAGTATTACCAACCGGCTGAAACAGCTTCAAAAGAAAGTGCGAGTGAACGAGAAAGAGATTGTCCTCGAGCTGATACAACTGACTCGCGAGAATTTATATAGAAAGGCCCAGATTCTCTGCGAAGAAAGGGATGCCTACAGAGATAAGCTGCAGGCGATAAGCAAGGTTATGGAAAAATAAGACATTACTTAAAGCTGTAAATTATACGAAGAATATAGATTCCCGCTTCCGCGGGAATGACCCCTGCCAACAACATGCAGGGGCAGGCAAAGAAATCGATAGATAACTGTTAAGGAGAATATGAAAGTGGCGAAGACGTATAAGATAGCGGTAATACCCGGTGACGGGACGGGGCCGGAAGTGACGGCTGAGGCGGTTAAGGTATTAAAGGCAGCGGCGGACAAGTTTAATTTCAAGGTCGGTTTGACCGAGTTCGATTTCGGCGGGGAACGCTATAAGAGGACCGGCGAGACGCTGCCGGACAGCGCTATCGAGGAGCTTCGCAAGTTCGATGCGATTCTATTAGGCGCAATCGGCCATCCGGATGTTGCGCCGGGTATCCTTGAAAAAGGCATATTGCTGAAGGCGCGGTTCGGGCTTGACCAGTATATAAACCTTCGGCCTGTAAAACTATACCCGGGTGTTGAAACACCTTTGAAGGACAAAGGGCCTGACGATATAGATTTCGTGGTTGTTCGCGAAAATACCGGCGACCTCTATACCGGCACGGGCGGATTTACGATGAAAGGGACACCCAACGAAGTGGCTGTTCAGTCGGCTGTATATACGCGTTTTCAGGTTGACCGCTGCTTAAAGTACGCTTTCGAATATGCACGTAAGTACGGTAAGAAAACGCGCGGCAAAGGCGAGAATAATACGCTTGCACTTTGCGGCAAGACGAACGTGCTGACGTATGTGTATGACCTCTGGGAACGGGCATTTCATGAGATGGGCAAAAAAGAATACCCCGATATAGTGCGTGAATATTATCACGTTGACGCAACGTGTATGTGGATGGTCAAGAACCCGGAATGGTTCGATGTGATTGTAACGGGCAATATGTTCGGTGACATTATCACCGACCTCGGCGCGATGGTGCAGGGCGGTATGGGTATAGCTGCAGGCGGCAATCTCAATCCCGAGGGCGTAAGTATGTTCGAGCCCATCGGCGGAAGCGCACCGAAATATACCGGCAAAGGTGTTATCAATCCATTGGCTGCTATATGCGCTGTGCAGATGATGCTGGCCACATTAGGTGAAGAAAAAGCAGCGGAGCAGGTAGAGAAGGCAGTGATGTTCGTGACCGCCAACAAGCTCAAATCGATGCAGGCAGGAAAGATGGGCTACTCAACCAGCGAAGTTGGTGACTTGGTAGCGGAAAGACTCGCATGATAGTGTTATGCCGGCTAATTTAACACCAGAATATTTTAAGGCAGAACAGTGGTATCGCGAGGCGACGACCAACGAGGAGAAGATTCTCGCGCTTGAGCGGATGCTTGCGGTGATGCCCAAGCATAAGGGTACCGACCACCTGAAGGGGGACCTTCGCAGAAAGCTCAGTAAATTAAAAGAGGCGCCGGCAAAAAAGGGGAAAGGCAAGCATGTCGATATCTTCCATGTCCAGCGAGGCGGTGTAGGACAGGTCGTTCTATTGGGCACGCCGAACAGCGGCAAGAGCTCCGTTGTTGCAGCAATGACCAATGCAAAGGTCAACGCAGCCGAATTTCCTTTCGCCACTACGGCTCCCGTGCCGGGAATGATGATGTTCGAGGATGTGCAGATTCAGCTTGTAGATATGCCGCCGATTACTGCTGATTACATTGCTCCGGGGCAGGTAGGCACGTATCGCAACTGCGACCTGATTGCTATTGTCATCGACCTTTCCGCCGACGTTAAAGAACAACTGGATGTCTGCCTGAATTTTCTTGAGGGCAGAAGTCTGTTGTTTGAATCCGATACGCCTGCTGTGGATGAGCGAGGTAACGCGTTAGGCGAGCGTTCCGTTTGCATCTGCACCAAATCCGACATTGCTGCAGCCGGTTCGATTGAGACATTTAAAAGGTCATGCAAATACTCTTTTGAATTTGTTAAGGTGTCGGTCGAGAATGGCGAGGGAATGGACAAGCTAAGCGAGTTTTTGTTCAGGCAGTTAAATATTATTCGCGTTTACGCCAAGCCGCCGGGCAAAAAAGCGGATATGGATGAGCCGTTTACGCTGCTGGCGGGTTCTACTGTTATGGATTTGGCCACGGCTATTCACAGGGAACTGGCTGAGAAGCTGAAATTCGCGAGAATCTGGGGCACCGGTGTCTATGACGGCCAAAATGCTCAGAGAAACCATATCCTTAACGACAAGGATATTATAGAGTTGCATTTCTCTTGATTTTCCCTAAAATTTTAGATGTGAGGTTTCCGCCTCTTAGTTGGTAAAATGCGATACGAAAGGAGTTACTATGTACACACGGAAAGCAATCGAACTGATAATGGCACTTGGTATTTGCTGTGCGCTGGGTCTGTTGGGGTGCGATACTGGCACGAATATTAAAGGCCCTGGTGCGAAGCTTGGCAAAATTGCCGAGCGCGAAGGCAGGGATTATCCTGTTCAGCCGATATCGTTCACCAATGTTAAGGTTACGGATAAATTCTGGACGCAACGGATTGAGACGAACCGAAAAGTGTCGATTCCTTATGCCTTTGACAAGTGTGAAAAAACCGGCAGGATTGACAATTTTGCCATAGCAGGGGGGCTGAAGAAAGGCAAACATCGCGGGGGCTTTCCGTTCGACGATACCGACTTATACAAGATTCTCGAAGGCGCATCTTATTCGTTGAGTGTTCATCCTGACGCAAAACTTAAAAAGTACCTGGATGAGCTGATTGTCAAGATAGCTGCTGCTCAGGAAGACGACGGTTACCTGTACACAGCCCGCACAAATAATTCCAAACGTTTAAGCAATTGGTTCGGGGAAAAGCGATGGGAAAAACTGGACGACAGCCACGAGCTTTACAATATGGGTCATCTTTATGAGGCGGCGGTCGCGCACTATCAGGCGACGGGTAAACGGACGCTGCTGGATGTTGCAATCAAGAACGCCGATTTCCTTGATACGGTGTTCGGCCCGGGCAAGAATGGGACCGTGCCCGGCCATCAGATAATTGAAATGGGACTTGCGAGACTGTACCGAACCACCGGAGACGAAAAGTACCTGAAATTGGCCAAATTTTTCCTCGACACCCGTGGTCCCGGCGGCAGAGAGTACAACCAGTCTCATCAGAAGGTTGTCGAGCAGAGCGAGGCGGTGGGGCACGCTGTGCGGGCATCCTATATGTATTGCGGTATGGCAGATGTCGCGGCGTTGACCGGCGACGATAGTTATCTTAAAGCAATCGACCGGATATGGGAGAACGTTGTCGCAAAAAAGCTTTATATTACCGGCGGTATTGGCGCCAAGAGTGATGGTGAGGCCTTTGATAAAGACTACGAGCTGCCTAACGCGAAGGCGTATTGCGAGACCTGTGCGGCCATCGGTAACGTTATGTGGAACCACCGGATGTTTTTGTTTCATGGTGACGCAAAATATATCGATGTGCTGGAGCGAACCCTTTACAACGGTCTGATTTCGGGAGTGTCGCTTAGCGGCGACAGATTTTTCTATCCTAATCCTCTTGAGTCGCGCGGTCAGCACAGGCGCAGCGCATGGTTTTCCTGTGCCTGCTGTCCGACAAACGTAACGCGTTTTATCCCATCAGTTCCCGGATACGTATATGCACATTCCGAGGACAAGCTGTACATCAATCTGTTCGTCAGTGGTTCCGGGACCATAATAACGAAAGACAACGCCGTGCGGATAAACCAGAAGACGCATTATCCGTGGGATGGGGCGGTTAAGATGACGGTTGAGCCGCGGAGCCCGGCCAAATTTACAATTTACGTTCGTATTCCCGGCTGGGCGCAGAACAAGCCGGTGCCGAGCGATTTGTATCGTTATGCCGACAGCAGCGATGAAAAAGTGAGTCTGAGCGTCAACGGCAAAGAGATTGCTTTGGATATGGAGAAAGGTTTTGTCTGCATTGAGCGGAATTGGAAAAAGGGCGATGTTATCGAATTGGAACTGCCAATGCCGGTGCGGCGGGTTGTGTCTGACGAGAAAGTCAAGGCGAATACAGGCAGGGTAGCCCTGCAGCGTGGCCCGATTGTGTACTGCGCCGAGGGTGCTGATAATGACGGCCATGTTCTTAATCTTGTTTTGCAGGATACTGCCGAACTGAAGACAGAGCATAGAAGGGATTTGCTCGGCGGCGTAACGGTGATTCGCAGTGAGGCAGTTGGTCTGAGCTATGACAAAGAAGGGAAAATACAGTCAAGGCAAAAACAGGATATCGTGGCTATTCCCTACTGTGTCTGGGCGAATCGGCGTTCCGGCGAAATGGCGGTCTGGCTGGCGCGAGATGAATCGGCGGCGCGGCCTCTGACACCGCCGGGGATGAAACGCGAGATGTCTGCGGAGAGAACAAGGCCAACCGTTAAAATCGATGCAACTAAAACCAGAGAGCCGATTTCGAAATATATCTACGGTCAGTTTATAGAGCATCTCGGCAGGTGTATTTACGGCGGGATTTGGGCAGAGATGCTCGAAGACCGTAAGTTCTATTTTCCCATCAAGGCGAATTACGCCCCCTATCGAGGCACGCAGGGCGTTTCCAAAGAACATCCTTTTGCGGTAGTAGGCGCCTCGCCCTGGCAAATCATGGGAGCGGCTGATTCGGTGGTTATGGTCAAGGAAGATTCCTTCGTTGGCGAGCACACACCGCTTATTCAGTCCGGCAGCGGTATCCGACAACTCGACCTGGGTTTGGTTAAAAATAAAAAATATACCGGCTATATCTACCTCAAAGCCGGACAGCTCCCGCTCCCGTCTTCAACAGAGGACACAGGAGCGAATGTGACGATATCACTTATCTGGGGTGATAAACCGGAAGAACGAGACGTTGCTCACTTTAGTATCGATGCGAACCGTTATACCAAACAGCAATTCCAGTTTACAGCCGGTGCCTATACGACAGAGGGTAAACTGGAAATCAAGGTAGCCAATGGTGCGTGCTTTGTGGGTACGGTCTCTCTGATGCCGGCGGACAATATCGATGGTATGCGGGCCGATACATTGGGATTGCTTAAAGAACTCGGCGCCCCGATGTATCGCTGGCCCGGCGGAAACTTCGTCAGTGGTTACGACTGGCGCGATGGTATCGGCGACAGGGACAGGAGACCTCCTCGCAAAAATCCAGCGTGGACGGGAGTAGAGCACAATGACTTCGGCTTCAACGAATTTATTCGTTTTTGCCGTCTGGTCAATGCCGAGCCATTGGTGACCGTCAATACCGGTTTCGGCGATGCCTACTCCGCGGCTGCTCAACTGGAATATTCCAACGGCTCGGCTGATACAATCATGGGCTCTTTGCGGGCCAAGAACGGTGAGCCGGAACCCTTTGATGTTCGCTACTGGTGTATAGGCAATGAAATGTGGGGTAATTGGCAGCTCGGCTATATGAAGCTGGAACATTATGTCCTCAAACATAACTGGATTGTGGACAAGATGCGCGAGGTTGACCCGAATATCGTCCCGATTGCCTCCGGAAATGCCGGCCCGTGGAGCAAGGGATTGCTGCGGCACTGTTCGAATCATATAGACCTGATTGCAGAGCATTTTTATTGTAAGCAAAAATCTGACATTATCGAACATACCTCCCAAATCGCCGACAATATCAAACAAAAGGTTCAATTCCATCAGCAACTCCGACAAAATTTGAATACTCTGAAAGATAAAGATATACGAATTGCCATGACTGAATGGAACTACTGGTATGGTCCGTATCTGTTTGGCGAATTAGGAACCCGGTATTTCCACAAAGACGCTCTTGGGATAGCCAAAGGCCTGCACGAATATTTTCGTCATTCAGATATAATTTTCTTAGCTAATTATGCCCAGACGGTCAACGTCATCGGCTGTGTCAAAACTTCCAAAACCGATGCTGCCTTTGCCACAACAGCTTTGCCTTTGAAACTCTACCGGCAGCACTTCGGCACGATTCCGGTTGAAGTTGCAGGTGTTGTTTCACCCGTCGATATAACAGCCGCCTTGACGAGCGACAAAGAGGCACTTACGGTTGGTATTGTCAATCCTGCCGAGAGCAAATACGAATTTACATTGGACTTAAAAGGCATAAAGCTGACCGGCAGTGGACAGCTTTGGGTGATATCCAACTCTGACCCTATGGCTTACAACGAGCCCGGCAAAGAGCCACAGGTTGTGATTGAGGAAAAAACGCTTGCAGAAGTCTCCGATGTGTTAGATATTCCGCCACTTAGCATCTGTCTTTACAAACTGAACATAAGCAAATAGAATATAATTGTTTTGAACAATTGATTCCGGAGAATTTTAGATGGAGTGCAAAAAAGAGCAGAACCTTAAAGACTGCAATTGCACATATCCATGTAGCAAAAAGGGGGTATGCTGCGAATGTATAAAGTCTCATTTGGCTATAAAGGAGCTGCCTGCTTGCTGCTTCCCTGATGATGTTGAGAAAACTTACGACCGCAGTTTCACGGCCTTCGCCAAGGCCTGGGGATTGTAAACAAAAAAACACATTGCAAAAAAAGCCGGGGCAACAAGCCCGGCCTTTTTGATAGAACTTATATTGAAGGACTATTTCGGAAGTTTGTCCGGCGCGACCTCTTCGACGTGCAGGTCGCCATAAATCACGCGATAGGTCTTCGAGTCTTTCGGCTGATACCAGAACACCAATTTTTCAGCATCGCCGAGTTTTACACCTTGTCCGGCATAGCGCCACTTGCCACCGCTTTCGTAAATTTGGAGGAACAGCATTCCTCGTATAAATTTCATCCCCAGTTGCTTTTTTTCATCATCCGGAAGGTCCAACGGAGCAAGCTTTTCTCCAAGCAGAGGCACTTTTTTCATGGTATTTTCGGTGCCTATAGCCTCCGGGAACTTGCCATCCATCAGAACATCGGCCCAAATCCGCAAGCTTTCAATAAAGTCCTGCTCGGTGGCCCCTGAGAAGTCGAACTCGGTTTGCTCTAACGTATATCCCGGTGGCACGTCCATACTAACCAGCGAGTCCTCTACCGGCGCATCAAACTTGAAGTTCTTCAAAATAACAAATAACTGTACCAATCGAAGTTCTACCCGTATCGGAACGGCTGTTTTAGGATCGGCCCAGATGGTCACTTGCTCATTTGGGCCCTGGGCAGCAAAGCCGATAGTTTTTTGTCCGTCGATGTCCTGTTCGCCAAGTTCTTTAACATTAGGACTATCTTTTAACTTCATAAGGACCTTCCGAACAAACTCTATGTAGTTTTTCGTTCCTTCCTGAAGTGAGCCTTTTATATCAATATAAACGGCTGTTTTTGCTTCGGTATCAAGTGCGAGTATTTTCGCACTTTCCAGGTCAATAATAGAGGTCATGTTTGGCAGGTTCGATATGGTCCTTCTGATTCGTTGACCCACAACTATTTCGTGCATGACGGGGCCTGTTTCTTCGTCTTCGCCTATAATGAAGTCGAAAATCACAGTACGCGCGTTAAGGATGGGCTGGATGACATCCGCGAAGGTTACAGTACCACCGAAGAATTGGCTGAAGCCAAAAAATGCTGCTACGATTATCACCGCCGCAGCGGCTAATTTTGTTATTTTGCTTTTCATAATAAACTCCCACAAAACATAGTGTTTCGGTTGTCTTTTTTGCATTAAAGTTTTGGCAAAATCTTTTGACGTTTGGTCTGCGAGCCTGTGCACATCAGCCGGCACATCTTCACTGCCGATATTCTTCAGGATTTCTTCGATTCTTTCTTCGTTCATTTTTATCTCTCCTGTTCTACTAAAGCGGCAAGTTTGCTTTTCAAAGTACCGATTGCCTTGGATACGTGCGACCTTGCCCCGGCTTCAGTGCAACACAATTTTTCAGCGATATCCATGTAATCATGCTGCTCCAAGTATCGCATTACTATTGCCCGGCCCTGCCTGGCGGGCAGATGACCTATCTCGCGTCTTACTATTGATGTCAGCTCCTCTTTGTTGAGCTTTTCGTCCGGTCCTTTATCTGTGCTGATTCGGCTTCGGGCGAATTGGCCATCTTTGCCGATTCTGTTTCGCCACGCGGTGGAATTGGCCGTCAGTGCAATCCGATAGATGTACGCACCAGCTTTTTTGGTGTTGAGCTTCTCGATGTTCTGCCACATCCCTAAAAGGGCATATTGCATTGCCTCGGTGAAAAGCTCGCGGTCACCTGTCAGTTTCCAAAGAACAGATGTTAGAAATCTGACATATTTTGCTCTTATCTGTTCGAAGGTCTCTGCTCTTCTGGATAAATTCATCTATACAACTCCAATATTCCTAAAACCTGAACGCGTTCGGTGCCGTAAGGCATGGCTAATGCCATTTCCATATAATAATAACAGCCGGGATTCCATCTTGTGTAAAATATTTTGTAAAAAAAACCCCCGCAATAGATTACGGGGCTAAATATTTCTGTGTTTTTAACGAATTGCTATTCGATTCTTGCAATATTATCAAAAATTGATTTTTTTTTCTGTGAGGCGTTCGTAGGCCTCGATATATTTTTTGCTTGTTTTAGCGGCAATGTCGTTCGGCAGCTCTACGCCGAGCCCGGATTTGTCGAAGTTTATACTCTCTAAGTAGTTACGTACAAACTGCTTATCGAAGCTTTCCTGGTCTCTGCCCGGCTGATATTTATCGGCGGGCCAGAAACGCGAAGAGTCCGGAGTCAAAATCTCATCAATCAAAATAATCCTGCCGTCCACAATCCCCCACTCAAACTTTGTGTCGGCAAGAATCATCCCCTTGCTCTCGGCGTAATCACCGGCTTTTTTGAAAACCTCTATACTTTTATCACGCACATAGTTCGCCCGCTCTTTTCCAATGATATCAATGCATTTCTCGAAGCTGATATTCTCATCGTGTGTTCCTCTCTCAGCTTTTGTTGCGGGAGTGAATATAAATTCCGGCAGCTTCTCGCACTGCTTAAGGCCCGCCGGCAGTTTCTGACCGCAAACTGTGCCGCTTTGCTTGTATTCTTTCCATCCTGAGCCGGCCAGATATCCCCGGACCACGCACTCAACAGGTAAGACTTCGCCTTTTTTAACCAACATACTCCGCCCGGCCAGGCGAGCCTTAAAATCGCAAAAAGGAGGTGGAAAACTCTCAACATCGGCGGCAATTAAATGATGCTCAACCTCATCGCTTAGAAAGTCGAACCAGAACAGAGAAATCTGCGTCAAGACAATTCCCTTATGAGGTATTCCATTGGCCATAACCACATCGAAAGCGCTTATCCTGTCGGTAGCAACTATAAGCAGCTTATCGCCAAGGTCGTATATGTCGCGGACCTTGCCACGATTAGGCTCAATACCGGCTATATTTGTCTTCAAAACCGTCTCCATAATTGTCCTTTCCATTGGGCCAGCTTCTTTCTATTTTGCTTGTTTTATGCTACTTCATTTTCTATTCTTGAATCAACATATAAAAACACCTTTTTTTTGACCTCTTCGACATCTTTTGTTTGCGGCAGTAAATCAACCAGCATCTGGAGAAATTTGCGCTGCTTTATACGTTTTAGTGTTGCAGTAAAGTTCACATCATAGACCCAGCCAAGCTGGCAGAGCTTCATATCATTTAGTGTCCTTAACTCTTCGTAAGCTATTCGCTGACCACGAAGAATCTTCTCGACTATCTCCTCAGAATACTCCGGCTCGTCAGGAAGCTCCAGCTCTAATTTGAATCCCTCCGGATTATCTTTATATTGCTGATAGTATTCTGTTACCACATGGAAAACATCGATCTTGTCAGCATCTCGTATTAATTTCGAAAACAAGAGGCAATCACCGTTTAAATCTTTCGGGAGCTCTTTTCGCCCGTGATATTCAATCGCCTTCAGTATCAATTCCCTTTCTTGCTTATCTAAATCATTAAGCACTTTATTTTGGCGTAGGACCTCCACGCCGAGAAGATTATGGTCCACGCTTTTCGGGTCGTTATATGTTCGGTGCCTGACGAACTGCTCGAACCGCCCGATATCGTGAAAAAGCGCTATGGTTTCCGCTATCCGCAT
>Ga0315541_1002717_pt1 | contig 14296 bp, 13 predicted proteins | sample SalMarSW160190MG_FD_203095 | JGI IMG/M metagenome (GOLD analysis project Ga0315541, IMG submission 203095) | Salt marsh sediment microbial communities from the Plum Island Ecosystem LTER, Massachusetts, United States - Salt Marsh Sediment SW1601-190 ...
TTATCGCCCAGATGAGCCACTTCCCGAGACCTGCGATGGAACGGGCCATAAGGTCCCGAACCGCCATCATTGAACACGGTGGGGAAATTGGCCTGGACGCTTGTACTTGATGTCGAGCTATATGTTGTGGTCATAGTCCTGCCGAAATTATTGGTGCTGTCCGGTGCATCGCCAAAATCTAATTCTGCAGCAGCGCCTTGTCCTTCGCAGCTAATGCTTAGCACGCCCTGACCTACTGCCTGCTGATAGCCTCCAACCTCAATCAAATACTGGTTGCCGGCGATCACATCGAGGGAGAGCTGCGATTGCATGCTGCAGAAGTCATCGTTACAGCCGAGCAGTCTGGCTACTGTCGGATTGCACTGGCTTCCATTGTAAACAGCCAGTTTTGTGTCGTAGCTGCTGCCGCACAGGCTGACTGTAGCTGAACCTGTGCACGAAGCAGTATAAATATACCAAATATTGGGGCTGGTCATACAGATGCCGGGGCCATCGGCTGTCGCCTGGGTTGTATCAAAGGCCAGATCAGTTACATCGCCGACTAATTTTGCATCGGAGCAGTTGTCGGCCTGTGGCTGCGGGCCAGGTTGTCCTTCGCAGCTAATGCTCAGCACGCCCTGACCGGTTGCCTGCTGATAGCCTCCGACCTCGATCAGATACTGATTACCGGCGACCACATCAAAGGTGAGCTGCGATTGTGTGCCGCAGAAGTCATCGTTGCAGCCGACCAGTCTGGCTACTGTCGGATTGCACTGGCAGTCATTATAGACGGCCAGTTTTGTGTCGTAGCTGCTGCCGCACAGGCTGACAGTGGCTGTGCCTGTGCAAGAAGCTGTATAGCAGTACCAGATGTTGGGGCTGGTCATACAGATGCCGGGACCATCGGCTGTCGCCTGGGTTGTATCGAAGGCCAGATCAGTTACATCGCCGACTAATTTTGCATCGGAGCAGTTGTCGGCCTGTGGCTGCTGACCGGGTTGTCCCTGGCAAGTGATAGCCAGTTTTCCCCTACCAGTTGCGTTGTTGTAACCTCCGATCTCAATCAGATACTGATTGCCGGAAGTCACATCGAAGCTGAGCTGCGATGCAACATCGCAAAAGTCGTCATTGCAGTCGATCAAATCTCGCAGCGTTGGGGAGCAACCGGCATAGTCATAAGCAGCGAGTATGGTGTCAAAATCGCTGCCGCATAGGCTGACAGTAGCTACACCAGTGCATGAGGCCGTGTAGAGGTACCAGATATTGGGACTGGTGATGCAAAAACCAGGGCCATCAAACGTCGCGCAGCGGGTGTCAAAAGCCTGTTGCCATACTTCACCAACAGGTTGTGCGTTGGCGCAGATATTGTTGGACGGAGGACAGGTCGACGGCTCGCAGGTGATGGTCAGAAGACCCTGACCAGTGTGCTGCTGGTATCCTCCGACCTCAATTAGATACTGATTGCCTACGGCTACACCGAAGCTGACCTGTGAACTTGAATTACAGTAGTCATCGTTGGCTCTGAGCAGGGCACCGGCCGTAGGATTGCAACTGGATCCATTATAGACAGCGAGCTTTGTGTCAAAGCTGCTGCCGCATAGGCTTACCGTGGTGATACCTGAACATGTGGCGGTGTAAACGTACCAGATATTCGGGCTGTCCATATAGTGGCCTGGACCATCAAAGGTGGCATCTGTCGTATTGAACGCCAGATTAGTTACATTGCCGACCGGCGTTGCGTTTGCACAGTTGTCATTTGTGAGGGCAATACCCAACGTAACTTGTGCACTACTGAACAATAAAGCCAGCGTACAGAGCAAACACACTTTTAATTCAAATTTTCTCATAACTAAATCCTCCTAAATATAATAAAAGTTCCGGATTTGTAGACATTCTTTGCGTACGCCTTACACATGTGAAAAGGAAAAATCCAAAAAACGAAAAGTTTTATTACCACTCCTCATTAATCTACTTAATAGGTTCCTATATAATACAAAATTGTAACGCAAAAAACAAGAAAAAAATTGTCCAATACCGCGTTTTTTAACGTACCAAGAGCAATCCACAACCTCTTTATGTAAATCAGATGGTCTGTTATGGCAACGGAATCTAAGTTTGCTTTTTGTAAACCTCTTTAGGATTGTACACCTTTTCTGCGATAAATTCCAGGTTTTTAGTGGTGCCCTTCTTCAAGGCCCGATAAAAACAAGATTGGTAACCGACATGACATTGGCCGGCATCGACGAGCACTTTCAGAACGAGGCAGTCCTGATCGCAATCGACAAGTATTTGTTCTACTTTTTGGATGTGGCCACTGTCTTGCCCTTTCTTCCATAATTTATTTCTCGACCTGCTGAAGTATGTGGCATAGCCGGTTTTAATTGTCAGCTCAAGTGCCTGTCGATTCATAAAAGCTACCATTAAAATTTGCCCAGTTTCCGCATCCTGCGCTATAGCAGGTATCAGCCCATTTTCATCAAATTTCGGGATAAATTCCAAACCTTCTTCGCGAATTTCCTTTGTCGTCATCCGTCGTATCTCCTAAATTTTTATTATCGTCATCTTGTCAGTAAGAGTTTTACATATTATTATCTGTAAAAACAAGATATAGCCTATGGAAACTTGCTTTAATGCCCGAATCAAAAGGTAAAAGAAGCAGATATATTTCATATTTATTACGTTTTGCCGTGGCCGGCGCGGCGTTGTACCTGGCATTTAGAGGTGAGAGTCTAAAACAGGTAAGCGAAGTTCTGTTGGGATTAAAATTATGGGTTATTGCTGCTGCTTTGGGCATTTATATTGTCAGTCAGTTGATATTCGTGACAAGGTGGTCCTTGTTATTGAGGGCCCAGTCAATTAAAATAGGTTTTTGGTCGGCTGTAAAGCTGCATTTTTTGGGATTGTTTTATAATAACTGCCTGCCCAGCTCTGTCGGAGGGGATTTGCTTCGAGCATGGTACGTTACAAAGCACACCGATAAGAAACTGCAAGCTGCTCTGAGTGTGTTTGTTGATAGGGTGATTGGGCTAACAGGCATGTTAATTATGGCCTTTTCCTGCTACTGGTTTATTCCTATGCAGAGCAGCAACCAGTTTGAATCTCAATCTGTGAGAATTAATTTTTTACAGCATATAAACGAATACAGATGGATTCTTATCGGGATTGGGATAGTTCCTGTGGGTGTAACAGCGGTTTGTATGTTTACTGTTTGGGGACGGACTGTGCGGCGACGCTTTTTACAATTAGCATATCAGAAGAGCGCGGTAGTGCTGGGGGAAGTCCGTGAGGCGATTCGGATATATTATAATAAGAAATTGGTTATTGTTGGAATGCTTCTGCTTACTTTTTGCTGCCAGGGGATATTTATTATCGGTATGGTGTTGATAGGTTCAAGTATCGGTATAACTGCACATATAAAGTACTACTTTATTTTCTTTCCTGTTTCATGGCTGTTGGGAGCACTACCGATCAGCGTGGGTGGCGCTGGCATAATGGAATGGTGGCTGAAAGTGATGTTTATGCGGGTGTGTGCCGTATCGAGCGGACAGGCATTGGCTTTGGCATTGTGCCAGCGGCTTATCTGGCTTTTGGGTTCTTTGCCTGGGGCAGGGATACACTTGATTGGTGCGCATTTGCCGAAAGACTTTTCTATTGACGATAACAGGTCAATAAATTAAGTTATGGTGCTCATGGTAAGATGCCGCTATACAAGCATTTTTCTATAGAACAGGAGTCAAGAGACCGGTGTAACGTAATTGCCGGTGTTAAAAATATGAGCATAACGCGGCGCTTCAAAAGTTATTTCTTGCGTGGCTTGGCGGTTCTGCTGCCAACTATCTTGACGATTTGGATTTGCGTCTGGATTTACAAGTTTATCCAGGCCAATATTAGTGTCTATGTAAGTCGCGCTTTAGTCTGGCTAATAATGTTTGCTCAGGGTGAAGGGGGCATCAGTGAAGAAAGACTAACCGAAATTTTAGCAGAAGGTGCTGCTGGTTCCGTAATAGGCTTTCTCATAGCGCTTATTATTGTTTGTATAGTTGGGGCATTATTAGCCAGCGTAGTTGGAAGGGCTATATGGCGAATTATTGAAGAATTCATAATGAGTACGCCTTTCTTGAGACGGGTTTATTCTTATATTAAACAGGTTACCGATTTTGTAATTACACCGGAAGAGAAGGCGAAGTTATTCTCAAGGGTTGTTGCACTCGAATATCCTCGGAAGGGTATATGGTCAATCGGTTTCGTGACCGGCTCGGGACTGAGGAAAGTAGCGGAGAATGAGAAGAAAGAGTTCCTTACTATTCTTATACCCAATTCACCGACACCGGTTACCGGTTATGTAATAGTGGTTCCTAAAGAACAGACTATAGCATTGGATATGACGGTCGAAGAGGCTTTCATATTTGCAATCAGCGCAGGAGTTATAGCGCCGAATAGTCAGCGAATGTCGGTCGCACTACCGAAAGTTGTTGCAGAAAACGAGCAAAAGTAGAGATGGTTTTTCAGTAAAACAGTTAAGGAGACAAAATTTGCTTTTTACAATTACAGGTAAACATATTGACATAACCGAAGCTATTAGAAAATACGCAGAAGAAAAGACTTCCAAGCTCCCCAGGTACTATAGTGTCATAAATCAGGTTGAAGTGATTATCGATGGTGAGCCGAGTGGCAACATCAATGTTGAGATAATTGCCAGAGGCGAGCATAGCAATGTTTTCGTCGGCACAGAAAGAGGGGAAGATGCTTATCAATGTATCGATGGAGCTGTACATAAACTCGAAGGACAGCTAAGGAGAAAAAAGAGCAAGGAAAGAGATGACAAACATCCCGGCGATATAGAGCGAGATATACTGGCATAAAAATAGGTACATTATGTACAAAAATTAACGCACTTGAACTATTTTGGACGGATAAAATGAAATTTGCTGATTTTTTCTGTTTTGATGCAACGATATCTGAGTTGCAATCTAAAGATCGAGATGGCGTAATAGTTGAGCTTGTTTCGGCGCTTGAGAAGGCAGGACGGCTAAAAAAAGGCACCAAAGAAGAGATTATTAAAGCAGTAATTAAAAGAGAGAATGAAGCAAGTACCGGAATGGGCAAAGGCATCGCATTACCTCATGTGAAGCACTCAAGTGTGAAAGATATTGTAGCTGCGATTGGTAAAAGTAGTTTCGGCGTTGATTTTTCAGCTCTTGACAAGCAGCCTGTTTATTCAGTGATACTCTTAATCAGCCCTGTTGACAATCCGGATAAACATTTACAGGCGATGGAGAATATTTTCAGGCTTCTGCAGCAAGAAAAATTTCGCAAGTTTCTAAGACAATCTCGCAGTGCTGAGGATATCGAAGATCTTCTCAGAGAGGTTGATGAGAATCCGGCCTTGAAATAATATAAATTTGAGATTGCTTTTAGATATTGGGGCCTGAAAGTATTGGCAGGATAAAATTCATTGGAGAAAATTGTTTTTGAAACAGCGGTTGAGATAAAAAATGTGAACGGTCTTCATATGCGCCCGGCCATGCAGTTTGTGGATATTGCTAATCAGTTTACTTGTGACATCAACGTTAGTGACGGCGCAAAGGTCGTAGACGGCAAGAGTATAATGCAAATAGCGCTCCTTGCAGCGACCCATGGGACTAAATTAACGATTAAGGCTGATGGTGTTGATGCTCAAGAAGCGATTAGCGCTTTGCAGGAGCTTGTCGAAAGCAGGCATTTCATTGATCCAGACTCAGGCGATTGAGCAAAACAATATAATTTGGTAAACCCCGTTAGAAGCCCTTCGCTCTTCTAAAGGGACTCACACAGGACATTAAACACCGTGCTCACTATAATAAATGAATTAAATATTTTCATCCCCGTACCAGAAGCAGTACGGGGCATTCTAACGGGGTAAACATCACGATGGAGATAAAAAAAGGTATAGCGGTCTCGCCTGGTATTTCTATTGCCAAGTCGCTGATAATTGATTCTGAAGATTATCGGATTCCTCGACGTGAAATTAAGCCTTCGCAACGACTGAGGGAGACTCAACGTATTCGCAATGCCTTCAGAGATGCGATTGAGGAATTAACACAGCTTGAAGCTCAGCAAAACCAGGCGGAAGGCGGTAAGATAAAAGATATTTTTGCAGTGCATCTTCGTTTTTTGCGCGATAGAAGCCTGCGAAAGAAGATAACCGATCTGATTCATTTAGAGTTAGTGACGGCAGAGTATGCCGTGTCAACAGTTCTGCGGGAAATTGCAGCACATTTTTCCAGTGTAAAAGACAGCTACATCAGCGAGCGAGCAGCAGACATTTACGATATCGAGAGACGTCTGCTCAGGCAACTTCTCGGTAAAAGACGTGAGGAAGTTGAGAACTTAAGCGAAGAGCTAGTTATCATTGCCAGGGAGTTGAGCCCCACACAAACAGCCAGCTTCGACAAAAAATTCGTTAAAGGAATTGCTACCGACGCGGGCGGAAGAACCAGTCATACCGCTATCGTAGCCCGTTCCTTAGGCATCCCAGCGGTGGTAGCGCTGGAAGACCTTACAGAGATCGTCCACGGAGGAGATACCGTCATTATCGACGGCAATCGCGGCATCGTCATCGTAAATCCGGATGATGGAACAATCCGACAATATGAAAAATATTCGCACGAGTTTGCAGAGCTGGAGCATAAGCTCGACGCTATAAGGGAAAAACCGGCTGTAACGCGGGACGGCACAAAGATCACAGTTTTGGGCAATATCGAGTTTCCAGATGAGGCTGAGCTGATTGTGCAAAAAGGCGGTGAAGGCATAGGTTTGTACCGGACAGAGTTTCTGTATCTTAGCAGCCCCACCGAGCCTACGGAACAGCAGCATTATGAAGCTTATGCTGAAACCGTCCGGGTCTTGCAGAACAAACCAGTAGTAATAAGAACCTTCGACCTCGGCGCGGATAAACATACCCAAAGCAAGCGTTTTGCACCGGAGCCTAATCCGTTTCTGGGACTAAGGTCAATCAGGTTTTGTCTGCAGAACCTGATGATGTTCAAAACACAATTGCATGCTATTTTGCGGGCCTCGCTTCTCGGCAATGTTAAGATAATGTTTCCATTGATTACAAACCACCAGGAGTTGATGCAGGCCAAGATGATTTTGCGTGACGTGATGGAAGACCTTGATGATGAATCGATTCCGTATAATAGAAATATCGAGGTCGGCATTATGATTGAGACGCCGTCGGCTGCCTTGACGGCCTCAACGCTTGCGCGAGACGCTGCATTTTTTAGCATAGGGACCAACGACCTCATACAATATACCCTCGCGGTTGACCGAGGCAATGAATTGGTTTCCACATTATACTCAGCCACGGACCCGGCGGTGTTAAGGCTTATCAGGACGGTTATTCAGGATGCTCATAAGGCACAAATAGGAGTTAGCGTTTGTGGAGAGATGGCTTCGGAGCCGGATTATGTTATGCTGCTATTGGGATTGGGCGTTAGAACGATTTCTATTACTCCGCCAATGATACCGGAGATAAAGCAGATCATCCGCTCTGTCACGATAGAGGATTGCAATGATGTAGCGAGAAAAGTGCTTAGTATGAATTCCGAAAGGCAGATTTCAAACTTCCTTCGCAACGCCGCCAGAAAGATTCTGCCGGAAGCTTTTTAAGGCATTTTTGTGGAGGTATTGTACCATGTCGCGGATTATGAAATTGTTTGTTTTGTTCAATATAGTGAGTTGTGCGCTTGCTATTTGTCCGGTGTGTGCCGGGTCAGAGACAGCATCGGAAGATGCGTTTAAGTTGCAGCAGGTAGCACTTTTCAAGAATGGGCTGGGCTTTTTCGTCTCAGAAGTTGTTATTCCTGATAATAAAGATTCGTTCAGTTTCGTACCGGCTGCTGCAGCTTCACATGGGACTTTTTGGGTGTCTTGTCCTGCGAAGATCCGGTTAAAAAGCTTAATTGCTGAGGAGATAAAGCGGGAAGAATCACTCGAGGTAATAACAATAAGTGAGCTGCTCAAGGCCAATGTAGGTCGCAAGGTAGCGTTATGGCTCTCCGCCGACAAGGAGCCTGTGACGGGCACAATAAAGTATTTTGCTGAGGACAGAGAAAAACCTATCCCTGATCCTTATGTCCCTGGCAGGGTGTATGATAGCAGCAGGGATTATATACGACCAAATTATCAGCCGCTTTTAATGATTGTCGAGACCGATACTGAAGAGGTGTGTATAAATCCGCAGAGTATTAAACAGGTTGATTTTATTGAGGGTCGAGCAGGAAGAACTTTTAACCTAAAGAGCAAATCTATACAGCTCGTGGTATGTTTGGACGCACCTGCCGGCGGACAAAAGCTCACGGTAAGTCACCTGGCTAAGGGCATTACCTGGGCGCCAAGCTATATAGTGGATATAAGCGATGTGGATAACGCTCTGCTTGCAGCCAAGGCTGTTGTGATAAATGAGGCTTGTGACCTGGATACTGTGACATTACAGTTAGTGACCGGATTTCCTCACCTGCAGTTCGCTGATGTGGTTAGTCCATTGGCTTTGAAAGAAAATCTGGCGCAGTTCCTGCAGGCTCTGACGAGGGGCCAAAGCCAGCGGGGTCGGCCTAACGTAATGTCTAATGTGATGACCCAGAGCGTTTCATTTCGTGGCTCCGGAGCCGAGGGTTTTGCTATGCCGGAGTATGGTGCAGCCGAAGCCGGTAAAGTGGCTGAGGACCTTTTCTTCTATCCGGTTGAAAACGTGCAGCTAAAAAAAGGCGCCGTCGGATACTATCCATTATTTACTGAATCCGTGCAATACAAGCACATTTATCAGTGGAATATACCCGATTATGTTAACCAACAGGAGCGCTATGTTTATAACCGACGTGGAGAGCAGGAAGGTGAACCGGAGGAAGAAGTCTGGCACTGTCTGAGATTGCAGAACAGCACAAAAGTCCCCTGGACGACCGCACCGGCTGAAACTGTAAAGGAAGGTCTAATCCTGGGCCAGGACACCTTGAACTATACGCCGGTAAAAGGCGAAACGACGCTAAAGATTACTCAGGCGGTGAGCGTCAAAGCTGAACAATTAGAGCTCGAAATCGACAGAAGGCGCGAAGCTTTAAGAATGTATGGTGATTATTTTGACCTGATAACAGTGGAAGGGAAACTTTCGATAACCAACTTCCAAGGGAAGGCTATTACACTGGAGATTGTCAAGGCTCTCTCGGGTGAGGTTAAGTCCTCACAGCCGGAGGCACAGATCGAATCACTCGCTAAAGGGCTGCTGCGGATGAATGCGGCCAGGAAACTTACCTGGACAATCGAGCTACAACCGGGTGGGCGAAAAGAGCTTAGCTATATATACGAAGTGTATGTAAGGCGTTGAAGACAGAAGACAGAGGACAGAATACAGAAAGCAGAAGCTCGTCCTGAGCAGAGCCGAAGGATCGGGCAAAACCTTATAACGGTCTTAAATGATCAGGGACATGAATGGTTGTTGGTAAAGACATCAATCAGATAGTCAAAAAAAATGACCTTATACATATCATAATTCTATCAGCAGTTACTCTTGGCATAGGTATATATCTAATCGCAACAACTGTTCTCATTGCCAAGGATGGAGTTATTTATATTGAGCAAGCTCAGAATTTCTCAGACAATCCTATCGGTATTATAAAAGGGGGTCGGCCGTTCGGCTATACATTTCTCATTTTTGCCGCCCACAAGCTTGTTTCATTGTTGGGCTGTGGTACATCTGTATCCACATGGATTTACTGTGCACAGAGTGTAACTTTATTGTGTAGATTGCTTGCGTTAGTGCCTTTGTATTTCATGGGAAAGTTTCTGGTTGGAAGTAAAAGAAGTTTCTGGGCAATTCTGATCCTGGTGATATTGCCATATCCTGCCAGATTTGGCAGCGATGTACTTAGAGATTGGCCGCATATTTTGTTTTTAGCCACGGGTTTTCTATTTTTGCTTTTGGGCGCAAAGCATGGCAAATACTGGATGTTCGGAGTTACAGGATTGGCTGCGGGACTTGGGCATACAATACGAGCGGAGTGTGCACAAATAGTAATATATGGAATCTTGTGGTTGTTAATAAGTTTGTTTCTAACAAGGCCGAACATAAGTAGACTCAAAGCTGTTTGCCTAATACTGGTGCTTCTAATCGGATTTGCGATTCCAGTAGCACCTTATATGAAGGCAAAAGGAATAGTGTTACCACCAAAACTAAAAAACCTTATCAGTTGTAATGCACCGTGGCAGTCTGATGGACTTGAACAGAATGGCTTTGAATGTGATGTAGAGATCTGCGCAGCTTCGGCAATGTCGATTGACATACTAAATGCCCTTGTAAGGTTAGCCCAGGAGATCAGTGACAATTTAATGTATTTTTTTGTACCTGCACTGGTAATTGGTATTTATGCTCGGTTTTGCAGACAATCCGAGGCAACAAGCATCGAGAAATTTTTTATACCGGCTTTTATAGTATTTAATGTTATCATGCTGATTCTATTGTATTGTAACTATGGATATATAAGCAGGAGGCACGCATCTCCTTTAATAGTATTTACCATTTTTTATGTGACTATTGGAATGCAGGAACTGGCTAACTGGCTAAGTAGCGTATCTTCCCAAATTAGATCGAGCACCAACCAGAGTCGGCGATTGTTTTTTGCTATGTTGGTGATAGGCGGAATTATATGCTTGCCTAAATTGTTTAGCCCAATACGTATTGATAAGAAAGTCTATAGAATGGCAGCCGGCTGGCTAAAGCAAAATACTGCTCAAAAAGACCTGATTGCAGTACCGGATATCCGTATAAGTTTCTATGCTGAGCGAAAAGGATTGGGATATGAGGACAATAATCCATCTGAGCAGGTGGACTATGTTGTGAAAATTGTGAAAGGCGAGCAGGAGGAACCAGCCTCAAATCAAAAGTTGCATGAGGTAAAGTGGTTTTATTTAGATAAGCGAAGCAAAAAGCAGAAGCTTATAATTTATAAAACAATGTGATTTGCAGTTATGGGTATCCGTTTAAGGCGGACAAAGGCAAAAAACTTGACAGCAAGCCTGTCTTACCGTCTTTGATAAAGCCAGAAACGCTTTGTGTATCCCAATCGTAACGGATTAAAGGTCAATAGTATCTCCCATCAGCAAAAGTGGCACAGGTTGGAGCTTTGGATAAGAAGACATGTTCAAGTAATCCCAATTTATCGGAACAGCTCATGGTCTTCCGTATTTATATCTCATACCGATCATGGATATGACTCTTTTCGCGATGATCGCTTTGGTTGTTTTATGGAGTTTCAACCATTGTTTTTGAGGTGTCTTTATATGGATGGAAATTCTGTCTGAGCCAATTGCAGCGGGAGTGTTGGCGATTATCATGTCGAGATTCTTTTCTTTTAGTTTCCTTTCAGCATTTGCCCGTACTTTTTTATCTTCAAGAGCAAAACCCACGATAATTTTGTTTTTCTTTTTATGTTTGTCCGCCCATTTTAGAATGTCGTCTGTTGGTTTTAATTTGAGAGTCAGGGATTCGTTTGCTCTTTTTATTTTAGTTTTACTCGGGCGAGAGGGTGTATAGTCAGCCACGGCAGCAGACATTATAAGGCAATCACATTTGGGAAAGTGTTTCTTGACTGCTTTAAACATCTCAAAGGCAGTTTCGACCTTGATAATCGTCAATCTTGAGTCTTGAGTCTTGAGTCTTGAGTCTGTTAATGTAGTGATAAGTGTTACTTTGTGCCCGGCTTTTAGAGCCGCACGGGTAAAGGCAAGTCCCATTTTGCCGCTGCTGGCATTGGTAATAAAACGTACAGGGTCAATGTACTCTCGCGTGCCGCCTGCTGTTATTAAAATTCGCATATTAAAAAGGATACAAAATACAGAATTTAGAAACCAGAATTCTGTTTTCTGTCTTTGATTTTCGAAACGATTTTTTCGATGGCCTTAAGAATATCCTCTGGTTCAGCCATTCTGCCGATAGCTTCGGTGCCGCAGGCCAGACGTCCTTTAACCGGACCTATCAGTTTAAAGCCCATCTGCTTAACTATCTCGACATTACGCTGCACGGCGGGATTGTCCCACATATTATTGTTCATCGCGGGAGCTAAAAGTGCACATCCCGATTTAATCAATGGCCAGCATGCACAAAGTGTTGTGCTTAGCAAATCATCACAGATGCCGCATGCGATTTTGCCGATGATATTGGCAGTTGCAGGTACCACAATGACAATATCAGCCCAATCGGCCAGATTTATGTGCCCTGGCTTTTCTTGTTGAAAAATATGGTTTGCCCACAGATTAGTATAGACCGATGAGCAGGTAACCGCTTCAAAGCTTTTTGGGCCAACAAGCTGACATGCGGCCTCGGTCATCACTGTTGTTACCTTGGCACCAGCAGCGGTAAGCGAACTCGCCAGGTCGACCGCCTTATATGCAGCAACTCCACCACTAACACCTAACAGGATATTTATATTGTTAAGCATCCCCAATAAAGATAAAAAATCAAAAATCAAAAATCAAAATTTTGGAGTTGCCGCTATACGGCAACAACATCCTTAGTCTTAATAGTAGAATTTTGATATTTAATTTTAAGTTTTTCCAGCTTGTTATGAATCTGCTTTTTCAGAGTTGTTATCAAGCGGGACTCCCTCGATGGCGATCTTGTCCTGCAGGATCTCCTGAACTACAATCTCCATCATCGTTTTGCCTTCTGTCTCCTCTATAAGAGGCCGAGAACCCTGCAACAGCTCTTCCATTCGTTTTTGAACCAGTGCCGCTAATTTGAATTTTCCGCCAACTTTATTGATTATTTTATCACTCTTAAGCTCGTCTAACATTATTTCTCCTGACGTTTGTCTTGAAATAAAAAACAGAATACAGAAGAAAAAAATGAAATTCTGTCCTCTGATTTCTGATTTATAACTCCTTCTGAATAATTTGTATTACTTCTTCTACTGCCTGCTGTAAATCCTCGTTTATAACCATATGCTGGTAATATTGCCAGGCAGCGGCGATTTCACCTTCTGCCTTGTCCAATCTTTCCTTGGCTTTTTGTGTATCTTCTCTGCTTCTGCTGTTCATGCGTTCTGCCAGTACCTTCGCGCTCGGAGACAAAATGAAAATCATTACTGCGTCCGGGTAAGTTGTCTTGGCCTGTTTGGCGCCTTGAACATCAATTTCCAAAATAACTGTTTTACCGGCTTGCAGAGCCTGCTCGATTTTATCCTTTGGCGTTCCGTATAAGTGGCCGAATACCTCAGCATGTTCCAGAAATAGTCCTTTATTGATCCGTTCCTGAAACTCTTGTTTTGATATGAACCAGTAATCCTGGCCATGAGTTTCGCTTTTGCTTCTCGATCGAGTAGTCATTGAGATGCTAAGGTAAACATTCTTCAGCCGTTTAACAACTTCCTTACATATAGTGCTTTTCCCGACACCGGATGGGCCGCTGACTACCACCACTTTGGCTTCCCGCGAAGCGGGGTCCCTGCATTTTTTGCTCGTGTCTGGCATCTTGTTTTCTATTCTAAATTTTGAGCCTGTTCTTTAATGCGGTCTATCCAGCATTTAATATCGACTACATGGCGGATAATCTCGGCATCGAAAGCTTTGCTGGCGATGGTGTTGGCTTCTCTTAGCATCTCCTGGCCGATAAATTCTAATCTGCGTCCGGCTTTGTCGTTTGTCTGGCAGCTCTCGGCAAACCGCTCCAAATGAGAACCCAGCCTGGTAATCTCTTCAGATATATCAGACCGGTCGGCTAAAATCGCCACCTCTCTGGCTAATGTTTCCTCATCTAATCTTAGCTTGGCTTCAGCCAGCAGCTCGTCAACTCTCTTTTTCAGCCTCTTTGCATATTCCTGTACAATTGCAGCGCTTCGACTGCGGATTTGCTCAAGACCATGCTTTATTGCTTCGCAGTGATTTTTCAAATCTGCTTCCAAGAACCTGCCTTCAGCTGCTCGCATTTGTTTGAGCTTTTCTATCGCCTCTTGCGTAATGCTTAAGACCGTGTCCTTAATTTGCTCGGCCACTTCTTCATCCGGCAGCATAGGGCGAATAATTCCGGGCAAGTTTAATAAGCCGCCAATATCGATGGTCCCGCCAACGTCAGTCGACGACCTGATCTGGTTCAATTTCTCTATGATGGTTCGTAAAGCCGTCTCATCTATTTCAAACGATGTACTCGTCGATACCTGTTTTAGCCTGAGCACGTAGTTTATTGTCCCGCGAGACAGATTTTTCCGCAGAAGCTTATCAATATCTTCCTCCAGAAACGCGACCATCTCCGGCAGCTTTATATTGATTTTCAGATAGCGATTATTGACTG
>Ga0315541_1002718_pt1 | contig 14294 bp, 15 predicted proteins | sample SalMarSW160190MG_FD_203095 | JGI IMG/M metagenome (GOLD analysis project Ga0315541, IMG submission 203095) | Salt marsh sediment microbial communities from the Plum Island Ecosystem LTER, Massachusetts, United States - Salt Marsh Sediment SW1601-190 ...
AGATACACGATCGACTGTACCAACTAGGCTACGAGCAAGGGCAGCGTGATGCACTTGCCCAGGTAGCCCTCGCCAACGCCGCCGCGGGGGCCGCTTCGTGAAACAATTGAACACTATTGATAGCGGTGAGTTTTTCACGGAAGCTCAACTCGAATATGCACAATCTATTGCAGTGAGAGAAGTCCTACGTCCTACTCTAGCTCAGTTAGAGAGAAGCTTCAAGCAGTTGGAACGTTCCACGCGACACTCACTGTTCTCGATTAAAGTCAGAACCAGAGGCTTTAACCTCCCGATCAAGTACTACGCAGAGAAAGACCTTGAGACCACAGTAGAGTGCGGCACCTGCGGGCTTGTGTTTGCAATCTATGGAGTCTTTGCAGTGTGTCCAGACTGCTCTCGCCCCATAACAATGTCGATGTTCAAAAAGTCACTTGAGGTTGCCAGGAAACGGCTGAGTGTACTGGAAAGAATACCAAGTCAAGAGAGCGAGCTCAGAGAGGCTCTGCTCACCGATACATTATCTGGTACAGTTGCCACTTTTGACAGCCTAGGAAAAAGGCTGCGAGAAGAGTTTCCCGCGATTTTTCCCAAAAGGCCCAGGAACCTCTTCCAGAATCTCGACGCTCTTTGCCATGCACTAGAGGAAAATGCTTCCATAATCTCAAAGATATTGTCAGAGAAGGCAACTACTCGAGAATTCACTATCTGTTTCAAGTTCGTCACATATGGGTTCACAATTTCGGCGAGGCGGATGAGAGTTTCGTCCAGAAGACAAGCTGCGATCCCTCTCTGCTTGGAACCAAGATCATACCTTCAGAAAACGAAGTCAGTGAATTTCTTGGACTGATTGAAGACTTGGGTGTGCGACTGAGAGAAAGATTAAAGGATTGCGGCTAGTTATGGTCGCTGGGGCGGTCGCCCGCCCCAGCGCCACTACAGAACCGTGCGTGAGACTTTCACCTCACTGGGCCAGCAGATAGTGTTTTGGATTGACGGAGAAGAGACTATGGACAGATCGCTGAACGGCAAGGTGGCCGTCGTCACCGGCGCCTCCCGTGGCATCGGGCGGGCCATCGCGCTGGAACTGGCGCGGCGCGGCGCGAGCGTCGTGGTCAACTACCACCGCAGCGCGGAGGCCGCTGCCGAGGTCGTGGCCGCCATCGAGGCCACCGGGGGGCAGGCTATCACGGCACAGGCCGACGTCGGCGATTTCGAGCAGGCCGCCGGGCTGATCCAGGCGGCGCTGGACGCTTTTGGCCGGATAGACATCTTGGTCAACAACGCCGGCACCACCCGCGACCAATTGCTGCTACTGATGAAGGAGAAGGATTGGGACGACGTCCTGCGCACCAATCTCAAGAGCGTGTTCAACTGCTGCAAGGCTGCCGCCCGCCCGATGGTGCGAAAGCGTCAGGGACGCATCATCAACGTCAGTTCCGTCTCGGGCATCGCGGGGCAGGGGGGGCAGACCAACTACGCCGCTTCCAAGGCGGGCGTCATCGGCCTCACCAAGAGCCTGGCCAAGGAACTGGGTGCCCGCAACATCACCGTGAACGCTGTCGCTCCGGGCTTCATCCCCACCGCTCTGACCGCCGATATGCCGGAGGAGTGGAAACAGCGCGTGATCGAGATGACGCCGCTGAAGCGAATGGGACGGCCCGAGGACGTAGCCTACGCCGTCGCCTTCCTGGCCTCCGACGAAGCCTCCTTCATCACCGGCGAGATATTGACGGTAGACGGCGGCCTGGTGATGTAAACAATGAACAATGAACAATGAACAATGAACAATGAACAATGACCAATGACTAATGACAAATGAGCAAAAAGGGGGTGTGAATGGAAGCGCAACCCAAGACCGGCAAAATAACCGTTGCACCGGAGGTACTGGAGACCACCGCCCGCCTCACGACCCTGGCCATACCAGGCGTGACCCGCATGACTTCACCGCCAGGTATACGGCGTCTCTTGCGACACGACGGGGTGAAAATTGAAGTCATTGGAAACAGCGTGCGCGTGAGACTGTACGTCGTGACCGAGCCGGACGCCAACATGCTCAGCGTCGGCCGCCAGATACAGGCTGAGGTCACCCGCGCGATCCAGGACATGGTTGGCATGGAAGTCCAGTCCGTTGACGTGTACATCGAGGACGTGGCTTACCTCTCTGAGGAAGCGTAACTGACGTGAAGGCTCGCCATCAGGCTCGCATCGTGGCGCTACAGGCGCTGTACGAGATTGACTGCGCGCACCATCCTCCCGCCGTCGTGCTGGAACAGCGGCTGGCTGAGGTCCAATTGCCGTCGGCTGCCTCCGCCTTCAGCCGCCACCTGGTGAACGGCGTGCTCGAATACCAGCCTGTGCTCGACGTTTTCATCCATCGCCACGCTCCCGAGTGGCCGCTGGAACAGATGGCCTACATTGATCGCAACATCCTGCGCATGGCGATTTTCGAGTTCGCCGTGGACGGCAAGACACCCGTCAAGGTGGCCATCAACGAGGCCGTTGAACTGGCCAAGGCCTTCGGCTCCGACAGTGCTCCGCGCTTCGTGAACGGCGTGCTAGGCGCATTGGTAGAACTCAGAGAGGCCATTGCGCAGGCAGTCAAGAACAGGACGAGGAAAGACCGGTGAACCTCTCAAACGTCGGCCCCTGTGAATTGACGGTCACCCTGCCGGCTCGATTGGTGTGACCACCGTATCCCCTATACAATTTACCAAACAAGGAGAAAACAGATGACAAAACAAACAGGCACGATCATCACCATTGTCGTGGCAGTGCTCACGTTTCTGTGCTGCACGATTCCGCTGTGCATCGTGGGCGTCGTAATCCTCACCGGACTGGGAGACGGGTTCGGCCCAAGCACACAGACCGGCACGATTCCACAAGCCTACAGCATCGCCCCGTGCTGCCTGAGCATCCTGGTACTGACCGTGCCCCTGCTGCTGTGGCTCTTCCTGGTGCGTGGCAAGGAGAACGCTGTGGAGGAGAACATCGCGATATGAGCCGCAAGCGCATCATCATCATGGGCGCCGCCGGGCGCGATTTCCACAACTTCAACGTCTACTTCCGCGACAACCCGGACTACCTGGTCGTCGCCTTCACCGCTACCCAGATCCCCAATATCGAGGGTCGTCGCTACCCGCCGGAACTGGCCGGGGACCTGTACCCGGAGGGGGTCCCCATCTACCCCGAGGCGGAACTGGACGATTTGATCCGCAGCCACCAGGTGGACCAGGTGGTCTTTGCCTACTCCGACGTCTCCCACGAGTACGTGATGCACAAGGCCTCCCAGGTGCTGGTTGCGGGAGCCGACTTCCGGCTGATGGGGGTGGGCACGACGATGCTGGAAAGCGCCAGGCCCGTGGTGGCGGTCTGCGCCGTGCGCACCGGCTCCGGCAAGAGCCAGACCACCCGCCACGCCTGCGACGTGCTCCAGAGGATGGGCAAGAAGGTGGTCGTGGTCCGCCACCCCATGCCCTACGGCGACCTGGTCGCCCAGGCGGTGCAGCGGTTCGCCACCTACGAGGACCTGGAGCGCTACAAGTGCACCATCGAGGAGCGGGAGGAATACGAGCCCCACATTGACCGGGGCGTGGTGGTCTACGCCGGGGTGGACTACGAGCGCATCCTGCGCCAGGCGGAGGAGGAGGCGGACGTGGTCATCTGGGACGGGGGGAACAACGACCTGCCCTTCTACCGGCCCGACCTGCACATCGTCGTGGCAGACCCGCACCGGCCCGGCCACGAACTCCGCTACCACCCTGGGGAGGCCAACCTGCGCGCGGCAGACGTGGTAGTCATCAACAAGGTAGACACGGCCAGTCCCGAGGGGGTGGCCCAGGTGCGGGAGGACATCTACGCGACCAACCCGCAGGCCGTCGTGGTGGAGGCTGCTTCCCCCATCTTCGTCGAGGACCCGGCGGCGATCCGGGGCAAGCGCGTGCTGGTCATCGAGGATGGCCCCACGCTGACCCACGGGGAGATGACCTACGGGGCCGGGGTAGTGGCGGCGCGGCGGTTCGGCGCGGCGGAGTTGGTGGATCCACGGCCCTACATGGTTCGCTCCATCGCCGCCACGTTTGAGAAGTACCCCCACATCGGCCCGCTCCTGCCGGCGATGGGGTACGGAGATGAGCAGATACGGGACCTGGAGGAAACGATCAACAGAGCCGAATGTGACCTGGTACTGGTGGCCACCCCCATAGACCTGCGGCGGCTGGTCAACGTCCACCACCCGGTAGACCGGGTGCGATACGAACTCCAGGTCATCGGCCGGCCGACGCTGGAGGAGATCCTGGCGCGGCGGTTTGGATGAATTGCGCTCTGGACGAGGAGATACGAGTATGAGTTTGCGTACCGTTGCCGAACTGATGTCCATCTCTGCCCGGACCGCCCCTAAGGCGGCGGGGCAGGACTTCGTGGTGGTGGAAATCGTCGCGGAAGAGAACCTGCAGCGGCTGGGCGAGGCAATGATCGCCTACGGGGAGCGGACCGGCAAGCGCAACTTCGACCGGGACGGGAGAAACGTCCTCAACTCAGAGGCGGTGGTGCTCATCGGCCTGAAGGACGCCCAGACGCTGGGGCTGAACTGCGCGGCCTGCGGAAGCCCGACCTGCATCGAGCCCAACACCGTCGAGGGGGAGTTCCGAGGGCCCAACTGCGCCCTGCGCCTGCTGGACATGGGCATTGCCATCGGCTCGGCGGTGAAGACGGCCGGGATGCTGAACGTGGACAATCGCATCATGTACCGGGCGGGGGTCGTGGCGCGGGAACTCGGCCTGATTGACGCCGATTTCGTGATGGGCATCCCCCTTTCCGCCACCGGCAAGTCCATCTACTTCGACCGCTGAAGAGACTTAGAAACCGGGTTTGTAACTGCTCAGCCAGCCATAAATGGGACACGGATCAACACGGATCACACGGATGTACACAGATAAGGATAGAAAATCCGTGAGAATCCGTTTCATCTGTGTGTATCCGTGTGCCATTTGTGCCTGTTTTGGTGAAGGGCCTGAGTAGTAACCTGGGTTTTTGCTAAAAACCCGGGTTCTTGGCAGATGATATGCAACGAGACCGCCAGTACTGGCTGCGCCTGGCCAGACTGACAGCCGTGGCTCTCGCCGTCGGGCTGGTGGGGGACATCGCTGGATACGGGTTGCTGGGTAGCGCCCTCTACGCCCACGCCCTCACCCACCCCGGCTGTGCGACGATGGAGGCCACCCCGGCCGACGCAGGCATCGAGGACGCACAGGACGTCACCTACCTCAGCCACGACGGGCTGACGCTCCGGGCCTGGTACCTGCCCCCGCAGAACGGCGCGGTGATCGTCCTGCTGCCGGGCGCAGGCGGCGCGCGGGACGGGATGCTGCGAGAGGGAGCGATCCTGGCCCGCCACGGCTATGGCCTGCTGATGACCGAATTACGCTCCTGCGCCCACCCCGAGGGGCAGGCCACCCTGGGCTATCGGGAGGCGGCAGACTTGACGGAGGCGGTGACGTGGATACGCACCCAGCCGGGCGTGGCTCACGTGGGGGTGCTGGGCTACTCCCTGGGCGGGGTGACCGCCATCCTGGGGGCCGCGCAGGACGAGCGAAACGAGGCGGTGGTGGCAGAGGGCGGCTTCTACGACCTGGCGGGCGACATCATCAACGAGCGAGGCAACGACCCTTTGTGGCAGGCCCTCACCTATCGAGCCATCCTCTTTTTCTTCCGCCGCGAGACAGGCATCGCCCCCCACGACGTCAGCCCCATCTCCGTCATAGGCCGCATCAGCCCCCAGCCCCTCCTGCTCATCTACGGCGACCGGGAGGTGGCCGCCGGTCACGCCCGGGAGCAGCACGAAGCAGCAGGCGAGCCAAAGGCGCTCTGGATCGTCCCCGGCTGCGGCCACGGTGGATACCTGGACGTCGCCCCTGATGAATGGGAGCAGCAGGTGGTGGCGTTTTTTGATGAAGCGTTCCCGTTGCTCGTGATAGACAAGGGGCGCTTTGAGTTACCGACCGGCGGTGCTCAGGACAAACCCTGAAGGAGGTGATAGGAAATCGGTAGATTGGTAAATTGGTAGATTGGTCATTGGTCATTGGTCATTCCAAAGGAGGTATCCTATGCGATCCGTATACGCTGTTTCGGGTGGGGTCTCCAAGTTTGCCAAGGCCCGGCCCGACAAGACCTTTCCGGCGCTAGTCAAGGAGGCCTACGACTACGCCATCGCCGACCTGGGAATCGAACACCCCAAGTTCTGGGAACTGGTGGACGCCACGGTAGCCTCGTACTTCTCCGATCACTTTGAGCGCCAACTGATGGCCGCTATCATGGCCCAGGACTACATCGGTATGCTCCCCAAGCCCTCCCACCGCGTCGAGGGCGGCGGAGCCACCGGCGGCATCTGCTTCCAGGAGGGCTGGAAATCCATCGCCTCCGGCTACGCGGACATCGTCCTTTGCTACGGCTTCGAGATGATGTCCCACGTCGAGACCTGGAAGGGGAACGAGTTCATCGCCCTGGCCTCCGACGTCTCCTTTGACTACCCCGTGGGCGGCTTCTACTCCGGCTACTACGCCATGATGGTCAGCCGCCACATGGCCGAGTTCGGCACCACCCCCGAGCAACTGGCCCATGTCTCGGTCAAGAATCACTTGAACGCCTACCACAACCCCTACGCCCAGAAGCGGAGGAAACTGACCATCGAAGACGTGCGGGCCGCGCCGATGGTCGCCTGGCCGCTGACCCGCCTCGACATCTGCGTCATGTCCGACGGTGCAGCCTGCACCATCCTCTGCTCCGAGGACGGGCTGACCAAACTGGAAAAGGCTGGCGGCTACCGCATCCCCCGCGTGCGCGTCACCGGCATCGGCCGGGGTACCGACGCCATGCGCCTCTCTGACCGGCCCCATCAATCCTACGAGGATTTCTACGAGTACAACGCCCTGCCCAACGAGATGGATGCCGACTCCCGCGCCTACTACAAAGAACTGTGGGATCACGGCTTCCGCTACCCCGGCGTCCATTCCTTCCGCGCCGGCCGCATGGGCAGCAAAGAGGCTTATGAGAACGCCGGCATCACCGACCCGCTCGACGAGATTGACTTCATCGAACTGCACGACGCCTATACCTCGTCGGAGATTCAGACCTACGAGGACATGGGGCTGTGCCGGTATGGAGAAGGCGGCCCCTTCGCCGCCAGCGGCAAGGCATTTATGCCCGGCATTGACTACGGGCTCGACCTGCCGGATGAGCCGGCCTGCCCGGTCAACCCCTCCGGCGGCCTCATCGCCTGCGGCCATCCCGTCGGCGCGACAGGGCTGATGCAGGCGGTCTTCGCCATCTGGCAGTTGCAGCACACCGTCGAGAAGCACTTCGACGATCCGGCGCTACAGGTGCCCGATGCCCACTGCGGCGCGATCCACTCGCACGCCGGCACCGGCACCTACGTGACGGTCAGCATCCTGGAAAGCGAGGAATAGGAGGTAGCCCAATGTCTGCCAAAAAATCTGAACGAGAATTCCCCAAGAAGTTTGAGGAAACGCTGGAGGGGACTGTCGTCTTCAACGTCCCCTTCCCCACCGGCGACGACCTTTCGGCGCTGAAGGAGATGGCGCCCATCGTCGTCAAGCAGCCCTACGCCATCGAGTACAACTACTCCTACGGCCAGGACTCCCCCTTCTTTGCCGCGTTAGCCAATAAACGGTTCATCGTCTGCCGCGAGCCGGAGACCGGCTACACCTATGCCTCCCCGCGTGGCCACGATATGTACACCGGCAAGGAGACGGAGTGGGTGGAGATCAAGCCAGAGGGCAAGGTGCACGCCTTCACCGTCTGCCACTTTGGATCGGAGGAATTCCTGCCCCAGTGCCCCTACGTGCTGGCGCTGATCGAGTTCGAGGGGGTGAACACGCTCTTTCTGGCGCGGCTCACCGACGTTGACCCCTACGAGGCCAGCGCAGACTGGATCGGGATGAAGGTCAAAGGGCGCTTTCTGCGCAACTCCAAGTTCAAGCCGACGGACGTCTACTTCTATCCGGCGGAGTAGAACTCGGATCACAGGACAACAACGGATTGAGACAACAACGGATTGAGAAAGGAACGGATAACGGACGGGGCGGCGGGTCTATAAGCAGAATCCGGCCAAAGCCCGTTGCCCCGCCCATAGCCCTGCTCTCAAGCATTTGGAGGAAGACGAGGTGAACATTCTGCAAACAGGTCAGGGCGAACTTGTCGGCTGGCACGACCCGGACGAGCATCGCGCCTGGGTCGCCACGCACAAGTCACGCGCCCTGAAAGATAAGCGCACCACAGTACAGGAAGCAGTCGCCCAATACGTGCCCAATGGGGCTCTGATCGCCTGCGGCGGCTTTGGCCACATCCGCGTCTCGATGGCCGCCGTCTACGAGATCATCCGCCAGCGCAAGCGCGACCTCACTTTCTGCGGCAAGACCGCCGTCCACGACTCCGATGTCCTCATCGGCGCTGGCTGCGTTAGCCGCATCGAGGTCGCCTACGCCTTCGGGCACGAACTGCGGGGGCTCTCGCCAGCCTCGCGCCGCGCCGTCGAGAGCGGGCGCTGCCATGTGGTGGCCGAGATCAGCAACGCCGGCTACCAGTGGCGCTTCCTGGCCGCCGCGATGGGGTTGCCGTCTATCCCCACCCGGGTGATGCTCGGCACTGACACGCTGGCCCAGAGTTCGGCCAAAGTCATCGAGGACCCCTTCAGCGGCAAGCCCATCGCGCTTCTCCCTGCCTGCTACCCCGACGTGGTGCTGATGCACGTCCATCGCGCTGACCGCTACGGCAACTGCCAGATTGACGGCATTGTCATTGAGGACTTTGAGTTGGCCCGCGCTGCCCGGCGGCTGATCGTCACCACCGAGGAAGTCGTGGACGAAGACGTGATTCGTGAGCACCCGCAGCGCACGCTCATACCCTACTACCTGGTGGACGCGGTGATCGAGGTGCCCTACGGCGCGCACCCCACGCTGATGCCCGATTTGTACTACTTCGACGAGGCGCACATCGGCGAGTGGCTGCACCTCTCAAAGACCGACGAAGGCGCAGCCGTGTACTTCGACCGGTACGTTTACACCGTCGAGGATTTCGCCGCGTACCTGGAACTGATCGGGGGCAAGGAGCAACTGGAGTACCTGCGCCAGGTGGAGCACCTGGAAGCCCCGCTGCGCGCACCCTGGCTGGAGGAGAAGAAATGAACCAGGATTACAACCCTACCGAACTGCTGGCCTACGTCGCGGCCGGGCTGCTGGAGGACAACAAGTCGGTCTTCGTCGGCACTGGTCTGCCGATGATCGCGGCGATGCTGGCCCAGCGCACTCACGCGCCCAGCCTGCTCATCATCTTCGAGGCCGGCGGCATTGGCCCGCAGGTGCCGGTACTGCCCATCTCCGTCGGCGACAGCCGCACCTTCTACCGCGCCTGCGCCGCCTCCAGCATGCACGACGTTATGTCGGCGGGCCAGGCCGGCTACGTGGACTACGGCTTCCTCGGCGCGGCGCAGATGGACCCCTACGGCAACCTCAACACGACCGTCATCGGCCCGCACGACGCGCCCAAAGTGCGCCTCCCCGGCAGCGGCGGGGCCAACGACATCGGCTCCTTCTGCTGGCACACCATCATCGTGATGCGCCAGGACCAGCGGCGATTCGTGGAGCACCTGGACTTTCTCACCACGCCGGGGTATCTGGATGGGCCGGGCGCTCGTGAGCGGGCTGGACTGCCGGCGAATAGCGGCCCCTACCGCGTCATCACCCAACTGGGGCTGTACGATTTCGACGAGGAGAGCAAGCGCATGCAGCTGCTGGCGACCCACCCCGGCGTCACCGTGGACGACGTGCAGGCCAACAGCGGCTTCGAACTCATCATCCCGGACCAGGTGGGCACGACCGAGCCACCCCCGCCGCAGGTGCGCCGCATCCTGCGGGAGATTGATCCGACAGGGATGGTGATTGGTAGATAGGCCGTTCGACGTTGAGTAGTTCGGTGTAAGAACACGGATTTGTAAACAATGGAATCGGGAACAAAGCTGCCTTTTCGCAGGAGAATTCGGCTCTTTATCGGTCGCTTTCGTCGTTTGCCAGCGATCTTCTGGGCGATTCTAGCCACCATTTTTGGCATTGCAGATTTCCTCACTTGGTCTATATTGGCAAACATTGGACCTGAGCAACGAATATGGTGGACTCTGAGCATAACAGCTGTTGCTTTGATAGTGACGGTGATCACTATGCTCTGGCACCCTACTGAAGACGAGAAGATGGCGAACGCCAGGGTTTTTCAGCGAGCAGCACGGGAAGCCTGGAATGCCACCAATTACACCAAAGCCGAAAAACTCTTGCGACGTGCAGTAGAGCTTGACTCAGAAAGGGTAGGGGCCTGGGCTATATTGGGAAGAACGTTAATAAGGCTAGGAAAATACAACGAAGCAATACCAGTTTTGACACGAGCGCTTGAACTTACTCAAATAAATCCAGCTTCGAAGCTTCATAATCGAGGACTCGCTTATGCCATGCTGGGGCAATATGGCCGCGCCCTTGATGATTTCGACGAGAGCCTCAAGGCGAGGCCAGATCAACCAGACACGCTTCGATGGCGGTCTCTCGTTTGGCTCTATCTTGGGAGCTTTTCCAATGCTCTGCAAGATGTTGACTCTGCCCTCGAAATGAAACCCCTTTATTTGTGTGGCCATGCTACCAAGGCGGTAGTTTTACATCTGCTTGGGCAAGCTGAAGCAGCTGAGGATGAGCTGGCACATTGTTCATCTTTGCACCCGCAGGATGCAGACGACTTCTATTGCCTTGCACTAGCTTACAGTCAACTAAACGAACCGAATCAGGCTTTACAAGCATTACACATCGCAATTGAGCGGGATCCAAAATGCCGCGCCCGCGCTGTCATTGAGCCACTCTTCGATCAGCTCAAAACTGACCCAATTTTCCATAACTTAATATCCGACGATGTAACTCCTGGCAACGATCATTAGAGGAGAGTGTATGTCACTTTTGAGTGCCATGACCAAAACGATACAGTAAGCCGTTTTACGCAATATCTTGAGGTATCAATGGAACAACGAGGCAGGACTGTGCAAAACTCAGCCGTCTACATCATTACGTAAGCAGGCGTCACATTCGGAAGCAAAGTGTGGCCTAACCCCCGCTGGTGCTGACCGCGCTATCGTGCGCCGAAATCGAGGCTGGTTTCGTTTCCGTAGTTTGTCTTGTATTGAGGTACACTTTGCAAAGCCGTGCGGCAGCTCAGCTTCAACCATTAGCCCGCCTGGCGAAACTATGGGCATCTGACCAGGAGGCTACTTCAAACCATACTCCAAGAATGAATCGAGATCATTCGAAGTCAAGGTTGAATTCCCGTCCGATAGGAGGCGGATACAATGTCAAAGACGGACAAGGTTATCTCGCTACAAGAGGCCGTGGAAGAATTCATCCACGACGGGACTCACATCACCTTCGGCGGCTTCACTATGCAGCGCCACCCGATGGCATTTATCCACGAGATGATCCGGCAGGGAAAGCGCGAATTGGTCATCTATGGCCACTCCCCAGGGATAGACGCGGATATACTCATCGGGGCCGGCGCGGTCAAGCGGGTCGAGGTCGCCTACATCGGTGACGAGTTGTTCGTCAGCCCCAGCCCCAACTTCAGGAGAGCGATAGAGGAAGGTTCGATCCAGTGGGAGGATTACAGCAACTTTGGCGCTACCTTGAGGCTGGTCGCGGGGGCACTGGGTCTGCCGTTCATCCCGACCAGGACGATGCTCGGCTCGGACATGATCACCGAGTCCGGGTTCGGGTCCGAGGAGCGGTGCAGCGACCCCAAAGCCGCCCCTAAGAAACTCGTCCTGATGGACTGCCCCTTCACCGGTGACAAAGTGGTGCTGCTGCCCGCCGTGAACCCCGACGTGGCGGTGATCCACGCCCAGATGGTGGGCCATGAGGGGACGGTGCGCATCCTGGGACAGAGTTATGCCGACGATTTTATGGCCCGGGCGGCCAGGAAAGTCGTGGTGACCGCCGAGGAGATCGTCTCCGAGGAGTTCATCCGCCGCTGCCCGGAGCAAAACTGCATCCCCTTCTTCCGCGTGGACGGTATCGTCCACCTCCCCTACGGCACACACCCAACCGCCTGCCACGGATACTACGATTACGACCCCGATCACTACGCTGTCTACGCGCAAGCGGCCAGGGCCGGCGCGGAGACGTTCCAGTCATACCTGGAGGAGTATGTTTACGGCGTGAAAGATCACTGGGACTACCTGGAGCGGATCGGGGGAGCCAAGCGGCTTTCCTATCTGAAAGCGGACCCGGCTCTGGGATACAACCCCAACGTGAGGAGGCGATGAGAGATGGGCAAGGAATACACAAAGAACTACTCCACCGCAGAGTTGATGGTCGTCCGGGCCGCCAAAGAGATCGGCGACGGCGAGGTCGTGTTCGTGGGAACCGGCCTGCCAATGATCGCGTCCATGCTGGCCAAGTACACCCATGCTCCAGATAGCGTCATCATATTCGAGGCCGGAACGATTGACAGCGCCCTCCTGCACCTCCCCGCCAGCGTGGGCGATTCGCGCTGCGTGTACGGCGCTTCAACGTGCCGGGGACTCTTCGACATCTTCGCCACCGTGCTCCAGCGGGGCTTCATAGACGTGGGCTTCCTGGGCGGTGCTCAGGTGGACCGCCACGGCAACCTGAACTCGACCATCATCGGCGACTATCACCACCCCAGGGTGCGCCTGCCGGGCAGCGGCGGAGCCGGCGACATCGCCTGTCTCTCCAAGCGCACCGTGGTCATCATGCTCCACGAAAGGCGTCGCTTTCCCGAAACCGTGGATTACCTGACCAGCCCCGGCTGGGTAGGCGGGCCTGGAGGCCGCAAGAAGGCGGGGCTGATCCGGGGCGGGCCGGCGTCCGTGATCACGAACCTGGGGGTGATGTTGTTCGACGGGCAGACCAAAGAGATGTACCTGGCCTCTCATCACCCCGGTATATCCATTCAGCAGGTTCTGGAAAACACCGAGTTCGAACTCGATGCCTCAAGAGCGACGGAGACGGAGCCGCCGACAGTTGAGGAAATTGACCTGCTGCGGAATACGATTGACCCCGAGGGCCTCTTCATCAAGAGATGAATACTCAACAGGGGGATGATTTAAGAACTCAAAATAGGACACGGATAGTCACGGATCAGGCGGATTTTCACTGATTTTTCTGTGTTTATCCGTACAATCCGTGTTGATCCGTGTCCCATTCATCTTTCCCAAGGTAACAAGGAGTAACAACAATGGACTTCCAACTGACCGAGGAGCAACGCATGTTTCGCCGCATGGTGCGCGAGTTCGCCGAGCAGGAGATCGCGCCCCGTGCCGAGGAGATTGACGCCACCGACGAGTTCCCCTGGGACATCTTCCATAAGATGGGCCAGGTGGGCCTGCTGGGCCTGCCCATCGCGGAGAAGTACGGCGGCTCTGGCAGCGACTACGTCAGCCAGGCCATCGCGCTGGAGGAGATCGCCCGCGCCTCCGGTACCATGGCCATCGTCCTCGACACCCACACCTCGCTCTGCTGCGAGCCCATCCACCTCTTCGGCACCGAGGAGCAGAAGCGGAAGTACCTGCTGCCGCTGGCCCAGGGGGAGAAAGTCGGCGCCTTCGGCCTGACCGAGCCGCAGGCCGGCTCCGATGCCGGGGCCACGCGCACCCGCGCCGTCCGCGACCCTCAAACAGGCGAGTGGGTCATCAACGGCCAGAAGTGCTTCATCACCAATGGCTCCATCGCCGACGTAGTCGTCATCACCGCCAAGACCGACCCGGAAAAGGGCACGCGGGGCATCTCCTCGTTCATCGTCGAAAAGGGCACTCCCGGCTTCAAGCCAGGGCGGGACGAGGAGAAGATGGGGCTGCGAGGCTCGGTGACCTCAGAACTTTTTTTCGAGGACTGCCGCATCCCGGCGGAGAACCTGCTGGGCCAGGAGAACGAGGGCTTCAAGCAGTTCCTGGTCACGCTGGACGCGGGGCGGATTGCCATCGCTGCGATGGCAGTGGGACTGGCACAGGGAGCGTTCGAGAAGGCCGTCGCTTATGCGAAGGAGCGGGTGCAGTTCGGCCAGCCCATCGCCAAATTCCAGGCCATCCAGTGGATGATCGCCGACATGGCCACGGAGATCGAGGCCGCCCGCCTGATGGTCCACCGCGCCGCCTGGGTCAAGGACCAGGGCGTGCGCTTCACCAAAGAGGCAGCCATGGCCAAACTCTTCGCCACCGAGGTGTCGGAGCGCGCCTGCCGCAA
>Ga0315541_1002723_pt1 | contig 14264 bp, 16 predicted proteins | sample SalMarSW160190MG_FD_203095 | JGI IMG/M metagenome (GOLD analysis project Ga0315541, IMG submission 203095) | Salt marsh sediment microbial communities from the Plum Island Ecosystem LTER, Massachusetts, United States - Salt Marsh Sediment SW1601-190 ...
GATAAAATTATAGTGTTTAATTCTTTGCTCTCCCCGTAAAATTTCCTTACAATATGCAGATAGCAATGTCAAAGGAATCATTATAGCTGCGATCTTCAGAAATAAGGGATTTATTCCTTTAAGAAAAAGACTGCTAATAAATGGCGCAAGCAGCCAAAGTAAAAATCCAACAGGGATTCCTATGCTAACAGTCGTAAATACTGAGTTGCCAATTATATCTTGAAGTGAGTATTTATTTTGACCTATGTAATAGACATTCGATATTTCTATCCCCAAGCTAGCTATAAGAGCAATAAATGAAGGTACTAATATGACAAGAAATAGAATACCCTTTCCTGTCGGTCCTAAAAGACGCGCAATAATAACGCTAGATACTAAACTAATCACCAGAGTAAACAATCGAGTGAAAAAAGTAATTCCAACGTTTTGAGTAAAATTCATCAATTCTGTGTTCCTCTCCCTTAAATTTTTTTTGCCACTAGAAGTGAGTACATTCCAAACATGTTCAGGATGGGAATTGTTTCTATATATTGGTAAAATTTTGATCTAATTGATTCATTTTTGGTTATCTTCGAAACAAACGGATACACAATTGTTACGCTTTTGATTATCTTAAACTCTGGGAGCATCCTTTCCAGTTCAAATGGTGCGAACTCTGTGTGTTTATACCTTGTGGAAGGTACTCCGTAGCTTTCGACAACTGGGGAAGTTTCAATAATATCTAGTTTGTCTATAACTACTCGTTTTAATAAAATACTTACAGCACATCTCAAAGTTCGTCTAATGTCTTTGGACATTTTCAAAGGGTTTGGGGTAGTTAGAATCAAAATCCCACCGGTTTTTAGCACTCTTTTAAATTCTCTTAATGCTTTATATGGTTTGAGTAAATGCTCTAATACTTCTGAACACAATACGACATCAAAAGTATTATCCCTTAAAAATGATAAATTAGTAATATCTCCTACCAAAAATTTCGCTTTATTGTTCAGACCAAGCTTTTTACTTTTGCTTTTGGATTTCTCTATAAAACCTGATCCAATATCTACCCCAACAATCCATCCACCCATCATGGCATAAGAAGTGCTAATGATACCACCTCCACATCCAGCATCCAAGAGTAATTTATTTTGTCGAGCATAGGGAGATAGAAGTTCTAACGTTTTTTTTATTCTATATCTTCCATACATTGATTTTAAAATAAGATTCGCTTCGGGGTATTTATATGAAACCTCTCTATAAAACTCCTTATAACCTTTTTCATTAAGCGCATTCTTTATTGGTTCATTCACGACTTTGAAATCTCCTTATAAATCCACATTAAAGTTTGAGAAAAATTATAAAATTCTTTTCTTAGCAAGAACCACTAATTCATCACCCATACGAAACCTTGCCAATATACCATTTATAATCGGTGAGAGTAAATGCATCCCCGCCTCTCTTGCAATTTTATGAACGATCTTTTTAATAAGTGGAGTAAATTCACGGTGTTTAATATAAACCCATGCTTTGTTCAGATTACCTCTTGTCTGGTATTTTTCTGGAGTTACTATGGAGGGAGCGTACTCTATTTCTAAAAAGTTTATATCATCTTTAGAATTATATCTGTTAGGGAATAAAGACGCATCATGCTCTGCGTATGTCTTAATCCAAACAAGATCAAACCCTGCTTTTCTCAACATCCTATTTAGTGTGTATTGGGGGAAGTGATATAAATGCTCCTCGGCATTTATCCAAATCCACCTCGGTCCGTATACTTTAGACCAAAAACTTTCTATATTAGGTAAACCGATCAATAACCGCCCTTGAGGGTGTAGAACGCGGTTTAGTTCCAAACACTCCTCAAAGGGATCTCTCAAATGCTCTAAAATATGGGAAGCAACCACAATATCAAAGTATTCATCTGGAAAATTTGCCTCTTTCAGAGTTCCTACAAATATCTTAGCATGGGACTTTTTAGCACACTCAGCATACACAGGGGATAATTCCACCCCTGTAATATCCCAGCCAAACTTTTTTGCCAAGTTACAAAAATAACCCCGGCCGCAACCTACATCTAATAATCGCCGATTATAATTTGAATCATTCTTAATCTCAGTTCTATACCAAGAGTTAATCAATTTCAAGTGAATCTTAGCTCTTCTTAAAAGGTTATTTCTTGTATGAGGATCCAAAGGGTTTAAAAACTTTGCATACCGTTTAGGATGGGAAAATGAATACCAATCTTTAAGTTCTTTTGCAGGTGGAAGAGAAACTGCTTGAATTAAACCACATTCTTTACATTGAATAAAACTTCTTGTGACCTTTTGAGTAGCAATCGTATAAAGAATCTTACTCGATTCAGAGCCGCATAAATTGCAACAAAAATTAAATAATCTGGAATGAGATGACATTCTATATTTCCTTTGACAGTTTCCCGTCTAAGAGTTCTACAGTCTTTTTGAGCTCTCTCTTAATCTCCATAAATTCTTAAGGTTTCCTGAAGGTTTAATAGACTTTGCCAAAATAATCCTTCTCTTAAGAGTAAAAACAGACATCAAAGGAGTCAACCAATGCCTTCACAATCTTCTCTGCTGCTTTACCACCCCCAAAGATATTTCGTGAGACGTGAGAGATAAAACGTGAAACGTGAGAAGTAAGATGTAAGGGGTTATCTAAGGTAACTTTTAGAATTTTCTCCTTATTCGTTCCAACCAACACGTTCCATCCACTCTCCACTGTCTTCACCCATTCTGTCCTATCCCTTAAGGTTACACAAGGTACTTTAAAGAAATAAGCTTCTTTTTGCATACCACCGGAGTCGGTCATTATTAGCTTAGCGTTAGATTCTAAGACAAGCATATCAAGATAAGAAACGGGCTTGATAACTTTTAAGCTATTATTACGGAGATAATTTATTGAATTAACTGATATTTGAGTTAAAGCCTTTTCTGTGCGAGGGTGAAGAGGAATAATCAATTTTTCCCTTCTCTTTGAAAGCTCTACGAAGGAATCAAAAATGCTCTTTAACCTCTCAGGATAATCGGTATTTTCAGCTCGATGGACTGTAGCTAAAATATAGCTTTGGGGAGTCAAATTTAGAGTTTTGAAGTATCTTTGACTTTCTTTTTGCAATTTCTAAATTATATAACGCCGACTCATACATTACATCGCCGACATTAATAACAAGAGGTGAGACGTGAGACTTAAGAAGTGAGACGTAAGAAGTGAGAAGTTTTCCATTGTTAACTACATTGGTGAAGCCTTCTTTTTGGAGGTTTCTAACTGCTGTTTCTGTGGGACAGAAAAGAAAAGTAGAAATATGGTCGGTTAAAACCCTATTTACCTCCTCCGGCATTTCTCTATTGAAAGAGCGGAAACCTGCCTCCACATGAGCTACGGGAATATGTAACTTCACTGCGGCTAAAGCGGCAGCTAAAGTAGAGTTTACATCACCTACCACAATGACTAAATCAGGTTTTTCTTTAAGGAGAACCTTGTCGAATTCTATCATTATTCTGCCGGTTTGTTCGGCATGAGTTCCTGAGCTAATCCCAAGATAGATATCGGGTTCCGGCAATTCCAAGTCTTCAAAAAATATCCTTGACATCTCGTAGTCGTAGTGCTGGCCGGTGTGAACCAAGGCGTGAGATGTAAGACGTGAGAAGTTAGAGGTGATACGTGAGAAGTGAGACGGGGAACGTGAAGCGTTAATGAATTCATTCTGTTTATCTATTGCTCTGATGATGGGAGCGATTTTTATGAAGTTAGGCCTGGCACCGACGACACTGATGATTTTCATTGCACCTGATTTATTATCCATATGATTATGAAATTACATATTCATGATTCTCCAACAGCTCATTCTCCTCTTATTCTCTCATTGGAATAAGGTTATAATGCATTGAATTCATCTACACTTAACCCAGCCTGTTTAATCAATTTTCTCAGGATGCCGACACCTAGTTCTCTTTGCTGAGGAATGGATAAGGTATACGGATAATCAGCTTTAACCAACATCACGTGAGAGCCTTTTTGTCTGTCCACAATCCACCCTGCTCTTTTAAACTTTTTAATAGCCTCTGCACCTGAGCACAGTTTAATTGAGGAAGTCATACTGCAATCTCAAATGTCTGAGCATCAGTTTTTTTTACTTTATCATTCATTACCTCGAGCCAACCCTCAATAGCTTCTTTAATATTCTTTTTCACTTCCTCAATGCTCCTGCCCTGGGTAACACATCCTGGTAAAGCAGGAACTTCTGCCACATAATAACCAGTTTCATCTTTCTCTACGACGATTTTAAACACCATCGGACCCACCTCCTCCGATTAGTTCTAGTTATCTGACTATCTGTTTGAATAACAAATTATTAGCAAGAAGTGACAGTTAACCCCTCTTTCTTATGTTTTTTTCCACATTTATTACATATCGCCCTGTCGTTCTTAAATTCCAGTTTCCCTCCGCATTCGCACATCCAGCCTTTGACTGTTGCAGGATTGCCATAGACGAGGGCGTAGTCGGGCACGTCTTCTGTTATTACTGTTCCTGCTCCGATAAAAACGTGCTTGCCTAGAGTAACACCACACACTATCGTTGCGTTTGCTCCTACGGTTGCTCCTTTCCTGACCAGAGTCTTTCGATACTCACTTATATCTCTGGGATAAGCAGAACGGGGATTAAATACATTAGTAAAGACCATTGAGGGACCGCAAAAGACATTATCCTCTAAGGTTACCCCTCTATATACAGAAACATTATTCTGAATTTTTACGTTATTGCCAATTTTTACGTGTCTATCAACGAATACATTCTGTCCGATTTTACAGTTTTTGCCAATTCTGGCTCCGGACATTATGTGGCAGAAATGCCAGATCTTTGTTCCTTCTCCTATCTGGACATCATCATCTATAAAAGAGGAAGGATGGACAAAGTAATCTTTATTATTCATTTTCCTTTATCCTTATGGGTATTCCGCCCTTGTTTAAGGATCTCTGGGCAGCTTCCAGGATTTTCACTACCTTTAAACCGTCCTCACCATCGCTACGAGGATTTTTATTATTCTTTATGCAATCTACGAAATGAAAACACTCTATCTTTAAGGGCTCAAAGGCATCTATTTTAGGAATATAGATATCCCCATATCTTACATTAAATTCAACTTTATCCTCGAGATCATTTTTGATCACTCTTTTGTTGAATATCTTTAGCTTATCCCGACTTTCCATATCATCAAAGACCATCATCTTTTTGCTTCCCACCAAAGTCATCCTCCTTACCTTATTAGGGTCTAACCAGCTAAGATGGAGATTGGCCACAACTCCGTTTTTAAAGTGAATATTCACAAAAACTATGTCTTCTATTTTTTCTTTCTTTTGTAGGAAGACTCCCCCATAGGCTAAGACCTCTACAGGTTCAGTATTTAATAAGTATAACATAACCGAGATATCATGGGGAGCGAGGCACCATAGAGCATTTTCAGTAGTTCTCACTTTGCCTAAATTTAGCCTTTCTGAGTAAAGATAATAGATCTCTCCTATTTCATTTTGACACAGCCTTCTCCTCATTTCCGTAACTGCTGGATGATACTCTAGGAGGTGCCCTACCATTAATTTCTTCTCTTTTTCTTTAGATAAATCAACCAATTCTTGAGCTTGTTTATAGTCCAAGGTAAGAGGTTTTTCCACAAAGATATGCTTATCTGCCTCCAGAGCCCTTTTAGCTAGATCAAAATGAGTGGATGTGGAAGTAGCGATGACTACAGCCTCGATTTCTTTATCCTCTAACACCTCATCGTAATCGGTAGTTATCTTAATGAGATGATATTTTTCTTTTATTTTCCTTAAGATAACTCCGTTCAGATCACAACAAATCTTGAGATTGACCTCTTTTATCTCATAAAAGTTCCTTACTAAATTCCTTCCCCAGTTCCCTGCCCCTACTACTGCTATATTCATGATTAACTCCGTAATCGGTGATACGTAATGCGTGAACAGTGATCTGTTAATCGGATATCGAATAGTCTGTAATTAAAGGAGATAGATTTTTTCTCGTTCATGCTTTACATTCCTGGTGGCGTTGCGTGTATCAAAAATCAAATTTGCCTTTTTGGTAATTTTCTCATAGTCGTAAGAGCTGTGATCGGTAGTGATGAGAATGATATCAGCCTTTTCGATGAAATCACCGGTTAGTTTTACTGAGCTATATTGCTTTCCCTGAAGAAGAAAACTGGAAATATAAGGATCGTGATAGAAAATATTGGCTTCCTCTTTCTCTAACAATTTTATTATCTTCAAGGCGGGAGATTCCCTTAGATCACCCACGTCCTTTTTGTAGGTAATTCCCAGAATGAGTATTTTTGCTCCATTTAAACATTTTTTATGCTCATTAAGAATCCTTGTCACTCTTTCTACTACATAATAGGGCATCTGATCGTTAATCTCGCCAGCTAATTCGATAAATCTGGTGTTAAAGTCGTATTCCTTTGCTCTCCAGGCAAGATAAAATGGATCGACAGGTATACAGTGTCCACCCAGGCCAGGCCCTGGATAAAATGGCATAAAACCATAAGGCTTAGTCTTTGCTGCCTCAATTACCTCCCAGATATCGATCCCCATTCTATCGCACAGAAGAGCCATCTCATTAACGAGGGCAATGTTTACACTTCGGAAGACATTTTCCAGAAGCTTTTCCATCTCAGCAACTCTGGGAGAGGAGACAGAATAAACTTTTTCTTTAACTAATTGCTCATACAAGGTTCTGGCTAAGTAGGTGCATTTTTTTGTTACTCCTCCCACCACTTTGCAGATTTTGCTCATTCTGTATTTTTTATTTCCTGGATCTATTCTTTCTGGAGAATAGGCTAAGTAAAAATCCTCTCCCACCTTAAGACCGTTTCTTTGTAACTTCGGCAAGATTACCTGTTCTGTGGTCCCTGGATAAGTAGTGCTCTCTAACACAATTAGCTGCCCTTTATGAAAATAGGGAATGAGATGCTCAGTAACAGCTTCTATATACTGGACGTCGGGTTCCTTGTTCTTGGTCAAAGGAGTGGGAACGCAGATGCAAATGACATCTACTTCAGAAATTGCCTCAAAGCTTTGTGTTGCTCTTAAGTTTCCTTCTCTTACTACTTTTTCTAACTCAGCATCAATAATATCAGAGATATAATTTTCTCCCCGGTTGACCATATTTACTCTTTCCTTTTTTCTTTCTATCCCTATTACTTTAAAGCCGGCTTTGGCCTTTTCTACAGCTAAGGGAAGACCTATATATCCTAAGCCTACTACCGCTACCCTGGCTTTTCTGTTCTTTAGTTTTTTTTCCAGTGTTTGCATTGATCCCTTTAAATACTGTGAACAGTGATGCGTAATGCGTAATCAGTGAGCAGTAAAAAAATTATTGATTTCTCTGGCCACTAGTTCAACCTTATCTTCTCCCAGCTCTGGATATATGGGTAAAGAGAGAACCTCTTTAGAAGCTTTTTCCGCTACGGGCAGATCTCCTTGTCTATAGCCTAAGTTGTTATATATCTTTTGAAGATGTAAGGGTAAAGGATAATAGATTTTAGTCCCAATTCCCTTTTTTTGTAAGTATTCCTTCAGCTCATCCCTTTTAGAGATACGGATAGTGTAAAGGGAATAGGTATGTTTTCCATGAGGAGCCGAAAGGGGACGTTTTATTGGCGTAGAAGATGAGGAAAGCAATTGACTATAAAGAGAGGCTTTTTTGCTACGCATCTTTATCCATTCGTCTAAGTATCTTAGTTTTACCCTTAAGATTACCGCCTGCAGTTCATCCAGCCGACTATTATAGCCAGCTAAGGAATAGAAATAATTGTTAGAGCTGCGTCCATGAACTCTGAGTGCTCTTATTGTCCTAGCTATTTCCTCATCATCGGTAATAATCATCCCTCCATCACCGCAGCCTCCTAAGTTCTTAGTAGGAAAAAAGCTAAGACACCCTACATCTCCTATAGATCCTGCCTTTTTTGTGGAGTTGGAATCTCGACTGGTGGAGTTCTCAAGGGATGATAACGGTCGGTCTGAATTTAAGGATTGAGTAAAACTATACTCTGCTCCCATAGCCTGAGCTACATCCTCGATCACTTTCAGCTTATACTTCTTAGCTATCCTCATAATGGGTCCCATCTCAGCCGGCTGTCCATACAGGTGAACCGGCATTATGGCTTTTGTCTTTTCCCTTATAGCTTCCTCAATTTTCTCGGGATTGATATTGAAGGCATCTTCGTCTATATCTACAAATACTGGTTGAGCTCCCACTTGCGTGATCGCCTCGGTTGTAGCAATAAAGGTAAAAGGAGCAGTAATTACCTCATCTTCTTTTCCAATTCCCAGGGCGGCTAAGGAGATTCTTAAAGCGTCTGTCCCTGACGCAACTCCTACCGCATATTTTGTGCCGCAATATTGGGCAACTTCCTCCTCAAAGGCTTCTACGTTTGGCCCGAGGATGTAATAGCCACCGCGAAGAACTTCTTTCACCGCCTCTTCAACCTCTTTCTCAATTTTCTCATATTGAAGCTTCAAGTCCAGTAAAGGAACCTTCATTCTCTTTCCTCTGTTCTATTCATAGTCTCCCCCTCTAAATCCTTTGCTCAATAGTATGCAAGTTGTAGGTAAGCCGATATGGCCGAAACCAATGATACGGACTTTCTTGATTTTGCTACCTGGCTTCTCCTCAACATCCCCACAATCTTCTTGCTAGCTTTTCCGTCTCCATGGGGATTTGCTGCCTTACACATTTTCTCATGAGGAATTTCGTCGTCCAATACTCTTCGTGTCTTCCGAACAATTTTGTCCCTATCTAATCCTACCGCTCTTACCGCTCCTGCTTCCAGTGCCTCGGGACGCTCGGTTACTTATCGAAGAACTAAAACAGGCTTGCCTAATGAGGGAGCTTCTTCCTGGATTCCTCCAGAATCAGTTAAAATGAATAAGATTTTTCCATTAACCAGACGAAAGATTCATAATCTAACGGATTTGTGAGATGGATTCTTTGATTATCCTTAAGTATTCTCTTTACTGGTTCCTGAATATTGGGATTAAGATGAACAGGATAGATGATCTCCAGATTATCGTTGTACTTAATGATTTCTTTTAGAGCAAGGCAAATATTTTGTAAAGGATTTCCAAAATTCTTCCGGCGGTGGGCAGTGGCGAGGATAAATTTTGAGTTGGAAGAGAGAAATGAAAACTGAGAATTAAGGCTTTGTAATTTTAATTTGTCTTTTTTTAATTTGTCCAGAGTCATAAATAGAGCGTCGATGACGGTATTTCCAGTGACAAAGATATTTTCTTCTGGGATACCTTCGGGCGGTAAATTTTGCCTTGCTCTCTCTGTAGGAGCAAAATGGAGGCCGGTAATCACACTTATTAGATGGCGGTTGATTTTTTCAGGGAAAGGATGATATTTGTCATAGGTTCTTAATCCTACTTCAATGTGGCCTACTCTAATTTTATGATGGGATCCAGTCAAGGCACAAATCAAGCTGGTAATTGTATCTCTTTGAACGAGGATCAAATCAGATTCTTCCTTTTTCACTACCGAGTCAAATTTCTCCATCATCCTTGCCGCTGTATCTGGTAGATCCTGATTTTCCTCCATTATGTTCAGGTCATATGAAGGAGATATTTTGACGAGTTTCATCGCCTGATCTAACATCTGTCTATGTTGTGCAGTGATGACTACTACCACCTTGAATTCTGCTGGATACTTTTCTAGTTCCCTTACTACAGGTGCCAATTTAATCATCTTAGGGCGAGTACCAGCTACTACCATTACCTTTTGCATTCATTGTTCCTCCTTAAGACTATGTGCTGCCTTTTATATGTTACAAGGGTTCAAGCACTGAGAATAAGGCTTTCTATACTGTTTGGCTATGGCCCGAATCCCCAGGATCTGTTCTACTGTATGGGACTACAAAATAAGGCGATACCAAGGCTAAAGACTGCATGTAAATATAGATTTGATCACCTTGATCACTGGAGCAGTTCCTATTTTCTGGTTTATTTAATCTCATTTCGTGTGCTTATTTACTCTGGAGTATTTATTCTGAATTTTATTCACCAGGGAAGGTCATCTTTAGCATTTTCTCGGCAAAATTATGGATTTTCCTCATATCTTGAAGTCTTTTCAGGTATAATTCTACGGTCTTTTTCTCTTCTTTATTGAGGTTTGTCCGGGCCTCTTTTATTAAACTCTCAGTCTCAGCGAGTGTATCCATAGTAAGTTTCATTCTCCTTTTGACTGCTGCAACCAAACTGCTGGTTATCACCTTCTCAAAGTCAAGTTCTGCCTTATAGAAGTCTCTTCTATTTCCTTTAATCCAAACTTTCCTTACCACTCCCAATCTTTCCAGTTCCCGGATATTTACACTGGCATTTCCTTTGCTTATCTTAAGGCTTTCTATCATTTCATCCAAACAAAGGGGTTTGTTGCTGAGAAAGAGTACAGCATACAGCTGGCCCACGACTCTGTTTAATCCTACACTGGCAGCTAAACGGCCAATTCCTTCAATGAATCTATCACGAGCTTTAGCCAGGTTATCGTTCATGAAATATAATCCCGCTAGCTATTTTTCGGAATGTTTTAAACATATTATACAATCTACTCACTTTTTGTCAAGCAATGTTTTCGGAGGAGGTCCAGAAAGAATTAAACCTTCGGAAAAAAGACTGAAAGTCTTTGTAGAAAATGCCGAGTTAGCTACCGTCATGATAAATCCTAGAGCTTGCCCGGTCTTGATAGAAATTCTTCTGTATGGTATACTGGCACAAAAGGCTTTATTCCAGAGCCTCTGTGGGGGACGAATGGCTTCGGTAGCAAAAGGCACGTTTTATCTTATGGGTTGCAATATTGCATACTTGGTTAGTGGGTACGTTATCCATGTTGGATTAGGGAGGCTACTGGGACCAATGACCTACGGCCTATTTGGGGTTGTAATTTATTTGGTTACCTTGATCAACACTATATTAGAATATGGAATCCCCGGAGCCACCTCAAAGTATATAGCCGAGAATAGTGACAGAGCGGTCGCAATAAAAAACGCTGCCTTGAAAATTCAGTTAATATTCGTGGTTTTTTCCTTCTTGATCTACTTTTTCCTGGCAGGAACTTTTGCAAAGGTATTGGATGACACGAGTCTGGTTCTCTATCTAAGACTATCAGCCTTACTTATTCCAGCGACGGCTCTTTTTGCTCTTTACAATGGCTGCCTAAATGGACTTAGGGAATATGGAAAACAGGCTGCCACTTCTATCTTATGGAGTGGGGTGAAGGTGGGGAGTGTTTTTCTTTTAGTTTTTGTAGGATTTTCTATCGCTGGAGCCATTTTTGGCTATTTTCTGGCCAGTGTGGTGGGGTTTTTGTTGGCCTGGCATTTCTTTTCCAGAGTGAAAGCTAATAAAGATGATAATGACTTTGAGGCAGGAAAGATAGTAAGATTTGCTCTGCCTGTGATCGTGTTCACTGGTGTTTTTACCTTTTTAATGAGCGTAGACTTATTTTTTGTAAAGTCTCTATTAGAGGAGGACGCTAAGACTGGTTACTATACAGCGGCCTCCATGATAGCCAGGATTCCCTACTCAGTCTTGGTTGGCTTAAGTGGCGCTCTTTTTCCAGCCATTTCCCGGTCGACCTTCCTGAGCGATAATGTCTTGACCGGAAGCTATATAAGAAATTCCCTGCGTTATCTGCTGATGCTGCTTGTTCCGGGGGTTTTGCTCATTATTTCTACTTCTGGTGAGCTGGTGAGCCTTTTTTATTCTTCCCTGTATTTACCTGCTGCTTTCCCTTTACCTATCTTAGTGACAGGTTTAGGATTTCTGACAGTCTTTCAGATATTAACCACCATAATTACGGCTAGCGGCAGACCGAAGATTTCTATGTCAATTGTGTTGCTTTTGGTGCCGATAGCTCTCTCTTTGAACCTGTTCTTAGTTCCAATTTACGAGTTAAACGGGGCGGCTATATCTATAGTTATAACCTCTCTCCTTGGTCTAATTTTAGCGTCCTTATATGTATGGAAAGATTTTAAAGCCTTGGTAGAGAAAAGGTCTTTTTTAAGAATTTTTTTTGCTTCTCTGGTTGTTTTCTATATTTCTTTGAGGCTGGATTTTTCCGGATTTTTCTTGATTCTAGAATATCTTGGTCTATTTTTGCTCTATTTGGGCATTCTGGTCCTGTCAAAAGAGGTTGACAGGAGGGATCTGGAGACTCTGAGGAGAATAGTCGGCTAGTCGGTTAGTCTGCTAGTCGGCTAGTCGATAGTCGGTTAGTCTACTAGTCGGTTGGTCAGTTGGTCGACAGTCGGCTAGTTCAAAAGATGGGGAGGATAAGGCTTGAGGATAGGAATAGATATGCGAATGCTGAGCTGGCCAGGGATTGGACGATATACCCGCAGCCTGGTGGCTGAGCTAATGAAGATAGATGAGGATAATGAATATATTCTCTTTCTGGATGAAGATGATTTTGATAGTTATACCATTACCAATGAGAACTTTACCAAGAAACCGCTCAGAGCAAAGGTTTTCTCGATTGAAGAACAGTACCAGCTTGTATTCAGCGCTTGGAGAGAAAGGCTTGATCTATTTCACTCTCCCCACTTTGCAGTGCCTTTACTCTGGAGACATAATCTGGTAACTACTATTCACGACCTGATTCCTTTAATTTATCCGGAGAGTTTACCTTCAAGAATGTCCCGGATTTACTGTTATTTTATGATGAGGGCTGCAGTAAGAAAGTCCAGGGGGGTCATTGCCAACTCTTACTATACCCGGAGAGATATAGTAAGGTATCTAAAAATTCCTGAAGCCAAGGTAAGGGTGATATATGAAGGAGTGAATGAGAATTATCATCCGGTGGAAAATGAAAGGACGTTGAGGAAGGTAACGGAAAGATATAAAACATCCGAGAAATTCATCTTTTATATAGGTCAGTGGAAGCCCCATAAAAATGTCCTGAGATTAATGAAGGCCTTCCACAAACTGAAAATTAAGACCGGGATACCCCACAAGCTGGTTATTGGAGGAAGGAAAGATCCCCGCTATCCAGAGATTCCTGCTTTAGCTCGGGATCTTGAACTGGAGGAAGATATAATATTCCCAGGATATATTCCCGAGGAAGATCTGCCGGCCCTGTACAGTGCAGCGGAGCTTTTTGCCTTTCCCTCTCTTTATGAAGGTTTCGGCTTGCCAGTATTAGAGGCTATGGCCTGTGGAAGCCCGGTAGTGAGTTCAAATACTTCTTCTCTTTCAGAAATAGCAGGTGACGCTGCCATTTTCGTAAACCCTTGCAGTGTCGAAGAAATAGCTCAGGCAATGCAGGAAGTTTTAAAGAATGGAAGGTTAAGAGAGAAATTGGTACAGAAGGGATTAGAAAGGGCAAGGCTATTTACCTGGAAAAAAACTGGCAGAGAAACTCTCCGAGTTTATGAGGAGGTATATAGCTGTGCTTGATTAAGCTATGCGAAGAAAGAAAAGGCGTCAGGCTTGACTTTGACAGCCAAAGAAAAGAACTCTTGAAGACGGTGAGGGTAGCATGGGAGGGAATTCAACATAGACTAGGTTACTGTTAGCTCTTTCAACGGAACTTGAATCATTTTCTTGGGTTTTTCCTTTGAGTGTACTAGCCTTTCCATCTCCTTTACAATATCTGCCTTTAAGTACTGCTCTCCGCAGACCTGGCATACCCCAGCAGGGACATTCTTGATCACAGCGACCAACTCATCTCCCCAGCGATAATCTACTGTGATTCTTTTTTCTAAAACTTCACCTCCACAAAAGTGACATTTATGATAGGTCCTGCGCATGGAGTTACCTCCTTTTCCTGTAATTTTCAGTCCACTTATTAGGCCGTTTAGACGGATCATAAACGGTGATAAGTAATAATTCCTCTGGATCGACCTTTATGGTACATACTGCATGAATTGGCCTTGGACCAGAAAATCCTAAAACCAGGCAGCTTGCCCCTCGAGGGTCATCGGGGTAGTCCTCTATAATTTCACAGTTTTTCAAGGCATCCTCTAGTTCGTTAACCAGAATCATATCGAGCTCACGTTCTCTCTCAGCATGTTTTGAGAACTCATACTTTCCTTCAGCAGCCAGCTTTCTTATCTTTTCTTCATCCAAAGTTTTCTACTTCCGGATCGTAATTTGTCCTTTTTAAACTGTACCCTACTGCTACCATCATAAGAAGCTGGAAGTCATAATCTATTTTTAGCATATAGCAACTTCCTGTTCTGTCAAGCAGGTGTACTCGATGGCGACATA
>Ga0315541_1002730_pt1 | contig 14240 bp, 16 predicted proteins | sample SalMarSW160190MG_FD_203095 | JGI IMG/M metagenome (GOLD analysis project Ga0315541, IMG submission 203095) | Salt marsh sediment microbial communities from the Plum Island Ecosystem LTER, Massachusetts, United States - Salt Marsh Sediment SW1601-190 ...
ACCCGGCCTCCGCAGAGCATCTCGAAACAGTCGAGGAAGTAGTCGCGGTCGCCCATCGCCCACTGGCCGATGGTGTCGAAGCCGAGCAGGTTGCCGAAGCCCCACAGCCAGAACAGGTGGGAGGTTATCCGGGACATCTCCAGGACGATGGTTCTTATGTAATGTGCCCTCCGGGGTACATCGAGCCCCGCCAACTCCTCTACCGCCATCGCGTAGAGCATCTCCTTCGGGTCCGGGTCCATCACGTTCAGGCGGCAGACCAGGGGGAAGTTCTGGATGTAGGTGCGGCACTCAATGAGCTTCTCGAAGCCCCGGTGGAGGTACCCGGGGTTCGAGCGGGCCCTCACGACCGTGTCGCCTTCGACGGTCAGGATGATGCCGAAGTTGCCCACCATCCCGACGTGCTGCGGGCCGAAGTATAGCTCCAATTCCCTTGCGGAACCCGCTTGTTCCTTGTTCGAGACGTGCGTCACAGCTTCCATTTCTCCCGGGCCTTTCTTGCGAACTCCTCCCGCTCCGCTTCGCTCATGGTAGCAAAGGCAACCTGCACTTCTGCCGCCTCATCCTTCTCAGCTATTGCATCCTTTACAATCTGAACAAGATGGTCCTTTATAGGTATCCCCGGGAAGGGCAGATTCATGGTCACCGTTACCGTCTCTTGTTCAACGCCGACTTCCTTTATCATGCCGAGCTCAACCAGACTGTAATCGATCTCGGGATGTGTGGTTTTCGACATCGCCTCCATCACTTCTTCTTCCCTAAGCATGCCTTACTCCTCTACTGACGGAATCGAACCGAAAGTGTCTTGAACGTATTGTCGCGTGTCGAAGTCCCTTCTCATCGGCGGCGGCCCTTGCCAGTGGTCAAGGAGGAAAGGCGTGAGTCGGGGGTTGCCCTCGAAGTGCACTCCGTACATCTCGTGTATTTCCCGCTCGTACGTCTGGGCGTGCCGGAAGACGGGGCTCGCCGTTACGGTCCGCGGGTTCTCTCTGGGCAGGCGGGTCTTCAGCATGACGTGGATCCTGTCGGCGTAGGACCAGAGGTGATAGACCAGTTCGAACTCGCCTTGCTCCAGCCAGTCCGTGCAGGATATCGCCGACAGGTGCTCGAAGCCGCGCGCCTTGAGCAAGATCAGCGCCGAAACCGCCCCTGCCTTCGGCACGGTCACTACGAGGCGGCCCTTCTTCTGGACCGTGGTCGTCGCTGCATCGACGCCTTGCTCGATGGCCTTCTTTAGGTCCTCTTCGCTCATGTTCGTCTAACTGTTCCGCCCCGCCGTTGTTTCAACTCTCCCGAACTTCGCCAGGTGCGGCAGGATCTCCCGCTGGTTTCTTTCATAGTAACCGTAGTTTTCCTTATACCGCTTGTAGCCGGTGGCGATTCCCTTATCAATCATCTGCCAGAGATGCACCACCGCCATGAAGATCGCCTCCGGCCGGGGCATGCATCCCGCGATCCAGCCGTCGACCGGGAGGTACTTGTCGAGATGCTTGATCGTGTTGTAGGAGTCCCAATACATCCCGCCGTTGACCGGACAGGAGCCGAAGCCGACCACGTACTTCGGATCCGGCATCTGGTCGTACGTCCTGATGATAGCTCCCAGCGTCTTGAGCGAGACGTAGCCGGTAATGAGGAAAAGGTTCCCCTGCCTCGGTGTTGCCATCGGCAGGACGCCGAAGCGTTCGGCGTCCCAGCGCGAGGTGATGACAGGGGGTATCTCGATCACTCCGCAGCCGGTGCAGAAGTACACCACCCACAGCGAGTATTTCTGGCCCCAGTTCGCGGGGCTCTTGAGCATCTTGAGGATTTCTTCCCTGTCCACGTAACTACCCTCGCCTCAAGGCTGCAATCACGAGGCCGACGAACGCCAATATCGTGGGCCACTTCCACAGATACCGCAGCGCTTGGCCGACCCTGAACCTGGGCAGAACCGCGTTGATGCAGACGCCGACAAAGAAGACCGCCAGCATCTTAGCGAAGAAGGTCAGCATGTTGGCCGCGCCGCCCAGGAACAGGTCCACGAACAGCGCCACGACTATGTAGGTGTGCAGGGCGCCCTGAATCGCGGCGAATCCGAGGTACTTGCCGCCCAATTCGACCATGGGGCCGGAGGCGATCTCCTGCGGGGCGGCGGCGAAGTCGAACGGCCTGATCCCCAGCATCGCCGGGAGCACCAAAAAGGTCGCCAGGGCGGGAAGGGGAAGGGCCAGCGCCCCCCAGTCCAGGACGGAGCCTTGCTGGGAGGAAACGATCTGGACCAGCGAGGTCGTCCCGAACCGGGTCATGACCGCCAGGGCCGCCATCAGGAAGGGCACCTCATAGCCGAGGGCAAGGATGAACTTGCGCGAAACGCCGATGCTCGCATTCGGATTCTCCGAGGCACCGGCGGCCAGGGCTACGCCCAAGGGCGAAAGCAGCATCAGGTAGAGAACCACCAGGAAATCGCCCGACGTCGAAAGCGGCTGTATTCCGCCGGCCGGTATGAAGACTATGGTTACGAAAGCACCGGCCAAACCCAGCAGTATGCCCAGGTCGAACAGGATGCCGTGCGAGATGTTCTCCTTCTGGGTGAGCAGCTTCACCACGTCGATGATGGGCTGGTACAGGGGCGGGCCGTACCTGCGCTGGATCCGCGCGGTGATCTTCCGCGACAGCCCCATGAACAGGACCGCCACGAGAAATCCCACGACGGGCAGGGCCAAGATCAGGGCTATCCTCGTCAGCATCTTCAGATCTGCCCTCCGAGCTTCAGGATGATCAGCAGCGCCAGGAAGATCACTATGTAAGCGGCGTAGGTGTTGACGTTGCCGCTGTACATCTTTCTGGCTTGCTCGAAGAAACCCTCTGCCTTCCCGACGAGCCAGCGGTAGAACTCATCCACCCTGTCGCGAACATACGGCCCGATGAGTTCGTGGGCTCGCTGGTAGAAGTTGACGCTGTACTGGTATCGGTCCATTGGCACGTAGGACCCTGCCCCGTAGCTATCGGACTGATCGACGCGACGCGCCTTGGTCGCCAGGGCGAACGCCACGTAGACGAGGGCCAGCGACGCAATCACCCCCGAGAGGATGTTTATGGTGTTGAGCTCGCCCACGGCCGGAGGAAGCGCCCACAGCCCGCTCTCCAGCGCTTTCAGGCCGAGCGAGGCTTGGGCCGAGCCTATCGCCCTCACCGCGATGCCCGGCAGGACGCCGAAGAGTATCACCGCGAGCGACAGAAGGATCATCGGTAGCTGCATGGAGAAGGGCACTTCCCTGACTTCTCGATACCCGCTGGGCAGTTGGCCCAGGAAGGCGTTGTGGATCAGCTTGTATCCGTAGAGAACCGTCGCCCAGGTTCCGATCAGCGCGACGAGCGCCAGGAACGGGTAACCTTCCGTGATGAGCGTCTTGTAGATGAACCATTTCGAGACGAACCCGTTCGTCAGGGGCACGCCGATCAGCCCGCAGACGGCGATGAGGGCGGTCACGAACGTCACGGGCATCCTCTTCATGAGCCCGCCGAGCTCGTTCAGATCCCTCGTGCCGGTCCGGTGCTCGACGGCCCCGACGGCCAGGAACAGCAGCGCCACGCACACCGCGTAGTTCAGCGTGTGAAACAGCCCCCCCGCCACCCCCAGCGCCGTCCCAAAGGCTATGCCCAGCAGCATGTAGCCGCCATGCCCGACCGACGACCACGCAACGACCCGCTTTGCGTCGTCCTGGAGCATCGCGATGAGCAGCGGGACGAGGATCGTGACGCCCGCCACCCAGCACAGCACATGCCGGAAGGTCACCGGCCCCAGCTTCAGCCTGGCCAGGCCAGCCTCGCCGAGAACGCCATACATGACCAGCATGAGCCCGTAGACGCCCATCCTGACCAGCACGCTCGAGAGCACGGCGGAAAACGGCGAGACCGCCTCGCTGTGCGCGTCGGGGAGCCACACGTGCAGCGGCACGATGGCGTTCTTGATCCCGAATCCGAGGACGAACATCAGGAGTATGAAAAGGCTGTAGCCTGGCGATGCCTTGGCGATCCCTTGCGCCACGCCGTGCAGATCGAGCGTCCCGCAGGTCGCATAGAGGCTGGCTATGGCCAGAAGCATCGCGCAGGAACCGGCGATGGACATGACCATGTACTTCAGCCCGGCAGCGACCGCCTTGCCCCCCCTGTAGCTTATGAGAAGGTACGTGCTCCAGCTCATCACCTCCCAGAAAACGAAGAGGGATAGCAGGTCGGCGCTGAAGACGATCCCCAGCATCGCCGCGTTTACGACAAGCATGGCGAAGTAGTAGAAGTCGAGCCGCTCGCGGCCCTGCATGTACCGCAGCGAGAAAACGATGGAAAGCAGGCCGATGGCGGCGACGGCGATCGCGAAGAACCAGGCCAGGGCGTCGGTCCTCATGGCTAGTTCGACGCCCAGGAACGGAAGGGCGTAATAATCGAGCTTGAGATTCTGGCCGTAAAGGACTGCCACGAGGAGGACCGACACGGCCGCGGCCAGCACCGCGACGACGTTCCGCAGGGCCGGGGAGACCTTGCCCGCCAGGAAGGCCACAGGCAGGATCAGAGCGAATGACGTCTCCATCGCCATGCTACAGCGCCTCCAGGACGTTCGTGATATACGCCCCGCGATCGAGCAGTTCCTTTGCCGCGTGGTCCAGCACGTTCGTCACGAGCTGTGGGTACACCCCAATGGCAATCACCAGCGCCGCAAGCACGAGAATGGGTATCAGCGCTGCCGCAGGCGCCTCCTTCGCCTTCGTCGGTCCGACGGATTCGCCCTTCGAGCCGCCCCTGAAATACAGGCCCTGGACGACCCTGAAGAAATAGCCCCCCTCGACCACCGTGGCGGCGAGGGCGATGGCCGCAAAGGCCACGTAGGCGGACCTCCCCGTCTTCAGCGCGGCGGAGACGATCGACAGCTTGCTCATGAACCCGGCGAACGGAGGCAGACCCACGAGCGAGAAGGCGGCCACCGTGAAAGCGACGGCGGTAAGCGGCATCCGTCTGGCCAGGCCCTGCATGTCCGACAGCTTCTTCGACCCGGCTCGGTAGATCATGTATCCGGCCGCGAGGAACAGCAGGCACTTCGCCAAGGCGTGGTTCACGAGTTGGAAGAGGGCCCCGAACACGCCCAAAGAGGTGCCTATCCCGATGGCGAAGACGATCAGGCCGATCTGCCCGATGCTCGAGTAGGCCAGCATCCGCTTGATGTCGTCCTTCTGCCTGTACGCCGCGATCTCTCCGACGACGAGTGTTATGATCCCGATGAGCGAGATGAAGATGAGGAATCCTTGGGCGTTCATGAGGGTGTAGGTGATGCGCGCGATGGCGTACACGCCGGTCTTTATGGCTATCGCCGAGAGGATCGCGCTGACCGACGACGGTGCCGACGAGTGCGCGTCCGGAAGCCATGCGTTCAGGGGGAAGATGGCGGCCTCCACGCCGAATCCCACGACGAAGAAGGCCAAGATCAAGAACAGATGAAGCGGCTCGGCCGACGGCACCTTGGTTGCGATGTCCGCCATGTTGAGCGTCCCGAACAGCCCGTACAGAAAACCAATCGCCACCAGGATAAACGTCGAGCCCACGGTGCCCTGGATCAGGTACTTCATCGCCGCCTCGGTGCCCGCCCGGTCCTTCTCGTAGGCCGTGAGACCGTAGGATGCGACGCACAGGATCTCGAAGAACACGAAGAGATTGAAGATGTCGCCCGTCAGAACGATGCCCAAGGCACCCGTCGCCAGCAATAGAAAGAGGGCGTGATATTTCTCGGTGGGCTCCGTCTTAATATAACCCGTCGCGTAAATGCTGATCAGCAGGCCCACAAGCGAGATGAGGATCGCCAGGGACAAGCCCAGCGGCCCGACCATCAGGTTGATGCAGAAGGGCGGAGGAAAACCTCCTATCGATACGACAATCGCCTTTTCAAGGACCCGCGGAAGCAGAAGGAGTCCGATAACGAGGTTGGCCGCCAGGGCCAGCGGCGGAATGCACTTGGCGAGCTTCTTCGATCCCAGCCCGACAAGGGGCGCCGCGAACGCACTCGCCAGCGGTATGGCCACCAGCAGCGACGGGCTCACCACTTCAGCCCCCTTATGTTCCGGACGTCAAGGGTGCCGTAATGCCGGTACACCTGGATCGCCAGGGCCAACGCCAGGCCCAGCACGCCGACGCCAATGACGATGGCCGTCAGCACCATCGCCTGCGGCACCGGGTCCACCACTGGCGTCGTCTCGGCCATGCCCTCGCTGAAGATCGGCGCCGTGCGGCCGCGGACGTACCCTATCGCCACCAGCAGAACGTGGGTCCCGGTATCGAGGAAGCTCAAGCCCAGGATGATCTTGACCAGGTTCGTCTTCGCCATGACCATGTAGAGACCTATCAGGATCAGGCCCCCTCCGCCGGCGTAGTACATGTAGTTCGCGACCTGTTGCATCGTCTCAGCCTACTCCCGTTCCATCAGGTGGCCGACCACGCCCGCCAGTTCCGCGCCGACCTTCAGTCCGATGGCCACATAGATGATGGGGATGACACCCGCACTCAGCAGCGAGTTCCGAGCTCCCAGAGGCAGAAAGTTCCCAAGAAAGCCGACGCCGTAAACGATTCCGAGAATGCCAACCGCCACGAAGGCAAGCCCGGACAGGCTTTCCACCGCGCTAAAGGCCTTTCTGCCAACCGGCTGGCCCGGCCACGCCAGATAGAGCAAAAGGAAACCCGATGCTATCACCGCCCCGCCTTGGAAACCCCCGCCGGGCGTCAGATGACCGTGGAGGAAGATATAGGCACCCAGGAGAACAATGAACGGGAACAGTACCTTTGATCCTGTGCGAACGATGAGGCTGGCCTCCTCCTTTTCCTCGCCGGCCGGCTTCTTCCCCGGGGGAAGGACCGCGCCCACCGCCACGGCGACGATGAAAAGGACGGTCACCTCACCCAGCGTGTCGAACCCCCGGTAGGCGACGACAACCGAGGTCACGATGTTCGCGGCCCCGGTCTCTCTGACCCCGTTCCGCATGTAGCGGTTGGCCACATTTACCTTATCCTCGCCGAAGGGGATGTTCGCGAGCACGGCACAGAACCCTGCGCCCACGACCACCACAAGCATGAAGGCCACCGCTTTCCGCATATCCTTACTCTTCGTATCTCTTCGTTTTCCTCACCGCCACGACGAACATCGCGGTGGTGAGGCCTGCGCCGATGGCGGCCTCCGCCATCGCCACATCAGGCGCATCCAGAAGGTAGAACAGAAGCGATGCAAGCAAACTCACCGCCGCGCACATGACCAGCGCGCTAATCAGGTCCCGGAAAACGCTTGTCGCGACGGCGGCGACCAGCATCAGCAAAATGAGGATCGCTTCAATGACAATCATTCTTCGCCACCTGCGGTCGACTCAGAGGTTTCCGCTGCGTTCCCGACTTCCTTGCATTTACCCAACTCCCGGCACTTGTCGACGACGGTGCCGTCGTAGAGACGGACCCCGCTCTTGTAGCTCGCCCTGGCGAGGGCGTGGGCGCTTATCGGGTTCGTGAGAAGGATGAAGACCGCCACGATCAGGGCCTTGAATGTCCAGCCCGGCTCTGCGATCCCCACGCCCACAATCGCGCAAAAGGCGCCCAGGGTGGTACATTTCGTCCCTGCTTGGAGCCTGTTGTAGACGTCCGGAAGGCGGAAGATTCCCAAGGCGCCGAGGAGGAGGAAGACCACCCCGAAGCCTACAACGAACGCGCCTATAATGGCCGTTGTTGTCATAGTCCCCTCTCCAGGTAGCGCGCGACTGCGATCACGCCCACGAACGCAAGCACGGCGTACACCAGGGCCACGTCGATGTATATTCGTCTTCCCAAAAAGAGCCCCAACAGGACCAGCAACGCCGTCGTGATGGTGATCATCCCGTCCACCGCGACGAGCCTGTCCGGTGCGGTGGGGCCCAGGAGGGCCCGGACCATGCAAAGCAGCACCGCTGCGGCCCCGACGCCGAAGAAAACGATGTAGAGGGCGAGGCTCATTCGCATATCGCCTTCAGGTGCTTCTCGAACCGGCCGCCTATAAGCTGCGAGACCCTTTCGACGTCCTCGTCTTTCACGTTTATCCAGTGAATGAACAGGTACTCTCCCTCGACCTCCAGGGTCAGCGTCCCCGGGGTGAGCGTGATGGAGTTGGCGAGAAACAGCTTGCCGATGTCGCTCTTCAGCTCCGTCTTTATGGCCACGATCCCGGGTTTGATCGGCATCCGCGGGTGGACCACTCTGTAGGCCACATCAAAGTTGGCCTTGATCATCTCCCAGAAGAAGACCGGCAAGTAGATCAGCAGATGCACCAGGCGCCAGGGGGAGAAGATGCGGAGGCCGCGCCTCGTGAACCCCTTGTACCCCAGCGCCGCGACGAGCAGCGCCAGCACCGCTCCGGCCACCACCTCCTGAAAGTTGGTGGTCGACGTCAACAGCAACCACAAGCAGAAGAGCACGCCCGCCGTCGCTAGATACCTGCTTAGATGTTTCAGCATCGCTACGTTCCGTACACGGCCGGGCCAGATTCACCGACTTCCCGGCAAGCCTCGACAGCGCCGCTCAGATCATGCCAATGCCCTACCCGTGCACCCGGAGAGCTCTGTTCGTTCCCGCTCCAGATACGCAACATAGACCTCCATGGCCCAAGCCCGCGCGGGTCTTAAAGCTACCGCCGAGCCTTTGGGTCGTGGGCGCGGCGGAACTTCTTCCTAATCTTCTCCAAGCTAGCCGTCGTATAATCCTTTTCGAATAGCTTGAAGATGGCCCTGACTTGGGCAGGTTTCGGCAGGTAATAGCAGCGAAAGGCGCCTTCCCGGCCGAAGGCCACAAGACCACTGTGTTTGAGCACCGACAGATGCTGTGAAACGTTCGGCTGGCGAGCTTCCAGCAACTCGCGAATGGCGGTGACGCATCTCGGCCCTTCAAGGAGTTCGGCCAAGATCATCAGCCGGACGGGGTGTGCCGCTGCCCTCAGCGTCTCCGCCCACTCCGATGCTTTCTTGGAATCCACTTGCCGCTTGCTCCCGGCGATCGCGTATCGCATAAGAACTAAAGCTGATGCGAATCTTCGAATTTGCCAATGTAGTGGTGGCCGGCAAGGTGTCAAGTGAATTTTCGGGGCTCTGCGTCAGCCGTCAGCCTTGCGGATGGTTTGCGGGAAGCAACATCTGCAAGCCACGTTTGCAGCACAGCTCGCGCCCTCAGCAGACCGAAGAATGCCTCGGGCAGGCTGTTCGGCTTGTCCGCTGACTTCGCTCCCGCTGCCCAGTTCGCCGCCAAGGGCGGCAAGCGGTACCGGTACTACACGTGCACGAATGCCATCAAGAAAGGCCGCGGTGCCTGCTCGTCGGGATCGCTGCCGGCGGCGGAGATCGAGCAGGTCGTCGTGGATGAGATCCGCTGCATCGGCCAGGATGCCGAGCTTCTCGCCGAGGCCCGCGCCAACGTATCTGCATCTGCCGCCTTGCACCCCGGCGCCGACGCGGCAATGATGTCCAGTAGCATCCTATGCGGGCCGCCAGGGGCAGTATGACCCCTGGGCCTGCCACGCAGGAGTCAAGTCATGGTCGAACACGGTCAGGAGAGCGTTCCTCCCGAAGGGGAGTTCCCAGGCTTTGGCGAAAGCGGCCTCGAGCCAGTTCCCTCAGACGAGAGCGGCGAGCGCATCTATCCGGGCTTCGACGTGAAAGGCCGACTCGGGCGAGGCGGCTTCGCCACAGTGTACCTCGCACGGGAATACGACGTCCGGCGCGACGTTGCCCTCAAGACGCCCGCCCGGGACCAGCAGCAGCGGGATCCGAAGGAGCTGATGCGCTTCCTGGACGAGGCCAACGTCACTGCCCAGTTGCAGCATCCCGGGGTGGTGCCGGTGTACCGCCTGGGTGAAGACACGCTGGGGCGGCCCTATTACACTATGCGGCCGGTCGAGGGCCGGACGCTGCGGGACATCCTCGGCAACCTCCGGGCCGACGACACCCCGGCGCTCGAGCGCTTCCCCCTGCGCCGCCTGGTCCGCATCCTGCACGCCTGCTGCCAGACGATCCGCTTCGCCCACGACCGGGGGGTGATCCACCGCGACCTCAAGCCGGCCAACATCGTGGTGGGTGACTACGGGGAGGTGCTGGTGATCGACTGGGGGATGGCCAAGGTCACGGGCACGGGAGATCGGCCCGCTGCGGCCGAATTCGACAGCCATCGGAGCGTCTGGCAGCACTACCAGCGGGATGTGGAGAGCCTGCGCCAGGACGTCGATGTTTCCTTCCCTGCGACGGTGGAGGGGGAGTACATGGGCACGCCGGCGTGGATGTCCCCGGAGCAGGCGTTGGGATTGACGGATGAGATCGACGCCCGCTCGGACGTCTGGTCGCTGGGGGTGATTCTATACGAGCTGTGCACGCTGAAGCGGCCCTTCGAGGCCGAGAGCTTCCGCAAGCTCGTCCAGAAGATCACGACGGGCGGTCCGCCGGACCCGATCCGCGTGAACCCCAAGCGCCGCGTGCCGCCGGAGCTGGCGGAGATTACCCTGCGCTGTCTGGAGAAGGACAAGTCCAAGCGCTACGCCACGGTAGCTGAGCTGGCCCGGGACCTGGACAACTGGCTGGAGGGCGTTGCCCCGTGGCGGCTGCTGGCCGACGTGGACTTCACCAAGCTGCCGAACGGGGGGCCGGAGGGATGGACGCGAATCGGCGTCCCATGGCGGGTCCAGGACGGGCTGCTGCGATCCTCGCCCGGGGAAAGCGTGCTGCTGATGGATCTCAACGTCGAAGGCGACGTCCGAGTGGAGATGGAGGGCATGGTGGAATCGGGACAGGGGGAGCTGAGCGTGCAGGTCTCGGCCCCGGGACCTGATGCCTGCAAGGCGTATTGGGACGGCTACTGCCTCCAGTTCGGGGCGGACTACAACATCTGTGCCAAGATCGCCAAGGACGGCGCGGACGTGGCCTGGGCCGAAGCGTCCTACGTGCCGGGCACGATGCACCACGTGGTGGCCGAGCGGGCCGGCAGCTCACTGCGACTGAGCGTGGACGGACAGGAACTGCTCCGCTGGCTGGACATGGTGCCCCTGTTGGGCCATCGCGTGGGGCTCTACGGCTCCGGCGAGGGCACTCGGATACGCCGGTTCCGTGTCTTCGGCCGGGGCACGGCGCTGAGCCTCTCCTGCCTGGAGGTGCCCAACGCCTTTTGCAACGAAGGCATGTTCGATAGGGCCAAGCGGGAGTACTTGCGGATCGCCGATAGCCACGCCGGGCGCGAGGAGGGCGAGCGGGCGCTGTTCGAGGCGGGCCAGTGCTGCGTGGAACTGGTCAGGAGGCGATCCGAAGATGCCGGCCCACGGGAGGCACTGCTCGAGGAGGCCCTGGGCTACTTCAACACGCTGGAGGCCGGCTTCGCCGGGCCACTGGGCTGCCTGGGCAAGTCCCTGATCCAGCAGTTTCGGGGCGCTGTGGAAACAGAGGCCAGTGAGCTCGTTCGCGCCTATCGGGAGTATCCCGAGCACAGCGCCCTTCCTCTGATTGGTGAGCGGCTTTGGTTGCGCGCGACCCAACTGCGCTTCGACCCCCGAGCCGAACTGTTCATCGTACCGGCGGCCAAGCTATACCCGGCGAGGCTGGGCTCGAAGGAGGCGCTCAAAGCAGTCGTCGGGATGCCCAGCAAGCCGGTCGCGCGTGAGATCCTCACAACGGTGCTCGGACGCTTCCCGGAGAATCGTTCCTTGTGTGCGTGGGCCCAGGGCACACTGGGGCTTATTCTGACCCAAGAGGGCAGATACGAAGAGGCCCTCCGTCTGCTGAGGAGGTGCCTGGCGGACTCGGCGGACCTGCGGCCCGCATGCCTTCAAGCGGCCACATACGTCGCCGTCGCCCTGCGCGGCATGGGCAGATACGACCAGGCCATGAGTTGCCTAGAGCAGGCCCGGGCGGAGTACTCGGACCTGGGGCTGCCAAGTCGCCTGCTGCTGGCGGTGGAGAGCTCCCTCTTGAATGACATGGGCGAGCCGGAGCAGGCGCTGTCCCGGTGCGAGCCTTTGCTCTCGGAGGAGCTGGGGATCGAAAGGGCGTGGCCGCTCGTCGTGAGTGCGACGGCCTACCTTCTCCTGAACCAGGACGACCAAGCCATGGCCTGTTGCAGGCAAGCCCTCGACGGCTATGTCACAACGGAGCATCGGGTGGCCGCCCGGATGATCCTGGGGACGTGCCTGTTCGATCAGGGGCGTCTTGATGAGGCAATCGAGCAGTTGGAGAAGCTCTTTGCCGAATACCCCTCGAGCCAGGTCAGGGCGCCGGATGCTTGGATCGTGATTGCCGCGGCGCACGCCCTTCGGGATGACCGCCAAGCCCTGCGCCAGGCGCTCGAGCGGATGGCCGTCTGTCATGAAGCGATCGGGGCGGCCTGCAGGGGCGAGGAATACGACCCCGGGGAGGGCTCGGAGCGGGCGGGGTGGCTGGTCGTTCACCGGGCAGCTCTGGGCTTGGTGGCGTTTGCCAGGGGAGACAAGGATGGCGCGAGAGCCCTCTTCAGCAACGCCCTTGAGACGATCGACCAGAAGCGCGACACCGTATCTATCTGTTTGACCCGTGTTCTGAGGAGACTGCTCGAAGCGTAGCCGCGGCAACCAGTGGACGCCCTCGGAGGTGCTGACGAGGAGCCACCAGCGCACACGACACTCATCTCTGTTCTCGCGTCCCCCGGCCGGCGATTCAGCCGGCGAGCCCCAATTGGACTACGCATGACAGGCTCCGGCACATGCGAGGAAGCCAGATCGTGGAACGGATTCTCCGGTTCCGTCGAGAGAACGCCGGACGGGACGTGCGGCAATGGCGTGTCTCCCCGGGCGAGAACTACGCCGTGGTGCTTCCCGACGGACAGCTTCATGTGCTGCGGGTCCGCACGGTGCATCCCATAGGCATCTGGCTTGGGCTTGTCGCTTTGGGCAAAGTCCGGGTCGCGCCGGCGCCGGCAGCACGGTTTACCCCACCGGCCACGCAGCCGGCGTGCTAGGTTCCATGCTCCCGCTCGAAAGGGTATAATCCGCCAACAAAGGGCATCCCTGCAAGGTTGATGCCGGCCGAGCCCGGGAGAAGCTCATGCCGCTCGACAACTTACATGCCGTCACCGAGAAGCCCCTGCGGGCGGTCCCGTCCCGCCGCCGATACACGCGGCCGGTGAACTTCCGCAGGGGCCGGCCCACTCGTTTGAAAGGCACGCAATCATGACGCCACGTGAACGTTGGCTTGCCGTACTTAACAGGCAACGACCCGACCGGCTCCCGATGGATTGGTGGGCAACCGGAGAAGTGAATCGCAAGATCATGAAGCATCTTGGTTGCGATAACATGGACGAAGTCTTTGCCCGCCTCCACATTGACGCCCCTGTAACCGTCAGCCCCAGATACGTTGGGCCGCCGCTTCCAGACCATACGAGCGTTTTCGGTATTCGCTCCGCACCCGTTGACTATGGGACAGGCGTGTACAACGAAGTGGTCTCCCACCCGCTCTCCGAATACGGAAGCGTGGAGGAGATCGAAAAGAACTACACCTGGCCCGATCCTGATTGGTGGGATTACTCAGGGATAGCCGGGCAAATCGAAGGCAAGAAGGACCGTCCCATCCGAGGTGGTGGCTCAGAACCGTTCCTCACGTACAAGGAACTCCGTGGAGACGAGCAGGCGTTCATCGATCTGATAGAGAACCCGGAAATCGTTGACTACTGTTTAGATAAGATGTTTCACCTGTGCCACGTGAATACACAAAGGATTTACGAGCAGATTCCGGGAGAAGTCATGATTACGTACGTCGCCGAGGACCTCGGTGGGCAGGAAGGGCTTATGTATTCTCCCGAGCACATTCGTAGGTTTTTCCTGCCGGGCATGAAAGCGATGATAGACCTGGCACACGAAGGCGGCGCTTTTGTTTTCCATCATAGCGATGGTGCCGTGCGGGATATCTTGCCCGACATGATCGAGGCGGGTATTGACGTGCTGAATCCGGTTCAGTGGCGGTGCAGGGGAATGGAGCGGGAAGGACTGAAGCGTGATTTCGGGGATGGGCTCATATTCCACGGCGGGATGGACAACCAATATACACTTGCATTCGGATCGGTGAAGGAGGTCGAACAGGAGGTGGAGGACAACGTACGAATTCTGGGAAGGGGCGGTGGCTATATTCTCGCGCCGTGCCACAACATTCAGCCGGTAAGCCCTGTCGAGAATATTGTAGCAATGTACGAAAGTGGATATAGGAGCGGGA
>Ga0315541_1002731_pt1 | contig 14238 bp, 5 predicted proteins | sample SalMarSW160190MG_FD_203095 | JGI IMG/M metagenome (GOLD analysis project Ga0315541, IMG submission 203095) | Salt marsh sediment microbial communities from the Plum Island Ecosystem LTER, Massachusetts, United States - Salt Marsh Sediment SW1601-190 ...
ATCGTATTGGCTATAACAGTCGGGTCGTCCGGGTCGGTGGAGGTCAGGGTGATACTCTTACTCATAAAATCAATGCCGTTCGGGTCGGTTACATAATGCACTTTCTGGCTAAGGATAATATTGGTATCACCATAGCCGGCTTGTGCGACCGCTTGCTCGATTGTTGCGTATTGAGACGGGACCAGCATGTTGTTGGTAACGTCCTCCTCGAACACGACAACGACTAATTTATCGCTGTCCATCAGTACCGTATTAGTATTGCGATTCCATGATGGGTCGTTATCGGTCCCGCTCCATCTCCCCACTCGATACCCTTCTTCGGGTATTGCCGTCAATTGTACTGCTGTGCCTCTGTATAGTATATACGTGTTCGGGCCGCTGTTGGGGTCGATTGTATTGGGCTCGACCGATACCGTGCCGTGACCAATTACACTCAGATTCAGGGTTAGCTCGTTCTCTATGCCGATTAGCGAGTAATGGTAACCCATATCGACAATGCCGGCGTCAGGAACATAGTCTGTTCCGGTAGAGTAATTGTCCAGTCCTAAGTTACTTGCGAGGTCGCTTCCGGTATCAACACACGGGCTGTTTATATCCTGCCCGGCAGCGACTTGACTTAAGAAGTAGCCATTGGTAAACAGCGGGTCCTCATCGATGACGCTATTTAAGTCCCAAATCAGGAAACAGTCTGTATCGACAAATACGGCATCAGGGTCAATATGGTTGACATCCTGAGCGTCTTTCCATCCGAGAATATCGGAGTATGAGACGGCAACAGTTCCGGGTCTTTTGTCATATTCATAGCCGGTGCCGACCGCAATCTGGTCGCCGGTGCTACTGCTATCGTTAGGGCCTGCCACGTTGCCCAGCATAATGCTGTTGGCGATATTGGTAAAACTGTTATAAGAGCAGTACAATCCGCCGCCGTATCCGCGTGCAAAACCGTCTCCTGTAACTATATTATCAATAATTGTGCAGTTGTTGATATCAGGTTTTGAGTACCAGTTGGCTGAAATTCCTCCGCCGTCTCTGTTTGCGGAGTTGGCAATTATCAGGCAGTTCTTGACCTGCATCGGTTCCTTGCCGCCGATATACATACCGCCGCCTGAGCCGTTTGCATCATTATTGCTTATGTTGCAGTCGATAATCAGTGCATTCGAATCGAAGCAGTATATACCGCCGCCTTCACCAATTATACCGTTAGCGTCATTTTCGCTAAAGCTGCTTTGAGCGATGTTCGCCGAGCCGCCGACAAAATATACTCCACCGCCGTGGTTTGCTGTGTTATTTACGAAGTTACAGTCACCGATGAGCGAATGCGACCAGTTCCAGTACATTGCTCCACCGATGGTAGCTAAATTGTCACCGAATATGCATTTATCGAACGTTAGCGTCGCGCCTTCGTCAAAGGAAACAGCGCCGCCATAGCTTACATGCGGATCGTTATTGGTATAACCATCCGGCGTGGCGGTGCTTACGTCTGCATAATTATTACCGAATCTACAGCCGGTAAAGGTTGCCTGGCCTCCGGTACCGCAATATACCGCGCCGCCCATGTTCTTAATTTTCCAGCGTATGCTCGGTTCGTCTCTGGAGTTTGTTACTCCGTCCTGGCCGCAAATTCCGTTGGAGCCGCCGTGACTATGGCAATCGTCAAAGTTACAATCTATAAATATTGGTGAGCTATCCGGACCTGCATATACCGCACCGCCCCGGCCGCTGTATTTGGATGGATGATTATAGTCATCATCGGCAAATTCAAATTGCCATGGAGAATAAGGTGCATACCAGTAGTAGTAGCCAGCGCCCCGACCGCCCGATCCCGTCGGATTATCATTACCATTAGCGCCGTCGCCTCCATCGCCGCCGGTAACACTACAGTCTCTAAAGGTGCAATTTGTAATGAGCGGATTACTTTCGTAGCCGGGGAAAGGATATCCTTCGCAGTATAACGCACCGCCATAAGCCCTGCCGGGCCAGCCGCCGTTACCGCCATGTGGGTGGTCATCGTTACCACCAGCCCCATTTCCACCGTCACCGGCGAAGATGTGAGAACCTTCAATGATGCAATTCTTAATAGTCGGGGATGCGTAAAGACAAAGTATTGTACCGCCGTAAATGTCGCTGCCGGGTGCCCCGTCCCAGCGTGGAGGGGTAGCGCCGGAATCGCCGCTTTGCCCATTTGAGCTATAGCCGCCCCAGTTTCTTAAGGTAATGCCGTTAAGAACCGTATCCCTGTTCACAAGTGTAAATTCAAAAGCCCTCCCGACATTACCCTGCTGGCCGGCATCCTGTTCGATAATTGTTTCTGCAACGCAGCAAGGGTCGTCCGGATTGGCACTGGTTATAGTGATGGCCTTACTGACGATCTCAAAACCCCAGGAGCTGGTATAGGTGCCTGGTGCGATTATAATTATATCTCTATCGTTTGTGTCGTCGATAGCGGCCTGAAGTGTTGGATAATTGGCATCGCCCGGATAATGCAGTATTCGTGGCTGATAAAACTCGACTTCAACTTCCTTAAACTGTCTGCCTTGAGGGTCTGTTTTAAAGGGTGCTATGGGAGCCGGCCCGTCAGTCATAGTTACCGTATTGGTAAGCAAAGTTGAGTAAAGGTCATCTACATCCTCCATCCATCTGACATGGTTCTCCGGGTCAACCGGAGTTGCCGTCAGCTTGACGACCGTGCCGCGTGGATACGTGCCGCTGCGCGGCGTAACAGTTCCGTTGCCGCCCACAACTCGCGCCCGCAGGTAAACCAGAATTGTTTCGAATTCAACGATAACTTGTTTATTTGAATCCATTGTCACAATGTTACGCAGTTCCATTGATGTGTCGTCGTCCGTGCCCTGCCAATAACTAAGCTGATAAATGGCAGGGTCATCCGGCGCCGCTTCCAACAAAACCTGCGTATATTGGGTGTACATCCCGAAATTGGGGACAATAGTACCATTGATTGCCATTGTAATTAGCTGATACGAAGCCGTTGGTTGAGGGTCGTTATAGTGGAAGCCGATATCGACTGTCCCCAAATCCTTGTTGCCGTTTGGGTCCTCGAAGTTGTCCGTCCGAGTCGAATAGAGATTCATTAATATTGTTGGGTCGTTTGCATCCCCGCTGCCGACATCGACAGCCGGGCTGGTTGCGTCCTCGGGATTGACATTCGGGTCAACAAGGACTCCATTTACATCCAGAATCTGCCCAGCTTCATACTGGCTCAAGTAGTAAGCGCCTAACCGGCCATGCACGAACATCGGATTGCCGCCGATATTATTGCTGTCGTTAAAATCTTCGACGTCATAATGTCTCATCGTTGCCAAAAAGTTGTTGGGGTCGAGACTGTTGAAATCGTAAACAGACCCCGTATCCCTGTCGTAATAATCGCCGTCGGGATTGTTATAAAAGAGACAGAATCTCACATTGGGGTCGGACTGTAGCTCATATTCATAGATTGCAACATCGTTATTATCATTGAAGATACAGTTAGTGATTATCGGCTTCGATGTTCCCAAACAGAATACAGTACTGCCTAATCCGTCATATTCATTACTGGAATTTTTCGCAAAAGTGCAGTTGCTGATTTCGGGTGATGCATCCCAGCAGAATATACCGCCGCAATCCCAGCTAACGACGCTATTTGCGACTATAAGACAGTTCTTAATCAATGGGCTGGTGCCGTTACAATAGATTCCGCCGCCGTCGTAGTCGGCGGTGTTGCCGCTTATGGTGTTGTTTGTAATGTTTGGCTCGGAACCATAGTCGCAATAAATACCGCCTCCGTCCCAGTGTGAGCTGCAGTTGCTTATATTGCAGTCGGTAATGATTGGAGATGCATTATAAAGGTATATACCACCGCCTTCCCATTCTGATTCGTTTTGGGTAATTGTGCAGTTTTTAATTTTTGGTTCGTTTCCATCATTTATATAAATTCCACCACCTTGACCGTTGGCTGTATTTACGCTGATTGAACAGTTGTTGATATTCGGGTCTGAGTCGGAGCCGGCGTATATACCGCCGCCGTGGTATCCTGAAGAGTTATATATGATTGTAGAATTGCTGATATTTGTTGACGAGTTAAGGGCGCAGTAAATACCGCCGCCGCTTCCATAAGCCGTATTCATTGCAATAGTGCAGCCGCTTATGTCCGGGTTGGAATTATTGTTAATATATATAGCGCCGCCGTCTCCAAAAGCTGTATTCGTCATAATTATACAGCTGCTTATGTCCGGGTCTGAGTTATTGTTGCAATAGATACCTCCGCCGCTCATGCTGGCGGTATTATCGCTAATTGTGCAGCCTGTAATATTCGGACTTGAGCCATTACAGAAGATGCCTGCACCGGAGTTTGTTGTAATTATGCAGTTTGAAATTACAGGAGTGCTGCCGGTGCACTGGATACCTCCATCGCCGTCGTTAATGGTAAATCCGTTGATTGTTGTTCCAGAATCTTCGCCGGTATTAAAAGTTACTACAGGGCCGACGTAGCCGCCGCCGGCGTGATACTTATCAAGAAAGGCGGAGATATATGTGGTTGCTGGTTGGGTTGTTCCATAAGGAGCAGGAGCATCCACAGCGCCGCTGCGCAGTGTTATTTTCTTGCCGAGGAAATCAATACGCTCAAAGTACCAGTTGTTTGCGTCGGCTATTAGCAAATCTCCGTTATTGGCGTTATCTATCGCATCCTGAATTGTCGGATATCTTACACTTGTTGTTGTATTCAGGACCGCACCGGGAGTAACCATACGTATGACCGAGAAAAGATTAAGACGTCCTTCTGAAACACAAAGTCCAGGCAGAACAGGGTCCACACTTCGGAGGATAAGTTGTATTATTTCGCCGTATGTCAGGTTGGGATCGACCGCCTTTATTAAAGCGCAAGCGGCTGATACGTGTGGAGCGGCCGCAGATGTGCCGCTCACAAAGGCGTAGTCGGTATCCACCTCATCGGTCCCCATAGCGCCCGTTTCTTCCGTTGGGGTGGTGCTGAATATATAATCACCCGGAGCGCCAAGGTCCACTGATGTTCGGCCGTAATTAGAGAATGACGCCATATTGTCGAGGTTATCAGTGGCCATTACGGAGATTATGTTGTCTAAGTTGAAGCTTGCCGGATATTCAGGTTCGGCTCCATCGTTGTTGTTTAAGTTGTTACCGGCAGCGGCAACAAAAATGACTCCCGCATCGCGGGCCAGTGCGATAGCACCATAGAGCGACTGAATATAGTCGTAATCGTCGGTCCCCCACGAGGCGTTTATAATCTCGGCACCATTATTGATGGCATATGCGACGGCTTCGATGGCATCATCGACGTTTCCATTACCTTCGGCATCGAGAATCCTCAAGGCCATCAGCTGGACATCCCAGCAGACACCGGCAATGCCTGTTCCATTATTACCTACCGCACCGATAATTCCGGCTACGTGGGTGCCGTGATAATTTTCGTCACAGGGGTCGCTGTCATCATCCACGAAATCATAGCCGTAAATATCGTCAATATAACCATTACCATCGTCATCGACTTCGTTAAAGTCGTTCGGGCCCACTGTCCCAGGCACGTTGACCTCACCGGGGTTTATCCACATATTGTCCGCAAGGTCGGGATGGCTATAGTAAATGCCCGTATCGAGAACTGCTACTATAACATTACTGTCGGTGACGATTTCCCAGGCCTCGGGAGCGTCAATATCGGCATCGGGCATCCCGTCGAACTGGCCGGTATTATCCAAAGCCCACTGGTCGGTGAATCTGGGGTCGTTGGGGTAAACCTGGGACGCACGGATTTTGTAGTTTGGTTCAGCGTATAGAACATTAGCCGATTGGTTGAACTGGATAACGGCATCTATTACGGACACGCCTTCGGGTAATTTAATAACGGCTAATCCGGAGACGATGTGTTCAAATTCTTTATGTATAGAGGCGCCTTCAATAACAGAGTCCGAAACAATGTTTTTTATTGCGCTGCGCCTGAATGGGCCGACTATCACTGTTCCGTTGGGAAGCTGGGCGCCTGGTTCCACATTTGAAAAGCATACAATCAGCTCACCCTGCTTGTAAGATTTATCACCGCTTTGGGGTATATCATAAAATGTTGAGCTGGACAGGTTGCCTGCTGCTGCGAATCCTGCTGTCAACAGCAGGATTAATGAGCTAACCAGCATCCGCAATGTTCTGTATTGTATCCGAATTTTTCGTTCCATTTTATTGCTTCAATCTGTTCATTGTTATGTGTTTTGTGTTCAATGAACAACGAAGAACTATGAACAATGAACTTCCATACTAATCGCCCGAATCCGAAGTTTATAATCTGCCTTCCAATGCGGCAATTGCTTCAGCTTCACGCTCCTCCTGTAGAATAATGGTCGGTTTAACCAGTATCAGTAATATCTTCTGGTCTTTTATCTTGCTGCGGTTACTGAACAGTCTTCCAATAATAGGGATTTTACTCATTACCGGCACCCCTGCCTCTTTTTCAACTTCTACAGTTATTTTCTGGCCGCCCAATAGTAATGTTCCGCCGTCCGGCACGCTCACGCGTGTCATGACCTGCGATGTCTCTGTTTCAGGGACAGTTACAGGATACTCAACGAGTTGAGATTCTCCACCTGCTGTGCCCACAATGCCTGCAACTGTATGGGTCTGCATCCTGAGTAAATCCTGCATCTGAGTTACAATATTGAGCAATACGTTTTTCTTATCGGGAGTAATAATGGGAGTAATGTTCAGCACTGTGCCAATAGGTGTGAAGAACACATTCTGCTGTATCCCTAACGCCTCAAGACCGCCGCCGGCGTAGTAACCACGGCTGACGCTTCGTATAACATCAGGCGGCAGTGCATACGAGACCTGACTTTGAATCTGGAAGACTGCTGATTCACCGCTCAAAACGGTAACTTTCGGAGCAGTTAAGGTCTTTGCGTCCGTGTGGCCCTGAGTTGCCCGAAGAATGAAGGCCACCTGTAAATCATCGAGTATGGAGCCATAGCCGCCGGTCATTGCAACGGCCGGTGCAATACCACCTAAGCTCCCTGGTACTTTTGTTGAAATATCCGGTTGTGTAGAAATGGCTGAACCCTGGGAGAAATCAAGCAGGCCCCACTTGCCGCCTATATTGTACTGGAAATCGAGGTCCAGGCCGATATCTTCAAGGAAGTTTTCACTTACCACCAGGAATCTGGCCTCGATAGAAACCTGATATCCAAGGGCTTTACGCATATCCGTTAGTAATTTTTCGATTTTCTTGTGAATCTCGCGTGTCTGCATTGCAATAAGCTTTTTTGGTTGTTGAGTTGGATAAGGTGTTATAGTTCCTTCTCCTGTGCCAATGTCATACCAACTGTCCGGTTCAATGGTATCTTGAATAAGAATAACCAAATCTTCTGCTCGTAGGGCGCTCATCCAGCTGCCGCCGCCGTAGCCGCCACCGCCGTAGCCGCCACCGCCATAGCCGCCACCGCCATAGCCGCCACCGCCATAGCCGCCACCGCCGCCGCCATAGCCGCCGCCGCCATAGCCGCCGCCGTAGCCGCCACCGCCACCGCCGTAGCCGCCACCGCCGTAGCTGCCGCCGCCGCCGTAGCCGCCACCGCCGTAGCTGCCGCCGCCGCCGTAGCCGCCACCGCCGTAGCCGCCGCCTCCGTAGCCGCCTGTTGTTCCGCCTCCGTAGCCGCCTGTTGTTCCGCCGCCGTAGCCGCCACCGCCGCCCCCGTAGCCGCCGCCGCCGTAGCCGCCCGTTCCGCCGCCATAGCCCAAAGGTTCCATATATGGTATTTGACGGAAATCGGCTGGTTCGCCAAGAAGGTCGGTTATGTCATAAACTCGCGTCTCGAGCTTGCTCGGAAGTGATTCTACCGTAGCTACGGTTATTACGCCGTTTTCAACGACGTAGCCGAGTTCTGCAAATCCACCCGAAACGGCTTTTAACAAATTGTCCAATCCGGTACCCAGCCGAACCGCGGCCAGGCCATCCATATTTATTTCTGTTGTCTGATCTATCTCAGCGTTGTCATGCAAATCTCGCCACAAGACGACTATTCTCAACGGTGGTGAAACAGAATTCTTTATTATATCCACCGCATCGCTAAGTGGCATTGAAGGTGTCAATGCCGAAAGGTCCACGATTGAATCTAATTGCTCATAGGTCATAACATCAGCCGGGTCAAGCCCGATTGGTTCATCCGGCTGCCGTGTGGGTTTTGCGATAATCTCCTTCCAGTTTTTAGGGTAGCTCAGCTCTTTAGCGTATGGAACTCCCGCCTCGTCGGTTTTTAGCAGTATGTCTGCTCTCTGTTTATTACTCTCTTTCTTAATATCCAGCTGTTTCTTAAAGTAAACCGTATCTTCCAGTGTGTCTTTTAACAGCAGCGCCTCGTCATTTTGTGGGTCTATTGCAAGCAGACTTGTCAGTGCACCGAGTGCCGCTTCATAACGCTGCTGTTTCTGATAAGCCCGCGCGTTTTTCATCAGCGACTGTATTCTTTCAGCTTTTTCAGCTTCCATCTGTTTTCTAAACTGACGTTGTGCCTCAATCGCCGCTGTATGTTTTTCCTGTTCCTCTTGCTTGGCTTGTTCTCGCTGCTGCTCGTCTATTTGTTCTCGAAGCTGCATTAATGTATTGTTGCACTGCTCAAAAAGTGCTTCTTCGAGATACATCTGGTTTTTATTGACAGTTATTTCTGCTGATGCAACAATTTCTGTTGCCTTGTCGAATTCACCTTCATTTACATAATTGGACGCCTTGTTTATAGTGTCATTAACAACGGCTCTGGTGTGGCTTTGGATGATGTTTCTTTTGCGGTTAACCACGTCGATGTAAGTTCCTTCGCTTGCCATCGGCTCGGGAGCTTGCGGCTCGACAGCACTGTATGGCGATGTTAGTCTCGGTATAACGAGCTTTGGCCTGATAGTTTTAGGTTTTACATAATCTCTCGATGCGGTGGTTATCTTTGGGATTTTTCGGCCCAGAGATTCATCTATCTTCCCGATGTAGGCATCTATTGTTTTTGCCATTTTTTGTGGAATACGACCGCTTTTCGAGATTCTGACGAAACCTTCACGTGCCTTTTCCAGTTGTCCGGTGCCGTATAATCCAATGCTGCGGTAATAGAGGTCTGCAATTTCCTGCTCGTTCATTTCCTGCAAATTTTCTTGTTCGCCTGCACCTTTGGATTTTTCCGCGTCAATTAGTTCCTCTTGTCTGGTCGAGGCCGTGGTTTGTTTTGCAGGAGGTGCTTCGGGTTTTATTCGGTTGTCTATTTTAGTAATCGCTTCTAATATTTGCGTCTTCTCTTCGTTGCTTATGGATTTGAATTCCATAATTCTTTCAAGATGTGCTTTGGCGTCGGCCAGTTTGTTCTGGTTGATTAATGTCACAATAAGCCTGTATGTTTCGTTGACGCGCTTTCTCTCATGTATTTTTTCTATAAGCTCTTTTAATTGCGCCCGTTCGGTAACGGATAGATATTGCTCATGCATCTGTGCATTAAGGAATGATTTTTCTGCCTGCTCCAAAAGCCCTTCGTTGTATTGTTCAATGCCTTGGTCAATGTACCTTTTAGCTATCTTGTTGAACGCTATGTGTGCATCTACATTGCTTGTCTGAGATTGGGTAACTTCCGTTACGAATACTGCAAAAAGCAAAATCGTTGCCAGTGTCAAGAGCAAAGACTTTCTAATAAAAAATTCAGTAAAAATTTCTGACTTGTCCAAAATTAACCTCCTGCCCCAAAAAAGTGCCTCCTCTGGAAGCTTTTCACACCGATTTAGTCTTTCTTCACGACCTCCAATTTACAGATAAATTTAACCTTACGATAGTTAAGTGTATACAAAAAGCAAGGAATTTGCAAGGAAAAATTTGATTTATAAATGCTTGCCCGATAATATCTATATTGCAGTTTCGACAAACTGAACGGCTCGAGAAATCTGGGGAAAATTTTATTGCTAAAAAACAGTTTTTTTATGGGTATAAAACGGCTTTTTGAGCGAATTTTTGGACGTGATTCTTCATAGAAAATATTGCCATTATGGCGGAAAAATCCTTGATATTGGCAGTTGAAACCTCCAGCAGAATTGGTTCTGTTGCAGTGGCGGTTGGCCCGGATTTAAAATCAGAGGCAACCTTTTCCGGGCCGATGAAGCACAGTGCCGAGCTTTTTCCTGCGGTTCGCACCCTTCTCGGGCGTCTTGATAGAAAACAAAATGACATTGAGCAGGTTTATATTTCGGTCGGCCCGGGTAGTTTCACAGGTCTGAGAATTGCCGTTACTCTGGCAAAGACAATGAACCTTGCCAACTCCTCAAGGATTGTTGCTGTTGACACGCTCGATGTCATCGCAGCCAACGTAACCGGCATAAACTCTACGAGCCACGAAGTCATTGCTCCCATTATCGACGCCAAACGTGGCCGTTTCTACATCGCCGTCTATCAACGCACGAGCGACGGAATCTGGAACAAAATCCTCCCAGACTCCATAACGACCGCTAAAAAATTTTTGGACCGGTTTGCCTGCAGAGAAAGACCAATCCGACTCCTTGGCGACGGTCTGATATATCATAGAGACAAGTTCAAAGCAGATGGCGTTCATTTTTTTGATGAGGATTGTTGGAGTCCGAGGGCTTCGATGGTCCACCGGCTCGGCTGGCAGTTAGCCCTTGCCAACCAGTTTGCAGAACCTTTGACGTTGCGACCTAACTATCTGCGCCCGCCTGAAGTTACGCTAAAACAGAAATAATCAATGAATTTTCTTTTGACTTTTGTTTTATGTCTTCCGGATTAATTTTTTCAGACGGAAAGCCAGTCCGGCTGCGGTTCGGATAATCTTGTCGCCCACTGCCGGCTCTGACTTGGCGAGAAAACCGCGCCGAGGTGAATGTAACCACTGGTTTATTTGGAGAAAACAGCTAAACTTTCTGATATCCTTCAAATCAAGCCGTTTAAAAATAGTCAAAAAAAATTTAAAAAGTGTTTGTAATTATTCGTTTAAGGGGGTATTATAACCGCCAATATATTGTTGACACGGTTTACTGCTTTTGGTAGTTATCGTAAATGGAATTTGGTTTTAGGGTAAAGAAAAATTCCTAATTTAATTAGGGAGGATAAACAAGTGAGCGTTGACGAAGTAGATGTTAAGGCAATTGAAAGCAAAGTGATAGGCATAATAAGTGAGCAGATGGGCGTAGACAAGTCTGAAATAACACGCGATACCTCATTTATTAACGATTTGAACGCCGACTCGCTGGATACCGTCGAGCTTGTTATGGAGTTTGAGGATGAGTTTGATATGAGCATCCCGGACGAGGAAGCGGAAAAAATCCAGACTGTCGGTGCAGCAATCAAATATATCGTCAATATCGCGCAATCCAAAAGCAAACAGTAGCGAAAAAGTTGAGCATGACCAAACGGCGAGTTGTTATAACAGGCTTGGGTTGTATCACCGCCTTAGCCGAGTCCGCTGATAAGCTTTTCGCTGCGCTATGCGAGGGTAAAAGCGGCGTTTCTATCATCGAATCCTTTGATACCAGTGCGTACCCGGTAAGATTCGGAGGCGAGGTAAAAAGTTTCGATGTAACAAAATACATCGAACAGCGGGAAAGCAGGCGAATGGACCGCTTCACGCAGTTTGCCGTCGTCGCTGCCATACAGGCTGTTAATGACAGCGGACTTGATTTCTCCAGGGAAGATGTGATTCGTGTAGGTGCCATCGTAGGTACGGGAATTGGCGGTATCAAGGAGATTGAAGACCAGCACTTAAGACTATTAAAAAAGGGTGTAAGGCAGCTCTCGCCTTTCACTGTACCGCGGCTTATGGCAAACGCAGCCTGTGGAACTATCGCAATTTACTATGGACTTCGGGGGCCGAATTTCTGTGTCACAAGTGCCTGTGCTTCAGGTAATCATGCGATTGGCGAAGCTTATATGAACATTGTTGCAGGGCGAAGTGATATTATCATTACCGGCGGTTCGGAAGCGGCTCTTACACCGATAGGGCTTGCCTCTTTTTGCGCTGCAAGGTCGCTGAGCACCAGAAACGAAGACCCGCAGGCGGCCTCAAGGCCCTTCGATAAGGATAGAGACGGCTTTGTCCTTTCAGAAGGTGTGGGTATTCTCGTCCTGGAGGAATACGAGCATGCAAAAAAAAGAAATGCAAAAATATACGCTGAGCTGCTTGGCTATGCAGCCACAGATGACGGTTATCACCTAACCGCTCCTATGCCCAATGGCGATGGAGCCGCAAAAACAATGGAGCTTGCTATGCTCGATGCAGGCATAGACAAGGAGAAAGTTGACTATATCAATGCGCACGGGACTGGAACAGAGCTAAACGATATTGCTGAAAGCTCTGCCATTAAGACTGTTTTCGGTGATTATGCCTACAAGTTGCTTGTCAGCTCAACGAAAAGCAGTCTTGGCCATTTGCTTGGGGCCAGTGGTGCCGTTGAGCTTATAATATGTATAAAGGCCATCAACGAATCAATTGTCCCCCCCACCATAAACCTCGAAAATCAGGATGAACGCTGCGACCTGAAAATAGATTATGTGCCGTTAAAGGCCCGAAAGGCGAAGGTCAATATTGCGATGAGCAACTCCTTTGGCTTCGGCGGCCACAATGCCTGCGTCATTGTCGGCAAAGTCTGACAAATAATTGACCGCAAAGAACACAAATACAGCGGAGTTTCGTATCGGTGGATTTCCTTCAATCGTTATCGGATAATCATTCAGCAAGCAGTATTGCGTTTGACGAAGGGACACAGTTAAGATATTGTATATGCAATAATTATGGTTGCTCAAAAGAAAAAAAGCTCGCTTGATTTCAATTCGCTTAAAGAGGCGATAAGATGGTTCTTCTGCGACAGGGTCGTGGTCTTTTTTGTTGTTTTGGGCATAATTTTGCTGCTTTTAACATTAACAGTTTACGCCAAAAATCTTAAATCAATCAAATACAAGGGCATAGACTATAAAACTTGTAAAACGGCCCCCTCGCGTTTACTTTTTAAGATTGCCACACCGGCATTGACTGTCAAAGTGCAGATGAAAAGGTTGCCGGCTCGTCCATTTCTCCAGCATCTGACATTGTATTCTCTTATGTTCGCTGTTCAGATTGTTGTATATGGAATTGTTGGCAAAATTGTAAGTCTTATGTCATCGGAATGGCTTGTTGCGGGATGGATATATGTTGGTATTGTTTTACTTGCCCTGGGACTTGCCTACGATATCGACCCGGCCTACGGTTCTGTGCTGGATATGGTCAGGGGAAATCCCTTTAAGTTACTTATTGTTATGTCGAACCTGCTCGTGTCGTTTGCCGGGCAGTATCTTTCATTTGCTCTTGCCGGCTTAACACTGCGGTCTTACATTCTTTTTCCGTTTATGTTCGCTTTTCAGGTTCTTATTTATGGTTTTTTCGGAAAAGTTATAGCCAATATGTTTCCGCGAGTGTAAGGAAGTGCGTAGAGCAAACTTTTATAGCCGGTTTTTTTCGTATGGACATACTCTTGGCGATTTTGTTTTTAGCTGCGGGGCTGGTAATTCTATGGAAGTGCGCTGAGCTGTTGGTGGTTGGAGCCGTCGGATTGGCCGGGCGGCTTGGCATAAGTCCGCTGGTTATAGGCCTGACGGTCGTAGCTATGGGAACTTCTGCCCCGGAGGTGGCCGCCAGTATTGCTGCTGTTGTTCACGGGATGGGGGATATTGCCGTCGGAAATGTTTACGGCTCCAATATTGCCAACCTGGCTCTCGTGGGTGGCTTGGCGAGTCTCATTCGGCCGTTACAAGTTCAGAAGAAGACCCTTCTTCGTGAAATACCGGTGATGATTCTGGTGACTCTGCTTTTATGGCTGCTGCTGCGCAATTTATCTTTGACCAGGCCGGAGGGCGTAATCTTATTGGCCGTTTTTGTCGCACTAATCCTGCTCACCGTGTTGTTAGCACGCAGAGATGCTGGAGTTTCAAATCGAGATACGGCAAAGCAAATACAAAATACGAATATGAAAAAGAGTGTGCCGTTCATTGTCATTGGCTTGATAGGGCTATCCCTTGGCGCGGATATGGCGGTTCGAGGAGCAGTGGTTATCGGTGAGAGAATCGGTTTAAGCAAAGCTGTCATCGGCCTAACTATCGTTGCAGTCGGCACTTCTCTACCGGAACTCGCAACCTGCATAGCGGCCGCAATCAAAGGTGAGCATGATATTTCTATCGGAAATCTGGTCGGCTCAAATATCTTCAATACCCTCCTTGTGGTCGGC
>Ga0315541_1002743_pt1 | contig 14198 bp, 16 predicted proteins | sample SalMarSW160190MG_FD_203095 | JGI IMG/M metagenome (GOLD analysis project Ga0315541, IMG submission 203095) | Salt marsh sediment microbial communities from the Plum Island Ecosystem LTER, Massachusetts, United States - Salt Marsh Sediment SW1601-190 ...
CGTCTACAATAAATTCTTTGGGAAAAATTCCGATAATCTCTTTGTTCTTAAAAAGAGAAACAGCCTGAGCGGCCTGCAAAACTCTTTCAACATCTTCTTCTGAAATTTTCTGATCGGCCCGCGAAACAGAAACCAGTCCTCGAGAAAAAGCGCAAAATATGTGCCCTCCGCTAACACTAGCATAAACATTATCTATTTTTTGATCGCAATCTTGTTCTGCTTTTTGCACTAAAGAAGAAATAATTTCCGCTACTTTTGAGACATCAATCACCACTCCTCTCCTAATTCCTAAAGAAGTTTCTTGGTTTTGGCTCAAAACTTCAAAATTTGCTTCCCCTTGTTTTTTAGCAACGGAAAGCAACTTCACATAACCTGATCCAATATCTAGAGCGGTGATAATGCGTGATTTTGCCATAAAATATATTATTTAATTAAGGGCACGGGATACGAACCAAATAATATTTTTGTTTTTTCTTCATCTCTTCAGCTTCTTTCCCTCTTCCTTCGTGTTCGTATCCCAATAAATGTAAAATCCCATGAATTAAAACTAAGGCCAATTCTTTCTTAAATGTCACATTATACTTTTTAGCGTTTCTTTTAACTGCTTCGAGGCAAATAATTACTTCTCCTAAATCTTTTTTGGTTTCAGGGAAAAGTGGAAATTTTTTGTTCTGGCCAAAAGATAGCACATCTGTTATTTTATCTTTTCCTCTATATTTTTTATTAAGTTTTTTTATTCTTTCCGGACCCACCAAGGCAACGGATAATCCTGCTTCTTTTTTATTCTCACCTTTTAAAATCGTTTTGGCAACCCTTTTTAAAAACTTCTTATCAACCCCGCCGAGCGGAGTTAGATTGTTAATTTCAATCATACCTCACAAACCCTGCTTAGTTCCTTTTGCTCTTTTAATAAGCTCGGTCCTTAATTTCTCTGCTACGCCTATGCCAAGTCCTGGCAAACATCCTTCAGCTCCTATCCCCGCCATTCTTCTTCCGTAAACTACAGCGCTAGCGCCAGCTGTCTGAATTTTAAGATCACTTAATCCCAGAATCCTGGCAATCAGGCCTCTATGAATATCTACATTTTGAATTCTTTCATAGGGAATAGAAACATATTTTTTCCATATAACCCCGCTCTCTTTTTTAAAAGCGTCTTCTGTTAATTCATACTTCCAGAAACGATAGGTCAGTTTCGCCCAAATCCAAGAGAAAATTGCAAAGAAAGCAATAAGAGAAATAAAAATTAAAAGCAACCACCATAAATAAGCTATTCCTTTCCCAGATTCAATTAACAAATTAGTTAAAGCTGCTGCTAGCCAAAAAGAAAGAAACAGGAAAAAAAACAACCCCCCGAGAAGAAATCTAAAAAAGAATATCCAAATTGCTTTAGGATGTAATTTTTGCATAAATATTAGTATTAATTTAAATATTATTCGGCCTCCGACAACAACTTTTTAATTATCCCGCTTACTAAATTTCCGTCTGCTTTTCCTTTAACTTTTGGCATTATTTCACTCATTATTTTTCCCATGTCTTTCATTTCACTTGTCCCGCTTTTTTCTATAATCTCTTTGACCATTTTTTTAATTTCTTCTTCTGAGAGCTGTTCCGGTAAATACTTCTCCAAAATTTCAAGCTCGGCTTTTTCTTTTTTAACCGAATCCTCTCTTCCCCCTTTTTCGTAACCCAAAATAGCTTCCTTTCTTTTTTTAGCCTCAGATGAAATAATCTCCAAAAGCTCCTCATTACTGAGAATAGATTTTTCAGTGAGTTTTTCTTCGCTCAAACCCGATTCTTCTTTAGAAATCTTATATCTCTTTTCTTTTTCTCTATTTGAAATAGCAGCCAAAAGCAACCCTAAAGTAGAACGGGCGATTCCATCACCTTCTTTAAGAGCTTTGTCAAGACTATCTCGAATTTCTTGTTTTAAATCTTCCATTGTTGTTTATTTTTCCCATCTTTTCCTTTTTTTCATATTCTTTTTTCAATTCCTCTCTCCTAAGCGCTGATCTTTTTTTCATCTGCTGACTTTTTTCTCTTTTCCGAAAACGAGCTTTTCTCGCCCGAAGCAAAATCCCGCTTTGTTTCATTCTTCTTGAAAAGCGGCGAACTAAATTTTGCGATGTTTCTCTTCCCTCTTTTTTAATTTCTAAAGCCATATTATAATAATTCTATTGGTTTCCACTTAGTAAATGCAAGTGAATATGATCAATTACCTGCCCGCCTTCTCTACCAACATTAATTAATAATCTATAACCTTTTAGATTTTTCTCTTTAGCTATTTTTTTAGCAGTTAAAATTAAATCTCCCATCAATGCTTTATCCTCAAGTTCAATATGGTCCACTGAAAGAATATGCTTTTTAGGAATAATCAAAAAATGAACCGGAGCCTTAGGATTAGCGTCTTTAATAACAATAACATTATCGTCTTCGTAAACAATATCAGACGGCAATTCCTTATTAACAATTTTACAAAATATACAATCCGGCATTGTCATTTCTTTAATCTCTTTTTCATCTTCTCTACCACTTTATCTAATTTCACCGTTTCCTGTTTTCCGGTTTTCATATCTCTAATTATAACCACTTCTTCCAGAGCCTCCTTTTGTCCAAGGATCAAAGTATATTTAACACCAAGCTTGTCGGCTCTATTGAACTGCGCGTTCAAAGAATCTCTGCCGAAAGATTCAGCCACTTTTATTTTTGATTTTCTAAAACTCTCTAAAAGTTTCAAACTTTTTCTTTTTGCTAAACCGCCGAGCTGGGCTAAAAATATCTGAGGTTCAGTTTCTGACGGAAGTTTTATTTTCTGAGATTTCATTAAATCTATAATCCTTTCTATCCCAGCAGCCGCTCCACAGGCCGGTGTTTCCTTTCCCCTGAAAAGTTTAATTAATTTATCATATCTCCCTCCGCCTGCAACGCTAAGCGTAGCATTGCGGGCAGGTCCGCCCGCCAAAGCGTTTTGAGAAACTTCTTCGTTGTTGGTTTTTTCTAAAAAAATTTCAAAAACAGTTTTAGTATAATAATCAAGGCCCCTGACCAAATAAGGGTTAAGATTATAGGGAATTTCAATTTCGTCCAAAAATTCCAAAACTTCCTTAAAATGCGCCCGGCATTCATCGCATAGATGATCGAGTATTTGGGGCGCTTCGGCTTTAATGGGCTGACATTTTTCTTCTTTGCAGTCCAAAATTCTCAAAACATTTTCTCTGAGCCGCCTTTTGCAATCAAAACATAAAGAGGCTTCTCTGGTTCTGAAATAACTTGCTAAAAGTTTCTTGTAATAAGGCCGGCACTGGCTATCCCCAATACTATTTACCTCGACAAGTAGATTTTTTAATTTAAGCTCTTGCAAAATATTATAAAAAATCTGAATAATCTGAGCATCTATTACCGGACTTTTTTCTCCTAAAGCCTCAAAGCCAAATTGCCAGAACTGGCGATATCTTTTAGCTTGTGGTCTTTCATAGCGAAAAAATGGGCCAAAATACCAAAGCTTTAACGGCTGAGGACGACTTTGCATACCGTTTTCAATATAAGCCCTAGCTATAGGAGCTGTGCCTTCCGGCCTTAAGGCTAAGGAATCTCCTCCCCTGGTCTTAAGAGTATACATTTGCTTTTTTACAATATCAGTGGCTAATCCAATTCCTTTTGAGAAAAGTTCTGTTTCTTCTACGATAGGGGTATCAATTTTTCCAAATCCGTAAAAATCAGCAATATTGGAAACTACATCATAAATTCTCTTGTAATACTTCTGGTTTTCCGGAAGTATATCATGCATCCCTGTCGGGGATTGAAATTTAGATCTTTTAGCCATAATTTGAGAAATTAATAACTTGGCGCTTCAAATTTTTCCAGGGTAGCAAACGGCCAGGCTCTGAAAATTACCCGTCCAATAATTTTATCTTCGGGCAAGGAACCAAATCTCCTTGAGTCATAAGAAAAAGCTCGATTATCGCCCAAAACAAAATATTCATCTTCACCCAAGATAACTTTAATATTCCCGGTAGTATCTAAAGAAGAAAGATAATTTTCTTCATTTAGAACAAAAGGCTGACCGTCTTTATAAATTGTTATATTGCCGTTCTTAATTTCTACTGTTTCTCCCGGCAAGCCAATAATTCTTTTAATAAAACGCTGAGAGGAATTGGAGGGCGCTTTAAAAACTATTACTTCTCCTCTTTGGGGATTTTGAAATCGATAAGAAATCTCATCAACAATTAAATAATCACCGTCTCCAAAGTTCGGGTCCATCGATTGGCCCCTGACAAAAAACGGCTGAAACAAAAAATATCTAATCGGCATTACTATTGCCGCGGCAATAATAACTATTTTTCCAATTTCCCAAATAAAAACAAAAAACCTTTTCATGATTCATTATTATAGCAAAAACTTTCTATTATTGCAAATAAAAAAGGGTTAAAAATTTCTTTAACCCTTTTTAAAATTTGTTTTTTAAGGAGACACATTATGTACCATCATCTGAAATTTCTTCCTCTTTCGGCTCATCCGGTGAAATTGTTTCTTCTGGCCCATTTGGTATCTCTTTGAAACTTGGTCCAAATACCTCTTTGAGCACATTCGAGATGCCATTTATAACTTTCTGGCCATTCTCTTTAATTCTAGAACGCAGATTCTCAAGTTTTTCTTTTTGAGCCGCTATTTCTATCTTGTCCTTTTCCAAGATGTCATTAAGATTCTTTGTTTCGCTTCGGATAATTCCTCTTATTTGCTCTTGAATGTCTTTGGGCAGTTCCCTAAGATTTTTCACAGCCCTTTCAGCAATTTTTTGAGGATCTAACTCATTAACTTTCTCCTCAAGTTCAGTAATTCTTTCATCAAGTTTTTTCTTCGATATCCACGCCATTTCAAATCTCCTTTCATCTGTTTTTTAATTGTTAATGTTCTAATTTATCCCGACTTTGTCGAGGATCCTCGATCGCGAAGCGATTGGGATAATATCTTTTTTTAGCAAACATAATAGTTCTTGTCAATATCTAACATGAAAAAAGCCGAGATGTTTTATCTCGGCTTTACCTTTATATGCGATCCCTTTTGGATCAATCACTCACTAGTGATTATGATTTTTTCTGCTTAATTCTGGCTTTGTCCTCCATTTGGATCTCTTAGGGTGGATGTTTTTGTCTTTGCATTTTCACCTCCTTTCTTTTTTCAACTCTTTGTCGATTTATTTTTTAAAGACCTAATTTTTCTAGCGTAATCCCATCTAGAACTCTTGTCAAGGGTCATTTTTCCACAACTCAAAAAAATGGTAGAATGAAAAAATATGATTGTTGTTGGTCTCGGTAATCCCGGGGAGAAATATAAAGGCACTCGGCACAACATCGGCTTTTTAGTTATTGATAAATTCAGGGAAGTAAACAGCTTCCCTGAGTTTAAATTGTCTAAAAAATTTAGCTCTTTGGTTTCAGAAGGTTTTATCAACAGCAAAAAAATAATTCTAGCTAAACCTCAAACTTTTATGAACGAATCTGGCAGAGCCGTGAAATCATTAATTAGTTTTTACAAGACTAAAGATTTGTTCGTAGTTCACGATGATATAGATTTGACTTTAGGAAAAATAAAAATCGCGAAAGGACGTAGTTCGGCAGGCCACAAAGGAGTAGAATCTATAATTAAAGAAATCGGCACGAAAGATTTTATTAGATTTAGAATCGGCGTCCAGTCTGAAAGAGAAAAACCAAAAAACGCTGAAAGGTTTGTCCTCCAAAAATTCAAAAAAGAAGAGGAAAAAGTTATCAAAGAAGTTATTAAAGAGACAGCTAAAGCGATTGAACTAACTTTAAAAGAAGGAATAGAAAAAGCAATGAATAAATATAATAAATAACTCTATGGCTAAAATAAAAAGGCCTAATTAATCAATTAAGCCTTTTGTTTTTTAGGGCGAATCAACAATAACTAACTCAATACAAGAAATCATGCTTTTTGATTCCCCTTTTACTTTAGCTACAAAATTTTCTCCCACTATTCTTTGAACTAAACGGCCAGGCCGGCCTTTTATTTCAATCCTGGGATTCTGCTCTTCTTCATTTTCCTTAACTGGTATTTCTACCACCAAGAGATTAGGAGGAACAATTAATCCAGAAAATTTAACTTCCCCTTTAATACTTTTAAAATAAGCTGTCTTTTTCTTAAAATCCGGGTGCTGAGCCGCCCAAATACCTAAAAGCTGAGCTGCCATTTCTATGGTATCCACTCCCCGGAAAATCAATTGGCCATTAAACTCGTGCCCCTTGCAAACTTCTTCTGTCACAGTAAATTCTCCGCTGATCTTGTTTGCTGTAATAACTACTCTATCTAATAAAAGCTTATCTCCTCGATGAGGAAGAATTAATTTAATCGCATCCTTATCAAGAATTCTTTTTTCTTTTTGTAAAAAACCTGTCACGCCTTTTATTACTTTTTTGACCATCCGAGCTCTTTTTGCTCTTTTAACCTTTTTAACTCTTTCGGCTCTTACTTTATTTTTTTCTTCTTCCATTCTCGTACCCTTTCTTTATTGTTAATGTACTTTAAGAACTTCTAAATTATAGTATAGTGTTATAAAAAAATCAAGATTTTATGTTATGATTTAAGAATGGAAGAAATAAAAAAAATTACAATAGAAGACAAAGATTATCCAAAACAACTTAAAGAAATTAAAAACGCTCCGAAGATCCTTTATTTTAAGGGGAAGCTCCAGCCCAACGAATTATGCTTTGCGTTAGTAGGAACAAGAAGATATTCTTCTTACGGAAAACAGGTAGCTTTGGAAATTGCCGATAATTTAACTGAGGCTGGCCTGACTATTGTCAGCGGACTGGCTCCGGGAATTGATACTTTTGCCCATACGGCAGTAGTTGAACAAGAAAAAAGAACAATTGCTGTGCTCGGAACAGGTCTCGATGAAAAAAGCATCTACCCAAGCGAGAACATTAAATTGGCCAGAAAAATTGTTGAATTTGGAGGATGCCTAATTTCAGAATATCCGCCAGAGACAAGAGGTACTCGTTTTACTTTCCCCGAGAGAAACCGAATAATTTCCGGGCTCTCTAGGGGAACATTAGTAATTGAGGCCAAACAAAAAAGCGGAGCCCTAATTACTGCAAACTATGCTTTTTCTCAAAAGAGAAAAGTGTTTGCCATCCCCGGTTCAATTTATTCTTTGAACTCCAAAGGTTCTCATATTTTAATAAAAAAGGGAGCAAAATTAGTTGACAATACTAGCGATATTTTGGAAGAATTAAATTTACCTATATATACTCCGCCTGCCGTGTCGAACGCGGCGGGCGGAATCCAAACCCTTGAAGAAAATTTAATTTTGGATACTCTAAAAGAAGAATCTTTACATTTAGATAAAATTATTGAAAAAACAAAATTAAACCCAGCCACCATAGCCAGTACGTTGACTATTTTAGAGCTTAGGAATAAAGTAAAAAACTTAGGAGGAAATATTTACGCGCTATCGCGCTAAATTTCTAATTACTAACAAAACATGAATCTAATTATCGTTGAAAGCCCGACGAAGGCAAACACAATTGGACAATTTTTAGGAAAAGAATATAAAGTTCTCTCCTCTTTTGGTCATATTCGAGATTTGCCAAAAAGCGAACTTGGAGTTAATGCTGAAGACAACTTCAAGCCAAAATATGTTATCCCTCCAAAATCAAGAAAAATTATTAAAGAACTAAAAAATGAAGCTGAAAAAGCAAAAGCAACCATCTTGGCTACCGATGAAGATAGGGAGGGAGAAGCAATTGCCTGGCATCTTTCCGAAGTTCTTAATTTAAAAAACTCTCAAAGAATTGTTTTTCACGAAATTACCGAATCAGCAATCGAGGAAGCCTTAAAAAATCCCAGAGAAATTAATGCGAATTTAGTTGACGCCCAGCAGGCGAGAAGAATTTTAGATAGAATTGTCGGTTATAAACTCTCGCCTTTTTTATGGAAAAAAGTTGCCCGGGGATTATCTGCCGGAAGAGTCCAGTCGGTAACAGTAAGATTAGTAGTAGAAAGAGAAAGAGAAATTGAAAAATTCATCCCAACTGAATATTGGAGTATTGAAGCTTTGCTGAAAAAACAGAAAGTAGAAAATGAATTTATTGCTTTGCTTGTAAAAAAAGGCGAAGAAATTGTGCCAAAAATGGGAATTAAATCAAAAAAAGAAGCGGATGAAATTGTAAAAAATTTAAACAGAGTAGAATATAAAGTTGAAAAAGTTGAAAAAAAAGAGATAAAAAGAAACCCCCTCCCCCCTTTTACCACCAGCACTTTGCAGCAAGAAGCCTGGAAAAGATTTAGATTCCCGGCAAAGTTTACAATGAGAATCGCCCAGCAACTTTATGAAAAAGGACATATTACCTATCACCGAACCGACTCTTTAAATCTTTCCCAGCAATCTCTATTTGCGGCTAAAAAATTTATTGAGGAAAGTTTCGGCAAAGAGTATTGGGCAGGATATTTGAGAAAGTATAAAGCAAAGGGCAGAGCCCAAGAGGCTCACGAGGCGATAAGACCAACCTACCCAAACAGAAAACTAGATGATCTAAAAACAAAAGCCAATCTTGACGAGAACCAATCTCGCCTCTATGACCTTATTTGGCGAAGGTTTATTGCCTGCCAGATGGCCCAAGCTATTTTTGATTCCACTTCTATAGAAATTAAAGCAGAAAATCATACTTTCCGAACAACTGGCCAAATTTTAAAATTTGATGGGTTTTTAAAAGTTTATCCGATTAAATTTAAAGAAAACGAATTACCCCTCTTAGAAAAAGATGACATTTTAAAACTTCTAAAACTAATCCCCTCTCAGCATTTTACTCAGCCCCCTCCGAGATATAGTGAAGCTACGCTAATTAAAACTTTGGAAGAAAACGGAATTGGCCGGCCTTCAACTTATGCTCCAACACTATCAACGATTCAAAACAAGAATTATATCGAAAAAAACCAACAAAGGAAATTTTGCCCAACTGAAATTGGAATAGCCGTAAATGATATTCTAGTAAAACATTTTCCAAAAATTGTGGATATTAAATTTACCGCCGAAATGGAAGAAGATCTAGATGAAATTGCCCAAGGAAAAGAAAAATGGACCAAGGTTTGTGATAGTTTTTACAAACCTTTTGAAAAAAACCTTGAGGAAAAATACGAGGAAGTTTCTAAAAAAGATATCACCGATAAACCAACGAAGAAAAAATGCCCGAAATGCGGCGCTCCTTTGATAATAAAACTGGGGAAATTCGGGAGATTTTATGCCTGTTCTAACTTTCCAAAATGTAGATATACTGAATCGTTGAAAGAAAATACCTTAGGAATAAAATGCCCGAAATGCGACAAGGGTAAAATAACTGAAAAACGGACTAGGAAAGGAAAGATTTTTTATGGCTGCGACCAATTCCCAGAATGCGACTTTGCTTTATGGGATAAACCTACCGGAGAAAAATGTCCCAAGTGCGGTTCTCTTTTAGTTGAAAAAGGGAAAAAGATAAGGTGTTCTAATAAAGATTGCGATTTTCAAAAAAATATGGCAGAATAAGTTGATTTGCCGCGGTGGCGGAACTGGTTTACGCGTACGATTCAAAATCGTATGGGAGCAATCCCGTGTGGGTTCGAGTCCCACCCGCGGCACAATAAAATTTTAGGCGCTGAAAGTACCTACAAATTTTTATTTAGTCGGATGTGTCGAGAATCCACTTCCCGAATTGTCCCGCCGAAGGCGGGAGCAATGCCTTCGGGCAACTCCTTCGAGTCCCACCCGCGGCACATAAAAAATGTCTCATTCTGAGGCATTTTTTTTACTATCTAAACCTCTTAGAGATTTTGTATATCAGCCAGCCAGAGAATATTCCAACGACAGCTCCGGCTAAAATATCTAAGGGCCAGTGGATGCCGACGAAAACCCTGGCTAAACAAATTAAGAAACTGCTTATCAAAAACAAGATTCCTGCTTTTTTATTATAAAAATAAACAATAATGGAAAAAGCAAAGAAAAAAGCGGCATGCCCGGAAGGAAAAGCAGCCGAATTGTGAGTTAAAAGCAAATTAACATTATTTTCAACGAACGGTCTTGGTCTTTGCCAAAACCAACGGATAAGTCCGACAATAGCAAATCTTGCAAAAGCCGCAGAAACAAAAGCCTGAAGAACCATCAACCAATATCTTTTAAACTTTAAAACTGATAACCTCGGACCGCAGCAAGTATGATATAAGACGGGTAAAAATAAACAGAAAATCAAAATATATCCAAGATATTCGGCAAAAAATATGCCTAAAACATCCAACCAAAGCCATTTTAGAGCAAACTGATTTATTTGCTGAAATAAATATAAATCCATTTGCAGGAAACTACAAAACTAAACCAAGTTTAGTTTTGTAGTTTTTAGTTTCACTAAGTTTTCAAGCAAGCAAGCGACGGTCATCGGGCCTACGCCACCCAAAACCGGAGTAATATAGCCAGCTTTTTTAGAAATACCCTTAAACTCAACATCTCCAACCAACTTTTTTCCTTTGCGAAATGTGCCAGCGTCAATTACAACCGCCCCTTCTCTAACCATTTTCCCGGTAATAAGATTGGGCGAGCCCACTCCTGAAATTATTATGTCAGCTTTTTTAGTAAAATAAGAAACATTTTTCGTAAATTTATTGGCAACTATAACAGTTACTTTTTCTTTTGACAGCCACAAAGCTAAAGGACGACCAATTAACCTTCCTGCTCCAATTAAAACAATACTTTTACCCCTAATGGGTATCTTATATTCTTTTAAAAGCCGCCTAATCCCTTCAGCTGCAGGAGGAAAAATCGGCAAACTCCCGGTATACAACTTGCCTATGCTTTTTTCAGATAAAACATCAACATCTTTCTCCGGCAAAACGAGATTCAAAAACTCCTGATGATTAAAGCCCTTAGGCAGAGGCAATTGAATTACGACTCCCGTATTAACCGGATTGCCAACAACTCTCTTAATTTCTTTTTCTAATTCCGCTTTATTGATTCTTGAGGAAAATTTCAATAGTTCAAACCCAACTCCAATTTTTTCACAGGCCTCTTTTTTCTTCCTGATATAAATTTTAGAGGGCAAATCATTTCCAACTAAAACGACGGCTAATTTTAATTTTAGCCGCTTTTTCTTTATTTCCTTTTTAAGTTTTTCCAGAATTTTTTCCGCTAATTTTTTCCCGTCTAATATTTTCATAAAAAAACTATTAGCGAGGCAATAAGTTTTCAAAACAGCCCTCGGAGGCAATTGAGCATGGTCCCCGCCTTGGCGGGGTCAATTGCCGAGAGAGCAGGTTGCCAAATCTCGCTGGGATTTGGACAACCGGTGTTTTGAAAGCTTCATTGCCGAGCAATTTATTGAGGAAGCGGAAATTTCTGACAAAGTTTTCTGATTTCTTTTCTAACCTTCAAATAGGCCTTCGGTTTCGAAATAACTTCTGAAATCCAAAAAGCAATTTTTTTCATTTCTTTTTCTTTCATTCCCCTAGTAGTTATAGCCGGCGTCCCCAATCTTATTCCCGAGGGTTTAAAGGGAGGACTGGGGTCAAAAGGAATAGTATTTTTATTAATAGTAATGCCAGCTTTTTCTAATCTATTTTGAGCTTCAGCCCCAGAAATTTCTTTATTCCTTAAATCAACTAAAAGCAAATGATTGTCTGTGCCGCCGCTAACTAAATTAAAACCATATCTTAAAAGCTCAGAAGCTAAGGCTTTGCTGTTTTTAACTATTTGCTTCCCATACTTTTTAAAAGCTGGCTTTGAAGCCTCTTTAAGACAGACAGCAATAGCGGCAATATTGTTTTCGTGGGGACCGCCCTGAAGTCCGGGAAAAACAGCTTTATCAACCTTCTTAGGAAGATCCGAGTCTTTGCTCAATCCTTTTTTAGTAACCATTATCATTCCACCCCGAGGCCCTCTTAATGTCTTATGGGTTGTGGTTGTAACTAGATGAACATAAGGAACCGGACTGGGATGAACGCCGGCAACAACCAATCCGGCAATATGGGCAATGTCCGCAGCCAGATAAGCTCCAACCGAATCTGCGATTTCGCTTAATTTCTTCCAGTTAAAAATGCGCGGATAAGCAGTAGCTCCCACCCAGATAAGTTTTGGTTTGTTTTTAACGGCTAATTTTTTCATCTCTTTGTAATCAAGCAGGCTGGTTTTCTTATTAACGGCGTATTGAACCGAGTTGTAATACTTAGCGGAAAAATTGACCTTCCAGCCATGAGTTAAATGGCCTCCGTGAGGAAGAGACATCCCCATTACTGTATCTCCAGGCTCACAGACAGCAAAGTAAACTGCCAGGTTTGCCGGCGAACCGGAATAAGGTTGGACATTAACATGAGGAACCTTAAATAATTTCTTAGCTCTCTCCCGGCAAATATTTTCAATTTTATCGTAAAACTCCAAACCGGCATAATATCTCTTGCCAGGATACCCTTCAGCATATTTATCTGTTAAAAGAGAACCCAAGGCCTCTCTCACAGCTGGAGAAGTATGGTTCTCCGAAGGAATCATTTCCAAGGAGGTTTTCTGCCTCTCTGTTTCTTTTTCAATAAGTTTTAAAATTTGAGAATCTGTTTTTTTAAGTTTCATACAATTCTATAAAATGCTATTAATTAATTTTTATCTTCCCCTTCTGACGATTTTGGGCTTATCTTTGCTGAAATCAATAACCGTTGAAGGATTGCTATGTGATAAATTTCCGGCCGATAAAATTAAATCCGGCCTAATATTTTCATCCTCAAAGTATTTAAAAACCTCTTCTATCTTCGTAGTAGACGGCTTGCCGGAAATATTTGCTGAAGTAGCTGTTAAGGGTCCGTCCATTTTTTTTAATATCTCTTTTATCAACTTATAATCTGAGATCCTCAAACCAACTGTTTTCTTTTTACTAGATATTAATTTAGCTAAACCGGAATTTTTCTTTTTTCTCAAAGCTACCGTTATTTTGCCGGGCCAGATTTCCTCTAAAAAATTCTCCATATCTTTATCCATTATAACCAGTTTCTTGGCCATTTTAATATCTTTTACAAAAACCGGAATTGCTTTCTTTTTTTTTCTTTCTTTAATCTCAAAAACTTTCTCTACCGCTTCATTGGAAGTAGCGTCGGCAATCAAGCCATAAACAGTGTCCGTCGGACAAACCACTACCTGGCCTCTCTTAAGATACTCCACCGCTTTTTCAACCGCATATTTTGAATTAGCAGGAATAACTTCAAATTTTCTGCTTCTTCCAAAGAGCTTTTTAAACTTTTTAAACGACCTTAAAAAACAAGAAAGAATTATTATATCTGCCGGATTGCCAAAATCTATCCAATAATCCTGAATTTTTTTAACTTTCATTTTCTTCTCTCTCGCTAAAAGGTTTAAAACATCTGTAATTTCGTATTCTCCTCTCGGGGAAGGATGGATTTTAGAAAGTTTATCAAACACCTCGGGGGTAAATTTATACAAACCGGTGTTAATTAAATTTCCAATATATTTCTTGGGCTTTTCTACAACTTTTTTAAGAAATCCATTATCCGTAACAAGAACGCCGTACTTTTCTGGCTTCTTGTGGTAGATACCGGCAACATAACTATATTTCCCCTCAACATTCACTGCTTTGAAATCCTTTGCCGAATAAAGATTATCCCCTACAACAAATAAAAAGTGCTGTTTTCCAATAATCTTTTTCACACACATTAGAGGGCAGGCAGTGCCATACATTTTACTTTTAGGGCCTAAAATCTCATACTGGCTAACCATCCTAATTTTATACTGGCTTTTCCTTAAACTTTTAAGAGGAGGCTTATATCTCCCCAAAAATTCTTTTATTAATTCTTCTTTATAACCAACAACTAAAATTAAATCCCTATAGCCGGCTAAAAAAAGGTTATCCAATAGATATGCTAAAAAAGGCCTTTTTTTGACCTTAATAAGGTGTTTTGGCTTACCCCTGGTAAGATGAAGCATGCGGGTCCCCTGACCAGCAGCAGCAATTACTACTTTTTTAATCATGCAACAAAATTAATTAACTTCCCGGGAACAAAAATTACTCTTTTTATTTTTTTGCCTTTCGCCCATTCTATCATTTTCTCTTGGGATAAGGCAATTTTTTTAGCCTCCTTTTCAGAAATATCAGCCTCAACTTCTATTCTATCGCGAACTTTGCCATTAATTTGAATTACTAAGATTATTTTCTCTTCTTTAA
>Ga0315541_1002747_pt1 | contig 14186 bp, 11 predicted proteins | sample SalMarSW160190MG_FD_203095 | JGI IMG/M metagenome (GOLD analysis project Ga0315541, IMG submission 203095) | Salt marsh sediment microbial communities from the Plum Island Ecosystem LTER, Massachusetts, United States - Salt Marsh Sediment SW1601-190 ...
CAAAGGAAGCAGCTAGAAAAGCGCTTAAATCTCCCCTGCTTGGTTTGTCTTGCCGGGGAGCTAAAGGAGTTTTATTTAACGTTTCCGGAGGTAAAGATATTAGCTTAACTGAGATAAACGAAGCAGCTAAGATTATAACCGAGGAGGTTTCTCCGGAGGCGAAAGTGATTTTTGGAGCAATTCAGACCGAAAAACTAAGAAAAGGGGAAATAAAAGTGACAGTTATTGCTACCGGGTTCTAAAGTATACTTATCCACAATCTGAGCGGGCTTGACCCGCTTTTCTTATGGAGTAAAATAGAATAATCTTTTGTTTTTTTAATTTAAAAATGAAAAATAAAATTACTAGAGTTCATCTTCCAAAATTTTCAAAAGAAAAAATTAAGGAAGTTCAAAAAAGAGACGGTCAAGTTGTGGATTTTGAGCAGGAGAAAATCACTAAAGCTATTTTTAAAGCTATAACCGCAACCGGCCAAGGAGACGGCAAAAAATCGAAAAAGGTTTCAAACAGAGTGTTTCAAATTTTAAATCGCCGCTTCAAAAAGGATGAAATTCCTCAAGTAGAGCAGATTCAGGATATTATAGAAGAAGTTTTAATTTTAGAGGGCTTGGTGGAAACTGCCAAGGCTTTTATTTTATATCGGGAACAAAGAAGAAGAATCAGGGAGGCGGTTGAGGTGAGCGAAGAAGCGGTGGATAGAATTGACCAGTACTTGGGAAAATTAGACTGGGAGGTTAAAGAAAATGCCAATATGGCTTTTTCTCTCCAGGGATTAAATCATTATGGAGTTTCTTATATTGTTAAAAGGTATTGGCTGAATAAGGTTTATCCTAAAGAGATAAGGCAGGCCAATGAGTCCGGCGATTTTCATTTGCACAATTTGGATACCTTAGCTTGTTATTGTATGGGCTGGGATTTATATGACCTTTTAATAAGAGGTTTCAAGGGAGTGGTAGGGAAAGTTGAATCAAAACCAGCCAAACATCTTCGAGCTGCTTTGGGCCAGGTGGTAAATTTTATGTATACGCTTCAGGGCGAAGCAGCTGGTGCGATTGCTTTTTCAAACTTTGATACTCTTTTAGCGCCTTTTATCCGTTATGATAATTTAGGTTATCAGCAAGTGAAACAAGCTCTTCAGGAATTTTTATTTAATATGGCCGTTCCTACCCGGGTCGGTTTTCAATGTCCCTTTACTAATATTACCTTTGACCTTAAGCCGTCTTCTGTTTTTGCAAAACAGCCGGTAATTATAGGAGGCAAGCCTCAAAAAGAAACATACGGAGAATTTGAAGAAGAGATGAAAATGTTTAGCAAAGCATTTTATGAAACGATACTTGAGGGCGATGCTAGTGGCCGGCCGTTTTCTTTTCCTATCCCTACTATTAATATTACTAAAGATTTTCCTTGGGAAGATCCTGCTTTTGACCCTATTTTTCAAGCCTCGGCAAAATACGGAACGAATTATTTTGCCAACTACATTAATTCTGAGATGGAGCCTTCCGATGTTCGCTCAATGTGCTGCCGGCTTCGTTTGGATTTAACGAAACTTGAGAATAGGGGAGGAGGAGGGCTTTTCGGCTCGGGCTCTCTCACGGGCAGTATTGGAGTAGTAACGGTTGATCTTCCTCGAATTAGTTATTTATCAAAAACTAAAAAAGAATTATTTAAAAAGTTGGGAGCAATAATGGATTTGGCAGAAGAGAGTTTGGAAATAAAAAGAAAAACGCTGGAGAATTTTATTGAAAAGGGACTTTATCCTTATTCTAAATTTTATTTATCAGGGATAAAGAAAATGAGAGGAAAATATTTTGCTAATCACTTTGCAACTATTGGTTTGGTTGGTATGAACGAAGCTCTCTTGAACTTTATTGGTGAAGATATTACCACCCGGCAGGGAAAGAAATTTGCTTTGGAAATTTTAGATTTTATGAGGGAAAAACTAGTGAAATATCAGAAAGATACCGGCAATATTTATAATTTAGAAGCTACCCCGGCCGAATCTACTGCTTATCGTTTGGCTTTAGAAGATAAGAAAAGATATCCGGATATTATTACCGCCGGAACAAAAGAAACACCTTACTACACGAATTCTTCTCAGCTTCCGGTTGGATTTACCACTGATTCTTTTGAGGCCTTGAAACTTCAAGACGAGATTCAATGTAAATATACCGGTGGTACGGTTTTACACCTGTTCTTAGGAGAGAAAATTTCTGATGTTGAAACCTCTAAAATGCTCATTAAAAAAGTTTTTGAAAAATTTCATCTTCCCTATATTACCTTAACTCCCACTTTTTCAATTTGTCCTACCCATGGTTATTTATCAGGAGAGCATTTTTATTGCCCGAAATGCACCATCAAGCAGCCTTGTGAGGTTTATTCAAGGGTAGTTGGTTATCTCCGGCCGGTTAAGCAGTGGAATAATGGAAAACAGGAAGAATATAAAGAACGAAAAGAGTTTAAGATAAAGGTCTAATTAATTTTCTAATATTTTCCCGAATTGACTTTAAGGGGATTTTTTTATTTAATTAACTAATGATTATTGCTGGATTACAAAAAATTACTTTGATAGATTATCCTAAAAAGATAGCAGCAACTGTTTTTCTTGCTGGTTGTAATTTTCGCTGCCCCTGGTGTTATTCAGCGGAGTTGGTTTTGCCGGAGAAGATAAAAAAGCAGCCTAAACTTTCAGAAAGAGAATTTTTTGACTTTTTAGAAGAAAGAAAAGGAATGTTGGAGGGAATAGTTTTGTGCGGAGGGGAGCCGACTATTAATAAGGACTTGCCGGGCTTTGCAGCTAAAATTAAGAAATTTGGTTATTCGATTAAACTGGATACTAATGGTTCAAACCCTAAAATGTTAAGGAAATTAATTGATGATAAATTGATTAACTATGTGGCGATGGATGTGAAATTGCCTAAAGAAAAGTATCCTGAAATTTTTAGAGGAGAAATAAAAATTCAAGATATTGAAAAAAGTATTGAAATTTTAAAAGAAAATGAGATAGATTATGAATTTCGGACGACTGTAATACCCACTGTTCTCGACAAACAAGAAATTTTTAAAATTGCCAAGTGGATTAGCCCGGCAAAAAAATACTATTTGCAAAATTTCAGAGCAGAAAAAACAATTAATCCGAAATTTGAAAAAGTAAAACCCTATCCCGAAGAATATCTTTTAGAAATTCAAAAAGAAATTTCTCCTCTTTTTGAAATTTGCCAAACGAGATGAGCAAATCAAAGATAATTTATTTTAGTTTTTGTTTGGTTTTGTTGATTTTAATTATTTGGAGATATCAGATAATAGAATCAAGGATTAAAAATAGCGAAGCAACCCTACGGGGAGTTCGCCTGGAGGCGTCCAGAAAAAAATATAATGATTCAGGACAAGAGATTACTCTAATTGGAACAGTTGTAAAAGAACTTGATGTTAGGGAGAAGAGCGTGAAATTAACCGTTGAAATAGAAGGCATTGATGGCAAAGTTTTGCTGACTACTTGGATGTATCCGGAATATCAATATGGAGATAAGTTAAAAATTACCGGGGAATTAAAGACCCCGGTTGTTTTCGAAGATTTTAATTACAAAGATTACTTAAAAAAAGATGGGATTTACTCTGTGATCTATTGGCCAAAGATTGAAATTATAGCTGAGAACCAGGGTAATTTTATTTTTGCTAAAATTTTATCTTTTAAAAATAAATTAAGAGAGAGTATTTATAGCTCTTTATCGCCTCCGCAAAGCTCAATCTTAGGAGCAATGATTTTGGGAGATAAGAGCAGAATGTCAGATGAATTAAAAGAAAAATTAAATATTGCCGGAGTCCGTCACATTACCGCAGTTTCCGGCCTTCATATTGTTCTTATCTCTAGTATTCTGATGTCTCTATTACTAGCAATGGGATTTTGGCGCGGTCAAGCGTTTTATCTTTCCATTGTTATTATTTTTCTTTTTATTGCCTTAACCGGATTTCAGGTTTCTTCGATTAGGGCTGGGATAATGGGCGGACTTTTTCTTTTGGGACAAAAAGTGGGAAGAAGGTCTATTAGCTCCAGAGCGATAGTGATAACAGCGGCTTTGATGCTGATAGTAAACCCCTTGCTTTTACTTGATGATGTTGGGTTCCAATTGTCGTTTTTAGCAGTGATGGGAATTATTTATTTATCTCCTATTTTTAAGAGATGGCTGAAGTTTGTTCCGGAATTAAAATTCTTTAACTTAAGAAGTATTTTAGTTATGACATTTTCAGCTTACATTTTTACTCTGCCAATTTTAATTTATAATTTTGGCAGAGTTTCCTTGGTATCTCCTTTGACCAATATTTTAATTCTTCCAACCTTATATTGGATTATGATTTTTGGTTTTATTTTTGGTCTGGTGGGAATAATTTGGCAGACCTTGGGTTGGATTTTATCTTTCCCTTGCCTGTTTTTATTAACCTATTTAACAAAAATAGTAGATTTTTTCTCTCAATCCTGGGCAGCTAAAAGCTTTGAAGATGTTCATTGGATTTGGTTGGTAATATCTTATCTGGTTCTGGGATTTATTGCTTGGCGGTTGAATAAAAGAGAAAGGTTAAAGTTTTTGGAATATTAATGTATAATGGAAGAATATGATAAATGAAAAAAAAGCGTGGGTGGTAACAGTTAATATGGGTTATGGACACCAGAGAACTGCCTATCCCTTAAGAAAATTTGCTTTTGTCGCCTCGTCCGACGAGGCGAGCCTCGCTCCTTTAGGGCGGGAAGGAAAGATTATTAGCGCCAATAATTATGAAGGAATTCCTGATAAAGATAAAAGAATCTGGAAATCAACCAGAAGTTTTTATGAATTTATTTCAAAATTCAAAAGAGTTCCTCTGATTGGCAACATGGCTTTTTCTGTTTTTGACAAATTCCAAAGAATTCCCACTTTTTATCCCCATCGAGATTTATCTAAACCAACCTTTAGCTTAAAAAGAATCTTTTCTACAATAAAAGCAGGATGGGGAGAAGATCTAATTTTAAAATTAAAGAAGAAAGAGAATTTGCCGATAATTAATACTTTTTTTATCTCTGCTTTTATGGCTGAAGTTTTTGGGTACAGGGAAGATATTTTTTGCGTTATTTGCGATGCTGATATTTCTAGAGCTTGGGCTTCTCTAGAACCAAGAAAAAGCAGAATAAAATATTTTGCTCCCAATTCCTGGACGGTTAACCGGTTAAAACTTTACGGAGTGAAAAAGGAAAATATTTTTTTAACCGGCTTTCCTCTTCCAATAGAAAATATTGGGACGGAAAAGCAAGAAATTCTAAAGGAAGATTTAGGATACCGGCTTTTGAATTTAGATCCTCTGGGGAAATTTTTAAAATTTTATAGGTCCTTAGTTGATAAATATGTAGGTTCTCTTCCTAAAAATCCTAATCACCCATTGACTATATTATTTTCTGTTGGAGGAGCGGGAGCTCAAAAAGAAATAGCAATTGAGTATCTTAAAAGCTTGTCTGAAAAAATTAGAAAAGGGGAAATCAAAATAATTTTGTCAGCTGGCATTAAAGAAGAAGTTAAAGAATATTTTTTGGAAAGCATTAAAAAACTTAATTTAGAGAGTGAAATTAATAGAGGAATTGAAATAGTTTTTGAAAAAGAAATAGGGGAGTATTTTAAAAAATTTAATCAGAAACTAAGAAAAATCGATATTCTTTGGACTAAGCCAAGCGAACTTTCTTTTTACACCGGTCTGGGAATTCCAATTATTATTGCTCCTCCTATTGGATCTCAAGAAGATTTCAACTTAAAATGGCTGGAGGGAATTGGGGCAGGCGTTAAGCAAAAGAATCCCAAATATGCCCATCAATGGATTCCTGATTTTTTAGCCAGTGGCAGATTCGCCGAGTGCGCTATGCGGGGATTTATTGAAGCAGGAAGTTTGGGGACTTATAACATCAAAAAAATATGTCTTGGTTAATAGTTGCTATTTCAGCCTATCTAATTTTAGCCCTTGTTTTTTTAGTTGATAAATATTTAATATCAGGTCCGGTTCCCAATCCCAAAGTTTACGTTTTTTATGTCGGGATATTGGGAATTTTAGTTTTAGTTCTTATCCCTTTTACTAATTTTAGCGTTCCGATCTTTTCTCATCTTTTTTTGGCTCTTTTAGCGGGAGCTGTTTTTGTTTTTGCTCTTTTTTGGCTTTATAAGTCCTTGCAATTATTTGAAGCTTCACGGGTGGTGCCGGCAATCGGGGGACTAGTTCCCTTGTTTACTTTCGGTTTGATATATCTTTTTTCCAGAGGAGAAGAAGTTCTTGGGTTTCGAGAAATTTTAGCCCTTATTTTCTTAATTTTAGGAAGTATTTTGATTACTTATAAAAAGACAAGGATTTCTCTGAAAAGTTTTGAGTTTTCCTTGCTATCTGCTTTTTTGCTGTCGCTTTCCTTTGTTTTAAGTAAGTATGTTTATTTAGAGCAGTCTTTTTTAAATGGGTTTATCTGGATAAGGCTGGGAGGAGTGATATTTGCTATTTTCTTTTTATTTTTTTCAAAAGAGGTGAAAGAAGAAATTTTTAAAAAGAGACAGCGATTTTCTCTTTCTTCAAAAAAGGCAGCCGGAATTTTTCTTTCAAACCAAGCTCTGGGAGCCGGGGCCAATATTTTACAGCAATGGGCAATTTTCTTAGCTCCCTTGGGCTGTGTGGCTCTAGTTAACGCTCTTCAGGGAACTCAGTATCTGTTTATGCTGATTTTTGCCTTAATAATTTCTGTGAAGTTTCCCAAAGTTTTGAAAGAAGAAATTTCCAAGAAAGTTATCTTTCAGAAAATCCTGGCGATTTTACTTATCAGTTTAGGACTTGTTGTTTTAGCTTTTTAAAAAGTAGTATGTTTATTTAGGATTTGTTATAATTTAATAAATAGTAAGATTTTATGAAACAAAAGCTATATTCAAATAAGAAAATTAAAGGTTTTACTTTAATTGAGCTTTTGGTGGTCATTGCGATTATAGGACTGTTGTCCAGTATTGTTTTAGTATCTGTTAAAAATGCAAAAGAAAAAGCAAGAATTGCTAGCATTATTCAATTCAGTACTAGTATTAAACATGCTTTAGGCGCTAATATGGCAGGAGAATGGAGTTTTGAGAATGATGGATCTATTCATCTTAAGGACACTTCTGGCAGTGGAAGAGATGGTGTCTATATTCTCGGCGGGGTTCCTAAAAACCCAGGTGACTATTTTTCTGATGATGCTATGGTTGGAAATAACTCTTTACTTTTTGGTGGCAGTTATGTGTTGACAGGTAATTCGGGAGATGGGCTTAGTTCAGAAGTCGCTCAAGCTATAACGATTGAGGCTTGGATAAAATCTGCCATTTTTATCAGTGGGACGTACAACATGGTAGTAGGGAAATTAGGTAGCTTTTTCCTCGGTTTTAGGGAAAGCATACTATATTTTGGTTTAGCAGGTGTGGACACAATTAATTCTGGCGCTAGAGGGTTTGAAATAAAAAAGTGGTATCATATTGTTGGGACATACAACGGTTCTGAAATGAAAATATTTGCAGATGGTAAAGAAGTTGGCTCAAAAAAAGATCTTTCTGGAAGTATAATATCTAATGATCAGTCATTATTAATAGGTGCTTATTCTACTATTGTGCCCCTTTATTTTTATGGACTTATCGATGAAGTCCGTATTTACGGCGAAGGTATATCCTCAGCCCAAATCAAAAAACTCTATGCGGAGGGAGCGGAAAAGAGGGGGTTAGTGGTTAAATAACTAAATCCTAAATCTTAATTTTTAATTAAGCCCGACATGAGTCGAGAACTGTTCTCGACTCATTTTATTAAAGTCACAGCCATAACCTCGCCGAGTTTCATTTATAGAGAAATTGCGATATAATTACAATATTGAAATGAAAAAAATCTTTCAGTTTTTCCGTCTCCGGCGAACCAGCCATAGGCTGGTAATTTTTATACTTATAATTATAGTTTCCTTGGTTGTAGTAACAATAGTTTTACAAGAACAGAAAGAGTTAAGCCTTTTTTTTGTTAATGAGGCTCGGCAAGGAAAAAGAATTGAAGATCTATCTGAAATTAATTGGCAGTGGGTTTACAGCCAAAAAAAGTTATATCAGTTAACTCCGACAGAGATAGATTTAATTCTAAGAGAACTTCAGCAGCGATTTCCTGATAAAGGCGAGAGGCTAAAGGCTTTGTCTGTCTTACGCCTTGGCACTCCTTATCAACTTGGTTGTTTGGGCGAAGAGTTTGGCAGAGATAAAGATCCCGTTTTTAGATTAGATGTAGCAGATTGCACTGTATTTGTATTAACTAATACAGCTTTGCTTTATTCTCAAACAATCAAAGAAGCCGAAGAGATGATGAAATTTTTGAATTATCGGCCAGAAGAAAACTTAGAAATCAGAGAAATGAAATATGAAATTGCTTTTGAAGACCGATTGCATTTTACTGTTGATAGGAACGCAATATCACCCTATTTCCAAGATGTTACTGAGCAGGTTGCCGGTCCGGGCAGAGTAAAAGAGAAAAAAATAATTTTAAATAAAATTAAAACAAACAGCAGGCGCTTAATAGATATTGGTTGGGAAAAAGAAGTGAAAATAAAATATATTCCCAATGAATATATTACTAAAGAATTTCTTGCTAAGCTGCCTCAAGCTGTTGGAGTTGCTTTTATTAAAGAAGGAGACGAAGAAATTGGATTGGATGTCAGGCATGAAGGATTTTTATTTTCTGGCGAACTTTTTTTTCATGCTAGTTCGGTAGAGAAGAAAATTGTAGTTAGAGATTTTTTTGAATATTATTTTGGAAATGGCGGGAGTTCCCGATTTGATGGTATAATATTGTTTAAAGTAAGCCCGACAGGTAGAATATCAAATTAGAAGGAAAGTTGTTATAATTATAAATGAAAATTAATTTAAAAAAAATTTTAAAAATGATTTTAGTAATTTTCTTATTTCTTCTTTTAATTTTTATTGTTTATTTTTTTATTGGCTTCCCCAAAAAAACCGAGAACATTACCTGGGGAGTTAATTTTTCTCAAAAGCACGCTCAAGATTTGGGTTTGGATTGGAAAAAAACCTATTCGGCTTTGCTTGACGATTTAGGAGCAAAAAACATTAAAATAGCCACTCATTGGGATTTAGTTGAACCCGAGGAGGGAAAGTATAATTTCGAAGATTTAAATTGGCAAGTTTCGGAAGCAGAAAAAAGAGGAGTTAAAGTTATTTTAGTGATTGGGATGAAAACTCCTCGTTGGCCGGAGTGCCATATTCCAAAATGGGCGGTTAATTTAGATAAAGAAAAACAGCAGGAAAAATTATTAGAGTTGGTTGAAGAAATTGTTCTACGTTATCAAGAGTCAAAAGCAATTAAATATTGGCAGGTGGAAAACGAACCATTTTTCTCTTTTGGTAAATGTCCCTGGTTTGATAAAGAAATATTGAAAAAAGAAATTGATTTGGTTAAATCGCTTGATTCTCAAAATAAACCGGTAATAATTTCCGAGAGCGGTGAATTTTCAACCTGGACTCGGGCGGCAAAGGTGGCAGATATAGTCGGCACGACACTATATAGAAGGATTTGGTCGGAGGAGTTTAAGACTTATTTTACCCATATTTTCCCTCCGACTTTTTATAATAGAAGAGCCTTAATTATTAATAAGATTTTTGGGAAAAAAGTTATTTGTGTTGAGCTTCAGGCAGAACCTTGGGGACCGAAGTTGCTTTACGACTTATCTTTAGAGGAGCAAGAAAAGAGTATGGATTTAAATAGATTCCGAAAAAATATTGAATTTGCCGAAAGGACTGGCTTTGATGAAATTTATCTCTGGGGGGCCGAATGGTGGTTCTGGCTGAGGGAGAAGCATAATGAGCCGGAAATTTGGCAAGAAGCAAAAAAGTTGTTTTTAAAAAAAAGATAATTAAAGATTACTTGCTAGGTACGGAAAAATTATGCTTAGTATTATTATCCCGACTTTAAATGAAGAAAAATATCTTTCTTTACTACTGAAGTCAATAAAAAAACAGAGTTTTAGGAATTATGAGATTATTATTGCTGATGCTGGCTCTAAGGATAGAACAGTAGAGATCGCCAAAAGATATGGCTGTAAAATTATTCCCGGCGGATTGCCGGCCAGAGGAAGAAATAACGGGGCCAAAGCGGCTGGAGGGGAACTGCTTTTATTTTTGGACGCTGAAGCAGTGTTGCCGGAACATTTTTTGGAAAAAACTTTATCGGAATTTAGAAAGAGAAAACTTAGCATAGCCAGCTGTGGCTTAGAACCGATTACAAAAAACAAAGCGTACAAGGTGTTACATAATATTTTGTATAATTTGCCGGCTCATTTGTTAGAAAACGTTTTTCCTTATGCTTCAAATTTTATTCTGGTAAAAAAAGAAATTCATCAAAAAATAAGAGGATTTGACGAAGGGATAACGCTTGGCGAGGATCATGCTTATGCCAGAAAGGCAGCTGAAATTGCTAAATTTGGTTTTCTAAAAATTGCTAAATTAACCTTGCTGCCCAGGCGTTTTCAAAACGAGGGCTGGTTGACTATTAGCGCTAAATATTATTTTTGTAACCTTTATAATATTTTTTTTGGGAATATAAGGTCAAATATATTCAAATACAATCTTAAAACGCGCAATGAAAAGAAAAAAAAGTCAAAAGCCCAAAAGATTGTTTTTGCCATTCTGAAAACCCCTATTTATATCATTTGGTTTATAGTAGGTTTTATAACTTGGCCGATAATTTCTTTATTTCTTGGCCTAAAACTGATTATTAAATATTTGAAAAAAAAGAAAAAATGAGGTATAACCACAAATAAGCCCGACAAAGAATATGTCAATGTATAGTTTGCCAAAATTTAATCTTCGGAAGAAAATTAAGATTTCTCACAAATCTGGAAAAAGAAAAAAGACCTCTTATTCAATTGTTTCGGCGATTTTCGTATCCATTATTTGCGGGTTTTTTGCTGGAGCTGTTTCCAGCGGGTTTTTTTATCTTCAGATCAGAGATTATTTAAAAGGAGCAGCTAATTTACCTCAAGTAATTGAGTATGAAGACGGAGGAAAAGCAATTAGAGGATATTTACCTCAAACCTCTCAGGAAGAAGCGATTATAAAAACAGTGGAAGAAATTTCTCCGGCCGTAGTCAGTATTATTGTTTCCAAAGACCTACCGGTTTTTGAAGAATATTATTATAATCCTTATGAAGGATTTGAAGAGTTTAAGATTCCTGGATATCGCCAGAAAGGCACCGAAAGAAAAGAAATTGGAGGAGGGACCGGCTTTATTATTTCTAAGGATGGTTTGATTTTAACCAACAAGCACGTGGTTTTAGATGAAGAAGCAGATTATACAATTTTTACCAATGACGGTAGAAAATTTTCAGCAAAAGTTTTAGCCCGGGATCCCTTTCAGGATATAGCCTTAATGGAAATTGAACAGGAAAAAACAGTTAATAGAGAGGGAGAGGTTAATGTGAAGTCTTTTCAAGTGGTAAGATTGGGGGACTCAGAGAATTTAAAAAGCGGCCAAACGGTGATTGCTATTGGGAATGCTTTAGGAGAGTTCCGGAACACTATTTCAGTTGGAGTAGTTTCTGGTCTGGGAAGAGAAATTACAGCTGCAGGTGGAGGATTTGTCGAAACATTAGAAGATGTTATTCAGACAGATGCAGCGATCAATAAAGGAAACTCAGGAGGCCCTCTTTTAAATTTAAAAGGAGAGGTGGTTGGGATAAATACAGCCATAGCTTCAGGTGCTCAGAGTATTGGTTTTGCTATTCCAATTAACAAAGCCAAGAGAGATATTGAACAGGTGAGAGAAACAGGTAAAATCGTTTATCCTTTTTTAGGAATTCGCTATATTGTAATTAACGAAGAAGTTAAAAAAGAATATAATTTATCGGTAGATTACGGAGCTTTAATTATTGAAGGGGACGAAGGACAATTTGCTGTTTCGCCGGATTCAGTTGCCGAAAAAGCCGGCTTGAAAAAAGGAGATATAGTTTTAGAGTTTAACGGCGAGAGAATTACTACCGAGAACACTTTAGCAGAGATTATTATGAAATATAACCCGGGAGACAAAGTGACTTTGAAAGTTTTGAAAAACGATCAAGAAATGGTTATTGATATTATTTTAGGGGAGAGAAGTGAATAGATTCGTTCGGCATAAAATTTGAAAACAGTCTGAGGGCAAATTGTTTCGGGAGACACGCAGTCAGCTAAAAGGTATAACAAATTTTATCTCCAGCTGCTGCTATTTCTCGCCGAGCCACACTACTCTTAGAAGAAAATACAGTCTTATTCTTAGGCTCGGCTGCGAAGTGCCTCCCTCGTCAATTTGTCCTCAGACTAATTGAGAAGTTGCTTTGAGATTTATTGCCTCGCTTGACAGAGATTTTTAACAATGATAAAAATAAATATATATGTTAATTCAAACTAGTACCAATTTCACTTTTTGGTTTTTTACCTTTTTTAAGAAAAGGGCTGGTTTGGATTTTGAATAAAAATAACAAAACATTAACAAACAAGCCCTTTCTTCCGAAAAAGGGCTTTTCTAGTACCCTCTCTTTCTGGCCAATACAGTATTGTATTTAAAGAAAGGGTACTTAAGCACATTTAAAATTTAAAAAAGAAAGGAGCTTAGAAATGAAAATAGGGTATTTAGGTCCTCCGGGAAGTTTTTCAGAGGAAGCAGCTTTGGAGGTAGGAAAGATTCAAGATTTGATAAACTTTACATCTTTCAGGCTAGTTAAGGCTTTAGAAGAAGAAAAGGTCCAAAAAGCGGTTTTGCCGATTGAAAATTCAATTGAAGGTTCGGTAAACTGGGTGTTTGATTTCTTGTTTAGAAATAATTTTCCCTTTGTGATTGAGAATGAAGTTATCTGTCCAATAAAGCAAAATTTAATTGGGTCCGGGCAGATCCCAGACCTGAAGGTAGTTTATTCTCATCCTCAAGCGTTGGCCCAATGCAGGAAATTCTTGAGCGAGCTTGGAGTAAAAACTAAAGATACAGATAGTACCAGCGAAGCCGTTCAATTGGTGGCTGAAGGAAAAAATCCAACAATAGCCGCTCTGGGAACAAAACGGGCAGCCGAGATTTATTATGCGACAGTGATAAAAGAGAATGTTAATGATAACGACAATAATCAAACCCGTTTTATTATTTTGGGAAAAGAAAAAAAAGAAAGAACCGAAAAAGACAAAACCTCATTTATTTTTGGGACAAAAGATAAGCCCGGCGCTCTGTATAGGGTTTTGGAGGTTTTTGATGTTCTCCGAATTAATATGACCATGATAATTTCCCGGCCTTCCAAGAGAAGATTGGGAGAATATGTGTTTTTTATTGACATTGAAGGACATCAGCAAGAAGATGATTTAAAGATTGCTTTTAGAAAGATTAAAGAAAGAGTAAGTTTTTTAAAGGTTCTTGGTTCCTATCCAAGAGCAGCAAAACAAAGCCCCGTAGAAGAATTTCGACTTACTTCGTAAAATAAGGTTTTTTTAGAAAACCTTTGTCAAAATTTCTCTACGGGGCAAAGCCCTTGATTAATAATCCAGGGCTTTTTTATTAGCTTTTGTTGAAATGAAGTTGACTTTCCTTCCAGAAAGAGTAGATTGGGAATAGAGAAAAATTGCTCTTTTAAAAATATTTTGGAAAGGAGAGTAAAATGACTGTTGAGATAAAAATAAATAAAGAGAGATGCAAAGGTTGTGAATTTTGTGTGACTATATGTCCCAAAAATGTTTTGGAAATGTCTAAAAAGAAAACCAATAAAAATGGTTATAGATTTGCCAGAGTAGTTAATAAAGAAAATTGTGTGGCTTGTGCCAATTGCGCTATTATTTGTCCTGACGCTTGTATTGAAATCAAGAAAGGAGATTAGTACCCTCTCTTCTAAATACAACACTATATTGGCCAGAAAGATTTTTTCTTCTGGCTAGACGCGAGGAGTGAAGCGTGTCCTCTGCGACACATAAACGACGAGCAACAAAGCCAGAAGAAAAAATACTCTGGCTCCAGGGGAGAAGCTCATAATGAAGCGATCTCTGCGTTGCTCCTCCTTGATGTGCCACAGAGGGCACGCCTTCGTCGTCGCGCCTTGAGCTCATCTTCATTATGAGCTTCCAATACAGTATTGTATTTAAAGAAAGGGTACGAGAATGGAAAGAAAAGCCGAAATAGACATA
>Ga0315541_1002751_pt1 | contig 14176 bp, 12 predicted proteins | sample SalMarSW160190MG_FD_203095 | JGI IMG/M metagenome (GOLD analysis project Ga0315541, IMG submission 203095) | Salt marsh sediment microbial communities from the Plum Island Ecosystem LTER, Massachusetts, United States - Salt Marsh Sediment SW1601-190 ...
GCGCGGACGAGACACCGACGGCAACGCCCATCTCCGGCAGCACATTCAGCCCGTCGGCCTCCAGCACCAGCTTACCATCCAGGAGAACACTGGCATTGGCGGTCTTGACCAGCCCGCCCGCACCGGCCGTCTTGTCAACGCGCAGCCTGTGGTCGCTCTTGCCTTTGATCGCCACCGGCACGGTCGCGACCGGCTGGCGGCGATTCCACTCGCTCGTCGATAGCGCCAGCCTGCGCCTGCTCAGGTCCAGGGCGACTTCCAGCCGTTCCATGCCGCCGGTGAAGGCAAGGCTCAGCTGGCCCCGCCCCGGCATGGGCAGGCGGAAGTCCAATGAGATGCTGTCGCCGTTGCGCGTGTGCACGCCGGGGGCTTCGATGGCGACGCGTTTGCCGGGCACGGGGGAGACGAGGCATCCGGCGCGGGTTGGCTTGACAGCCGGCTCATCCGGCATCGGCCAGCGCCAGCCGCCGGCGGAGCCGCGGAAGTTCATGCTGCTGAGAATCACGCGGCGCATCGGTTCGACGCCTCCTTCCCTGCGTACTCAATTCCCCGCGTGCCGGCCGGGTCAGTCCGGCATGCGGATACAGTCGTTTGTCTCGATCATCCACGCCCGCAGGCGCCGGCGGAGCCGCCCGGCCTCGGGAGGGGGGGCCTGTCCCTGGCAGAGGTTTTGCACTTCGTCGGGGTCGTTCCGCAGGTCGTATAGTTCCGGCTCGTAGCCGTGGTTATAGATGTATTTGTGCGTGGGCGTGACGATCGCCCGCTGCTGGAAGGACCGGCCGCTGTTGCCGTTGAACTCGACGAAGACCTCCTCCCGGCCGGGGGCCGCGGGGTCCTCGATGATCTCGCGGAAGCTGCTGCCGCTGGTGTTCGGCATGACGGCCAGGTCGCAGTAGTCGCAGATGGTCGCGGCCAGGTCCAGGTGCTGGGTGAGCTGCTGGCGGACGCCCACCTGCAACCCGCCTGCCGGCAAGCCCGGCGGCTTGATCAGCATCGGCACGCGAACGGCGTCCTCGTACATGCACATCTTCTGGAACATGCGGTGGACGCCGAGCATCTCGCCGTGGTCGGCGCCGAAGATCACCAGGGCATCGTCCCAGAGCCCGCCGCGCTTGAGGGCGCCGATCACCCGGGCGAGGCATTCGTCCAGCAGGCGGACCATGCCCAGGTACACCGCCCAGGCCCGCCGCCAGCCGTCCATGGTCGTGGACGCCGCGACGTGGCCGGGGAGGTTGATCAGGTGCATGGGCGAGTGCCCCTGGCACCACTTGCCGACGGTCTCCGGCAGCCGCAGCCCGGCCGGATCGTACATGCTGTAGTACGGCTCGGGGCAGCTCAGCGGGCAGTGGGGCAGCCAGAAGTTGCCCATCAGGGCCAGCGGCTCGGCCGGATCGGCCCGCTCGATGACCTCGACCATGCGATCGGCCAGCCAGGTATCGAAGAGCTCCTCGGCCGAGCCCGGCCAGACGACCGTCGTGGGGTTCGTGTAGAACCGCGTGACCGGGCGGCCTTCGACGTAGTCCACGCACGGGCTGCGGCAGGCGGAAAGATCCACTTCGACGCCGCGCTGCTTGAGCCAGTCCTCGTGCCGGCCCCGCCGCCCGGAAAAGCGAATCCGCTCGTGCCGCCCCTCCAGCGGCGGATCGCACCGCAGATGGTCCACGCCGGCGTGCTCGACGTTGTAGCCGCCCTCGGCCAGGACCTCATACAACGTGGGCAGTCCCCGGCACGTGCCGTAGGGCCGCTCCTGCTCGTCCCAGCCGTTGACGATCGCCCCGTGAACGTGCGGGTGGAGGCCGGTGAGAATCGACAGCCGGGAGGGCACGCACAGCGGGCAGTTGATCGTATGCCCGGCCAGCCGCACCGACTCGGCGGCCAGGGCGTCCAGGCTGGGCGTGGCACCGTAGTCGCCGCCGTAGCAGCCGAGGACGTCGCGGCGGAGCTGATCGGCCAGGAGCACAATCACATGCGGGCGCTTCATGTTTCTTCCTTTATCCGGCGACTTCCACGGCGGGCCTAGCGGATCCTGCGGATTCTGGAAAGCTCCCCGTCGCGGGCGGCTTCCAGGACCGATCCCATGAACTCGTCCACCTCCCCGGCCGAGAGCGGCGTGGGCATGCCCTGGAGCTTCGAGGCCAGTTGCGGATTCTTCGCCGCCGCCAGGGCCCGCCGGACGTGCTCGGTCGAGAAGCCGGGAATCTCGCCCAGCGTGGTGGGGAACCCCACCTTCCTCGAAAGCGACATCATCGCCTCGGCCACGGCCACGCCGAGTTCGCGGCCGGACAGGGCCGAGAAGCCCGCTCCGACCAGCCCGTGCCGGGCGTAGATCTCGCCGAGGGTCCGCAACTGCCGCTCGATGGCCGGGGCGAAGAAGACGGTGTAGTAGGGGGTCAGTATGGCCACCGCCCGGCCGTGAGGAAGAATGTCCACCATCGAAAAGCTGTTCAGGTGCGGGCCGTTGGTGCTGCCGATCATGATGGCGTAGCCGCCCAGGTCGGTTCCCAGCCCCAGCGCCTCGCGGGCGGGAACGTCCGCCGGCCGCTCGACCGCCGCCCCGACTTCCGAGACGATCAGCTCCACGCCGGCGGCGGCAATGGCCTCCAGGCGGTCGACGTTCTCCGCCGAGGCCCCGAAGTAGGCCTCCGCGATGTGGCCGATGCCGTCGAACGCCCCGTCCACCGTCAGGTCCGGCGAGGCCGTGCACGTCAGCGCATAGTCGAAAACGGCCCGGGCGGGGATGACCGCCTCGTCGATGATGAGCTTCTTCTGGGCGGTGCCCGGGTCGGTGATATTGGAGTACTTGGTCAGGTGGGCTCCGCTGCCGGCGGCGGTCTGCACCGCCACGAAGCCCGGCAGCTTTGTCCCGCGGGCGGCGAGGGCCTCGGCGACCTTGCCGACGCCGAAGTAAGGCTCGATCTCGTGAGATGTTCCCTCCAGCGTCGCCAGGACGGCGGCCGCCTTGGCCGCGTCGATGGTCGAGCCGCCCCCGACGGCAACGACCATGTCCGCGGCGGCGGAGGCGATGACGTCCTGCATGCGGTAGACGTCGTCGCGCGGCGAGTTCGGGCGGGCGCCTTCGGCCCCGGCGGCGATCGCCACGCCGGCCGCATTGAGCGAATCGATAATCGCGCTCACCGTCGGCGCCAGCCAGGCCGAGGAATTGGCGATCACGACGGCGCTTTGACCCAATTGCCTGGAAAGTGCGCCGACCTCTGGCAGGCAGCCCGGCCCGAAGGCGTACGCCCGCCCCTTCCAATCCCGCAGCAGCCGCCCGGCCGCGCTCTTGAACTTCTCCAATGCCTCAGCCATGACTTCTCCTGTTTGCCTTGCCGTCGCCGCCGCGCTTTCCGCGCGGTCCGGGCGGAAGCGCTACGACCTCATCGCTTCCCTTGCCGCCCGGACGATGTGCCCGGCCGTCAGCCCGTATTTCTCCAGAAGCGCCTCATACGGGCCGCTTTCGGCGAAAGTGTCCCGGATTCCGACGCGCCGGACCGGCACGGGGCAGTGCCCGCCAAGATACTCGGCCACGGCGCCGCCGAAGCCGCCGTGAATGCTGTGCTCCTCAACGGTGACCACCGCCTCGGTCGTCCGGGCGTAACGGTCCAGCGTCTCGCCGTCCAGCGGCTTGACCGTGGCGAACTCCACCACGGCCGCGTCGATTCCGTCCGCCTGGAGCATTTCCGCCGCCGCCAGGGACTCCGCCAGGAGCGTTCCGCAGACCGCCAGCGTGACGGCCTTGCCTTCGCGGATGACCCGGGCCCGGCCGACGCCGAACGCCTCGTCGCCGCCGTGGAGGGAGCCCACCGGCTGGCGCGACAGCCGCAGATACACGGGCCCCTCCCAGGCCAGCATCGCCCGGACAGCCCCGCGGGTGGTCTCGACGTCCGAGGGAACCAGCACGGCCAGGTTCGGCATGGCCCGCATGAAGGCGACGTCCAGCACCGACTGGTGGCTGGCGCCGTCGGCGTAGTCGCTCAGGCCGGCATAGCCGCCGGCGAGCTTGACGTTCAGCCGCGTGTAGGCCACGTGGCTGCGGATCGCGTCGCCGGCACGCATGGTCAGCAGAAAGCCGAACGAGGACGCCACCGGCAGCAGCCCGCACGCCGCCATGCCCGCCGCCGCCGAAACCATGTTCGCCTCGGCGATGCCGAAATTGTAGAAGCGATCCGGGTACTTCTCGGCGAACAGTCGGGTCTGCGTGCTGGAAGAGACGTCCGCGTCCAGCACGACCATCTGCGGGAACTCCTCCGCCAGCTCGCAGAGCGTCTGGCCGAAGACCGTGCGCATGGGTGTCGTTTCGCTCATGTTGTTAGCCGCGATCGAACCTGGCGTTGGGCCGGGCCGCCTCGTACATGCCGCTGGCAAGCTCGCTGATTCTGACCTCCGGCAGGTCCTTGAGCTGGCAGCGGATCGTGTCGTGGAAGGGCTCCGTCCAGCCCGCGGGGATGCCCTTCGTGCCCAGGGCGCAGCCCATGATGGACCCGGCCGTGGCGCCGTTGCAGTCCGTGTCCCGCCCGCCCATGACGGCGATGCCCACGGTTCTGGAAAAGTCGCCGCCACCTCTCAGCAGGGCCATCAGCACGATGGCCGCGTTCGGCAGGCAGTGATTCATGGGCGCCTTCTCGGACCTGCCGGGCTTGCCACGGCGTCGCCCTGGCGAGCCGGGCAGGCGGTCGTAAGCGTCGTAGATGGCGGCGTTGACGCTGTCCCAATCGTTGCTAGCGGCGCAGCGGTCTCTCACGAAGCGGATCATCTCGGCGAAGCGCGACTTGGGCGGAACGTAGCTCGCGGCCGTCTCGATGGCGGCGGCGAGGTCGCCGTGCGCGAGCACGTCGGCCATCAGCACGGCAAAGAACATCGCCGAGTAGATCCCGTTGCGTCTCTGCGAGCTGACGGCGTCCTTGTACGCCATCCACGCCGCCAGGGCGGGATTGGCCGGCGCCCCCCAGCCCCAGGCGTCGCAGCGGATCTGCCCGCCCAGCGACTGCCGGCACGGGTTGCCGAACACGCCCGTCAGGGGAGAGCGGATTCCGAAGATCGCCGTGCGGAACATGCTCCTCCCGGCCGCGAAGACGCACGAGGCCGGAACCAGCTCGATCAGCTTGCCGATCGCCTGCTCGGCGGTGAAGGCCGGCCCGAACTCGCGCAGGACCGTCTGGTTGACGATTGCGTAGTGGATGTCGTCGTCGGGGGCGACGCAGTCGAAGTTGCCTTTCGTAAGATGCTTGCGGTAATGGCGCCGGAACGCCTCGCTCCGCTGCGTTAGTTGCTGGTACTGCTCGTCGGAAACGGGGTTCATGTAATCGCGCAGCGGCCAGGAGCCGGCCAGCGAGAGGACCTCCTTGACCGCCTCGGGCCAAGCCCCCTCCAGCGGCTTGCCGAGCTGGCAGCCCGCGCAGCGCCCCTGCCACGCCGCCAGCAGCTTCTCCGCCAGATCCTGCTCGCCCCCGGCGAACCTCGCGTGGGACTCGCCATCCGGGAAGGACGCGGAAATCGTCTCCCAGTCATTGGGCTCTTCGTACGGGAAGCCCGGCGGCGAGGGGCGATTCCACAGCTCCTCCTGGAGCGCGGCCATCGCGTCCAGTGAGTTCCCCGCCCGGACCGCCGCCAGCTCTGCCAGCAGGGCCTGCTCGTCGTGGCCTTCCTCGACCATCTGGCTGATGTCGGTGCGGATTTCGCCGACCAGCAGATCGAAAAGCGGATGCATTCTCACTTACCTTTCGCCCGGCGGACTTTCTTGAAGCGCGTCGCGGAGTTCTCTCATCGCGCGTGCGTACTCGGCGTCGCCGATGGGCCTGCCGTGCCAGGCGGCCTGGCCTTCCATGAAGGAGACACCCTTTCCCTTGACAGTTTCGGCCACGATCGCCGCCGGCCCGGCCGCCGACAGCGCGGCGTCGAAGGCCTCCAGCAGCGATTTCACGTCGTGCCCGTCGCAGCGGAGAACGCACCAGCCGAATGCGTTCACCTTCGCCTCCAGGTCGCCCAGCGGCATGATCTCCTGCGCCGGCCCGTCGAGCTGGACGTGATTGCGGTCGATGACGAGCGTCAGCTCCGCCAGGCCCCACTTGGCGGCGGCCATCATCGCCTCCCAGTTCTGGCCTTCCTGGAGTTCCCCGTCGCCGCAGACGACGAAGACGCGGAAGTTCCTGCCGGTGGCCCGCCGGGCCAGGGCCATGCCCACGCCCACCGACAGGCCCATCCCCAGCGAGCCGGTGGACATCTCCACCCCCGGCGTGTCGCGCATGGACGGGTGGCCCTGAAGGGGGCTATCGATCTGGCGGAGCCTGCCGAGCCACCGCGGGTCGAAGAATCCCTTCCGGGCCAGGGTCGCGTACAGAGCCGGGGCGGCGTGGCCCTTACTGAGGATGAGGCGATCGCGGTCGGGCCAGTCGGGCTCGCCCGGGCGGACGCGCAGCACCGCGTCGTACAGCACCGTCAGGATCTCCACGGCCGAGAGGGACCCGCCCGTGTGCCCGCTGCCGGCGCGGTGGATCATCTCCACCACGGCCAGCCGCAGCTCCCGGGCGGCGCGCTGCATGGATTCGATCTGCCCGCCGGTGAAGCTGCGCGGGTTTCGGGCGCCGGCGCGGCTAGCCACGATTGTATTCCTCGATCATCGGCAGGAGCTTCTCGGCCGCCTGGCGGGCGGCGGTGTCGGCGTCCGGTTCGGGCAGGATCTCAACGGCGGCCCACCCGTCAAAGCCGGCTTGCCGCAGGCCGGCGAAGACCTCGTCGAAGTTCAGGTGCCCGCGCCCGGGGGCGAGCCGGTTGGAATCGGCCAGGTGGACGTAGCGGACCCACCGGCCGTGACGGGCCAGGGCGGCGCCGATCCGCGCGTCCTCGATGTTCATGTGAAAGACGTCGGGCATCAGGCCGATGTTGTCGCGCTCGACGCGGGCCAGAACGCCCGCCCCCTCGTCCAGGCTGTTGATGAAGTTGATCTCATACCGATTGACCGGCTCGACAACGATGCTCACGCCCAGCGGGGCGGCCTCGTCGCACAGCCGCCGGGCCATGTCGATAAAGAGGGCCTCGGCGTGCCGGCGCGACTGGTCGGGGCCCACGAAGCCGCGGGCCCGGCCGACGTTGACGATTCCGCCGAAGTCCCTCGCCAGGTGGATCAGCTCCCGGAAGACGCCGAAGGTCCTCTCCCGGGCGGCCTGCTCGGGTTGGGTGAAGTGCAGCCCCAGGCAGGCGAAGACCTGCCCCGTCGTGATCGCGCTGACCTGAAGGCCGTATTGGGCGAGCCGGCGGGCCAGCCGATCGGGCTTCACCTCGTCGGCCGTCTTGAGGGCCAGCTCGATCCCGTGATAGCCCAGCTCGGCCGCCTTGGGGATGGACTCGTCAAAGCCGCGCCAGACGACGAACGCCGAGTCGGGAGCGTCTTCGGCAGCGACGGCCACGGCCAGCTTCATCGGTCCTCTCCCGCTCTCAGAGCCTCGGGCCGGACGGCTTCCAGGGATCCGGAGCGATCATGGCCTCCTCGGCCTCGGCGATCAGCCCCAGGGAAATGTCGTGCCGCCCGCCGTCGTATTCCGTCGCCAGCCAGGTGTCGAGGATGTCCAGCGCCTCCAGCACGCCGGTGATCTTCCCGCCCAGGCAGAGGATGTTGGAGTTGTTGTGCCTCCTGGTCATCTTGCCCATGTAGCTGCTGGTGCACAGGGTCGCCCGCACGCCCTTGAACTTGTTGGCGATGATGCTCATGCCGATGCCGGTCGAGCAGATGAGTATGCCGCGGGCCTGCCCACCAGCTTGCAGGCGGGCGGCCCGGCCGCGCGAGACGGCCCCGGCGACCTCGGCCGCGTAGTAGGGGTAGCGGACGACGTCGGTCGAATCGCAGCCGACGTCATGGACGGCAATGCCCTTGCCCGCCAGGTGCTCGACGATGTGCAGCTTCAGCTCGTACCCGCCGTGATCGTTGCCGATCCAGATGGTCTCGCCGCTCACGATCGACTCCCTGCAAGAGTTCCTCATCCTCCCCGCCTGCTACCCGCCTGCCGGCTTGCGGGCAGGGATTGCGGGCAGGCCCGCCTTGATCCTCCGGAGGCGCCAGCGCAGCGTCTGAGAGACCAAGGCTATCATACACGCCGGCCCATGGCCAATCCCCGCCTGCCATGTGGCGGGCAGGCCGGCGCGCCGGGACAGGTCAGCGGCGGCGCCATCTCCTGCTGCGGGCTATCCAGATCGCCGCCAGCAGGAGCAATGGCACGATAATCAGCCCGGCCGCGGCCGCCAGGGCCCACAGCCAAGCCGGCGAGATGTGTTCCCGCTCGCGGGCAGGCTGGGCGGTTTCCGGCGGCGGTTCCGCCGGCCGAGTGGCCTCAGGCCGCTCCACCGGCGCGCTCGTGGCCGCGTCCGCCTCGAACGTCAGTCGCAGCTTCAGCGGGGTCAGACTCGGGCGCCCGGAAACGCGGAGGAGGTAATCGCCGCCCGAGACGCGCGTGGCCGTCCGGGCGTCCTCGCCGTCGAGCCGGCTCCTGGGAAGCTGGTATTCCCTTTCGCCGGCGGCGTCCCACAGTTGAAAGCGGAACCGCCCGGCCGCGTCGCCCCCGCCGATCTGTCGGCACGTCAGCGTGCCGTCGCCCGGCTCGCCAGGGCGCCGCCGTGGCAAGCCCGGCACGGAGATGCGCAGCCAATCCACGTCGCCGGCCGGCAGGATGTAGATCGGCAGCACCGAGTCCAGCGGCACCGGCCGCGCCGCCTCGCGCCGGTCGTTGGGTTCGTAGGCGTCCACTTCCTGCATCACGTCCACGCGGAACTGCACCATGTCCGGAAAGGCCTTCCCGGCCCGGACCGCCAGCGTGTATCTGCCCGGGTCGACTCGAAGCGCCGACCACAGATCGCTGCGGCCGGACTGGATCGGCAGGTTCTTCGACGTGTCCGCCACGACCGTCCCGGCCGAGTCCAGCAGGGAGTATTGCAGCCGGACGGGGGCGCCGCGGCCGCCGACCTGCGTGAAGACGGCATAGCCGGCCTGCCCGACCTGGAAGCGGAGACGATCCACGTCGCCGGCCGGTAGGATGCGGATTTCGACGGGCCGGCCGGGCTTGACGCCGCGGGCGCGGTCCGGCGCCTGCCCGCCGTCTGGCAGGCGGGTGTCGTCCGGCTCGCCGGGGTCCATCGGCGCCGTCGAAAGCGTGATGGACATGGGCGCCCTGTCGGGCGCGGTGCAGGTCAGCCGCAGGTAATGAACGCCGGGGGCCACCACGGCCGGGAAGAACTGCTTCCAGCCCGCCCACTGCCAGTTGCCGCCGCCGACGGGAAGAGCCTTGGCGTCGAAGGCGGCGACGTCGGCCCGGGCGTTGCGGGCGGAGCCGGTGTAGATGAGGTAGCCGGGGCCCTTGACCTCGACGCTCAGCCACAGCACCTCGCCCCGGGCGGTGAAAATGTGCTCGACGGTCTTGCCGGGCTCGACCCGCACGGCCGATGCCGGCAGGGAAATCGCCCGCCTGCCAGTCGTCGGGTAGGGCTCGGCGTCCGCCCAGGTGCAGGCGGCGACGGCCGAGAAAACCACGATGCATGAGAACCTATCCATCCGGACACACAGTCAGCTTGACCGAAGCCCTTCGGCCAGTGGCATGCTTCTGCAAGCAAAGCAGAAGCATGGCACCCGGCCGCAGAATCCCGGCGCGCCGGGACCGGCAGGCCTCAGCGAAGCCGGATCCCCTCCAGCGGCACCCAGCGGTCGCTGTACTGCTCCTTGACGGCGAAGCTGACTTTCGCCTTCTGGCTTTCCGGGTCGATCAGCCCGGCCGAGAGTTCCGTCCAGCCGGGCTCGAGCCCCTTCGGCACGTCAATCCGCTCGTCCAGCCAGACGTCTCCCGGCAGCCAGGTGCGGACGTCGACGTGCTTGAGCGGAATGACGGCTTCGCGCCCAGCCTGGCGCAGCCGCAGGGCGAAGTCGTACCGCCGGTAGATCGGGGCGACGCCCACGTTCTCGATCCAGCACTGAAAGCGAAAGCTCCCGCCGCGGTCCGCCTCGGCGTCGAAGCCGGCCTGGCGGAAGACGAACCGATACCCCAGCTTCCGGCAGAAGGCCGCCAGCTTGTCCATCCACGGCTGCGGCAGGGCGGTGTACTTCGGCATGAAGTACGTCCCGTGGTACTTCAGGCCCTGGGCGAGGATGAAGTCGACGTCGAACCCATTCCGGTACCAGTACATCGGCACCCAGCAGGTCTCGAAGTGGACGGGCGCCCGCTTCCACGCCTCGGCCGCGGCGGCCTTGACGACCGCCTCCGGGTAGCAGTCGAACATGTGATTCCAGGAAAGGTGCCTGGGCACGTGCGGGTTTCCGCCGGCCCGCAGGTCGCCGAAACAGTCGCACCGCCAGCCGCTGCCGGTGGCGATGGCCTCGCGCATCTGGTCGCCGGCGATCAGCGCCAGCCGGGGGGTGCGGACGAACGCCTCCTGCCAAAGCTCGGCGAAGCGGCGGCACTGCTCCACGCCGCACTCGCCCGCGCCCTCGCCCCAGGGGCCGATGTAGGTCACGTCGATCGTCTCCAGCAGGGGATTGCCGTCATAGCGGCGGGCGAACTCGCGGACGAAGCCGCCCCAATGCTCCAGGTACTCCGGTCCGTCGTGGACGGGGCAGGGGAACTCCACCCGCTTGCTGCGATTGATGGTCATGGGATACCGGTCGGAGTACCACTCGGGCACGCCCGGCTGCCTGGACGAGCCGTACGCCATCAGCCTCACCGCCAGGGTCTGGCCGCGCTGGCGGCAGGTTTCCAGCGCGGCGTCGATCGTGGAGAAGTCATAGTTTCCCTTCTCCGGCTCCATCAGCGCCCAGAACCAGCGGCAGTAGGCGACGGTGGTGGGGACGTACCCGTCGATCACGCTTCTCTCGGCCGGCGGGAACTCCGTCGGCCCGGACTCCGACCAGCCCGTGCCCGGAAAGAGCGGATCGCCGTTGAAGTGCTGGAACGTGCAGCAGCCCTTGTGCGGATTGCCCAGGTACGCCTCGCTCGGCGTCGGACGCACCCGGCGAATGATTTCTGCCATCGCGCGGACCTTTCGGAGCTTGCGCCGCCGTCGGGCAGGCAACGGCGGCGGGCCCAACGGCCTGCTATCGTTTCGGCGTTTGCATCATCGCCCGACTTGGCGGGCGGGCGCTTCGCGCTGTTGCGACGGCACCGGCCGCACCTGGAGAAGGATCGGCTCGAAGCCTTCGCCTTCGCGCGGCGCCATGCCGCCGACGTAGAAGTTGCCCGCCTTGTCGCGGACGACCGAGCCGTACAGCAGCGTCCGGCGGTGCCACAGCGGCTTCGGGCCGCGCAGGGTAAAGGCAACCACGGCCGACTGCCGCAGCTTGAGGTCGTAGATCACCCAATCGTATCGGCCGTACCTCTGGGCCAGGCCCATGAGCCGGCGATTGCCCGGATCGGTGAACAGCGACGGGGTATAGCACGACCCTCGCGGGTAGAACCAGCCCAGCCCGCTCAGCTTCGCCGGGCTTGCCACGGCGTCGCCCTGGCGAGCCGGGCCATCCGCCGACGGCTTGACCAGATACAGGTAGCCGCTGTGCGTCAGGAAGGCGACCGAGCCATCCTCCAGCGGCTGGAAGCCGATAATGCCGTGCGTGTGCGTCGGCTGGCCGCGGAGGTAATGGTCCATTGGCGTCTCGGCGATCTCGCGCAGGGCCGAATCGAATTCCACCAGTGTGGCCGCGGCCGGTCCGGCGGCGGCCTTGACCCGCGGGACGTACACGTGCCCGCGCCGGTCGGTGAAGAAGTTCCGCGAGATGTGGGCGCCGGCCGCTCCGACCGTCACCGAGCGAATCCGGCCGGTCTTGCAGTCGTACTGATACAGCACGTGGCCGAAGTAGCCCAGGGCGTAGACGCATCTGCCCCCCCCGGCCATGGCCAGCAGCGGCTCCGGCGTCGTCAGCAGGTGCTCCCACTTGTTCTCCGGCAGCCGCAGCCGCCACAGGTGCCCGCCCCACGTCGGCAGCTTCAGGCTCCTCAGGTCCTCGTTCTGCTCGTCCATGGAGGCGAAGTACAGGTGGCCGTCGTCGGCCTGGATGATCTTGGAGTGTATCTTCATCTGGCCTTCGCCCGGGCGATGCAGCCCGCACCGCTTCAGCTCGCCGACCACGTCGCCGCGGTTGATCAACTCCCCGGTCGCCGGCACGAACTCGAACAGGCGGGCCGAGGGAAGCTCCACCGCCGCCGCGGCCGAGACGCCGAACCAGATGTGCCCGCGCCGGTCCTGCCCGGTGGCCCCCCAGATCGCATGGGCGCCGGGAAAGTTCGGGATCGCGATCCGCTTGACGATCGGCGGCGGGATCCGCTCCCACCACCTGATCCTGCCCCTGCGGGAACGGGGACGGGCGGATCTGGTCGTCGTCGGGGCGGCTCGATTGGTTCCCGCCGGGCTTGCCACGGCGTCGCCCCGGCGAGCCGGGCGCGGGGCGTCGTCGGCCCACAGCAAGCTCACGCCGCTGGGCCCGCCGACGATCAGGAAGACGATCAGCACGCAGAAAATGCCGTGTAGGAATCTTCTCATCACTTCCGGTTGTCCTCCTGCATTACCGGCGGCGGGCGGCCGCCGCGCTGCGCCATCCGGCCACGGGCCGGCCCGCCTGCCAACTGTCGGGCAGGCCCGCGGCGCTGCGACCACCTTATAGGCTGGTTCGTTCAGGTCAAGCGCCGCGGCCTGCCCACCTCCGCTGGGCAGGCGGGTCGTCCGGATTGACAGCTCCGCACGATCGCGGCTAGTATGCGGGGAAGGCGATGACGGTAGCACAGAAGAAATTCTTTTCGCTCGGGCTGGCGATGGCGTTCCTGGCCGGGACGCAGAGCGGCTGCCCCGTCTGGCAGGACCAGGACACTCCCGTCCAGGAGTTCCAGCGCGTCGAGGCGGCGACCAAGGCCAAGTACTACGTGTACGTCCCCAGCGATTACTCCGGCGATCGGCTCTGGCCGCTGGTGGTGACGCTGCACGGCACGCACGGGTTCGACAGCGCCAAGGCCCAGGTCAGGGAGTGGAAGGCCCTGGCGGAGACGAACGGCTTCATCGTGCTGGCCCCGTACCTGGACAGCCCGCAGGGCATCCTGCCGGTGCTGCGGTCGGCCAGGCTGCGGGCGCTGGAGAAGGACGAGAAGCGAGTGCTGGCCGCCATGGCCGAGGTGAAAAAGCTTTACCGCGTGGACGAGAAGGCGGTGATGATCACGGGCTTCTCGGCCGGGGGGTATCCGCTCTACTTCATCGCCCTGCGCCACCCGGACCTGTTCAACGCCATGGTGCCGCGGGCCTGCAACTGCGACCTCAAGATCGTCAAGACCATCCCGCTCACCCAGGCCCTCCGCAGGATGTCGATATTGATCTTCTTCTCCAAGACCGGCATCAGCCCCGTTTACAGCAAGCTCAGCATCATTGCCAGGCAGTCGTGGGCGGCGTTCCGCTACCTTCGGGAGAATGGCTGCGAGAGGGCCAAGATCAAGGCCGTCAGCGGGGGCCACCATCGCCGCCCGGACGTGGCCTACGGCTTCTGGCGGAGGTCTCCGCGGAATCCCTGATGGGCGTCCCGGCCGGCCGCGGGGAGAAAAGCGCCGCCGCTCCCGTCGATCGCGTCAGGCCGGATGGACCCGGTCGGGCTTGACCCATTGCCCGCAGCGCGGACATCGCATCCTGATGGCCGGTCCCGCCGGCGTGCGAACGACGTCCTCTTCGATGAGCGTCTCGGCCTCCGGCGATTCGCCGGGCTCCTCGGAAGAGTCGGCCACAAGCCCCTCCACCCGTCCGCAGCGGGGGCAGTTAATGACGTACTTTTCTTCCATAACTCAGCCCAGCCTCCACCGCCTCAATCCGCCCGGGCGGATCGCGCAGCCCTACAGGTGCATCGAGAAATCCGCGACCGTCGGCTCGGCCAGGCGGGCGTAGTCGGCATACCGCACCTGGACGGCCCGGCGGTGCGAACCGGCGCTGAAGATGACGGACTCGCAGCCGGCCACGTGCGAATCGACCACCGTGGGCAGCCCGTACGGCTTGCCGAAGGGCGGCTCGGCCCCGACCTCCACGTCGGGGAAGAGCTTGGCCACCTCGTCCTCTTTGACGAGCTGGCACTTCTTGGCCTTCAGCGCCTTGGCCAGCTTGCCCATGTCGATCTTGTGACTGGCCGGCAGCACGCACAGCACGTCCTTCTTGTCGGCCCGCACGACCACCGGCTTGGCCACCG
>Ga0315541_1002758_pt1 | contig 14152 bp, 12 predicted proteins | sample SalMarSW160190MG_FD_203095 | JGI IMG/M metagenome (GOLD analysis project Ga0315541, IMG submission 203095) | Salt marsh sediment microbial communities from the Plum Island Ecosystem LTER, Massachusetts, United States - Salt Marsh Sediment SW1601-190 ...
AACCTCCTGCTGGCTTCCTTGCCCAGCATCATAGGCTGCAATTGCCCGTTCCCGTATCTTTTGGGTAGCTATCCATGCCATATCCTCTCCATCGGCGATACGGCATCTCATACTTAAATTGCTCTAGTCGATGGGAGTGGCGCCGCCCGACGCGCGAACTACCTTTATATCGTCAATTCTCCCGAAGTGCCCATATCTGGGCACGCGTTTGCCATCTCAGGCCGAACGCACTGGCAGGCATTCAGTTGGGCCTCGCGGGCCGCCCAAGCCACAAACAAATATCATTCTGCCAACTTTCCATGTTTTCCCTTGCAGGAAATCCGACTCGGTGGTATATTACGGCGTTGTCAGTGAGGGAAATGCCGGGCGTAATCCATTCGGCCGGCATTCAAAACAAGAAGTCGAGGAGCCTGTTGGAGAATCAGTAGGAGGGGCATCATGCCTTTCCCCAATCCAACATAGAGGAGGGTGTACGATGCTGTCAAACGTGCGGTCTGCGTTGGTGTGCTTGGTTAGCATTCTCGGCCTGCTGACGGTTCCCGCGTGGGGGACAACGGCCGGTTATCCTGATATGCCGGGCTCGGGCGATGGGGAGGTGGATTTCATCAACATCTCTGAGACCTCCAATACCGATCCCCTGCCGCTGTTCGACGCGCCCACGCGTCTGGACAATCGGCTATTCTTCTTCCCCACGAGCTTCGTGTCGACATCCACCGATGGGAATCCGGGGATGACGGATGAAACGTCCTCAACCTTGAGCGTCACCATCGTGGCCGACGAAGGCTATTACATTCAGAGCATCGCCTTCTCGGAACTGGGCGACTATATTCTGACGGGCATCGGCACGGATGCCACCTTTGCCAGCGTTTCCGGCACGATGACGGTCAACCCGGGCGGTATCGTCGTGCCCGTAGCTATCTCGCCTCCGTCGCCATACTACTCTCCCAGCTCCGACGCCTACCAGGGATACGCGGCCATCGACCTGAGCGGGATGAAGCTCACGCAGGTGGAGCTAACGGTCGGGAACATTCTGCAAACCGGCAGCGAGCCGCTGACCACGGCCTCAATTCAGAAGAACATTATCAGCGCCCCCACCATCGACGTAACGGTGATCCCCGAGCCCGGTTGTCTTTTCCTGCTGGCGCTTGGCGGGGCGGCGCTGATCCGACGCAGACGCGCCTGAGGCACAAACTCCGCCGCGCGCGGCCGGTCGGAACTTCGCGCCGGGCCGCGAGCGTGCATATATAGGGCACAAAACCGAAGAATCGTTCCTAGGGCCGAAGCCGGGCAGATTCAGGCCAGGAAGGCAGGCGGTCTGCAAACGGAAGCCGATGAGCGCGGCCCCCTTATGGGAATAATGGTTCAGGATTTGGGCCTTTGGTCGGTCGGCTATTTCAGTCGGTCGATGCAAGTTTTTACATTTATTGCTTTGCGTTTTGGGCATTTGAGAGTATCTTAGAGTAGAGTCAGAGGGTCGCCCCGCTCGCGCTGTTAGCGGCGGGTGCATGGACAGGACAAAACCGAGGAGCCTAAACAAGGACCGAGGGTAGGGCCAGCAGAGCTACCCACGTCAGCGTCCAAATGTGAGGGCGAAAGAGAGGGTCGAGATGAGCGCCAAATCGGGTATCGCGCTTGCGTCGTGTCTTTCCCTGTTGTGCTTCGTTACCGCGCCCGCTGCGGCCGTATCCACGACGAACTATGATCCGTTCTACGGCACGGAAGTCGGGGAGGTGGACTTCTACGACATCGACGAAACGTCCACCACCGACGAGACTCCGCTTTTCGGTCAGCCGGTGCGCATCGGCAACACGCTGCTGTTCTATCCCGCCGCCTTTGTGTCCGAGTCCGCAGACGGCAATCCGGACACCACCCAGGGAAAGCTGCGCATGCGGATCTCCACCTATCCCGGCACCTTCTTTGAAGAGATCATCGTTAGCGAGTTCGGTGACTACCTGCTGACCGGGCCGGGCACCGACGCCACGCAAGCCAACGTCGGCGGGTCCCTCCAGATCATGGACCTGACCCCCGGGCACTTTCCCGACATCATTCAGGTGGCATTGGAGTCCGTGCCCGCCGCTCCGTATGCCCTCCCCGGAGACAGCGGCGGCATCTTTTCGGCCTCGGGAAGAATCAGCGACCTGCTCCCATACGAGTGGACGGACATCTACTTGATCTTCACCGACACGCTTCAGACAACCAGCGAAGCCGGTACGGTTTCGTTCATCCAGAAGAACATGATCCAAGGCCCGGTCGCTCTGACCATCATCCCCGAGCCCGGCTGTCTGTCCCTGCTGGTCCTGGGCCTGGTGGCGCTGAAGCGAAGAAGGGCCTGAAGAACTTCCGGGGCGACCAGGCCCGGGGGGAAGAAGAGTTCTGTCGGGCCTGCCGCGCCCGACGGCATGGGGGCAATCCGGGTGGGAGCATCGGAGGGTCCGCCCATTCGGAGTTCGTTGGTCAACCGGTGGGAATGAGTGAGCCGCCGGATGTTTCAAGTCTGGTCGAAGCAGAGGAAGGCATTGGCGCATCCACGAGCGAGGGGCCGAACGCGCCACCAACTGCACAGCAGCCAAGGCGCCCGCCCCTTCCGTCCCCGGCTCCTGGGCCGTGAGTGACAGGCCAAGGGCGTGCCAGAATTGATTGCATTGCCGGCGAGGGAGGGTTAGGGAAGTGCGCGGTATTGACTTCGCAATGTGTTTTAGGGCAATGGCCGCGGCGGCAATTCTGGTCTTGCCTGTGGCGCCCGCCGTCGGACTGGTGCTGCATGACGACGCCGAGCCGACGGACCGGCCCGCCGACGAGGTCGTCGGGCGCTGGGCCACAAACGCCTCCTGCGTGGTCGTCTGTCCCAGCATGATCGTGACCACCCGGCATCAGGGCGGCGGCGTCGGCACGCTGGTCGAGATCGGCGGGCTCGCCTACCAGGTGGTCGAAGTCCGGAACCATAACACGGCGGATCTGCGGGTCGCCCGCATCCGCAGGGCGGACGGCCAAATTCCGGTGATGCGGGAGTGGGCCTGGCCGTATTCCGGCAGCGAGGACATCAAGCGGCCGACCGTCATCGGCGGCTACGGCAAGGGCCGGGGCGAGACAAAATACACCGACGCCGGCGTGCCGTACGCGTACCTCTGGTCCGGCGGCGGGAACCGGACGCTGCGCTGGGGGGTCAACTACGTCGACCTCCCGGTCTACCAGATACAGGTCGGGCTGGTCCGCTCCAAGGGGCTGCGGGCCGATTTCGACGACGTGGGCGAAGGCGGGCACCTGCCATATGAGGCCGCCCCGGCCTTGTACGATTCGGGCTCCGGATGGTTCATATACGAAGACGGCGCTTGGCAGGTCATCGGGCTCAGCGCCCTGGTGGAGCACTCGGGCGAAACCTGGTTCCGCAATGCCACCACCGGCAGCCCGGACCCCGATTCCGTGTACGCGGTTCGGGTCGGCTGCTACCGCGAATGGATCATGGACACCATCACGAGCTGGATCGTCCCCGGCGACACCAACGGCGACCGCCTGGTCGACGGGGGCGACTTCACCATCTGGTCGGACAACCTCAAGCACGCGGGCGTGCCCGCCTGGAGTGATGGCGGCTGGGTGCTGGGCAACTTCAACGAGGACAACATCGTCGACGGCTGCGACTACACCATCTGGGCTGAGGCATACCACGAGCAAATATTCGGTCAGGGCATCCCCGAGCCCGCCACGTTCGGGCTGCTGGCCGCCGGCGCCCTCTTGCTGCTGCTGAGGCGCAAGGCAAGATCCCGAGCGGCTCGCCGCTAAGCTGGTCAAACTCTGCCTGCCCACCTGCCTGCCCACCTCCGGAAGGCAGGCGGGCGGAAGCCAGGCGGGCGAAGATTCCTGTGACCAGTTTAGGCGTTGTTCACTCGCATCCTGGACCGCTTACGCGGCCTGCCCCTGGTGCCCACGTGAGCCCTTCACAACCCGGCTGCCGTCTGGGAGAAACGGGGTAGTTTGCGCCAAGACCGGCGGCGACCTTCGCACCGCCCAGAGCTTGCCCTGTCGGGGCCATCCAATACCGATGCGAACCCGCTCGTGCAACATCCGGGCTAGATGGGATCGCTTCCCTCCCCGGAATCAGGGCGGCGTTGCAGCATCTTCCGCAGGTAACCGTTCTCGCGGCGCGTGGCCTCCAGGTCGAACCGCAGATACTTGACGCGCAAGCGGAGATGGTCTAGCAGGTCTTCCACGTTGCCGGCGGCGGAGCCGACGTAAGAGACGTACGCTCCCCGGCTGCGTCCGGCGCCGTCGGCCGGCGGGCGTTCCTTCATCGCCTCCATCAGCTCCACGATCCGCTTGAGGAGTCTGCCGTTGTTCATGTGCAACGCCTCCCAGGCGTTGATACAACCACTCACGTGCCAGCCACCACCGGTAAAGAGATACAAACGCCGTGCCGCCCGCGCCGGCCACGGCCCGGGCGGGGCGCGGTAAGCCCTTCTCCACAGGCCTCTTGCGGCGAAAGTCGACATGTTAGCCCACGTAAGCTATACCACTTGTGGCGACGGCGTTGGCGTTTGGCAACATCGGCGGGGAAAACGCGCCCCCGGCGGGGCGGGATCGCTCGTTATTTCGGCCTTTTCGGCCGGATAGGGCCCCCTGTTGCCTTTCGTCAACGCTGTTGCTGAAAATCATCGCCGACCTGCTCTCCGGTCAGCGTGGCGCAGAGCAACTGGCTCATGGTCAGCAGGTCCAGGAGGTTGTGGTGGACGATGGTCCTGATCTCGGCGGCGTCGCCGCTGGCGACGTAGCGGTGGTAGGCGTCGGGGATGGCCGCGCCGGGAATATCCCCCACCCGCCGCCGCTTGCAGAGGTACTGCTCCAGGGTTTGCAGGCGGCAGTTGGGCAGGCTGCCCCGCCATCTCCGGCGCGACTCGTGCAGCAGGTCGCAGTGGGGGGGCTCCCGGCCGAGCTGGAGGGCGTGGAAGGCCGCCCGCTCGCGGAGGTTGGTCATGTCGAAGGCCTTGCCGTTGAAGCTGACCAGTGTGGCGGCGCCGGCGAGGCGCTCGGCGAAGGCGGCGAGGATCGCCGGCTCCTCCCCGTAGTGGCGGGCCAGGCACTGCTCGAAGAGCAGCTCGCCGTCCCGATAGAACATCAACCCGACCAGGAAGATGCAGGAGCCGACCAGCCCGCACGTCTCGATGTCCAGGAACAGCGGGTCGGACGGGCTGCCGTTGGCGATGTGGCAGAGCGCGGGCGAGGCCGCCTGCTCGTCGAATCGCTGCCGCGCACCGCGGAGGACGGCGCCGTAGTCGCGCTGGACCTCCAGGTAGTCGCCGCTGATGTCGGCCAGCTTGCGCCGGATGAGCCAGAAGTCGCCCGCGGGCGTGTGGGTCTCCGCCCCCGGGGCCGCCTGCCGCAAGCTGACGGGCTCCCGCCGCCCGGCCGGGCCGGCGGCGCTCGCTGACTCCCGCAGGAGCCCCTCGGCCGCCTTGACCTCGCCGGCGGCGAGCTTGCGCGTCAGCATCTCCAGCTTTTTCCGTCGCGATTCAGACAGCATCATCACTTGCCTTCAAGCCGCGAAGCCCGCGAACGACATTTTCTATAGGCCGCGAACGCCCTGAACGACAGCTTACGCCGTGGCGTATTACACGTTACCAGATTCGGTGCCGTCGGCCGCCGTCGCCTTCTCCAGCAGCAGCATGGTGGCCTGTTTGTTGGGCACGGGGTAGCCGGCGCCGAGGTCGGGGTCGTGGTGGATCGGCGGGCGGAGGTTGGGCAGGCCCACGCAACTGGGGCAGCCGGCCTCGCAGGGGCACTCGGCCACGATCGCCCGGCACATGTCGAGCCACTTATCCAGAAGCTGATAGCCCTTCTGGGAGAAGCCCACGCCGCCGGGGTAGCGGTCGTACACGAAGACCGTGGGCACGCCGAGGTTGGACGAGTCCACCACGCCGGAGATGTCGCGCCGGTCGCACATGGCGATGCCCGGCAGCGCCGCCAGCATCAGGTTCCGCGCGCCCATCAGGGCCTCGATGGGGTTGTACCCGGCCGCGGACAGGTCCTCCCGCATTTCCTCGGAGACGCACCACCACATGCCGGAGGTGGAAAGGGTCTGCGAGGGCAGCTCCAGCGACGCCTGGCCGATCAGCTCCATGCTGTAGTACTTGATCTTGCGGAAGCCCGAGGTCCGCCAGGTCACGTCCACCCGGCCGAAGAACTTCCGGCCATCCAGGTGGGGGCCGTCATCGTCGGTGGCGGTGATGCGGCAGTGGCTGGTGAGGACCGGCTGGGTGTAGTAGTCCACGTCGCACGGCCGGACGTAGGCGATCTTGGCGTCCATGTCCAGCTCGCCGACCAGATAGGTCTTGCCCTCGTGGAGATACACGGCCTCGGGATAGACCAGCTCCGGGGCGGAGATGGCGTCGACCTGGCCGATCGTCTTCGACCTTCCGACCGGGGCGGCTTTGTCGCCGTCGGCCTCGGTCGCGCCCGCCTCGGCGCCGCCGGTGACGTCCACGATGGCGTAGTTGTCCTGCGAGATGGTCCGCAGGTTCACCCGGCCAGCGGGGTACTGCGAGCAGGTCCAGTAGTAGCGGCCGTCGATGGCCTTCATCTCCCCGTCGTCGGCGATGGCCCGGGCGACCGGCTCGGCCAGCGGGCCGAAGTAGTCGGCGTCGTCGGCGGTGATGGGCTTTTCGAAGCAGGCGCAGGCGATCTGCCCGCTGAGGATGTAGGGGTTGCCCGGATCGACGATGGCGTGCTCGTGGGCGGCCCCGAAGAAGTAGTCCGGGTGGCGCATGAGGTACTGGTCGACCGGGTCGTTGTAGGCCAGCAGGAAGACGATGCTGTCGGAGGCGCCGCGTCCGGCCCGGCCGGCCTGCTGCCAGGTGGAGCAGATCGTGCCGGGAAAGCCCACCAGGATGGCCGCGTCCAGGCTGCCGACGTCGATGCCCAGCTCCAGGGCGTTGGTGGCGGCGACCGCTAGCAGCTTGCCGGCGAAAAGTTGCTGCTCGATCTCGCGCCGCTCGGAGGGCAGGTAGCCGCCGCGGTAGGGTCGGATCCGCTCGGCCAGGTCGCCCTCGCCGGCGAGCTGATCGCGGGCGTACTTGTAGATCAGCTCGGCCACGACGCGGGCCTTGGCGAAGACGATGGTCTGCGCCCGCCGGCGAACCAACTCCACCAGCAGGCTGACCGCCTCCACGTTGGCCGATCGGCGCGACAGCCTCCCCCCCGGCCTGTCCAGGAATGGCGGGTTCCACAGGACGAAGTACTTCCGCCCCCGCGGCGAGCCGTCGTTGTCGATCAGCATCATCTCCCGCCCGGTGAGCTTGCCGGTCAGTTCCAGCGGGTTGGCGATGGTGGCCGAGCAGCAGATCAATTGCGGGCGCGAGCCGTAGTGCCGGCACATCCGCATCAGCCGGCGGAGCACGCCGCCGACGTGGCTGCCGAACACGCCGCGGTACGTGTGCACCTCGTCCAGCACCACGTAGCGGAGCTGCCGCAGGAAGTTGTGCCACTTGGCGTGATACGGCAGGATTCCCACGTGCAGCATGTCCGGGTTGGTCAGCACGACCGACGCCCGCGCCCGGATGCGGCTGCGGTTGTGCGAGGGCGTGTCGCCGTCGTAAACGGCCGGGGCCAGCACCTCGCTGATTTGCTCCTCCGCCCCGGCCCAGCGCTGGAGCAGGCCGAGCTGGTCCTGGGCCAGGGCCTTGGTGGGGAAGACGTACAACGCCCGCGCCTGCGGGTCCGCCAGCAGCGCGGTCACCACCGGCAGGTTGTAGCACAGCGTCTTGCCGGAGGCGGTGCCGGTGACGATGACCACGTCCTTGCCGGCCGTGATGGCGTCGATGGCCGAGGCCTGGTGGCTGAAGAGCCGGTGGATGTTCTGCCGGCGAAGCACCGAGCGCAGCAGCTCCGGCACCTGAGAGGACGGCTCGGCGAAGGCAGGCTGGCGGGCGGGGATCTCGCGGACGGAGGCGATCTGGTCGCGGTACTTCCCGCCGGCCGTTACCTCGCGCAGAAATCCCTTGGCGTCCATCGCCTACATTCTCCGGGAAAGCCCGCCATCGGGCAAGTTCTGTTAGGAGAATATTCGGTATGCCGGGGCGTTTCAGCCGTCTTCGCGGGCGTCCGCCAGGGGTGCCCCGGCCGGGACGTGCCGGTTCCACAACGCCAGCACGGACATCAGGAAGCACGCCGCCGCCCAAAGCTCCAGGGGCTCGTCCAGTATGCGGTGGCCGACGTGGTTGGCTCCGCGCCAGGCGATGAGATATTGCGACTTCAGCAGCTTCTCGAAGCCCTTGCCCAGGATCTGGGCGCCGCAGTAGGCGCCCACCCCCAGGGCGAAGTAGCGCCCGGAAGAGGTTCGCGGCAGTTGCCGCAGCCCATCCAGAAAGCCCCTCCGATGGCGGATAAGGTACGCCCCGCCCAGCGCCGCCAGCACGATCAGGACCGCCGATGAGACCACGTGGGCCAGGTACAGGTCGCTGGCGCTGACGGCAATGGACTCTCCGGAGCGGAACTCGTGGAAATACGAAGGGTCGATGTACGCCCGCGGGAAGAACAGGTGCCTGCTGTACCAGACCTTGTCGCCATAGAACGGCTCACCCCATTCGATCTCGCGGAGGAACGCGCAGAAGTATCCTCCGGCCAGGAAGACCGTCACCGGCGCCGGCCGCCGCCGCGCAGCTCGCCGGGCCGCAACGAATCCGATTGCCGCGGCCGCCAGCAGGAAATCCGCCGTCAGCCATTCGATGAATTGGTCTTCCCTGGTGAACCTCTGGTAAACCTTGAACTGCGCCACGGCCAGCACGCCCAGCCCCGCAAACCAGACCAGGCTGAAGACGACGAAGCCTTTCCGCAGCGCGGCCTGGGAAGGGCGGCGCCGGACCAGGAGGATCATCAGCAGCGCCACGACCAGCAACAGCCCCCAGACGTATGCCTCCGGCAGCTCGGTTCGCCGCAGCAATAGCCCCAGCGCCCCCCAGCCGCATCCCTGCCCACACATTGCCGGCACGCTTCCGTTCATTCCCGTGACTCAAACCCTACTCATTTGCCGGCTCGCCCGTCAATCCGCCTTTCATGCGAAGACGACCGCGGCATAGCCGACGGCGTCGTTGGCCGCGGCCCGGAAAGTTTTCTTCATCACCTCGGCGCTGGTGGTGTACCCCAGCAGGACGCCGCGGTCGGCCCCCATGATCGAGCAGGCGGCCATTGTGGCCGCCAGCGCCCCGCCGCCGCAGGCGTTCATCCGGGAGTTGGTCTCGTCGATGATCTTCTCGCTCTGCATGCCCTCGACCAGTTCCAGCAGGCGCCGGTCGTTTTCGGCCGCCCACGCCAGCCCGCCCGCCCCGACGCCGCCGGGGGTGAAGCTGTACTGCGGGCCGTAGTGCGTCAGGTCCGTGCTGCCGACCACCGAGGCCTCGGGGAAGCTTTCTTTGAGCACCTTTCCGACGGCGCTGCCGACCTCCACCGCCTGCTCGTTCGGGGGGACGGTCACCGGCACGATGCGGACGTCCTCCCGCAGCATCCGCATCAGCGGGAGCTGCACTTCCAGGCTGTGCTCGCGGGTGTGGGCGCGGACGTCGGACCGCAGCAGCGGGCAGGCGGCCAGCATCGCGGCCGCGAGCTGCTCGTCGACGGCCACCTCGCCCAGGGGCGTTTCCCACGAGCCTTCGTCGTACACGGCCGCGTGGTTGCCGATGCCCCAGTGGTCCGCCCCGAACAGCACGACCCGGCCCAGCCGGCCGCGCTCGGTGAGGGCCTTCAGCGTCAGCGCCGCCGTCCGCCCCGAGAAAACCCAGCCGGCGTGGGGAACCACACCGCCGAACAGCTCTTCCGGCAGGTCCGCCGGCAGGGCGGCGGCGTCGATCATTTCCTTCGCGGCGCGTCGGCAGGGGCCCGGCTCGGCCTCGTAGAAGCTGCCCGCCTGACATGGCATGCGTTTCATGACAGTCCTCGGATGTGGCTGGAAGTGACGGCGCCATTGTAGCCAAAGCGCCGGCCGCTGCAATCCCGCAGCTTGGGCCGCGGGCGCCTACCCGATCCCGGCTCGCCGACACAGGCGGCAACCAGTCACACCTCGCCGACGTCGGTGCGGCTCAGCAGCCCGTACAGCTCCGGGCGGCGGTGGGCGAGATAGTCGTGGGTGCGGCGGCGGACGTCGTAGTACTTCTTGGCCGACAGCTCCGCCACCACCACCTCCTCGCCGGTGGTGGCGCACTCGGCCAGCACGTCGCCGTCGGGGTCGAGGATCATCGAGCAGCCCAGCGAGCCCTCCTCGCCCTCGCCGGCCTGGTTGACGAAGACGGCGAACAGCGAGTTGTCGAAGGCCCGCGACCGCAGCCAGGTGAGAATCCAGTTGCGGGCCTGCTGGTGGGCCGCCTTGTGGTCCATGTCGTGCCACCAGCCTCGCCCGGCCGTCACGTGCGGCATGACGATCATGTGGGCGCCCTGAATGCCCAGGATGCGATGGGCCTCGGGGAAGTGGTTGTCGTAGCAGATCAGCACGCCCGCCCGCAGCTTGCCCAGGTCGAAGACGGGAAAGGCGTTGCCCTGCTTGAAGTAGGCGAACTCCACCCCGGGCACGCAGTGGCACTTGCTGTACCGGCCGATGAAGCCGTCCGGCCGAACGATGACGTAGGTGTTGTAGACGGCGTTGTCGCGGCGGACTTCCGGCAGGCCCGCCCCCAGGATAACTTTGTGCCGGGCGGCGATCTCGATCAGCCGCTGGGTGGAGGGCCCGTCGGGAACCGGCTCGGCCAGGCTGTAGGGGTGAATGCCGGGCAGGCCCCAGGCGGGCGTGACGCGCCCGGCCTCGACCGGCTCGCCGTCGCCGGCGCGGACGTTGCTGCTGCCCTCGGCCCACAGGCTGTAGCCGGCGATGCCCTGCTCCTGGAAGAAGACCATCTCCGCCCCGGCCGCGGCCGCCTTGGCCGTGAGCTCCTCCGTCTTGGCCAGGTTCGCTTCCTTATCGCCACTCTTCGGCTTGAATTGCGCCGCCGCCACCTTCACGTCCTGCATCGCAAAGCCCTTTCTCTGAGAGATCCTCGATCTTTGCGTCCGCGGCGATTCTATCGCCGCCCTGATGCCAGGACAATGCATCTTCCCCTTGCGGGCGGGCGACAGTCGTGGTCTAACTCTAGTCGAAGCACGGCCGAGCAAGTCCGCTGGGAGCGAACATGAAACGCAAAACGACTGTGAGCATCGAGGGCCGATCGTTTCTCATCGACGGCCGGGCGACGTACGAAGGGCGGCGGCACGAGGGCATGAAGGTCGAGGGCCTGCTGCTCAACGTCCGGCTGGTGCAGGGGATCTTCGACGACCTGAACCCCGAGACGCGCGGGCGCTGGGACTACCCCGACGGCGCGTGGGACCCGCAGCGGAACACGGACGAGTTCCTCGCGGCCATGCCCATCTGGCGCGCCCACGGCCTGCTGAGCTTCACTATCAACCTCCAGGGCGGCAGCCCCACCGGCTACTCCAAGGACCAGCCGTGGCACAACTCGGCCTTCGAGCCCGACGGCGGCCTCCGCGGCGATTACATGGCCCGGCTGGAGCAAATCCTCGACAAGGCCGACGAGCTGGGCATGGCGCCGATCGTGGGGTTCTTTTATTTCGGCCAGGATCAGCGGCTCTCGGACGAGCAGGCGGTCCTGCGGGCGACCGAGAACGCCACCGACTGGCTGCTGGAGAAGGGCTACGCCAACTGCCTGGTGGAGATCGGCAACGAGGTGGACAACGTCAAGTACGATCGGGAGATCATTACGGCCGGGCGCTGCGACGAGCTGATCCGGCTCGTGCAGGCCCGCTCGGCCGGCAGGGTCGCCTCGGCGGCGGGGCGCCTGCTGGTCAGCGCCAGCCTCTGCGGCGGGGTGATCCCGCCGGCAATCCTGGCCGCGGCCGGAGATTTCCTGCTGATCCACGGCAACGGCGTCTCCCGGCCGGGGCGCACACGCGAGATGGTCGATCAGTGCCGCGAGCTGCCCGGCTGCGCCGACAAGCCCATCCTCTTCAACGAGGACGACCACTTCGACTTCGACGCCGCCGACAACAACATGCTGGCGGCCGTCAGTCGCTACGCGAGCTGGGGATACTTCGACTTCCGCAGGGAGGGCGAGGGCTTCGACGAGGGCTACCAGTCCGTCCCGGTCAACTGGGGCATCTCCTCGGCCCGCAAGCGCGGCTTCTTCAACCTGCTGGCGAAGCTGACGGGCGCCCGGCCGTAGCTTCTGCGAATCCCCGCCGTCGGATTGCGGCTGACTACGGGTTGACCACGTTGACGCGCTTTCCGGCCAGGAAGGCGGCGACGTTTTCGGCGGTGGCGGCCATGAGGCGGCGGCGGGCGGCCAGCGCGGCCCAGGCGATGTGCGGGGTGATGATGCAGTTCCTGGCCGACAGCAGCGGGTTGTCCAGGCGGATGGGCTCGACGGCGACCACGTCGACGGCCGCGGCGGCGATCCGGCCGGCGTTGAGGGCGGCGGCCAGGTCGGCCTCGACCACCAAGGGCCCGCGGGCGGTGTTGATCAGCAGCGCCCGCGGCTTCATTCGCTCCAGCAGCTCGCGGTTGACCATGCCGGCCGTCGCGGGCGTCTCCGGACAGTGCAGGGAGACCACGTCGGCCGCGGCGAACAGCTCGCCCGCCTCCATCCACGCGAACGGGCGGTACTCCGGCGGCCGGTCGCGGCTGACGTCGCAGGCCAGCACCTCCATGCCGAGGGCGTGGGCGATCCGCCCGACCCGCCGCCCGATCCGCCCGAAGCCGACGATGCCCATTCTCTTACCCGCCAGCTCCACCAGCGGCCAGTCCCAGAAGCAGAAGTCGGCGCAGCGGGCCCACTTGCCGGCCTTGACCGCGGCGTTGTGGTAGCCCACGCGGTGGCACAGCTCCAGCAGCAAGGCGAAGACCGTCTGGGCCACGCAGTCGGTGGCGTACTCCGGCACGTTGGCCACGGGGATTCCGCGCCCGCGGGCGGCGGCGACGTCCACCATGTTGTATCCCGTGGCCGTGACGGCGATGAACCGTAGCCTGGGCAACTGCTCCAGCGTCTCGGCCGTCAGCGGCACCTTGTTGGTTAGCACGATCTCGGCCGCGGCGGCCCGCTCGACGATCTGCTCGGGCCCGGTGCGGTCGTGCACGGTCAGCTCACCCAAAGCCGCGACCGCGTCCCAGGAGTTGTCCCCGGGATTGAGCGTGTGGCCGTCGAGGACGACGATTCGCATGACGCCTCCAGCTAAGCGCGCCGCAGCAATCTTTGAACAGTGGGCCCGTCCCGGGTCTCCACGCGTTCCAACGAATGACTCCACGAATTACACGAATTGGTACGAATTGCACGAATTAGCAAAAGTCGCTGAAGAAGAAGAGAACATTCGTGAAATTCGCCGTAATTCGTGTAATTCCCGCCTGAAGGCTATCGGGCAGGCGTGGCCTCCCGCGCCGGCCGCGCGGACGCATCCTCGCCTGTTGACACTTCGCCTGCTCACCTCCCTGCCCACCTCCGCTAGGCAGGCGGGCGCTAGGCAGGCGGGCAGACATTCCCGTGACCGGCCTAACCGCCCGATGCCAGCGGCCGAAGGCCCAGCTTCCTCAGGATGCCCTTTTCCGCCAGGTACTCGTCAAGCTGCTCCGGGGTGGTCATCAGCACGTCGTAGAACTTTCCGTAGCGCTCGCACTCGGGCGGGTTGTGCTCGCGGCACCGCCGCGGGCGCCTGGCGTAGATGCGGCAGAGGCCGTTCTCGTCCAGGTAGATGCACCTTCCCTTGACCAGCAGGTACCACCGGTGCTTCCGGATGTAGATGCTGACGGTGTCAAAGCGGACGTACCATCGCAGCTCCTCCACGTCGACTTTGGCCTTGGGCTTCTCGATGAGCATGGCCAGGTCCTTGCAGCAGAGGCTCGGGCAGTTTCGGCAGGCGCGCAGGGAAGTGCCCTTTGTCGGCCTGCTCCGGGAGCCGCTCCCGCTTGTCCTGGATTTTCTGCTTCTGGCCATGTTGCGGTTGCGCTATCTCCGCCGCGCCGCGTCGGCGGCGACGGTTGGTCGTCGGCTAAGCGGATGGCAACAATGTTTGAATAGTGGACCTGCCCACCTCCCTGCCCGCCTCCGCTAGGCAGGCGGGCGCCAGGCAGGCGGGCGGAAGGCAGGCGGGCCTGTCCGCGGTCTGTACGCATCCCAACGAATGAGTCCACGAATTACAC
>Ga0315541_1002760_pt1 | contig 14139 bp, 13 predicted proteins | sample SalMarSW160190MG_FD_203095 | JGI IMG/M metagenome (GOLD analysis project Ga0315541, IMG submission 203095) | Salt marsh sediment microbial communities from the Plum Island Ecosystem LTER, Massachusetts, United States - Salt Marsh Sediment SW1601-190 ...
TTGGATGGTACAAGTGAAATAACGCAAAGTTCGATACACCGGTATTCGGCGATGGGCAGTATAGCGTCTGAGTATTTGACTGTGATTCAATGCAGATTACCAGAAGGTTTGATAATGTTTTATTATCGCGGTGATTGGCAGTGGAACTTGCTTGAAGGAATTTGGGATGAAGGGAATAATCAAATTATTAAAACAACTATTATAGCTTATGGTGATCGGGCGCATTTCTGGGATATGAATAAGGGACTAAGAGCAGGATGTGGAATCAATGACGGCAATATACCTATCTGGTACAAAAGAATAGACCGGGTGATTTATAATAATGACAAGGCAAACAGATTGCAGGGGCGTCGCTTCAGGCTTGATCTGGTGAGTCCGCCAGAAGTGGGTCCTAACTTTGACCACGGTATAGTAGAAATTACTGCTTGGACTATTATCCAAGGCACACCGGACGATTCAAAGTATGAAATGTTTGCGCATGACGCCGAAGAATATTATGAGGATGTGAGTGAATACGATTACATACTAAATCTTCATGCCAAAGTGGAACATCCGTATAAAATACTTGGAGATTTAGGTGAAGCTGCTTTTGAAGCTGATGGTATTTGGGAGGATGCCGATCCAAGTATTAAACAAAGATATATTGAGGCATTTGTAGGGTTTGCATATAGATACGATAATGGTCAAGTCTCACAGATAATGCCGCAGAGTTCGGATACACCATACAATTTAGGGATAGAGTTTGTGGATAGTGCATTGTTCATTAACTGGTCATCACTTGGAATTTTACAGGTTGATTTCCAGCTTGAGCGATGGAATGACGTCGGTGGTGGTATGGATCCACGAATAACTGGTATAGTCTGTTTTATTGGTGAAAGGACGATACCCGGACAAACCAAATGGGATGTAGGGTATCGACTTTGGAAAGAGTTTTTGGTAGCAAAGCCCGAAGCCGATCATTTCAAAGACGAGCCAGATAACGGTGATTCTGTGTGGGCAGTTGCTGGTCGCTACGCAACATTGACCGGCTATTTGGATTACCTGAAATATATTGAAAACCTAACCGCCGAGGATGACGTTTATTATATCGGCACGGGTGCTGTAATGGCAAAATCATTGACCGGTAAATCAATCCTTGATGGTTATAAACACGCTGTAGTGATTGAGGATAGACCGTTCTATTTTGGTGTAAGGCTTAATGGTAAAGAGTATGACAACTTTATGATGTGGGCGGTGGATGCTATTCAGGGTGGGGAGAGGTTTGTCTGTCCTGATGTGATTTCACCGGCTTATGTTAAACCGTTCCAGTTTAAGCTTATGGGCGGGTTGTCGTATGACGACGGCAATCTTGGAATATTCGGGGATAAGGATATTGAGGTGGGCAAGGTTTCCGGCGAGGAACTTAAATGGTCATTCCATAGAACCTTTAAGGACATAGGTTGTCTGTCTGAGGATTCTATATGCAAACTGTCTGAAGGCGGAGGGCTGTCAGGGGGCTTCTTTCTCAGTAAGAAAGCTGGTGGTCAACTGTTTAACCTATTCTCTGCCACACCGATAACCGGCGATATATTGGAGAATTTCATAAGCGGCGCAATGCCTGTTGCTACGAGGGTAGCTACAACATATAAGGGTGTTAAATCGCTTGCCGCTGATGACGCGATGGCTATTTATCTGCCGGAACAACGATTACTCTTGGTTCATTTCCCAGCCGATGGAATAACTATGGTTAGGGATTTCAATGCTGAAGATAATTCGGGAGAGGTTGAATGGCGGGAGTGGGAATTTGCACATAATCCCAAGGCGTGGTGTGTTGCTCCGGAAGGTCATTTGCTGTACACTGACGAAGAGTTTGTCTATAAGTTTCCGAAGATAACTGAAGATGGTAAGGATGTTTACACAGCGATAGAACCGAGCGGCAGACATGACTTTGAAGTACCTGAAGATATGACAGCCTTTATGAAGAAGATAGGCGCGGTTTATCAGATTGCTGGTACGACATTGAAGCTAACCGTTATCAGGGATGATGGTCAGAAGGTGGATATGATCGCAACATTTGCAGAAAAGACTATTAAAGGCGAGGCGGATAAAACCATTGGCTGGCAGAAGAAGATCAATGATGAATTTGCCATTGCGTGGGAATTAACCACACCGGCGGATTGTACCGATTTTGAACTACATAAGATATTTGCTTGGCTGGAAACACAGAGAAGGAGGTAATATGAGTACGGATAGCGTGGCTCGTGAAGTGGAGAAGAAGAAAACCACATCCGGCGAGGATATGATTCGATTGATACGTGAGCAACAGCGTGAGATGGATGCCAAGATAGATCGAGCTACGAGCACAAGCAGTATACCGCCTTCAGTACGCAGAAATAGAGATTTATAGGAGGATAAATAATGTCATATCTTGGCTACGGACCTTATCAGACCGCCAAGCGTAATCTAACCCGTATGTACTCCGGGCGTGAAGCACAAGCTTCCAAAGGCGCACAGGCACGTCTGGGTGGATTAGGTTTGGGTAACGTGCCGGGTGTGGCGGGAGACGTGGCGACTCGTCGCAATCGGGAGTTCATGGGTCAACTCGGCGGGCTGCATTCCAAGATTGATCTTCAGTATGCGCGGGATAAAGAAGGGTCTCGGCAATTTGACGCACAGTTGGCATTTGCGAAGGAGCAGTACGCAGATGCGAAAGACTGGCGTGAAAAGACATACTGGCTCGATATGCTGGACAGTCTTATCGGTGCTGGTGCTACGATTGGAGCTGCTGGGTAGGTAAACCAACAGGAGTCGGATAATGGCGTGGGAAGGAATAAGACAAGCTGGTGATGCGATAGCTGCGGCGATTCGTCGTAATAATGAACGTCAATGGATTGAGAAAGAGCGTCTGCGGGTTGAAGCGGAGCGTCAACGGCTTATAGAAGAAGATGAACGGGATTGGCAGCGCGGTATGGAAACTGTTAAAACCGCTGGTGCGCCGAATGTCGGTTACAAGGATGTAGGTATGGGTGGATTGGGACCAGCAAAGATGGCTACGTCTGTTACTCAGAAGACGCCGATGGAATTCAGAACCAATTTGCAAGGCAGGCTTGGCGGACTTGGTAAACGGGCGGGTCAATATGCGCAGGAAGCCGGTAAAGATTGGTCTGAAGATATGCAGAAAGACCTTGACAAATTATATGGTTTACTGAAGAGTCCAAATATCTCGGAAGAAGATAAGAGAGAAGCAGTAGAACTTGCAAGGAGTCAAGGTGTTAATATTCCCGAATATCATGGAATGCCTGCAGAGACACCCTCAGACCTTGATGTGGCGAGGACTAAAAAACTTAAAAAAGAGACCGGTTTACTTGGTACGGAACGTTCAAAATATATTGAAACAGATGTCGGATTACGAAAGGACACCGAAGTTCGCAGTATGATTAAAGAAGAAGAAGGCAAACTGGACAAACTGAAAAAAGAGCGGGATGATATTGAAGAAGAAGTAGATACTTGGCTTAGTGAGGAATACTTCGATATGCCTGATTTGGATCAGAAATTTATGGATATATCTAACAAAATCAAAGAACAGCGATCCAAGATACAGCAATATAGAAAGCAATTAGACGATTATCGTAGGGGAGGGTCAGAACCAGACGAGTTTGACGAGTGGCTTAACAGTCTGCCGGATGAAGAGCGAAATAACGTACAGGAAGCTATAAAGGTATTGATGGAAGAGGACGGACTTTCTGAAGAGGAAGCAATTCAAGAGGTAATGAAGTAAATGCCAACGGCTATGGAAATAGTTGACCGGGTAAGAACAAGACGACGAGCATCAACGAGTAAGATGTCTGCTGAAGATATTGTTGCTCGTGTGCGTGAAAGGCGTGGAGTGGATACCGAGCAGGAACGTCAACTTCCGCCTCAGCTCCCTGTTGGAATATCCGATCCTCAGTTTGCGACAGAGGATAAGCTGTATATGCCACCTGATTCACCCCTTGATATTGCCAAAACAGGCTATGAACGCTTCAAAAAAGGTGCTGCCGCTGTACTACCCGATCCTGAAACCGATCCGTTTCTGATACATCTACGGGATCTCGTAGAGAAAACTCCTATGGTTAAGCCGTTACCGGGTGGTATGGAGGTTATCCCTAATCTTGCAATCGGCGCGGGTAAACTAACGGCTGCGCTTCCTGAGTTTGCTGTTCAAGTAGGTAGAGAACCACTTGAGACAGCCGCGGGAATGGCGGAGATGGTAGGATACCATGCCGGACTTGTCTCACGTATGCTGAAGATGGATATGAATGCGTGGCGTGAATTCAATCAAAATCCGGTCGACACGATAGTAAGTTTTCTGATAATGCGAGGAATAGCTAAACGGTTGCCGGGTGGTAAAATAGTTCCAGAAAAAGGTGTAACGCCTCAAAGATTGGCTGAGGTTGAAAAGGAAACAGGTCTCAAAGCTGAAGGAGCGAAAATTGAACCAGCCAAAGCCGAAGCAAAAGTCATTGAAACCGCCGAAGCGAAAGAGCCGGTTGAAGTCAGACCACCGGCAGAACCTACCGCCGTGGCGAAACGAGAAGTTGGAAAGGAGGCGATAGATGCCAGAGCAATATCTCGCGATCAAGCGGTCAGTACGGAAGCGAAACCCGCAGTACAGCGAGGCGCAGGTGAAGAGCCACGCGGCAAGGATATTCAACTCGCTGAAGCCAGGGAACGCAAAGCTGTTAGCGGCGCACCGGAAGTCAGGGGTAAGGAACAAGTTCATGAGGTAGCGAAAGAGGCGTGGGAGATGACGAGGGAGGAGTATAAGAGATATGGTGATTCTGTACTTGAAACACAACGTCAAGGTACAGGTGCTCATGCCTATGGACAAGGTGCACGCATAAGTTATACCGCCGAAATAAAAGCAGCAAAAGCTTCAACTGAATTAGCTCGGATTGCTTACGGAAGAGGACATAAATGGAACATAGAAAAAGCCTTATCCGAAGGCAAGCCTGTTCCTGCCGAAGTTCTGAAGGACTACCCCGATCTGAAGCCCGCCGCAGGGAAGCTTGCAGGGGAAGAGAAAATTGAAGAGCCTATATCGCTTCAGAAAAAGATTATAGAAAAGGTGCGTGAACAATATGGACGTGAACCCTTAGAACCCGCAGAAGTAGAACGATGGACTGATGCGTATAAAGGTATGAAAGAAGAAGGATTAGACAAGAATGCTTCTGTAATAGCTAAATCTGCACTGGAAGGTAAGATATTAAATTCAAAGGAAGAAACAGCGTTATTGTTTCGGGCGGCAGAACTTGCCGACCAATATAATACCGCAATACGTGAAGCGGAATCACTCATAGATAAAGGTCGTATACCGGAAGCAAAACAAGTCCGTGAGCGTGCTAAAGCAATCAGTGATGAGGCTGATTTACTGGAAAGAGCTTCAGCAACAACAGGACGTGAAACAGCACGAGTCTTTAATATCCGCAAGATGTGGTTAAATCGGTTTACTTATGACATCGCTTCAGTACATCGACAAGCTAAAGTAAATAAAGGCGGGAAGTTAACGCTTGAACAAGAGCGCAAGTTAACGAAATTAGTACGTGACCTTGAGGCTTCTGAAAAGCGTGCCGCCGAGTGGGAACAAAAAGCATTAGAGCTTGAAAAACAGGCATCAAAAAATGTCGCAGGAATGCAAGTTACGGTTGAACGTGCACGAGCCACTAAGGTTAAAGAAACTCGCAAAAAGATAATTGATGAACGTGAAAACATAAAGAAACAATTAAAAGCACTCGGTTATCGTGTTAATGATGTAACAGGGTTAACAACTGAAGGCGCATTTCTTGTTGGGAAATTGGCAGTTAGTCATATTAAGGAAGGCACGATTACTCTTAGTGAGGTAGTCCGAAAAGTATTAAAAGACGTACCAGATATAAACGAATACGATGTTTATAGTTCATTAAATGCCAGAAATCCGAAAGCAGTAAGGAAGGCGAGGAACGAAACACAAAAACGTATTAGTCAAATCAAGACAGAAGCGCGTCTATTAAAAGAAATCGAAGATGCTGGACGAGGCGTATTTGTCCAAAAAGGCATCAAAACAAAGCCGTCAAATGAAATTGTACGGCTCAGAAATAAGCTTAAGAAGTTAAGAACTGAAGCATTCGCTGGTGATTATGAAGCAAAACGGCTTGAAAAAATCATAAAATCTATTACTGAAATCCAGGATCAACTTGATTATCAGTACCGGACGATTCGTAAAGAGAAACATATAGATACGGAGGGCATCAAGGAAGCAAAACAGAAACTGCGTGATTTGCGATCTATGATGAATGCGCAGGATAAACTCGCTGAATATAATCATCAATTAAAAACAGGTGATTTTGAGATTAAGCCGGAACCGGTAAAACGCACTATCCCGCCGGAGCTTGAGCGAGCAAAGTTCGATGTTGACCAGGCAAAGAGGGCTGTTGACCAAGCAGTTGACGAGTTACGCCCACGCACAAAAAAAGAAATCGCAGCTGAAATCATAGGATTGCCACGTACTATCAAGGCAACTGCTGATATGTCTTACGCTTTACGCCAGGGATTGATCCTTTCAGTAACACGCCCAAAATTGGCAACTAAAGCGTTCGGTAAAGCATTCAAGGCATTCTTTAGTCAGAAAAAAGCCGATAAGATTGACTATGAGATCCGGAGTCATCCTAATCATTATATGCGGGTAAAATCAGGGCTTTATATTGGTTCAATCGATGGCAAAATATTGGCTCGTGAAGAGATATTTATGTCCAGGATAGCGCAAAAGATACCCCTGTTCGGCGAGGTTGTAAAAGCTTCTGAACGGAATATGATAACCGGACTTAACCTGCTTCGTACTGGTGTATTTGATAAATTCCTTGAACATAATCCGAACGCGACTCACGTTGAGCTGAAAGCAATGGCTGACTATATCAATGTGGCTTCCGGGCGTGGTGATCTCGGCAGATTTAGTCAAGCTGCTGATATTCTTTCGCTTGGTATCTTTGCACCGAGATTTGCTGCAAGTAGGTTTCAAGCACCGTACAGGCTTCCTAAATACTGGAAACTACCTCGCATTAGAAAAGCAATTGCTAAGGATTTAGCGGGATTTATAGGAACCGGGGTAACGGTTCTGACACTCGCTGATTTAGCAGGATTTCGCGTTGGGAAGGATCCACAAGATTCGGATTTCGGTAAGATCGTTATCGGAAATACACGAATTGATATTTGGGGAGGGACGATACAGGTTGCACGGTTATTTTCCAGAACATTTATAAAGCCGCTCGAAAGACTTAACCTTGTAAATAAAGATTTGCCTGATTACGCAAAACGTACAACACTAATTGATCTATGGGAACAATTTGCGAGCTTTAAGCTTTCACCCGCGATAACGATTACATCTGAACTTGTCGCAGGTAAAACTATTGTTGGGCAGAAAGTTAAACCAACAGAAACAATAATTAAAGCTACCCTACCGTTTGTCGTTGAAGCAACTTATGAGGCTATAAACGAGGAAAGTGTTATTATGGGTGGGGTAACTGTCCCACTTGAAGCTGTAGGTATGTCTGTGACAACTTATAAGGAAACCGAAGGTTCAATCAAACATAAACGAGGAATTAAGAAAGCAGAAATTCGGAATATGTTCAATAGGGGAAAATCCTCAAAGGCTTATCGTGAAATAAAGAAGTGGAACGAACGGTATCCTAAATTCAAGATAAAACTAAGCGAAATTAAATAAAGGAGTTAACGTTGAAAAGATTACTGATAATCATCCTACTGTTTGCATCCAGTTGGATGCTGGCACGAGCCGATCCACCTACAGGAATTGGTAGTAACAAAGTACATCCTGATCTGCGTGTCAGTAGCGTTCAGGAAGCCATTTACGGCGAACACAGCCCGATTATATTTACTGGCGAGGATACTTTGTCGGCGACCGGCAGTCGTTTTCCTTATTCGAGATGGATGCAGGTTAGCTGGGTAAGCGACGGTTACCGGAAAAGCAATGAGTATGTCCAGAAACATGATCCTGAGATATTCAGAGTGGGGTTAAAACTATCTTGTCAACATGCTGGTAGTGCTATTGATGTTGATTTCGGAAAGATACAGTACGCTGTAACGGCTGCAGATACTGTTACAAGTGCTATACTTACTGTTGGTTGTGGCGATACAACCGATGTCGGTGAAACGATTACAGGTACTGAGACTTTTGCATCAGGAGTTGTTACTTCAAGAGTTTCGAGTCTTGATAATCCTGGCGCCGATTCGATTCTTGTGGTGAATTATTTACCGGGACCGCTTTTTACTACGGCTGATACTGTAGGTGGTGCATTGTATGCCGGAACGGGTTCTCTAATATCTGCTGTTGTTAATTACTTCGGTGGTGTAGGTGAAAATGCTGATAGTTCGAGTTGGTTTTGTTATTCAGGCGCGGTTTCATTGGAGATGTATCCCGAATATATGGCTGAACCTGTAAGTGATACGAGTATGATTTGGTGGTTTCCAATACGTGTAATCATAGGCGGGTATGTACGTTTATACCTTGAAACCAGTCAAACAGATACTGGTTTAGTTAATTGGAAGTTAAAATGCGAGCATTAAAGCTGGGAATTATCTTAGTCCTGCTGTTTGTTTTAACAGCAGGACAGTGGGGCGAGGTAGGCAACAGTAAGTGGGGTCAGGTCGAAACCGCTTCCAGCGGTGATATTGAATTCCCGCTTACGTCTGACGACAACTTGGCGACCCACTGGCGGGCGTGGGGCGATCCGATCACGGATTATGTGGACAAGGATGGAGATGGTAGGATCAGCGAGCTATTTGACCTATCCGGCGAGGGGAATGACTGGATACAAGATACTGGTAACAATCAGCCGTTATGGTCAGAGGAGGCTGGTGATCTCATTGGTGGACACGAGGTTATTAAGTTCACAACGGATGAGTATGCAACCTGCAATGCGGTTGGTGCATTATTAACTGGTAAGAATACACTGTTTACGGTCTTTTTGGTTGTTAGAAAAGATGATAATAGCGCTTCCCATGCATTCTTCAGTCTTAGTAATTCAGCAACTACTAATACATTCCACCGATTAATGACTGTTGCTGCGGGTCCTGAATACAGAATAGACAGAAGGGGTGACAATCAACCTGTTTCAGGTACTGGTGGTCAAGGAGGCACACCGGATACCAGCCCACATTATTTGGTTCATACATTTATAGGCACAAGCACAACAGGTAGAGGTAGTTTATGGGTAGATGGAATTTTAGAAATAGATGACGTTAATATGTATGTAAATGTTTTTACATCAGATAGATGTGCTGTTGGAATGACAAATGCTGCTTATTTTAATTATCTTGAAGGTGATATAGTTGAATTTGCGTTATGTACTAAGGCTTTATCGGCGGATCGAAGACAAGCAGTTGAAGTTTATTTCGCTTCAGAATACGGGATATAATATGAAGATATTGTTTCATTGTTTCATTGTCTCATTGCTACTGACCGGATCGGCACTTTCACAAGAGAAAAACCAGATTGAGCGCAAGGTGATTGTGTGTCAGAATCAGGCGGAGTTCGACAGCCTCGATGCTCGTGTTCATACAGCGATGCAGCGGGACGTGAAGGGTTATCACGCCGACCGCTGGGCAGAGCCGATCGTGAACGCTAAGGATGAGCGGCAGATAGCCTTCCCGGTGAAGGAGCGGATTGAGAAATATCTGACGGTTGCAGAGAAGGTTCGCAAGGTAACGCTGGCAAAGGAATGGCTGCCGGAGGCGGATTTAGCGCCTGTTGAACCAAAACAATAGCGGGGTACGGCGGTGACCGCTGATATATCTTAACCCATTGCAGCAATAGTTCACTTGCCGTACCCGATTTTAACAGTAGCGCCTAAAACGGCAGAATCAGGGTAATAAAACAAGATAGTCCTTTACTGGCAAGGGTTTGTTGAAAGCGCTTTTGGTATGGTCATCCCGCTATCGATAGCTTTATCGCTATCGATTCAGACGAGGGGAATCGTTACTATCGCGGGGAAGTTGGGTTGGAAATCAAACTAAAGGAATAATAATGAATACGAAACGAAGACCCCGCTTAAACGGGTCAGGGGGCGGCAGACGATTGAATCAAAACAAAGGTGGTTGCAGTAAGGGCGGACCTGGTGGAGGCAAAGGCGGCGGCAGAGGTGGAGGTACTGGGAGAAAGAAATGACGCTGAGGAAGCAATGAACGATCAAATAGAACGTCGGGTGGGGATGACGGAATTAAAAGAAGACATTTCTGAAATCAAAGACGACGTGAAAGAAATCAAAGACAAGTTTCAGAAAGTCATTTACGGAAATGATGAGCCTGGTCTGAAGGTCAAAATTGATCGTAATACATCTTTCCGTGAAAAACAGGAAAAAGATCAGGTAGAGAAAAAACGTCGGTCTTGGCATTTAATTGCCGCCGTAATAATAGCGTTTCTGAATGGTGGAATCGCTATTGCAATAGCAATTGTGAAAGCAGGAGGTTAGAATGAACCAAAGTCCGTATCTGGCAATGATACTCTCCAAACTGGATGAAGTCAAAGCCGATTGGAAGGAACTGTTTACAGCGCCGTTCAGCATTAGTGAAGTGCTGGATTTGCTGAAATCGCTCGTTGAGGCAGCCGAAGCGGTTATTACTGATCCAGGTTCCGGCGAGGATAAGCATAATGCCGTCAGAGAGGCTTTCTATTATCTGGATGATAAATACCATATCGTTAAGATGATAGACGATGCGATTTCGTTGCCGTTCTTTTTAGAACCGTTTGACGGAGCTGCCATACGAGGCGCGATTGATCTGGTGATCGTAGCAATGGTCAAAATATTCAACGCAACGATATGGAAAGGAAAAGAGTAATGGAAAAGACATTACACAACTCAGATATTTCAGAAGCATCAAAGAATGTTCCCGATCTTCAGATTTGGGGAGACGGTGATATGTTTCAGTTACTTTGTAAGGCTTCATCTGAAAGTGAAGGATGGATGAAGAGTACAAAGGCAATGGAAATCTTGCACGTTGGTTGTATTGTACAGGTGACGACACAGCAGAAAAATCCTGATGGTTCGTATGCCGTTGCAGAAGCCGTCTGCTTCGTGCCAAATGTGAAGATTGTCGAAACAGGCGCAAATAGTCACGATGGCACAACTTCAAGAGAATTGCAATGGATAAAACCATAACCAACGGCGATCCGGCACGTTATTCCGGTGTTCAGCGCATCGGCGGGCGTAAGTTCGCATATCTGATTATCCTGACGATTGTGCTGGCGGGGTTTATTGCTGCGGTGATCTTCGGCGGTGAAACCGATATGACGGTCAAACTGCTGTCGGACTTCTTTACGATCTACATGTTTATCGTTCTGTCAATCGTTGCAGCCAACGTGGTTGAAAAAATCCCTATCGGCTTCGGGAAGAAGTAGGTGCTTCAAGGTGAAAAAGGAACGCTTTCGTATCCGTTCTGAACGCAATCTCTCTCGCAATTTTAAGGTGAGAGAGGTTTTCGCTTCTGAAACTGCCAATAGGAAAGGGATTATTAACGTTCCGAATGACCGGCGTGAGATGGCTATGGTGATCCGGAATGCTCGTTCGCTGGCTCGTGATGTGCTTCAACCTATCCGTGACAGGTTCGGCGTGGTGAAGATTACAAGCTGGTACAGGTGTCCTTTGCTGAATGACGCTATCGGTGGAACGGCAAAGAGCCAGCATCTACTTGGTGAAGCGGCGGATTTTGTAATGCCTGAAGATGATTTATTTGAGGTGTTTAATTGGTTATCTAAAATCAAGACACGCATAGATTTAGATATAGACCAGTGTATCTACGAGAATAGAAACAATGTAGCATTTCAAAATGTACTCAAAAGCAATCTTGATATACTAAATATAAAGACACAAGTGAGGACTTTAATTTCTGCATATAGATTGAAACATAATAACGATGATTTCACAATTGATGATGTTCATTCTTTTGTGATTAATGAGTTGGAAAAGTCAGATGCGTTAAACCAACCTAAAGATGAAAATAATAAACCATTATCTGGTTATGACCTTACCAAGCATTACATCATTTTGACAAGAGAGAAATCCATTATTAATTCGGTGTTTGATGAAATAGATAGGAATACTTATTTAGACGATATTGAGGTTGCTTTTGAAGTGAAATATGATATAAAAATTTCCCAAGCTGCCCTCATTAAATTGGGAGAAACATTAGACAAAAGTTGGTTGATTCACATTTCACACAAGCGCAAGGGTTTCAACCGACACGAGGTAATGATTTCAAAGGCTCGTGGGGATTATGTCTTTTTTGCTTGAGTTTCACTTTTGCTTTTTCACTCTCCTTCTTTATATATCTTGAATAAACAACAGGAAAGTATAAACTTTCCTCTCTTATCTGCTTTAACTGTTTCATCACACCCATTTCTCAGACTCCACCTGTTTTTTCGCTAGTAGTAACTATGTTCGGGAGTCACTCCTCCCTTGTGTGGATAAGCCAAAATATGGCTACTCCCATAGTTATCATTGAGTTACGTTAAGCGTGTTCGGTTATAGTTAGTGAGTTGATGCTAAATGTTCGGTTTGCCACGTGTAAAGCGTGATTTTATTTCAACAGCGGGGAGGCTCGTCTGCTGCACGTCCTTTTTCGGCATCCATCACTCCACTCAACGCTGGGTGACTTCTGTTAGGCACTTTACACCTCCTTCCTCTCGGAAAGCCTCGGGAGTAAACTTATTGTGATTCTCTTCCCTATTCCGCTTAACTATGTGTGGTTTAACCAAGACTTCATTTCATAGCGGTCGTTAAACCTATAACCGCTGGTTACATCGGTGCTGAAGTCGAGAGAAGACCGGACATAAAAAAACTGCCGTTAATTATTCTCATCAGTAAGATAAACGGCAGTTTTTTGTAGGCTTGACGCCTAAATTCTTTTTTTCTTACTGATGAGCTCCAAATTCACAGTAGAAATATAAGGACAAAATACAACCCTTGTCAAGTGTTTTTCAAAATATCTTGCATCTTGTTCAAAATTTTCGTATATTTACCGCAATCCGTTTATTGCGGAGGTGGAAGACAAGTCCCAATACCGACACATCATATCCCATTGACCAGCGTAGTCATTGGTTAGAACGTGATTGAGGCGGAGAATGCCGATGTTGACACCCCAGAAGCCCTGTAAGATCGACGGAGTGTAAACGCAGCAACCGTCGTAGCAGAATGGTCATTGCAAGTTCACATTATTGGAACATTGTCTTTGATAAGCAGATCGCTGCTCTCAACCCCGCCGTTTTTTCGCTCCTTCGTTTTGCGGCGGGGTTACTTTTAAGGAGATTAAGATGTCAGTACCGCACAAATGTCCAGTGTGTAATGGGCGGGGTAAAGTACCAGCAGATTTCTACAACAAATGGATAGATGGTTCTGCACATGCTGGTGAGGAAACCTGCCGGACTTGTCAGGGTACAGGGTTAGTCTGGAAAATGCCTGCACATTATACCGAAACGCATCCTACAATTCAGCATGGATATGGTAGACTAACAAGACATCATATAAAAACCGAATAAAGCCCTTCTAAGCAACTTTCCTCTCAAACGGTATACTTTTACCTTTTCCACCTGAAAGCTTCACAGCGTCAAAAGTAGCCCTGTCAGAATTAATTCTGAAGGCATATCACTCAGTTATTAAGAAATCCTTAATAACTCAATCTGAATTCTTCCGATAATTTTTCAAATTCTCATTTCAATTTCATTTTTCTCTTGCATCTCGGTCTAAATATGATTACCTTTGGGATAACCTGTTTGGTTAGACGCCGGTAAGCGAAGATAATTCAGCGTATATTAGCCTCGCTACTTAAACTGCTTACCGGCATTGTGGCGAGGCTTTTTACGCTGTAGAGAAGGAAAGAGATATGACAGCAGAGTTACTTACAATTCAATATGCTTGCCTTCAAAGAATGGCAATGCTTTCAGAAAAGCATTGTAGTAAATTGAACGATGAAGATAGAAAACGTGCAATAAATGAATGTTGGTCTTGTCGATATAGAAGGCAAGACCCGTTCAATGCCCACATATCTTGCGTAAAGCCGGACGTTGATATGGTTGGAAACAAACACGGCATAATGAAGGGTTGGTTTATGTATCCATTACTTTTCGATCCAGTATGG
>Ga0315541_1002766_pt1 | contig 14120 bp, 24 predicted proteins | sample SalMarSW160190MG_FD_203095 | JGI IMG/M metagenome (GOLD analysis project Ga0315541, IMG submission 203095) | Salt marsh sediment microbial communities from the Plum Island Ecosystem LTER, Massachusetts, United States - Salt Marsh Sediment SW1601-190 ...
CTGCTGCCAGGAATCAATTTCTACCAGCAATCTTTCCTCTTGCTGTTTATTAGCCCTTAATTTTTCCCGCAATTCCCGGGTTCTTTTTTGATTTTCTTCTATCTCAGACATTGTTTTGGTTAATAATAATTCCTCCGCCGATCATCTCTTTTCTCTGATAAATAACCGCCGATTGGCCAGGAGTAACGGCTTCTTGGGAAGACTGGCAAGAGTAAAGAGAGGAATCGCTCCGAGTAATAATTCCCGGGCGGGGCTCTGCCTGGTAACGGATTTTAATCTTTCCGGCATAAGGTAAAGAGGGCTCCCTTCCCTGAATCCAGTTTACTTCTTTCAATTGAAATCTCTCCTTTACTAAGTCTTTTCTCTTTTGGGAAACCAAGAGATGATTTTTAGAAATGTTTTTTCCCACCACATAAAAGGGCCCTCCCAGCAGACCTAAATCTCTTCTTTGGCCGAGAGTATAAAACCAGAGACCAGAATGATAGCCGAGAACTTTTCCCTTCAGATCAACGATGGCCCCGGTTTTCTCTCCTAATTTTTCCCTTAAAAAATCTCTCATACCCTGTTTAATAAAACAAAGATTTTGACTGGCCGGACGGATGGTTTGCCCCAGTTTCCAATCTTTGATTAAAGCTTCAACCTGAGACCTGAGATAAGTTCCTAAAGGGAAAAGAAGATGAGCTAAACGTTCTTGATCCAGCCGCCAAAGAAAATAAGATTGATCTTTCTTTTTATCTTTTGCCCGCCAAAGCCGGAATCCTCGGACTCCCCGACTCTTTCTTAAATAATGGCCGCTAGCCACCCAAGGAAACCCGGCCGCCTGGGCCTTTTGCAGAAAGAGGTCCAGCTTAAGACGGTGATTGCAAAGAACGCAGGGATTAGGGGTCAGCCCCCGTCGATAATTCTCCAAACTAGGTTGGATAACCTCTTGAAGAAAAGCCAACCGAAAATCAAACACCCGCAGGGGAAAATTTAATCTTTCGGCAATAGCTTGGGCAGCTAACCACCCTTTTTCCAGATTCTGATCATCGGTTAATTTCATAAAAGCTCCCTCCACTTGGAAACCAGACCTTTGAAGAAGGCCGGCCGCCACAGCAGAATCAGCTCCGCCAGAAAGGGCGACGAGAACCTTTAGTTTTCTCATCTTCATTTCGTAAAACGGTCAGCAACAACGGAAGCAGCGTAAGACTCGGGTTTAACTTTAGCTTCAAAGCCATTCCCCCGGATAAGATTGACTACCTCCTTAATCATCACTTGCGTTTCCTTATCTCCCCCAATATCAGCGTGGATATAACGAAATTGACAACAGGGCTGAAGATGTGTTTCCTCCAAAGCCTGAAATAATTTTTCCTTCAAACTCAAAGCCACTTGGCAGGAAAGGTAAACTTCCTGGAGAATACGGCTGTGTATATCAAAAAATCTCTTCTGCTTCGGAGAAAAACGAACTCTCTGGACAAAAAATATTCCTCCTCTCCCTAGGCGCCTGATGACAATAACAACGGGAAAAACCGGTGTTTTCCCGGAAGAAGAATCACAACCAACGACGACATCATAATCCCCTTTTGGCTCGGCGGAAATATAGGCAATAATTTCTTTTACTACCCCTTCCAAAGTAAGCTCTCCCCGAGTAAGATTGTAAAATTTACCTTGACTCATAATTGAGCGGTTAAAATTTGCGGCCCTTGAGAAGTAACGGCTACCATATGTTCAAAATGAGCCGTTAGGGAGCCATCAATCGAACGATAGTTAAACCCATCTTCTCCCTGTTCGACTCTTGTTGAGCCAGCGCTAATAATCGGCTCAATGCAAATCACTAAATTAGACGAGATAACCAAACCTTTTCCCTTTTCCCCAAAATTAAAAATCGTCGGATCCTCATGAAGCTTTCGACCAATGCCATGACCCGTCAATTCCTTTATCACTCCAAAACCTTGACGAGCAACATAGTTTTCAATAGCCCAGCCGATATCCCCCAAATGATTGCCCGCCCGAGCGGCTTCTATTCCTCGATAAAGAGCTTCTCGAGTGACCGCCATCAGTTTCTGAGCTAAAGAGGAAACGGGCCCCACCCCAATTGTTACCGCCATATCCGCTTGAAATCCCCTATACTCCAAACCTAAATCTAAGGAAAGAAGATCTCCGGACTGAAGTCGATATTCTCCCGGCATTTGGTGAACCGCCACCTCATTTACCGCTGTACACAAAGCAGCCGGGAATCCTTGGTAGTTTTTAAAATTCGGCTTTCCCCCTTCAGCGGCAATCAATTTCTCCGCTAGCTGATTTAAGTCTTCTGTCTTCACTCCCGGCCTAACTTTCTCCTGAACCTGCTTCAGCACTCGGGCCAGCTTTTTTCCCGCCTCGGCCATTGTTTCAATTTCCTTTTCGCTCTTCAGCCAAATCATTCTAACTTTAAAGCCTGGACTACCGCCCGGTAAACATCCTCAATAGAGGGATGAGCATCAATCTCAATTAATAATCCCCGCCGGCGATAATCCTCAATGACTGGCAAAGTCTGCTTGCGGAACCAAGACCACCTTCGATCCAAAGCCGCCAAGGTATCATCATTTCTCTTTCTCCCCTCCTTAGCTAGAAGACGTTTTTTCGATTCTCCGTATCCAATATTCAGATAGATAACTCGGTATTGGTCCTTCCAGCCGTACCAGTCAAGGCCGGAATCAATGAGCCGGGTTTCAAAGGGGCAGCGAGGGCTGCCATCGATAATCAAACCTGGAAATTGAGAAAGATTTTTTATCTTCTCCATTTCTTCCTCCCACAGTCTGGCAACAATTAAACTAGAAGCCAGTTTTCCTTCTGCTATATATTTTTTTACTTTCTTCCCAGTAAAATCGCTTTTCTTCGCCCTCTGACGCAGCAAGTCCCCACTGCCAATGTAGGTAAAGCCGAATTTTTCTATCAACCGCTTGGACTGCGTCCCCTTGCCGCTGCCGGAGGGACCCAAAAAAGCTAAAACCAAATTAGAAGCTTTCATATTCTCTGACTTTCATTTGAGCTTTAATCTGCCGCATTGTTTCCAAGACAACGCTCACTATAATCAACAGTGCCGTCCCGCCGATTAAAAAGGTAAAACCAGTGAGCTTAGTTGTTCCCTGAATGAGAGAAGGCGTCACCGCCACCAAACCAAGAAAGAGGGCACCGACAAACAAACAACGATAAAGAATTGATTTTAACTGTTGAGTGGTAGATTTCCCCGGCCGAATACCAGGAATAAACCCTCCGGCTTTTTGAAGATTGTCGGCTATTTTTTTCGGGTCAAAGGTAACCTGGGTATAAAAAAAGGCAAAACCAACCACCAAAAGAAAATAGGTAAGATTATAAAACCAGGGATTGGCTAAAAAGGCGCTAACGCCGCCAGCAATCTGGGCTCCCCAGCTGCCCCAGTTGGCCACCACCTGGCCAGCCATTTGCGGAAACATGAGCAGAGCCAAAGCGAAGATAATGGGCATTACTCCGGCCGGATTCAAAGGAATAGGGAGATAAGTCGAGGTTCCGCCATACATCCGATAGCCCCGCACCCTCTTGGTATAAGAAACTGGAATATTGCGGCGGGCTTCATTGACTAAAACCACCAGGGAAATCATCACCAGAGCAATAATCAAAAAAAGCAGATAGGAACCGAGATGGGAAACATCCCAGCCAACTAACATCTGATTCAAATAAACCGGCGTTCGAGCAACAATTCCGGCAAAAATCAACAAGGAAACACCGTTGCCGATTCCCTGCTCCGTAATCAGCTCTCCCAGCCACATTAATATCAGGGCCCCAGCGGTGACTGTCGCTAGGTAAGCGACCAGGGTGGAAGAAGAAAAAGAGCCAATAACTCCTTGGTGTTGAAGCAAACTTAGCATTGCGTATCCCTGCAAAACCGCCAGCGGAGCAGTCAGCCATCGCCCATACTGGTTAAATTTCTTCTTTCCCGCCTCCCCTTCTTCTTTGTAAAGTCTTTCCAGAGAAGGAAAAATCATCGTCGCCAGCTGGAGAGCAATGACAGCGGTGATATAAGGGCCCATGCCAAGCATGACAATAGAAAATTGAGCCAGGGCTCCGCCGCTGAAGACATTCAGCAAGCCTAACATTTGATTGTGAGCGAAGAACTGCTCCAGTTGAGTCGTATCCACTCCGGGCACAGGAATATTAGCCAAAAGTCGGAAAAGAGCCAAGATAATAAGAACAAAAATTATCTTTTTCCGGAGAGTAGTATTTTTCCAAAGATTAATTAAGGTTTGCCCAAACATGGTTTACTTTTAATCTTTTAATCTTTTAATCTTATTACTTTTTACTTTTTCTTTTTTAATCCGGCCACCGGCTTTTTCCACTTTTCCCCGGGCGGCTTTAGAAAACTGGCAACTCTCAAAAATCAATTCTTTCTTCAGCTGTCCGGAAGATAAAATCTTCACCTCTACTTTCTTTCCCGACGGAAAAGAAAGAAGTCCCTTTTCCTCTAAAGCTTGAGGATTAATTATTTCCCCAGCCGAAAACTTCTTGGCCACCTCTTCCAGCTGGAGAGCGACGGTCTCTGGTCGGGAATGACGAAAGCCAATTCCTTTCCGCTTCGGATAACGTTTAATAAAAGGGCGAATTGAGGGTTCAAAATTTGCCCCCGATCGGGATTTCTGCCCCTTCACTCCCCGGCCAGAGTAGGTTCCCTTTTTTCCTCCGCGACCAATACGTTTCTTAGTCGGACGAGGCTGCTTGGATTTTATCTGATTTAGCTGCATAATCTTTTAATTGTTGAAAAGCATTAAGAGTGGCCCGGGCAATGTTTAAGCTGTTTTTAGAACGGGAGAGAACTTTGGCCGAAAGGGACTTTACCCCGGCTAATTGGCAGAGAACCCGGACAGTCGCTCCGGCTGACAAGCCCTGCCCGGCTTTGGGCCGGAGAAGAACTTGAGAAGCCCCCGCTTTGCCGATAACAGAACAAAAAATCGTCCCTTCTTTCGTAGCCACGGTTATCATTTTCTTTTCCGCCAGCCTTTTCGCCTTGCTAATCGCCTCTCGGACACTCAGTCCCTTAGCAACTCCTAAGCCGAGGCGGTCTTTCTGGTCGCCAACGGCCACTACTGCTCGAAATCTCAGCCGCCGGCCGCCGGCCGCCACCCGAGTAACACGACTTAAATCTAAAACACGAGACTCTAATTCATTTGCTTTTTTAGCTCTTGGTTTCATCAACTTAAAATTTTAAACCTTCAGCTCGAGCGGCGGCCGCCAAAGTCTTTACCCGGCCGTGGTATTGATAACCGGCTCGATCAAAAACGATCTCTTCAATCCCCTGCTCCTTGGCCTTCTGGGCAATCTTCTTTCCCACCTGAGTTGCTTTTTCCGTTTTTGTCCCTTTTTTCAAGGATAAATCAGAAGCCTCACCTAAAACCTTCCCGCTGGAATCATCAATCAACTGGGCATAGGTATGGGCCGAAGAGCGAAAAACTACCAACCTCGGTCGTTCTTTCGTTCCTGCCATTCTTGCTTTAATTCTCCGATGCCTTCTTTTTCTCAAGTCCCGATTAGTCATTATTCCTATTATTGACTGGCTATCCCGGCTTTCTTTCCTTCTTTCCTTCGGATCTCCTCTCCTAGATAGTGGATCCCTTTTCCTTTGTAAGGCTCGGGAGGACGAATGGCTCTAATCCGAGCCGCCACCTCTCCTACCTGATCCTTGCGGATACCAGCAATGATAATTTTTGTCCCCTCGACTTTAAATTCAATCCCTTCTTCCGGCTTAATGACTACCGGATGAGAAAAACCAACTTCTAAAATAACCTTTCCCTCTTCCATTTTAGCCCGATACCCAACGCCGCTTAATTCCAAAGTCTTTTCCCAGCCCTCGGTTACGCCTTGGACGTCATTCGCCAGCAAAGAGCGGAATAATCCCTGGAAAGCTTTCGCCAGCTTACTTTCTTGATTAACCGTTACCAAGGCTTGTTGGCCCTGAATCTCAATCTTCACTTCTGGTCTTAGCTCCCGACTAATGCTTCCCCGGGGGCCCTTGACCTGAACTTTTCCTTTCTCTTCTTCAATTTCTACCCCCTCCGGCAAAGGAATGGGCTTTTTTCCAATACGACTCATAGTTGAATTTACCAAATTCTCATAACAACTTCTCCTCCCGAGACCTTTCTCTTTGCTTCGTCCCCTGATAGCAAGCCGAGAGGAGTAGAAAGAATCAGCAGACCCTTACCTCTTTTAATATCCCGGGGGGAAAGATAAAGACGGCAGCCAGGTTTAGAAATTCTCTGAAAACCGTCGATAGCTGGCTGGTCATCAAAATATTGAAGAACTAAGCCTAGCCTCGCTCTCGCTCCCAATCCTCTTTTCTTTACCTCCTTCAAATAATGGTGTTTCTTTAATATTTTCGCTAGGGCTAATTTCATTTTGGAAACCGGCAGCCAAACAATCGGCTGCTTCATCGCCTGGCCGTTTATAACCTGATTTAGCATATCGCTTAGGGGATCGTTGACCATGATAATTTTTACCAGCTACTTTTTCTCACTCCGGGAATTTTTCCTTCCCGGGCTAATTCTTTAAAACAAATTCGGCAAAGACCAAAGTTTCGCATATACCCTCGCCTCCGGCCGCAACGAGAACAGCGATTTACCCGCTGGGTAGAATACTTGGGTTCTTTTTGACTTTTAACAACCTTTGATTTCTTAGCCATTTTCTTTCTCTTTCTTCCAAGGAAAGCCTATTAAAGTTAATAATCTTTTGGCCTCTTCCCGGTCTCTAGTCGTTGTCACCACCGTCACCGCCAGACCAAAGGAGCGTCTTTCCTCTTCCGCCGAAATCTCCGGGAAAACCAACTGTTCTTCAAATCCAAGCGTAAGATTGCCTTCCCGGTCTAGAGACCGAGGATCAATTCCCTGAAAATCTCTCGTTCGGGGAAGAGTTAAATCAATAATTCTTTCCAAAAAATCATCCATCCGGGAACCTCTCAGGGTCACCTGATAACCAATCGGAGCGCCGGCCCGCAAATGGAAACCAGCAATAGATTTTTTAGCTTTCCTTAATGCCGGCTTCTGACCAGTAAGCAAAGCCAAGTCCCTTTCCATTTCCCGGAGGGCCTTTTCCTGCTTTTCCTTTTTCGCTTCCCCCAGCAATCTGGCAAAACTGGTATTGACCACCACTTTCTCTACCGTCGGCACGGCCAGATCATTATCATAATGGAATTCCTTTTTCAAAGCCGGAATAATCTCTTTTTGATACCTTTCTTTTAATCTTAGCATGTCTTCAGGTAATTTCTAATCAATCACTTGCTGGCACTTTTTACAGACTCTTAATTTCCGCTCCCCCTTTTGGATCAAACCGATCCGCGTCGGCTGATGGCAATGGGGGCAGATTAACTGAACATTGGAAACATCAATCTTCCGAGGCACCTGCACCATTTGCCCTTTCTCCCCCTCCCGGCGGGGACGAATGGCTTTTTTCACCAAAGCAACTCCTTCGACCTTCACCCTATTAAGCCGCGGAAAACTCTCTTTGACTTTCCCCTTTCCCCCTTTGTCTTTTCCGGAGACAACAAGGATAAAATCGTTTTTCTTAATCTTCATCATAGTGATTTTAAAGGACCTCCTCGGCTAAAGCAACAATTTCCTGATAGCCTCTGGCCTTTAATTCCCGGGGAACAGGACCGATAATCCGGCTCCCTCTTAATGTTTTTTCCTTATCCAGGATAACGACGGCGTTCTCATCAAAAGAGATATAGGAACCATCCTGACGGCGGTAAGATTTCTTCTGGCGGACAACCACTGCCCGAACCACCTCATGTTTTTTTACCGCCTTCCGCGGCTCCGCTTCCTTGACTACGGCGACGATAACATCTCCCAACCGCGCATAGCGCCGACGGCTTCCGCCCAACACTTTAATACATTGGACAACTTTGGCTCCTGAATTATCAGCGACTTTTAGTCTCGTCTGGGCTTGGATCATGAATCATTTTAATAATTCTCCATTTCTTATTCTTGCTCTGAGGACGACACTCTTCAATAATCACTCTTTCTCCCTCTTGATACTGATTAGCTGGATCATGAGCTTGATACTTCTTAGCAATCTTCGTCCTCTTCTGGTAGCGGGGATGAGCTTTCACTCTCTCCACGGAAACAACCGCTGTTTTATCTGTTTTATGGGAAACAATTGTTCCCTTTAATTTATGTTTGGGCATGTTTTTCTTTCAGAATGGTTAAAAGCTGAGCAATTGTTTTCCGACTTTTGTTCATTTGACTAACTTCTTTCAATTGCCCGGCTACTGCTTGAAAACGCATTTTTCTCAGCTTTTCTCTTTCTTGAGTCAATAAAATTTGCAACTCTTTTTCCGACTTTTTTCTTAAATCTACTGTTTTCATGGTGAAGCTCTTTTAATAAATTTCATCTTCAGCGGCAGTTTGTCAGCCGCTTTTCTGAGAGCTTCCCGAGCGGTTACTTCATCCAGACCGTCCAGTTCAAAGATAATTCGCCCGGGCTTGACCGGGAAAACATAATGGTCCACTATCCCTTTTCCTCCGCCCATGCCTACTTCCGTCCCTTTTGAAGTTACCGGTTTGTCGGGGAAAATTCTGATCCAGAGTTTTCCTCCTTTCTTCAGATAACGAATAATCGCCCGCCGGGCAGCTTCAATTTGCCGAGCCGTCATCCATCCTTTTCCCAAGGATTTTAAGCCGTAGTTGCCGAAATCAAGTTCTGTCACTCGGTGTTCAATCCCTTCAGAAGACCCCCTCTGCCATTTCCGATGTTTTACTTTTCGTGGTTGAAGCAACATATTTAGTAGAATATATGTTCTGACAATATGATTAATCAAATTCCTCTCCTTTGTAAAGCCAAACCTTAATTCCAATCACTCCGTAAGTGCAGAAAGCTTCTTCCTGAGCATAATCGATTTTTGCTCTTAGAGTCTGGCGGGGCATTTTTCCCCGCTGCAGTTTTTCTCTTCGGGCGATTTCTTGTCCATTCAACCGACCAGCAAGTTGGATTCTTACTCCCTCTATCCCCCGAGCGCTGGCCGCCTTTTCCAAGGCCTGCGTCATCACCCGGCGATAGGAAACTCTTTTTTCCAGCTGCTGAGCAATCCACTGGCCAGTTAACTCAGCCGAAGTCCAAGCATCCCGCACCTCCTCAATCTGCAGAAAAACCTTTTTGGGTTCCCGGAGCTCTTTTTCAATCTTCTTTTTCAGCTCCTCCACTCTTTTTCCTCCGCGGCCAATAACTAGTCCCGGCCGAGCTGTCCGTAAAATAATTTTCAGCTGGTCGCCGGCCCTTTCAATCTGGATATTCTCTAAAGAAGCCTGGTTTAATTCTTTCGTCAATGTCTTTCTAATCCTCCCGTCCTCTTCCAAATATTGAGGATATTGTTTACCGTAAAAACCCCGGCTTTCCCAGTCTTTCGTTAAATGAAGTCGAAAAGCTTTAGGATGAACTTTTTGAGCCATATTCTTCTAAAACAATACTAATCCGGGAAGCCCTTTTGGTAATCGGGGCTGTTCTTCCCCGGGAAACTGGCCGAAATCTTTTCAGCTTTCGCCCCTCATCGACCCGAATCTCTTGGATAAATAATTTCTCTTCTTCCAGTTGCTGAAGGCGAGCATTGGCAGCAGCGGAATTCAGAAGTTTTTCCAATGGCTGGGTCACTTTCTTGGGGGTAAAATGAAGAATATTTCTTGCTTCTTCTACTTTTTTGCCCCGAATTAAATCCACTACTGCTCTCGCTTTGCGGGGAGAGATTCTTAACTGATTTAACTGCGCTCGAGCTTGTTTTTTTATCGCTTCCATTTTATTTCTTCTCTTGTTCTAATTCTCGTTGTATTCTTCCTCCGTGCTTGACAAACTTGGTCGTCGGAGAAAACTCTCCTAATTTATGGCCGACCATGTCCTCCCTAATTTTCACCGAAATAAATTCCCGGCCATTATGTACTCCAAAAGTGTAGCCGATCATTTCCGGAGTAATAGTTGCCGCCCGTGACCAAGTCTGGACCACTTCCTTCTCCGGAGACTGGACTTTCTTTATCTTTTCCAAAAGTCTTTTATCAATAAAGGGACCTTTTTTAAGACTTCTTGTCATGATCTTAAATTTTTCTTAAACAATTTTTTTTCTTAAACGATTTTTACTTAAAAATCACTTTTTCTTTTTCTTTTTCCGCCGATGAAGAATAAGTTGATTGGAAGCTTTCCTTTTCTTTCGTGTCTTCACCCCGAAAGCCGGCTTCCCCCATTTTGTCTTCGGATGTTTTAATCCTATCCCGGTGCGGCCTTCTCCCCCGCCATGGGGATGATCAACCGGGTTCATGGCTGACCCTCGAACTTCCGGTCTTTTTCCAAGCCAGCGGGCCCGGCCGGCTTTTCCTATTTTTTCAAATCGGTGCTGGGGATTGGAAAGCTGGCCAATACTGGCCCAGCACTCCCCTAATATCTTTCTCATCTCTCCGGAGGGCAGCTTAAGATGGGTATACTTATCTTCCTGGGCTAGGACTTGCGCTCCGACACCAGCACTCTTTGCCAATTTCCCTCCCTGGCCAGGCTTAAGTTCTATATTATAAACCATTGCCCCCCGAGGAATGTTTTTCAACTTCAAGCGGTTCCCCGTCTTCACTTCCCCTTCTTCCTTCGTCACCATTTCCGCTCCTACCTCCAGCTCTTGGGGAGCCAGAAGGTAAGATTTCTCCTTCTCCTCATCTTCCACTAAAGCGATCCGAGCAGAACGATTGGGATCATATTCCAAAGCTAGAACCCGAAATTTCTTTCCCACCGCTGTTCTTTTAAAATCAACCAGCCGATACTTTCTTTTCGCTCCTCCTCCTCGATGGCGAACAGTAATTTTTCCCGAGCTTGACCGTCCCGCCTTCTTTTTCAAGGGCTTTAAAAGACCTTTGACTGAAGGCTTGACTAAGGATTTTCTTTCCACAAAAGTCATACCTCGACGTCCCGGACTAGTTGGTTTAACCGCTTTCATCTTAATGAATATTAACTTTCTCCCCCGGCGCTACCTGAATAATAGCTTTTTTCCGGCCGGATCGGTAGCCGGTCTGGCCGCGCCAATTCCTTTTCCTGCGGGGCAGATTAATAATGCGCACTTTATGAACTTTCACTCCGTACATTTCTTCAAAAGCCCTTTCTATTTCTGTCTTGTTCGCCTTCCGGGCAACCTGGAAAATATATCGTCCTTCTTCTTCCAAGCGGGCCGCTTTTTCAGAAAGATGAGGTGATTGAAGAATTTTAGCCGGCTGATCAGTCTTTTTCTGCCAGCGGGGAGAAGGCGTTTTCTCCTCTTTTTTCTCCTCTTTCTTTTCCTCTTTCTCTTTTTCCTTATCTATTGGCTTCTTTTTCTTTTTCAAATCAGAAAAAAGGTTCATAATAATCTCTTTTCTAAAACTTTAATCGCTGATTTTACAAGCAGTAAATTTTTAAACTTTAATACCTCCCGGGGAGTCACTTGTTGAGCCAGTTGAGTCTGCAGGTAAGGAAGATTTCGTCCGGCCCGAACTAAATTAGCGTCCGTTTGGCTTAACAAAAGAAGAGTTGTCCCCTCCAGTTTTAAGTCAGTTAAAAGAGCAGTCAGCAATTTTGTTTTTCCTTCGGAAAGAGACAAATTGTCAATCACTCTTAAAGATTTTTCCTCCACCTTGCTTGACAAAGCTACGGCCAAGGCTTTCACCCTCATCTTTTTATTCATCTTTTTTCGGAAGATCCTTTCTTTTCGAGGGCCGAAAGTCGTCCCTCCTCCAATCCAGATCGGCGAGCGAGTAGAACCCGCCCGGGCCCGCCCGGTTCCTTTCTGCCGCCAAGGTTTCCTTCCTCCTCCGCTCACTTCTTCCCGGGTTTTGGTGTGAGCAATAACCTTCCGGCGATTCGCTTCTTCCACCACCACCGCCTGATGAATTAAATCTTCATTCATCTCTTGGCCGAAAACTTCCTTCGGCAGCATGACTTCTCCCGCTTTTTCCCCTTCTTGATTCCAGAGAGGATATTTCATTCGCTCTGAATCTTAATTAAAGTTCCCCGGCTTCCCGGCAAAGCGCCTTTGATAGCCAATAAATTATGCTCCGCATCTACGGCTGCCACTTCTAAATTCTGAACCGTCACTCGATTATGACCCATTCGTCCGGGCATTTTTCTGCCCCGGACTACTCTCTCCGGGAAGGCAGAGCCGACCGAACCCGCCCGCCGAACGTCGCCTTTCCCTCCGTGAGTAGCATCCTGACCGGAAAAGCCCCATCTTTTCACTACCCCCTGGAATCCCTTTCCTTTCGATAAACTTTGGACCCTCACCTTCTCTCCCACTTGAAAGACATCCGCCTTAATTTCCTGGTCTAGCTGGTAATCTTGGGGATTAATCCGAAACTCCCGCTGATAACGATACTTTTTTCCTTTTTTTTGAAAACCCAGCTGAATAGCCTGGTAGCCATCTTTTTCCTCATCTTTTTTCCGGGTCACCCAACAGGGCCCGGCTTCCACCAAGGTAACAGGAATCACTTTTTCGTCCTGAAAAATCTGGCTCATCTTTGATTTTTGACCTAAAATAAATTTCATAATTTCATTTTCGACCTAAAATAAATTTCATAAATCTGAACAATAGAAAACCGGGTCCAACCCGGTTTTCGTTTCTCTCACCAGAAGTAAATTTACTTTGCTTCCAGTTTAATCTGGACTCCAGCCGGTAAACTTAAGTCACGGAGAGCATCAATTACCTGGGAACTTGGATTAATAATATCAATTAGCCTTTTATGAGTTCTAATCTCAAACTGTTCTTGAGCATCCTCATGAATAAAGGGCGATTTCTTGACTGAATATTTCTGAATGCGGGTTGGCAAGGGAACAGGCCCCTTTATTTCCACCCCGTATCTTTCCACCACTTTCAGGATCTCCCGCGCACTATTATCAATGATTTTATGATCGTAGCTCTTTAGCTTAATCCGAACCAAGCGGTCCGCTTTGGCTTTCTTCGCCATTGAACTTTTTTATTGGATAATCTTGGTTACCACTCCCGCTCCCACCGTTCGGCCTCCTTCCCGAATAGCAAATTTCTGCTTTTCTTCCAGGGCCACTGCCGCCGACAGCTTCACTTTCAAACGATTAGCTGTGTCACCCGGCATTATCATTTCTGTCCCCTCGGGCAAAGTTGCCTCTCCGGTCACATCCGCTGTCCGAATATAGAACTGAGGCTTGTAGCCAGTAAAGAAGGGAGTATGACGACCGCCTTCTTCTTTGGTTAAGATATAGGCATCGCACTCAAACTCTAAATGAGGGGAAACGGTCCCCGGTTTTGCTAGCACCTGGCCCCGCCACACTTTTTCTTTTTCCAGGCCGCGGAGCAAAATCCCAATATTGTCTCCAGCTAAACCTTCATCCAGCATCTTGTTAAACATTTCCAGGCTGACCGCTACTGTTTCTTGAGTCGGCTTCAGACCGACTAACTCCACTTTATCTCCGGGCAGCACTTTTCCTCTCTCAATTTTTCCCGTCGCCACTGTTCCCCGCCCTTCAATGGAAAAGACATCTTCAACCGACATTAAGAAAGGCTTATCTAAATCTCGAACCGGCTCCGGGAAAAACTCGTCAATCGTCTTTAAGAGCTGAACGATAGGCTTGGCGCTTTCTTCCTCTGGCGACTTGGCCTCCAAAGCTTTCAGGGCTGACCCGCGAACAATCGGCGCCTTCTCTCCTTCATAACCATACTTGCTCAAAAGATCTTTAATCTCTGACTCGACCAATTCCAGCATTTCTTCGTCCTTCACTTCATCAATCTTGTTCAAGAAAACAATGATTTTCGGAATCCCTACCTGATTAGCTAGAAGAACGTGTTCTCTGGTTTGGGGCATCGGTCCGTCAGTAGCTGCCACTACCAAAATGGCTCCGTCCATCTGAGCGGCGCCAGTAATCATATTCTTAATATAGTCAGCGTGTCCCGGGCAATCGATCAGGGCATAGTGACGATTAGCCGTCTCAAATTCCAAATGGGAAATATTAATAGTCAAACCTCTTTCCCTTTCTTCCGGGGCAGCATCAATTTGCTCAACGGTCTTTTCCGAAGCGGCAAGATTCTGAAGATGGGTTATCCTAAGAATAGCCGCCGTCAGAGTAGTTTTTCCGTGATCAACGTGACCAATCGTCCCAATATTAAGATGAGG
>Ga0315541_1002768_pt1 | contig 14114 bp, 9 predicted proteins | sample SalMarSW160190MG_FD_203095 | JGI IMG/M metagenome (GOLD analysis project Ga0315541, IMG submission 203095) | Salt marsh sediment microbial communities from the Plum Island Ecosystem LTER, Massachusetts, United States - Salt Marsh Sediment SW1601-190 ...
TACAGCGCTGGCGGGGTGCGCATCCGCTACTTGCTGGTGGTCGCCGCGGTGATCGCCGTGCTCGGGGCTCTGTGGTTTGTGCCGACCGACTACACGATCCAGGCGCCTTGCGTGGTGGCGGCGCCCGAGATGGCCGTCGTGAGGACGAGTGTGCAAGGGACGATCGACGAGATCCTCGTCTCCCAGGGGCAACGCGTCTCGGCCGGGGAACCGCTCGCCCGGATGAGCAACCCGGCGCTGACGCAAGGCATCAGCAGGATCAAGGCCCTCATCGAGGAAACCGACGCGCGCATCAGAGGTGCCCTCGCCCTGGACGCGGCCAGCTACCAGATGCAGCGGCGGCAGAAGAAGAAGCTCGTCGAGGAGTTGGAAGAACTGGAGGAGAAGGCCGAGAGGCTGGTGGTTCGCGCCCCCTGGGAGGGAACGGTCGTCGACCTTCATGCACTTGAGGTGCGGGCCGCCAGGCCCCAGCACGGCTTCGTGCAATTCCCCGACCCGGACGACGTGGCCGACCTGAGCCACTTTGAGGGCATGACTGTCCCGGCCGGGACGGGCATCCTGGGCGTGGCCGCGCCCGGCGGCATCCGGTTCGAGACGTTTGTCTACGAACACGACATCTCGTCCCTCTCGCCCGGTGACGAGATGGTCTGCATGCTGGCCTCGGCCCCGTCCAAGCTGTATACCTCTTACGTTCGATCCGTAACTCCCGTGGACGTGAAGGCGATCGAGAACGTAGGCATCACGCTTGCCGACGTGGGCTACATTCCGGTCAAGCCGACCGCTGACGGCCGCAGCGAGCCGCTGATTACGCTCTTTGTGGTGCGCAGTCAGCTTCTGGCGGATGAGGAGGAGCTGCCGTGGGGCCTGACCGGCAAGGCACTGATAACCTACGGCCGCGGTCCGGCGGGCGCGTTTTTCTTCGGCCGCCTGGTCAGGGCCCTCAAGCTTCGGCTCCAGAGCATCTCATGACCGGCACGCTGCGCCGCTGCGCCTCGGGTTCTGCACGCCTTGTCAGGACGCACCACGGACCCTGCAAAGTGGAGGAACGATGATCTCTGCCCGCAGATTGGCTCTGTGCCTGCTGGTCGGGGTTTGCGCGTGTGCGTCCGGCTGCGCGGGGGTGGACCCCTTCGAAGTGGAGGAAGGCATCCCGGTTGAGTCCGCCTCCAAGTACTGGGCCCCGCCGGCTCACGGGCCGTCTCTGGCGCCTGCGCGCGTGGCGCCCGACCTGGAGAAGGGACCGCTAGACCTGGCCGACTGCATTCTGATAGCCATGGCCAACAACCCCCGCACGCGCGTCTCCTGGCAGAGCACCAGGTCTGCGGCGGCGCTCGTCGGGCAGGCGCGGGCCCTCTACTTCCCCCAGGCGGACTTTACGGCCGGTGCCGAAAGACAGAAGTTCCTATCCCAGACCGATGTCGGGTTTGAGAATATCTATTACCGCAGCAGAAGGACGGCGTCATTCGGCGTTCGCCAATTGCTGCTGGACGGCGGTTTCCGGCGTGCCCAGGTGGAGGCCGCCGAAGCCGGCCTGCGCAGCGCGGACTTCCGACACAACGCACTGCTTCTGGACCTGGCGCTGGCGACCGAGATCGCCTACTACCGGCTCCTGGCGACGCAGTCGCTGCTGGAAGTTGCCGATCACACGGTCGAGCAGCGGACCAAGCACCTGGATCTGGCCCAGAAGCGGCGCGACGCCGGCAGGGGCAGGCAGGTCGAGGTGCTTCAGGCTGCTTCCGAGAAGGCGGACGCGGAACTGGCCCTCGTGGAGGGACGCAATCAGGTCCGCATCATGCGTGGGCGCCTCGCCTCCATCATGGGACTGCCGGTCTCCTCGGTCCTGCGTATCGTGGAAATCCCGGAGGAGGCACACGAGGTGGAGAAGGAAGACGTGGGAAGGCTGCTGAAGGAGGCCGCCGTCAACCGCCCCATGCTCCAGAGCGCCGTCGCTGAGGTCGAACGCGCCAGGCAGGCCCTGGAGTCGGAGAAGGCCATGCGCTGGCCGGAGTTGAACGCCGCCGGTTCCTACGGATGGGCCGACTGGCACTCGCCTCCGGACTACTCCGACGAGTGGACGTTCTCCATGACCCTGAGTATCCCCATCTTCAGCGGATTCCAGCGCAGCTACAGGATACGGCAGGCGGAGGCCCAACTCGAAGCCACTGTCGCCGCCTATGAGCGCGTCCTGCGGGATGCCGAACTCGAAGTCTGGGAAGCTTACTCCGGGCTCTTGCGTGCGGAGGAAGCTCTCAAGGCCGCCGAGACTTTCCTGCAGAGCTCCCGCGAGACCGTCAACGTGACCGAGCGTGAGTACGAGCAAGGACGGGCCACGATTGTCGAGCTCATAGACGCCCAGAACAACCTGACCCGGGCCCTGAGCCGGAAGGTCACCGTTCGGCTGGATTGGTACGTCGCTCTCGGTCAGGTTGAGCGGGCGGTGGGCAAGAGCTGGCTGGATAGCCCCCGCGAAGAGCGCAGAGGGAACTGATCGGGACGGGCTGGCAGGGGGCGGCAGCCTTGGCCAGGCCGTCCTGCTGCCGAAGGTTCCGGAAGAGGATGCCGGCCGTGATCAAGAAGGTGCTTACCACGCTGCTCTATGTCGCCATCATCGGCGTGATGACGTATGTGGTCTTCTTCCGGGTGCTGCGCAGTTGCCGCCAGTTCTTCCCGTGAGAACCGCCGACAGGGCGCGGGCTGGCCTCCGCTACAGCTTCTAGCCGTCCTCCTCCTTCTACTCCTACTCCTGCTCGCCGTTGGCGTGATCAGATATTCGTTAATCGATATTCGTTAATCGTTACTCGTTTCTTGCCGCTGCCGTCCCTTCCTCCTTTGCAGCCGATTAACCGTTAACGGTTAACCGATACTCGTCGCTGTCGCGAGCGCGCTGGACATCCAGTCGGCCCCCGTTATAATCAAGCCCGCGTCAACTATCCGACAGCCAAGGGGCATCATCCGATGGCCGGTAACAAGCTTTACTACGGCGACAACCTGGACATCCTGCGCCGCTACATCGCGGACGAGTCCGTCGACCTGATCTACCTCGACCCGCCGTTCAAGAGCAACCAGGACTACAACGTGCTGTTCGAGGAGCGGAACGGGTCGCGCTCCGCGGCCCAGATCAAGGCGTTCGAGGACACCTGGACCTGGGACCTCGGCGCGGAGGAGGCATACGTCCAGGTCGTCGAAGCTGGAGGGCCAGTAGCGGAGTTCATGCGGGGGATGCGAGGGATCCTGCATGAGAGCGACATGATGGCGTACCTGGCCATGATGGCGCCGCGGCTGGCCGAGCTTCGCCGCGTGCTCAAGCCGACCGGCAGCATCTACCTGCACTGCGACCCGACAGCCAGCGCCCACCTTCGGCTACTCATGGACGCCGTGTTCGGCGTGTCGAACTTCCGGAATGAAATCATATGGAAGCGGACGTACGCTCACGGATCGGCACGGCGGATGGGTCCTGTTCACGACGTGATTATCTTCTACTCAAGAACCCACGACTACACATGGACCGAACCGCGCGTGCAACATGCCCCGGAGTATCTGCACAGCCATTTCCGGCACGTTGACGCAGAGACGGGCAAGTCGTTCCAGCCCATCTCGCTGACGGGCTCGGGAACGCGTGATGGCGAGAGTGGGCAGCCGTGGCGCGGTGTAGACCCAACGGCCGTGGGACGACATTGGGCCATTCCGGGTGCGGTGCTTGAAAGGCTGGGGCTTGAGGGCGGTACCGTGCACGGGAAGCTGGACGCGCTGGACGAGGCCGGGAGGATCTACTGGCCCAAGAAGGAGGGCGGCACGCCGCGGCTGAAGTGGTTCGCCGACGAATTGGAGGGTGTCGCGCTGTCTGATGTGTGGACAGACATTAAGCCGATATCTGCTCAAGCTGCCGAGCGGCTTGGCTATCCCACGCAGAAGCCGGAGGCGCTGCTGGAGCGCATCATCCGGGCCAGCAGCAATGAGGGCGACCTGGTGCTCGACCCCTTCTGCGGCTGCGGCACCGCCGTCGTCGTCGCCGAGCGCCTCAAGCGACGCTGGAGCGGCATCGACATCACGCACCTGGCCATCACCCTGATCCGGCACCGCCTCCGCGACGCCTTCCCGGACAAGGTCATCGAGGACGAGCGCGTCGTGCGCGGGGTCGAGTATGACGTAGTCGGCGAGCCGCCGGACGTGAAGGGGGCGGCCGCGCTCGCCCAGCAGGACCCCTTCCAGTTCCAGTTCTGGGCGCTGGGCCTGGTGGGCGCGCGGCCCGTCGAGGAGAAGAGGGGCGCCGACCGCGGCATCGACGGCCGGCTCTACTTCCACGACGAGAAGGATACGCGCAAGACCAAGCAGATCATCCTTCAGGTGAAGTCGGGCCACGTGGGCGTCAAGGACGTGCGCGAGCTGATCGCCGTGGTCGACCGGGAGAAGGCGCAGATGGGCGCGCTGCTTTCGCTCCAGGAGCCGACCAAGCCGATGCGCACGGAGGCGGCGGCCGCCGGGTTCTACGAGTCGCCGTGGTGGGAGAGGAAGTTCCCGCGCATCCAGCTCCTGACCGTGGGGGAGATCCTGCGCGGCAAGCAGATTGAGTATCCGCCGCGCACGAGCGCCACCTTCCGCAAAGGCCCGAAGGCCAAGGGCAACCCCGGCCACCGCCAGACGTTCCTGGACGAAGGGGCGAGTTCCTGAAGCAGTCCCGAACCGTTCGCCTTCTATTACGTCCGGGTCGAGGCCCAGGAAGGCCAGGTTGCGTGGTCCAGCCCGGTGTGGCTGACCGTGTGAGCGGCCATCCATACGCCGAGGCAGAGACCAGGAGACACCCCGATGCCTGAGACAGACAGTGGGCCTCCCCTGTCCGCCGAAGCCTTCCGGCGGCATGCGCTGGAAGATGTGCTGCCCTACTGGTACGAGCATGCGCTGGATCGGGAATGCGGCGGCTACATCCCGCAGCTCGACCGCCAGTGGCGCGTCACCGACCCGGACCGCAAGAGCCTGGTCGCGACCACGCGCCTGGTTTACAACTTCTCGCAGGGGCGCCTGCTTGACGGGCCCGAATGGTGCGCCGAGGCCGCCCGGCACGGACTCGACTTCGTGCTCGGGAAGTTCTGGGACGCCGAGCACGGTGGCTGGTTCTGGCAAGTCGACCGGCGCGGGGAGCCCATCGAGACATCCAAGGGGACGTACGGCCACGCGTTCGCCATTCTGTCGCTCAGCGAGTACGCCCGGGCATTCGGCGACGAGCGGGCGCTCGATATGGCCCGCCGAACCTTCGACGTGCTGGAGGAGCGCGTCTACGACCCCGAGCACGGCGGCTATCGCGAGCGGTTCCGCCGCGACTGGACCGGCCCCGACCCGATGCGCACGCAGAACAGCCAGATGCACCTGGTCGAGGCGCTGCTGGCGCTCGGCGAAGTGAGCGGCGAGGCCCGATACCTGGACCGCGCGCTCAAGCTCTGCCGGCTGATGGACGGGAAGCTCTTCGACCACGCGTGCGGCTGCCTGCCCGAGTTCTTCCACGACGACTGGAGCGACTTCCCCGAGCACCGCGGCGACCCGGTGCAGCCCGGCCATCAGATGGAGTGGGCGTGGCTGCTGCTGCGCGTGCACGGGCACAGGGCGGAGGACTGGCTGGTCGAGCGCGCCGAGCAGATGGTGGCGTTCGCGCTGTGGCACGGCTGGGACGTGGAGTCTGGCGGCTTCTACACGGACCTGAGCCGGACAGGCGAAGTGACCAATGCGGCCAAAACCTTCTGGCCGCAGTGCGAAGGCGTGATGGCGCCGCTGTGGCTGTGGCGACACACGGGGGACGACGAGTACTGGGCGGCCTTCGAGCTGGCCGCGCGATACTGCTTCGAGCATTTCGTGGACCGCGAGTACGGCGGCTGGTTCGGGGAGCTGACGCGCGAGAACGCGCCCAGGAGCACCGCCAAAGGCGGGCCGTGGCGAGCCGACTACCACATCATCCAGATGTGCGCGGAAGTCTGGCGCTTCCTCTCGGCTCGAGAGGGCGAGGCCGTTGGCTATTGGGGGCGGCGAAAGTAATGTTGCGCCCACACAAGCGTTGTCATTCTGAGGAGCTGCGAAGCCGCGACGAAGAATCTCGTCGGTAGCGGCGTCGACGTCGGCGCGGGCGAGATTCTTCGTTCGCCGTACGGCGAACTCAGAATCACATCATTGGCTTGACCGTCCTCAATAGAACGGGGCCCACAATGGCGGAGAAGGCCAAGACCGAGAGCATCTGGGAGCCGGCCCCTCTGTGGAAAAACATGCTCCTTCAGGTGGGCGCGGCCACTGTGGTCGTTGCGGCGGCCGATGCGCCCGATGCCGTGTTGGCCGCGTTATGGGTGCCGGAATGGGGCACGAGCCTGCTGAAGAGGGCCGGGTTGAGTCTGCTGCTGGCCTACCCGATCCTCTGGCTGCTCGCCGGCATGCAGTGGAAAGTGAGCCGTATCGGTCTGTGTTCGCTGTGGGGCTGGGTCGTCGCCGCCAGCGCGTTCGCCTACTGGCGCGTGACGGGACTCGATCCGCCCGCAATCCCCTTCCTGGCTGCGCTGGCCGTTGGGTGGGCGTTCTGCTTGAGCATGGTTGACGCGCGTGAACGAAGGACCTCCACGGACACGGCCGTTCCGTCGGGACTGGGCGCGCCGCGTCTGTTGCGGCGGCGGGCGCTGAGATGGCTGGTCGACCTTGCTGCTGGCCGTGACTTCCTTCGCTGGGGCCCGTTGCGGCTTGCCATCGCTGCGGCTGCGTCTGCCGTGCTTCTGATCCCGATTCCCGCGCTCATCGCGCCCTACGTCTCATGCGCGTTCACGTTCGCGCTGGCACTGGTGACCTGCGCGTGGCTGGTTGTGTGGCTCTGCGCAGCCAGGGCGCGAAAGGTGGAGCCGACGGGCCTCGCCTTCCTTTTCGTGCTCTGCCTGGCCGCTTCGCAGCCGTTTGCAGGCTGGGCTCGTCTCGATCGGGCAGTGCCGCTGTTCGACCTGCCCGTCCGTGTCTTGACTCTGATCGACGCGGCGGTTGCCATCGCGCTGGCGGCCGTGAATGCGATCTGGGGACGGAAATGGCGTGGGGACGCGCAACTTGCCTCTGCAGGACCTCAGGAATCCTGACCCGCTGCACAGGGACGCGCCGCCAGGGGAACCGTCTGCCGGCGTCTGTAGCGCCAGCATCCCTGCTGGCTCTTGGTTGCCGCCAGAGATGGCGGCGCTACCGCAGGCGGGCACGCTCTCCTGTAGCGCCGGCAAGCCGGAGGCGTGCAAGCATCTCTGCCGCCTTCGTCTTGCGGCCCGGGATGAGTTCGCACTGCCGCCCGTGGCTGGCGCCGCTACCGCTCGACCTTCTCCACGTCCGCCGACGCCCCGCCTGTAAGGTTCAGTCGGCGGAACTCCTCCGTGTCGGGCAGGACCATGGTGAACCGCATGGCTTCGTCGATCTCCGCCGTGACGGCGCCAACCTCGCATTCCAGCACGTGGCCGCCGGCCGTGCGGCCTTCGGTGAGGAAATGCAGGTGGTAGCCGGGCACGTTCAGGCCCTGCATGGAGGAGGGGAACCGGAACCCGACCATCGTGCCGCGCACATCGCGGAACTCGAACGTCGGCTGGTCCTTGACGACTTCGACGAGCGGCGGATAGGGCTTGCGCTGCCGCGGCACGCTGCGCGTCTTGACGTAGTCGAAGTGGCCTTCGACGCGGAGGGCGTAGAACGCGTTGGCCGTCGGCATAGCCCCATTCAACCGCTCCTGGAGTTGGCCGTAGTCCAGCGGCTCGGAGATGGCCAGAGCTATGTCCGCGTCGAATGGCGTAACGACGGCGAAGGGCGTCCCGGTCCGGTCGTCCACGACCTCAGCCCGGCCGTCGGCCCGCACTCGATAGACCGTGCCGTCGAGCACGACCATCTCGCCGTCCAGTGCGTCGAACGTGCCGAGGCCCAGGTCGCCGTGCCCCCTGAGCTCGCCGCACGTCATCTGGCCGTCGTATGCGCCGGCCATCAGAGCGTCGAGCGTGGACGCCTGGAACACGACGTCCCTGTCCACGGGGGCCGACGAGCAGCCGCACGCGGCGACCAGGAAGATGGCCGCGACCAGCCTGCTGACACGCTTCATCCCTGTCTCCTCGGTTAGCGGCCTGAGATGGATGATCCTGGCACCAACGTTCTCACCCGAATGTCATCCCGAGGCATCCCGCGCAATGGGATGCCGAGGGATCTCTCCTTCTGGGCCGCGACAGCGAGATTCCTCGCTCCCCTGACGGCGATCTCGGAATGACAGCTCTGCGGCACAGGCGGGAAGACGCTCACTGTGGCCTCATTCGCGGGGGCGATCACTCAGTGTGCGTAGCCTTCGTCGATGGCTTTTGTGGCGTCGAACATCTCCTCGATCTCGCCCAGTTGCGCCTCCAGTTCGCCGGGCGGCTGGTAGGTGCCCAGGTCCCCGCCGTTCGCAAATCCCTTGATGAGCTCGGCCATGTAGAGGAAGTTGCGCAGGGGCACGTCCGGCGGCACGCCGTGGTCGACGGCCGGGATGTAGCCTCCGCAGCGTCGGGCAGTGCGGTAGCGGCGCACCACCTCCGCGCGGACGCGCTCCCTGCCGGCGCGCAGCTCGCGCTTGTCGATACCGCCCGTGATGAACAGGCGCGGGTGGCGTTCCAGGTAGCGCTCCGGGTCGTTGCCCGCAGCGATCTCCATCGGCCAGATTCCGTCGATGGCCGACGGGTGGAAGACGTCGATGATCTGACTGTTGTGTCCGTCGCTGTCCATGCAGACGCACTCCACGCCGCGCTCCTTGCAGAAGCGGTAAAGCCGCTCGTAGCGCGGCAGCATGAAGGTGCGCATGTCGGCGGGCGAGATCATCGGCTGTGTCTTGAACGCCATGTCCTCGCTCAGCGTGAGCTGGTCCACCTTGACGTGGCGGAGTGGCCCGTCCAGGAGCTCCATCAGGAACCAGGTCCAGTGCTCCATCATCTCGTGGATCAGGCGCGGCTGCTCCTTGAACATGACGGACAGCCCCTCGAAGCCGCACCAATCGCGGGCCGTCCAGTAGAGGCCGAACGTGTTGACGACGACCGGCAGGTCGCTCTGGTTGCACAGGTCCACACGGTCCCGCCAGCAGGCGCCGGGCTGGTAATGGCGGTAGGAATCCGGGTTGAGGCTCGCGTAGCGGCCGGGCCGGCCCGACGGCTGGGTGCGGTCCGGCGTGTGCGGGTCATAGCGCACCTTGAGCCGCTCGAAGTCTTGGGTGGTCTTGACAGGGAACTCCAGGTACCTGCGCGTGGCGAAGCCTTCGGTGGGTTGGCGGATGGCGTCGACGCGCTTGACGCCCATGCCGTCGATCCAGACGCGCTTGTTGTCCTTCTCTTCGAGCACGACCTCCTCGAAAGGCGGCATCGGGCCGGTGTAGAGCATCCCGATGCCCACCTGGCCTTCGGCGCCGATGAAGCCGTTCCAATCCCTGAGTTGCTCCTCGGACAGGCCTTGCTTGCGCCAGGCCTGGAACGTGCTTGCACGCGGATGGCCGAAGACGTAGGGCATCCGGTCCGGCTGCTGGTGCCGGATGATCCTGCGGTAGCGCTCTCGCGGGGTCAGTTCTGCCATGATTGCAGCGACCTGAGACGTGCCATAGAAGGCTCCACGGCTTCTACCGTGGGCGGAAGGCCTGCATGGCGAGTGGAGAGTCTAGCACCGCCGCTCCGCTGCATCAAACGCGCTCGCAGGAGCAGCCGCGCGGGACGGCGTCGAAGAGGCGTTGCGCGGGCCAAGCTTACGCTGTAGACTCCGTAGGGGCGCGTGCCCCAGAAGGCCTGGAAGGGCGGAAGCTCGCGGAGGGCAGACGATGGGAGATAGGAAGGCGCTCGTGGTCTACTACTCGCGCACCGGCACGACGAAGCAGGTTGCCGAAGCCATCGCCGATGGCCTGGGGGCGGAACTGGAGGAAATCGTTGACACCAAGAGCCGGAAAGGCATGTTGGGCTTCGTGACGGGCGGCAAGGATGCCCGTCTGAACAAGCCTACGGAGATCCACGAGGTGCGGAGCGATTCCTCGGCGTACAACCTCGTGGTCATCGGCACGCCGGTCTGGGCCTCGAGCGTGACGCCTGCCATCAGGACCTACATGATGGGATGCAAGGACAACCTGCCCGGCGTGGCCTTCTTTCTGACGACGGGCGGCACGGGGGTTGATCGGACCTTCAAGCAGATGGCCGAGCTGTGCGGCAAGCAGCCCATCGCACGCCTGGCTCTGACGACGAAGGAAGTCCGCAAAGGCCAGGCCGCCGATAAGGTGGAGGCGTTCGTCAAAGAGCTCGGCGGATAGAAGGCCGGGCAAGCTAATGATGTCGTTCTGAGCCCCGCGGATGCGGGGTGAAGAATCTCGTCCGCACCGGCGTCGCCGCCGCCACCGGCGAGATTCCTCGTCGCGGCTTCGCCGCTCCTCGGAATGACAACACTTGCCCGGGCGCGACATTACCTTCGCCGTCTGCAATAGGACGCCGGTTCACGGGCTGCGGCCGTGCACCCGACCGACGGGCTGCCCGTCTTGACACTGCCCCGGCTACCCACCTACACTGGCCCCGACTTGAAGCAGGGAGCAATCCATGCCACTTCGCCTCATCGAGGTCGTCTGCCCGGAGGAGCACAGGCAGGAGGTCCAGCGGCTTGCCGAGGACTCCGAGCCCAGGGGCCTCTGGCATGACGCGCTGATGGACGAGCAGGTGATGGTCACGATCCTGCTGGCGGCGGACAAGGCGGAGAGCGTGCTGGACCGGCTCGAGAACCGGTTCGCCCACATGGAGGGCGTGCGCATAGTGCTGCTGCCCGTCGAGGCGGCGGTGCCGCGGGAGGAGGAGCCCGAGGAGGGTGAGTCCTCCGAGCGGGAGGCCGGAGCCGAGGGCGGGCGCGTGAGCCGTCAGGAGCTCTACGAGGACATCGCTGGCCGAGCCAACCTGACGCGCGTCTACGTCGTGCTGGTCCTCCTGTCCACGCTCGTTGCGGCCATAGGTATGTGGCGGGACAACGTGGCGGTCGTCATCGGCGCCATGGTGATCGCGCCCCTGCTGGGCCCGAACATGGCGCTTGCGTTCGCCAACGTTATGGGTGACACGGAGCTGTTGCGGCGTGCGCTGAAGACCGGCTTCGTTGCCATTGGGGTCGCTCTGGCGCTGGCCGTGCTGATCGGCATCGTGCTGCCGATCTCGTGCGACTCCGTCCAGATGGCGTCGCGCTCGGAGGTGGCGCCATCCGACATTGCGCTGGGGCTGGCGGCCGGCTGTGCCGGTGCGTTGGCGGTGGCGGGCCGTCTCTCCTCGGCCCTGGTCGGCGTCATGGTGGCGGTTGCGTTGCTGCCGCCGTTGGTCGCCCTGGGGCTCGCGCTGGGCTCGGCGCAATGGGCAGTGGCGCTGGGCGCGGGCCTGCTGTTCCTGGCCAACCTGATCTGCATCAACCTGGCGGCCGTGGCCACGTTCCTGGCGCAGGGGATCCGGCCGCGCACCTGGCTGGCGAAGGACAGGGCCAAGAAGGCGGCCAGACGCGCCCTGGCGCTGTGGTTTGCCCTATTGCTGGCGCTCGTCGCCGCCATCATCTTCGGGCAGGGCAGGATAAAGCAGATCGTGCTGGCAAAGGCGGCCGGTCCCGGACCCGTGGCGGGGATGCTCAGCGCGCGGTCGCGTTGAGGTATGCCCAGGCCTTGCTCTTTATGCGCCGAATCCCTGCGCCATGCCACGGCGGGCCGCTCATCTGATCACTGTGGGGGCGCCCCAGGCGCACGAAGTCCCCGGCTCGCGCGCACCGCTCGGCAGCACCGCCAACGTAAGAACGCGCACTCCCTTCACGTCGACGGAGAGCTGGGCGGAAGTATTGCCGTCCCCCTTTCGGCTCAAAGGCGGGCTGGTAGCGAGGCGGCGGCCGTCGCCTTCGACTTGAAAGACGACCTCTCCGGACACGGCGGATGAGGCGCTCGGCGGCCCTCCGCCCGTCAGGCCCACTGTGGCGCTGAAGCTTTGGAACTGCCCGCCCAGCATGAAACGGACAGCAGAGGGCGACCTGACGCCCAATCCCCTTTGGAACTCCTCGCCTGCCAGCCTGATCGCCGTGCCCTCACAGGACCGGTCGAAGGCGACGGCGCCGTAGTCTTGTTCGATGGCGAGCGGGCGCACGTCGCACAGCAGAACCTGATCCTCCTCGGACTCGGACGCCGAACCCAGGAGCGGGAAGGTTTGAGGCAATAGTATCTCCCGGGCGGCCGGATCGCCGCGCCACTCCGCTCCGCCCCTGGCCGGGCCGTCCCCCTTCGGCCGAAACTGCCACTCGTTGTCGAAAAGGCCGGCCGCCACCAGCGTATCCGTACCAGCGGTCCGGGCGTCGAAAAGGGCGTAGTCGAACCATTTGTAATTGCTGTACGGGCGCCAGCTCAGGCGGATGCCGATTCTGTCCTGCGCCTGGTACAGCGCCTCCGGCGTGGCCCCGGCGACCAGGGCCACCATGCGGGTCGGGCTCAACGGATTCGGATAGCACAGGAGCAGTCCCACGTCGGTGCCTTCGAAGCTCTCGCCCGCCAGCGTGAAGCCCCGCTCCTCGAACCCGACGGGCAACCGCTCGGCGATTCTCTTCGTTATGCCGTTCACCTGGGGTCCACCGAACAGGAGCAGGTTCAGGCTCCTGGTGTCGCGCGGTTCGACATCCGCGTCGGCCTTGATGCGGGGCGAGTCGCCGTAACGAGCCTTCCACGTCTCGGCGAAACGCTCGGCCTCCCAGCGACTCAGCTCGCGGTGCAAGTCCGAGTCCCCCGCCGTTCCGTACACCACAAGGAACGCGTCTCGGGTCACGTCCGCGAAGGGGCCCGACAGCCCCCTCCGCTTCATCAGGGGTCGGGGGGTGGCGGGGCGCCATTGCCCTTCCCATTTCTCAAGGCTGAACGTGCTTGCCCGGGCGTGTGCAGCCACCGGAAACTCGACCCCGTCCACGCACGCGGTGTTGACCGTAGCGGGGGCCTCGTTCAGTAGCACCGTCAGGGCTGAAACGTTGTCGGTGTCGATCAGGACGCGCCCGTCTTCGGCCTCCGCTTCAACTGAGGAGAACTGCATGGGACGGCCGAGTCGATCCAGCCTCAGCCACCAGGCACCGTTGTGCCGCAGGTAAGCCGTCTTGTAGCGGAATCGCGACGGCACACGTGCCGGGCCGCGACCGAGAATGCCCGGCAGGGCAAGCTGCTCCCGCCACCTGGCGAGGTCCTCGCCGGACTGCAGCAGGAACTCCAGGTACTCGGGTGCCGAGCCGAGCTTGCGCAGCCTCTCGATCATCGCCCGCGTATCCCGGAGGTCCGCGGCTCGGCCGGACGCCCCGCGGGCGGCGACCACGTGGCAATGGTCCAGGTTCTCGGCGTAGGCGGCGGGGCTAAGGCTGGCCTCAAGGAAGGCCCGCACTTGCTGATGCCACGCTTGCGACTCGGCGCCTCCGGGGGCGTAGCGCAGCCATGCGCCGGGACCGGTCCTTCCGTCGACGGCGACGATGCCGCTGATCAGGTGGGGGTAATGCACGGCAAGGTGCCAGCAGCCGGTCGCTCCCGCCCCGGCTCCGATCAGGTACACGCGCTCCCTGTCTGTGCTGTAGAGCTGCTGCACCTCCCGCAGCGCGGCGAGGACGTCGTCTTCTGCGATGTCCATGAATCCGCCGGCGCCGCGCGCTTCCGGTTTGACGGAGATCGCACCGCCGTAGCAGGGGGCTTCGCGGCACTTGAACACGCCGGCTCCCTCCCCGGAGTGCAGTGTGACCATCACGGGGTAGGAGCCTTCGGGTTCGTAGTCCTTTGGCAGGCAGAGGCCATAGGGCTGGATGGTTCCATCGACGGCGGAGTAGTACCCGCGCAGGAAGGGCTCGCCCCTGGGGAAGCGGGCCGGTTCCCCGGCCCGAATCCTGCTGAAGTTCGCCTTCAGCTCAGCGAGCGCGCCGGTTCGCGCCACGTCCCGTACCAGCATTCGGGCGCTGCCCCCTTGCTGCTCCAGCAGATAGCGCGCCTGCATGAACAGGGCCGCCGCATCCCGCTGCATGCGGCCATGCTCCTCCATGGCCAGCTCTGCGATCTGCTCGTGCTCCGCCCGGAAAACCTTTGCGGCGTACACGCGCAGCCTCCGCTCAGTCTGCGCGTAATC
>Ga0315541_1002770_pt1 | contig 14107 bp, 12 predicted proteins | sample SalMarSW160190MG_FD_203095 | JGI IMG/M metagenome (GOLD analysis project Ga0315541, IMG submission 203095) | Salt marsh sediment microbial communities from the Plum Island Ecosystem LTER, Massachusetts, United States - Salt Marsh Sediment SW1601-190 ...
CACGTCGTCGGTGGGCACGGAGCGCTCCGCGTCCCCGTGCCGCACGGTGATCGTCGGGGTGATGACGTTGAGCGCCTGCCCCGCATCCAGCACGCCCAGGGGGATGATGTCCCTGGCGCTCGCGAGAGCGGCCCGCCGGAGAAGGCGCCGCGTCGGGGCGTCGAGGAGGGCGTCCACCTGGGCAGGCGTAGCCACCACCGAAGTGCTGCGCAGGACCGCCTCCACCCCCGGGCGATCCCCCGCCGTGGCGGCGGCATCCACGCTATCGAAGAACCCGGCGAGGCGGGCCTCCATGGTGTCGGCGGCTTCGGCGACGAAGTCGAAGGTGGGAGGCACCGACTCCATAGCCAGCCCCCGGTCCCGGCTCAGCTCCTCCGGCGTCTTGGGAACGCTGAAGGGGATGCGGGCGATGACGTCCTCCCCCGCCACCATCCCCTCCTGGAAGCGGCCCACGCTCATGGTGCCGGAGGGCGGGAACAGCATCGTGATGAGCGTTGCGAGGAGCACCAGGAGCAGAATGCGGGAACCGTGGTGCAGCACACGCTCCCCCAGGGAGCGCCCTGGGGCGCCGGACAGGCGCTGGAGCATGGCGCCGGTGCTCCGGCGCTCGGTGGCGCGGCTCACGGTGTGCCGGCCTCCGGGTCCGCGTCGCCGGCCCGCTCGTAGGCCTTGATGATGTCCTTCACCAGGCGGTGGCGGATGACGTCTTTCGCGTCCAGGTAGACCAATGCAATCCCCTCGATCCCCGCCAGGATGCGCTCCACCTCCAGGAGCCCCGAGTCGGCGCGGCGCGGGAGGTCGATCTGGGTCTTGTCGCCGGTGATGACCACCCGCGAGTTCAGCCCCAGGCGCGTGAGGAACATCTTCATCTGCGCCGTGGTGGCGTTCTGCGCCTCGTCGAGGATCACGAAGGCATCCGACAGGGTGCGCCCGCGCATGTACGCCAGCGGTGCGATCTCGATGGTGGAGTCCTCGATGGCCCGCTTCACCCGCTCGTGGGGCATCATGTCCTCCAGGGCGTCGTAGAGAGGCCGGAGGTACGGGTCCACCTTCTCCTGAAGGTCCCCGGGGAGGAAGCCCAGGTTCTCACCCGCCTCCACCGCCGGACGAGCCAGCACGATGCGGCGCACCCGCTTCTTGTAGAGCGTGTCCACGGCACAGGCTACGGCCAGGTAAGTCTTCCCGGTTCCCGCGGGGCCGATCCCGATGACCACGTCGCTCCCCAGGACGGCCTGCACGTACTTCCGCTGGCCGTCGGTCTTCGGCACGATGACCTTCCGCGAGCCCGGGATGGCGATGCGGATCTCGTCGTCGGGGTGGACGATCCCCGCCGGGCCCAGAGCCTCCACCCCGTCGGCGAAGCGGCCGATGTCCGGCGTGTCGAAGGGAACGCGCAGCCGGGCCAGCTCGATGAGATGCTGGGCCACCGGGACAGCGTGCTCCACCCCGTCCAGTCCTCCCGAGAGGATCAACTGGTCCCCCCTGAGGACCGCACGCACCCCGAAAAGCCGGTTCAGCTCCAGGATGTTGCGGTCGTTCACCCCGGCCAGCATGAGCTGGTCGGCGCCCTCCGCGTCCAGGCGGTGCTCGACGATGGTCTCTCCGTTGGCCACGAGCTTATCCTACCGGCCCGGGCCGCTGTCCACCAGCCGGATCCCCAGCTCGGCGAGCTCGGCATCGCTCAAGGGGCTCGGCGAGCCCTCGAAGAGCGCCCTGGCGGCGGTGGTCTTGGGGAACGCGATAACATCGCGGATGCTCCCCGCCCCCACGAAGCGCTGCACGATGCGGTCCACCCCCAGGGCGATCCCGCCGTGGGGAGGTGCTCCCGCCCCCAGGGCCTCGAGGAGAAACCCGAACTTGCGTTCGATGTCCGGTTCGGAGATCCCCAGCAGGCCCAGGACCTTCCGCTGCAGGGCGGGCTCGTGGATGCGGATGGAGCCGGAGCCGAACTCGGTCCCGTTGTAGACAAGGTCATAGCAGTGACCCCGGGTCCTGGCGGGATCCGTGTCTAGGAGATGCAGGTCCTCGGCCAGGGGCATGACGAAGGGGTGGTGCCCCGCGCCCAGACGCCCTTCGTCCTCCTCGAAGAGGGGGAACTCGGTGATCCAGGTCCAAGCGTGCTCCGTGGTGCGGGGCACCCTCAGGATCCTGGCCACCGCGGCCCAGGTGGCGGCCAGCGCCGGCGAGGTGACCTTGTCGGGCCCCGCGGCCAGCAGGACCAAGTCTCCCACCCCCAGCTCCAGGGCGGCCAGGTGCGCCTCGCCGAGGAACTTGCCCAGAGAGCCGGAAACCCCGTCCTCGCCCCGCTTCGCCCAGATCAGCCCCGGAGCCCCTGCGGCCTTCGCCTCGGCCTCCACAGCCTCGATCTCCTTTCGGGAGAGGCGCGCCCCGCCGGGCACGGCGATCCCCCGGACCCGGCCTCCCGCCTCCACGGCACCCCGGAGGATGCGGAACTCCACGTCGGAGGTGGCCGCCGTCCAGTCCCGGATGCGCAGGTCATAGCGCAGGTCCGGGCGATCCGAGCCATAGCGCTCCATGGCATCGGCCCACGTCATGCGCGTGAACGAAAGCGGGGCGTCGACGCCCGCCACCTGCGCCATGGCATTCACGAGCCCCTCCATCCAGCGCAGGATGTCGTCTGCGACGACAAAGGACGCCTCCACGTCGATCTGGGTGAACTCGGGCTGGCGGTCGGCGCGCAGATCCTCGTCGCGGAAGCAGCGGGCGATCTGGAAGTACCGGTCGAAGCCCGCCACCATGAGGATTTGCTTATAGATCTGGGGGCTCTGGGGAAGAGCGTAGAACTCGCCGTTGTGGACCCGGCTGGGGACCAGGTAGTCCCGTGCCCCCTCGGGGGTGGGCTTGGTGAGGATGGGCGTCTCGACCTCCACGAAGCCCAGGCCATCCATGTAGTTCCGCACCGCCAAGATGATCTTGTGGCGCAGGACGAGGGCACGCTGCAACTCGGGCCGGCGCAGGTCCAGCACCCGGTGGCGGAGGCGGAGCTCTTCGGAGGGGAGTTCCTCCTCGGGCGCCCGGAAGACCGGGATGGCCGGGGTCCTGGCGACGGACAGACGCTCCAGACGCGCGGCACGGAGCTCCACCTGGCCGGTGGGCATGTTGGGGTTGGGATCGGGCCGGAGCTCCACCCGCCCCTCCACCCGGACCACGTCCTCGGCGCCGAGTGTCCGGGTAAGCTCCAGGCTGGCGGCATCGGTCCAGTCGGGACCCACGGACACCTGGAGGAGCCCGCTCCGGTCCCTGAGGTCGACGAAGTAGAGCCCTCCCAGGTCGCGGCGTCGATGCACCCAGCCGGTGAGGGTGAGGGCGGCACCGGTGTCGGCCGCGGTGAGCCCTCCCACCATGCGGTGGCGGAGGGCGGTGCGCTCGATCTCGTGCTGGCTCATTCGGGTCGTGGCCCCGGCGGTCTCGGAGGTCAGGTGGAGGAGGGAGCGGGAACCCGTGTGGCCCGGCGCCCCAGGAAGCGTGTGAACAGCCAATACCCCAGAGCAACGCCGACGGCGTCCGCCGCCAGGTCGCCCAGGGAGACGTCTCGGCCTGGAACGAAGGCCTGGTGCCACTCGTCGGAGGCCCCGAAGAGGAACCCGACGGCCCAGAGGACGAAGGGCCGGGGCTGGTCCGCCGCGCGGCGGCCCGCACCCCGTGCCAGGAGCGCCCCGAGCACCGCGTAGAGCCCCACGTGGGCGACCGTGTCCTCACCATCGAAGAGAAACGGAGGCCTTGGCTGCCCTGGGATGGCGCTCAAGAAAAAGAGGACCCCCGCCCATGCAGCGGCGGGTCCCCAGGCGATCAGTCGGTCCTTCACCGGCTCCTCGGGTGCGGGGTCGCTTTCAGCGGCCTCCGGATCGCGGCTAAGTTAAGCCGCATCGAGGACCCGTTCAAGAAAACCCTCCCCCGTGCGCCCTCCATGGCCGACGACCCCCGCCCCGACCTCCTCTCCCTGGAGCCCGACGAGCTCGACCAGGTCCTGGTGGGGCACTTCGCCTCCCGGGGCCAGCCGGGGTACCGGGCGGCCCAGGTACGGCGCTGGATCTTCGAGCGCCTGGCCCGGAGCCCGGAGGACATGACCGACCTCCCGGCGCCGGAGCGGGCGGCGCTGGCCGGGGTGTTCCGCATCGACGAGCCGGTGGAGGACCGGGTCCAGGTGAGCCGGGACGGGACGGTGAAGCACCTATGGCGCCTCTCCGACGGCCAGCTGGTGGAGTCGGTGCTCATCCCCACCGAGCGGCGCCTCACCCTGTGCATCTCCTCCCAGGCGGGGTGCGCCATGGGGTGCACCTTCTGCGCCACGGGCTGGGGCGGCTTCGACCGCCAACTCACCCCCGGAGAGATCGTGGGCCAGTACCGGGCCTCCCGCCGCTGGGCGGAGGCACAGGACTACGGCTCGCTCACCAACATCGTGTTCATGGGGATGGGCGAGCCCCTGGCGAACCGCAAGGCGGTCCATCCGGCCCTCACCATCCTGAACCACGGATACCGGGTGGGCGCGCGCCGCATCACGGTCTCCACCGTGGGAGTCGTTCCGGGGATCCTGGAGCTGGCCCAGCGGGAGGAGCAGTTCCGCCTGGCTCTCTCCCTCCACGCCCCGGAGTCCGAGCTGCGCCGTCAGATCATCCCCCTGGAAAAGCGCTACCCCCTCCCCGACGTCATGGACGCGCTCCGGCGCTTCGACGCCGCCGGCGGGAAGCGGATCACGTTCGAGTACACCATGATCCGGGGCGTGAACGACGAGCTCAGGCTGGCGCCGAGCCTGGCCGAGCTGGCCCGCCGGGTGGGGGCGTTCGTGAACCTCATCCCCTTCAACCCCATCCCCTTCATGGACTGGAAGCCCTCCAGCCCGGACCGGGTCGAGGCGTTCGCCGCGGCGCTGGAAGAGCGGGGCGTGGCGGTGGCGGTGCGGGAGACGCGGGGGCGGGACATCGAGGCCGCGTGCGGCCAGCTCCGGGCCCACGCGCTGGTGAAGCTGGAGGGGCGGCGCGAGGTCGAGGCGGGCCCCACCGAGACGTAGCCTCAGACGCGCCGCCGGTCGCCCCGGGGGACTTCGCTCTCAGTGGATCCCGTTCCCGATGCGCCCCCAGCGCACCTCGCGGAGCCACGGGAAGGGGCGGTACGAGTCCTTGTCGTACGAGTAGTAGATGAAGACGGCGCGCCCCTCGAGCCGCCACCCCTCCAGGAGCCCCCAGTAGCGGGAATCCAGGCTCGTCTCCCGGTTGTCGCCGAGCATTAAGAACCGGTCCTCGGGGATGACCAGGGGGCCCCAGTTGTCCCGGCTGGGCACATAGGATGCCCGGTCCACCCCAGGCGCGAGATGGTCCTTCTGCCACGCCATCCAGGGGTGCGTCTCGTCGCTGACGTCGGCGTGCTTCAGGTACGGCTCGTCCTGGGCGACTCCGTTGATGTACAGGGTGCGGTTCCTCATCTGGAGCGTGTCCCCGGGGAGGCCGATGAGGCGCTTCACCAGCTTCAGCGTCTCCTCGTGGGGCGGATCGAAGACCAGCACGTCGAGGCGGCGCGGCTCCGAGTACCCCGGGATGCGCAGCGACGTGAACGGGACGGGGGACCCGATGGCCGCCCGGTTCACCATGAGCATGTCGCCGACGAGGAGCGTGTCCTCCATGGACCCGGAGGTGATGACGAAGGTCTGCACCAGGAAGCTGCGGAGCACCACGAAGAGGAGCGCGGCCATGAGCAGCGACTTGACCCATTCCACCGCGGCGTGGGCGTGTGGCTGCGGCCCTCCGGCGGCCTCGGCAGCCGTGGTCTGGTCCTTGCCATCGAGACCCGCCTCTGACTTCTCTCGCTTGCTCATCCGTCCTCGGTGTCGAGTTCGTGCCGCCCTGCGGTCAACGCCCCACCCAACCCCTCGGGTCCCACCACGGCCGTCGCCGGGCAGGCTCCGGCTCCGGCTCCGCGGGGGGAGCCGGCTGCCAGTCCCTGCCCAGCACTACGGTGACGTCGAGATAGAGGTTCGAATCCGGCTCGGACAGGAGGCTACGGATTCCCAGCGCGTCCGCAACCTCCCGGGCCCGGTCCAGGGCACCCATCCGGTCCAGCACGACCGACGAATCCCGGTCGAAGGTCCCGGCGTTGCCGAAGAACACCACGTCGAACCCCAGGTCCCGCAGCGTCTCGGTGGCCTCCCTAGCGGCGCCGGCGTACCCTCCGCCGTTGAGCACCTCCACTCGGATCCGGCCGGAGGCGCCCCGGGCGTGCACGCCCTCGGGGAGGGGGACGACGGGAGCGCCGCGCCACTGGGACACGGCGGAGCCCACCAGGGCGCCCACGACGAGCACGACGCCGAAGACGAAAGCGACGCGCACCGTGCCTCCCTTCCCACCTCGCTTCGCCGCCGCCATCACTCCTCCCCGGCCAGGCTGTTCCAGAACGCCACGGTCTCGGGGCGCATGGGGCTCCCCCGCTCCACCAGGTGCACGATGCGCGCCGCGAGGAGCTCGCGGACGACGTCGCCGAGCTCCTCCGGCATCCTGACGCGCAGCGTTTCCCGCCAGTCGTTGAGGAGGTCTCGCCCCGGCTCCAGGAAGTCGGCGGCGTAGAGGGCTTGCCCCAGCGTGCCGAGCCCGGGGTGCCCGAGCGTGTGGTACGTGAGGGCGGCAAGGATCTCCTCGTCGGCGACCCCTTCCGACCGCAGGCGCTCCGCCACCGCGGGTCCGTGGAGGAGGGGTCCGGGAAGGCCCGACATGGCGGCTGGAACCTGGCCGCGCAGGGTTTCCGGGTCGGCGTCGCGCAACGCGTCGTGGAGCCAAGCCACCGCCACCCAGCGGACCTGCTCCGCCTCGGGGAGCCCCAGCTCCTCGCTCCACGCTCCCAGGAGCGCCGCCACGCGGGCCATGTGCGCACGCCGGCTCTCGCTGGCCTCGGCCCAGGCCGGGAGCTCGCCCCGCGCCGCCCGCTCCACGATGGGATGGGCGTTCACGGGCGTCCCAGCTCCGCGTTGTCGATGAGGCGCGTGGTCCCGCAGAAGGCGGCCACGGCCAGCACGGTCCTGGGGAGCGCCTCGTCCCGGCTCTCGAGGGTGAGGGGATCCACCGCCTCCGCGTACTGGAGAGCCAGGAGGGGCCTCTCCGCCACGGCGCGCCGGACCTCGTCCACGAGGCGGTGGCACCGGGTCTCCCCCGCCGCCCACAGCCGCTCCGCCGCCCGGAGGCCGGCGTGGAGACCCAGGGCCTGGCTACGTTCTTCGGGCTCGAGGAAGACGTTCCGCGAACTCATGGCAAGGCCGTCGGGTTCGCGCACGATGGGACCCGTCTCCACCCGCACCCCCAGCTCCAGATCCTCAACCATGCGGCGGATCAGCACCGCCTGCTGGAAGTCCTTCCGGCCGAACACGGACACGTCGGGGCGGACGAGCCCGAAGAGCTTGGCCACCACGGTGAGGACCCCGCGGAAGTGCCCGGGCCGGAAGGCACCGCACAGCCGCCGCTCCAACGCCCCCGGAGACACGGTGGCGACGGGGTCGCCCCCCGGGTACATCTCGTCCGAGGAGGGCGCGAAGACCAGGGATACCCCCCGCTCCTCGAGGAGGGAAAAGTCCCTGGCCTCGTCCCTCGGGTACGCGGCCAGGTCCTCGGACGGTCCGAACTGGAGAGGGTTCACGAACACGGACACCACCACCTGGTCCGCCAGGGCGGCAGCCCGGTCCACCAGGGAGAGGTGCCCTTCGTGGAGGAAGCCCATGGTCGGAACCAACCCCAGGGTTCGGCCCCCCGCCCGGAGACGGGCGAGGGCTGCAGCCAGCTCGACGCGGGTGCGGGCGACTTCCACCGGATCAGTCCCCCTGGATGGAGTGCTCAGGCCCGGGATACGTCCCCTCCCTCACCTCCCGGGCGAAGTCCCTCACGCCCTGGAGCGCCAGCTCGTGGAGCCGGGCGAATTGTTTGAGGAACTTGGGGGTGAAGCCTGGATTGAGCCCCAACGCGTCGTAGGCCACCAGGACCTGCCCGTCGCACCACGGGCCGGCCCCGATTCCGATGGTGGGGATGGTGAGCGACGCCGAGATGTCCCGGGCCAGGGGCGCCGGGACCAGCTCGAGCACCGTGGAGAAGACGCCAGCGTCCTGGAGAGCGAGAGCCTCGGCGCGGAGCCGGTCGGCATCCTCCGCCTCGCGCCCCTGGACCCGGTACCCCCCGAGGGCGTGCACCGACTGGGGCGTGAGGCCGATGTGCCCCATGACCGGGATCCCCGAGACGACCATGGCGCGGATGGCCTCGCAGGTGCGCTCGTGTCCGCCCTCCACCTTCACCGCCTCCACCCCCGCCTCCTGCAGCGCCCGGCCGGCGTTGCGGAGCGCCTCCTCCACGGAGATCTGATAGGTCATGAACGGCATGTCGAGGACCACGAGGGTCCCCGGGGCTCCCCGCTTCACGGCCCGGGCGTGGTGGATCATGTCGTCCATGGTGACCGGAAGAGTGGAATCGTACCCGAGGCAGGCCGTCCCCACCGAGTCCCCGACCAGGATCAGGTCGATCTCCGCTTCCTCCATGAGCGCCCCGAACACCACGTCGTAGGCGCTCATCGCCACGATCTTCTTCCCCTCACGTTTCAGTTCGAGGATGCGGCGGACGGAGGCCCGGGGAGTGCGGCGGCGCGCTTGAGTAGACATAGAAATTGTCTCAGATCATCGATTGTAAGCAAAACCACGACAGCATGTTACGTGAATGTAACGAAACCGGGTGCCGAGCGCTGTCACAGCGGCCGTGCAGCAATGGACAACCACGCTAGACAGGTGCGTCGGCGCTGTCAAACTTCGCCTGCGGCGTCCCGCGGCGGAATGGGGCACCGAGGGTTCTCCCCCCCACCTGCGACGACTACCTTCGATCCATGCCCCTCCGCTGGGATCCTCTCCTCGTCCGGCACCTGGCCATGGAGCTGGACCGCGCCCTGGCCGGGGCGCACGTGCGGGCGCTGCACCTGGACGGGCCCTCGCGGCGCCTGATCCTCCTCCTGCGTGAAGTCACGCTGGACTGGGACCTGCACCCGTCCAGGGGAGTGCCGCTCCTTCTCCCTCCCCTGGAGCCGGGGACGGGGGACCTCCCCCTCCGGGGGCGGATCCTCCGGGTGAGCAGCGAAGCGGATGAGCGCCTCGTGCGCTTCGAGCTCAGCGCCACCCGGGCTCACCCGCCCCGGGACCTGGTGGTGGAGCTCCTGGGAAACCAGTGGAACGCGCTGGTGGTGGAGCGCCCCTCGGGGACCGTGCGGCATGTCCTGGTCCGCCGGGACGCCCCTCGGCCCGCCCGGGTCGGGAGGATCTACACCCCACCGCCCCCGTCCGTCCGGGAGGGCACCTATGCGCCCATCTCCCTGACCCGTTGGCTCGAGTTCCTGGACCCTGTTCCACCGCCGGAACGGGCGCGCACTCTCGTGTCTTCGGTGGCGTGGACTTCGCCTCTGAACGCGGGAGCGCTCGTGGACGCCGACCCCGAGCCGGCCCTGGCCCTGGAGAGAGGGCACGCCCTGTGGGTGTCCCTCGCCTTCGGGGAAGCACCGGCGCGGCCCGTCCTGCGGGAGGGTCCCGGAGGGGCACAGCCTTACCCCTGGCCCCTCCCGGGCGCCGGAGGCGAGCCCGTCCCCTCGCTCCTGGAGGCATTCCGGGCGATGGCCGGGCCCGGCCCCGCTGCCGGTGCAGGACACGCCGCCCCCACGGTCACGACAGGGCCGATCCCGCCTTCCCCGGAGCTTCTCGAAAAGCTGGAATCGGCCGCGGACGCCGCCCTCCGCCGGGCCACGCGCCTCCACGCGGAGCTGGACGACCTGGGAGACGAGGCAGCGCTCCGGGGCGCCGCCGACCTCCTGCTGGCCCGCTTGCGCCAGGTGCCGGCGGGAGCGGCGCGGGCCGTCGTGGAGGGCTTCGACGGCGCCGAGGTGACGCTGGAGCTGGACCCCACGCTCTCGGCCCAGGGGAACGCGGAGGCGCTCTACGGGAGGGCGGCTCGGGTGGCGCGGGCGCGGGAGCGGCTTCCCGGGCTGGCGCGGGAAGCGGAGCGTCGAGCCGCATCCCTGGGAGAGCTCCTGCGCCGTGCGCGCTCGGGAGAGGTCACCGCCGAGGAGCTCCGCGCCGCCCTTCCGCGGCGGGAGGAGAGGGGTCCCGGCACAGAGATCAAGCCACTCCCCTACCGGGTCTTCCGGAGCTCCGGCGGCCTGGAGATCCGGGTGGGCCGGGGAGCCCGGTTCAACGACGAACTCACCTTCCACCACGCCGCCCCGGGAGACGTGTGGCTCCACGCCCGGCACACCGCCGGGGCCCACGTGGTGCTGCGCTGGGGGAAGCCGGGGAATCCTCCCCACCGGGACCTGGAAGAGGCAGCCGTCCTGGCCGCGCTCCATTCCAGGGCCCGCACGTCGGGCGTGGTGCCGGTGGACTGGACGCTCCGCAAGCACGTGCGCAAGCCGCGGGGCTCGCCCCCGGGGACCGTGACCCCCGACCGGGTGAAGACCGTCATGGCCCGACCCGACGCGGCGCTCCTGGAGAAGTTGGCCGTCGAGCCCTGAGCCGGCTCACCGCCCTCCCCCCGGCCTACCGCGCGTCCATCTCCCGGCGCAGCGACGCCACGAACGCCGCACCGGCGTCCACGCCACCGGCGTCCAGCGCCTGGATGAGGGCGCTCCCCACCACCACACCGTCCGCCACCGCCGCCACCGCCGCCGCATGAGCGGGCGTGGAGATGCCGAAGCCCACGGCTACGGGGAGGGAGACCAGGCGCCGAACCCCTGCCACCTCGTCTGCAAGGGTGGCGCGGAGCTCCGAGCGGGCCCCGGTGACGCCGGTACGGGAGATGTAGTAGAGGAACCCGGCCCCGCCCCGCGCCACCTCGGGGATGCGCGCGGCCGTTGTGGTGGGGGCCACCAAGCGGATCAGGTCGAGGCCGGAACCCTGGATGGTCCCTTCCAGCACCGGGTCGGAGCCCGCCGGGAGGTCGGTCACCAGAAGCCCCTGGGCACCCGCGCGCACGGCATCGCGCAGAAAGGCCTCGGGGCCGTACCGGAGCACTGGGTTCAGGTAGGTGAAGAGCACCACAGGCGTCCCGTGGGTGTGGCGGAAGTCGTCGAGCCACTCCAGGGCGCGGGCCATCGTGGCGCCGTGCGTCAGCGCCTGGTACGAGGAGCGCTGGATCGTGGGACCGTCCGCAAGGGGGTCGGAGAACGGGATCCCCAGCTCGATGACGTCGGCGCCTGCGTCCGCCACCGCGCGGAGCAACTCGGGGGTGGCACCCCCGTGAGGGTGGCCTGCCGTGACGTAGGGGATGAGCGCAGCCTGACCCCGCGCCCGGCGAAGGGCGAAGGCCTCCCCAATGCCCGTGGGGGTCACGTCAGGTAGTCGCTGACACGGATCCCGTATTTCTGCGGGTCCGTCGTCTTGATGATGGTGTGCGCGGGTCCACCGATCGCGGCGTCATCGAGGCCCAGGTCCAGGATGCGCGGTTCCGCCAAAGGCACGCCCATGGAGTCGGAGATGATCTTCACCTTGGGGCGATGGAGGAGGTCCGGGTTCTTGTTCACCTCGGCCACCACCGCCAACTCGTAGGTGTCGAGGATGACCAGCGTGCCCACGGGGTACACCCCGGTGGCCGTGATGAGCACCTTCACCAGGAGCGGATCGAACCCGCGCCGCGGGTTGTCCCGCATCTCCTTGAGCACGGCGTCGGGGGGCCAGGGCTGGTATTGGTAGCTCCGCACGGAGGTCCCGGCGTCGAAGGCGTCGGCCACCGAGACGATGCGGGAGAAGAGCGTGGGCTCGCGGGGCCGCTTGTTCGTGGGATACCCGGTGAGGTCGGTCTTCATGTGGTGCTCGTACGCCATGAGCATCTGGCGGTACGGCACGTCGGCGAAGCCGTGCATGGTGAAGAGGCAGAGCAGCCCCTCGGTGGTGTGCTCCTTGAGGTAGACCCACTCCTCGTCGGTGAGGCCGCCGGGCTTGTTGATGATGTCGTAGGAGACACGCTGCTTCCCGATGTCGTGGAAGAGCGCCCCCAGCCCCAACTCATAGAGGTGGATCTTCTCGAGGCCCAGCCTCTGCCCGATGATGACGCTGAAGATGCACACGTTCACGCAGTGGGTGAACGTGTACTCGTCGAAGTCCCGGAGGGTGGTCATGGTCACCATGGAGTTCTCGTTGGAGAGAACCTGGTCCACGATCCCCTGCACCGCCCGCTTCACTTTGCGGACGTTCACCGCCTTGCCCAGGCGCATGTCACCCATGACGTCCTTGGCCACCTGCACCGACTGGGCGTAGGTGCGCTTCGCGGCGGTGAGGGCCTCCTCGTCCTTCTCCGGCTCCTGGACCTCCCGCTCCGGGCGGAACTCGATGTTCTCCACGGGCGATCCCTGCAGCCGGGCCAGGAACCCCGCGAAGGGATCGTCGCCGCTGGGCTTACGCAGGAGCACGGACAGGAACGGAGCCCATTCCGTGCGCTGGATCTGCGGGAGGATCTCCACCGCACCGATGCCGTGGTCCTGGAGCGCCCGGGCGAACGAGCCGAAGGTGGAGAAGTTGGAGAGGTCCAGCCTCAGGCGGGTCTCGTTCAGGAAGAAGAAGTCGCCCACCACACGGAGCTCGGCTCCCCCGTCCACCTCCACGATGCGGGTCACGAGAGCGTGCAGCTCGTCCAGGGCCTGCTGCACCGCCGAGTTCTCCAGGGGGTAGAGCCGCAGCGCGCTCAGGGCACCGTACACGGCGGTGAGGAGCCTGCGTCCCTCTTCCTGGTAGTTGAGCACCGGTCCGCTCATGTCAGCCCTCGGTCCGCATGGCCCGGTTCACCGCGCTTCGCACCACCGCATCCTCCTCCTGCCCGGCCCGCTTGAGCGAGGCCGCGGCGGCAGGCGATCCCACCTTGCCCAGCCCGAGGGCGGCTGCGGCCCGGATCTCCGAAGGCTCCCGCTTTCCCAGGAATCCCTTGGAGTTGAGAAGCTTGTCCAGCATCCCTACGGCCCGGTCCCCCGCCACCGTCCCATACGCCTCGAAGAAGGCGACCTTCTCCGTGATGTCGGCGTTGCGGAGGTCCTTGCTGTTGAGGATGCCCTCCAGGCGTCCGGCGGCGGGTGTGTAGCGCAGCGCGGCCAGCGCCCGGGCCGCCGCGATGCGGATCTCCCTCTCGGGGTCGTCCAGGGTGTCCTGCAGCGCCCCAGCGACCGTGGACGCCTTCAGGGCCACGGCGGCCTCCACCGCGGCCAGGCGCACCTTGCCGTCGTAGTGCGCCAGGAGCCCCGCCAGCGCCGGGCCCGCCTCGGTGATCTGCATGTCGCCGGCCAGCCTCGCAGCTCCGGATGCGACGGTGGGGTCCTGCTCGGAGAGGAGACGCACCACGGCGCCACGGTTCCGCTCGGCGATCCCCTTCACCGACGCTCTCAGAACGGCCCGGAGCTCCTTGTGCTCCACCGTCTCGGACGCGCGCAGAAGCGGGAAGAGCGCCCCGGCGCGAAGGAAGCGCAGGAAAGCGGCAAGCTGCTGAGGCGTGGCGCGGATGGACCCGTCGTACAGCGCCTGGATCAGCTCCCCGATGGCCTCGGGTGCGCTCACCTCGTCCAGCAGCGCGCGCGACTCGGCCAGGCGTTGCTCGTCGAACAAGCCCGGCATGGCCTCCAGCCTCCGGAGCTCCTCCAGCACCCGGGTGGCGGCGTTGAGGGCGCCCCGGCTGAGGAAGTTGGGAAGGAGGGTGGCCATCACGCCCAGGATCTCCGACTGACGTTCGGGGCGCTCCCGCTCCTCCAGCCGGTCGAAGAGGGCGGACAGGACGTCGTTGCGCAGGTCCCGGTCGAGCTCCTTCTCCAGCTCGGTCTTCAGCGTCTGCAGTTCCCGGGGGTCCAGGGAGTACAGGGTCGGGTTGAAGTCGTCCTTGCTCACGGTCTTGGCGCCGGGCGGCTGCTCCGCCTGCTGCCCCGGCTCGGGCGGGCTTTCCTCCTCCTCCCCCCCCTCCTCCACCTCCGCGTCCAGGACGGCCTTCATCTCCTGCTGCGTGTTCCCTGCGCCGGGCGTAGGCAGCTCCACGCCCTCGGCGAGGAAGTCCACATACTGGTACTGGAAGAACTGGAGATCCTCCTCCCAGAGCACGGTGAGGAGGTCGTCGCCCTCCGG
>Ga0315541_1002772_pt1 | contig 14092 bp, 13 predicted proteins | sample SalMarSW160190MG_FD_203095 | JGI IMG/M metagenome (GOLD analysis project Ga0315541, IMG submission 203095) | Salt marsh sediment microbial communities from the Plum Island Ecosystem LTER, Massachusetts, United States - Salt Marsh Sediment SW1601-190 ...
TTCTCCCGCTCAAGGAGCGAGATAGTCGCGATGCGGTGGGAGAGGGTAATGTGGATGTCATCCCCGAGGACCTCTCGCACAATCTCGGCCGCTTGTTCTTCGTGATCAGAAATGATCGGGGAAAAGACCCCAGTGATCGCCACCGAGTCTACCTTTCCCTTCATTTTACGACACGCCTCAGCGATCGCTTGTTTATCCAACGGGACGATATCCCGTCCATCGTACTCAGATCCGCCACGAATCACATGTACCAGCTTTACTCCACTGATCGCCTGCTTAAGGTCCTCCGGCCAACCGGTGAGGGGCGGGATCGCGGTGGTGGCAGGAGCCCCAAGACGAAAGATCCCCACCTTGTTCAAGTTTCGCCGTTCGATGAGGGCATTTGTCGTATGCGTCGTGCCGAGTGAGACCATCGCCACCTCAGCAGGATTCACTCGAGATTCGTTCAATAGCACATCCAGTGCCTGTACGATCCCTGCGGTTACGTCCTGCGTGGTGAGGGACTTAGCCTTGGCCACCACATCCTTCCCCCGCATGAGCACGCCATCGGTGAAGGTACCGCCAACATCAAATCCAACGCGTAACTCTCCGGTCATCTTTCTCCTTCCTACCCCCAAAGCCCCAAGGTGCCGTATTGCTCCTCCAACTTCCAGCTTTCTATTTCGTCCTGTGGTGGCGATTGATAGCCGTAGATCTTACTGTGCGACCAATGGAAACGGTTACGCAGATCAACAAGAAATTCAGCGTACTTGAGTGGCGCGAGGACCGCATCGATCACCGGAACCTGAAACTCCTTCTGTAGTTCCTTGTAGAAACCAAACTCAATAGTACACCCCAAGATGATGACCTCAGCGCCGTCCTTCTCTACTGCTTCTTTAGTTGCCGCCCGCATACGCCGCGCCGTCTCTTTTGGGTCCTTCTGGAAGTCATAGACACCCATGTCGAGTGACTTAAATGAGGCCAATTGCTCAGAAAATCCGTACTTGACCACATTCTCGTGCATCTTTGGGATCCATTTCTTTCGTCCGACAAGGACAGAGAAGGTGTGCCCCAAGGTTGTGGCAATGTGCATCGCCGCCTCGGCAGGAGCTGTTACCACAAGTCGATCGGTGATCTCGCGTGCTTCGCGCAGACCCGGATCGTAGAAGCACCCGATCACCGCTGCGTCGTATCCATCGAGTTCCGCTTGTCGTACAACGTGCAGGGTATCGGCTAAGATCAACGCCTCGTAGTAGTGATACTCCAGGTGCATGGGACCGCGCTTGAGAGAGACCACGTCAAGCTCAGTCTCGGGCGCCTTGGCCGTCTCGAGAAATTCTTGGATGGGCTTATCGAACTGGTCTGTACCCACTGGATTGATGAACAGTATCTTGGACATGTGGTCACTCCTCCCCTTGACTTGCGGGAGCCACGATCTTGGCTCCCTGAAACAGGTGACACCTGACAGTGTGTTCCTCTCCAACTTCCACCATCCCGGGATCGACCTGGGAGCAGAGTTCCATCTCCTCAGGACATCGCAGATGGAAGCTGCACCCAGGAGGAACGTTCACCGGACTGGGGATCTCGCCCCGAGAGAGGACCTTCTTGGGCTTGAGCATCTCCTCCTCGTCAGAGACAACTGGGATGGAGGAGAGCAGCATCTGAGTATACGGATGCAACGGGTTCTGAAAGAACTCCGAAGTGCAAGCCACCTCACAGATCTTGCCCAAATACATGATTGCCACTCTCGTTGCCACGTTTCTCATTAAGCTCAGGTCATGGGTAATAAAGAGGTAGGTTAGGTTAAGCCTTTGTTGCAGCCGCATCAGCAAGTTAATGATCTTGGCCTGCACTGAGACATCCAGGGCGGAGGTCGGTTCATCTAAGATAACGAAGGAAGGCTCAGTAGCTAGGGCTCGTCCAATCGCCACTCTCTGTTTTTGTCCCCCGCTCAATGCAGAAGGATACTTATACATGTAAGCAGCTGGTAGCTCAAGCATCTCTAGTAATTTCGCTATTTTTTTCGAGCGATCCTTACCCTTATCAGTATTACGCACCTTCAAAGGAAGTTCTAGAATTTGCTTGATAGTCTTTCTAGGGTTTAGAGAGGAACCAGGATCTTGAAAAACAATTTGCATCTCCTTTTTTAAAGCTTTTTGATCCCTTTTATTCGCCCTATATATGTCCTCCCCTTTAAACAAGATTCTCCCAGTAGTAGGTCTGTAAATTCCTACCAAAGTATACCCTAAGGTGGATTTCCCTGACCCCGATTCTCCAACGAGACCAAAGTTCTCCCCTCTCCTTACCGAGAAACTTACTCCGTTAACGGCTTTGATATCTCCTATCTTCCTTATGAAGACCCCTCCTCGAACAGGGAAATATTTCTTTAAGTCCTTCAATACTACTATCTCATCAACCGAATCAATCATCTTTGATAGAGAAAACAAGCTACTTCGTGATCCTCCCCAACCCTGAAGATTGGCGGCTTCTTCTCGCATATTGGCATTGCATAATCACATCTAGGACGGAATCTGCAGCCCCTTGGTGGACCCATATAATCCGGAATCATACCTTTAATACCAGGAGCTATGCCTCCACCAGTTAACCTAGGTACTGAGCTTATTAGCCCCCGAGTGTAGGAATGCATTGCATCAGAGAATAGATCCTTCGTCCTAGCGACCTCTGCCACCTGTCCAGCATACATAACATATGTCCTATCTGTCAATTGTCTAATAATTCCTAAATTATGAGTTATTAAGAGGATTGATACCCTTCTTTTCTCGGCCATTTCTCTCATCAGCCGCAAGATTTGATCCTGCGTAGTAACATCTAAAGCTGTACTTGGTTCGTCCGCAATCAAAAGGTGAGGCCCAGTTACCAAAGCCATAGCTATCAAGATTCGTTGCTGCATTCCGCCACTTAACTGAACTGGATAGTTCTCCAGGTTCCTTTCAGGATCAGGTAACTCGACCTCTTTGAGAATATCTATAGCTCTGTCTTTTAACGCCTTCTTCGATAGACTTCCCTTCGAATTTACAGAATATTTGATTACATCCATAAGTTGAGTACCAACTTTGAAAACAGGATTCAGAGATGCTACTGGATCTTGTGGGATCACCGACATTTCCCTTCTAATATCCCTTAGTTCCTTGGGTTTCATCCTCAAGATATTCTTCCCGTTGAATAATATTTCTCCTCTTGGAATTTTGCCTGGAGGTGTGGGTAATATCCCCATTATGGCCTTCATCGTAATCGACTTACCACAGCCTGTCTCTCCTACTAAGCCTACCTTTTCTCCACTTTGTACAGTAAGGTTGACCCCATCTAGTACCTTAAGGATGCCCCCGTAGATATCAAAGTTTATATATAGATGCTTTATCTCTAAAAGTGGGGTGGCCATTGAAGATTAGACCTCCTCCACGGCAAGCAGATCTCGCAAGCCATCCCCCAACAGGTTGAAGCCTAATACAACGATCATGATGGCGAACGCCGGAAATATGGCGATCCAGCAGCTATCCGGCAAGTATCTAGCTCCATCGGCGACCATCGTGCCCAACCCAGGCTTCGGGGGCTGGACACCAAGTCCCACAAAACTCAGGGCTGAGCCGGCGAGGATAACAAAGCCCATGTCCAAGCTCATCTTAGTAAAGATAGGGGAGATACAATTAGGAAGCATCTCCCGAAAGAGGATGCGTAGTGTCCCCGCCCCGGTAACTTGAGCTGCCCGCACAAAGGACTCATTCCGAAGAGATGCAGAGAGGCCATATACTAACCTACAGTACCAAGGCCACCACATCAGGGAGATGGCTATCATCGCGTTGAACAAGTTGGGAGTCAGGACAGCGGTTATCGCCAGGGCCAAAACCAGGGGCGGCACGGAAAGGAATATGTCTGTGACACGCATGATCACTGTGTCAATCCACTTGCCTTTAAAGTATCCCGCAACCAGTCCTAAGATGACTCCTGGAGGGACGACCAGTGCGAGCACAACAACCCCCATCATCAAGGAAAATCTGAATCCAAAGAATATTCGGCTCAGGATGTCTCTGCCGAGCACATCGGTCCCGAGTAGGTACTTCCAACTGGGAGGCTGATTTGCTTCGGCGAAGTTGACGAATTTACCGGCGTGCTTGGGGTAAGGAGCGACGTAAGGAGCAAATATAGCTAGGAAAGCGACTAGAAGAACTGCCGTCAGGCCAATGATGGACAAAGGATTCCGCGAAAATTTATACCAACCCCTCCGGAACCCCTCGCCTCTCGACAGAATGTCCACATGTACGCTCCGCTCCATGCTATTCACCACTCTCCCCAGCTAAACGGATCCGAGGATCAAGATAAGTAACTATCATGTCTATGATGAAATTCACAGTTATAAAAACTACGCCTAACACCAGAATTACGGCAGTGATAGCATTCAAGTCTTTGCGCAGCATTGCTTGTACTCCATAGCGAGACAGCCCCGGCCAATTGAAGACCAGCTCGACGAGAAAGGCGTTGCCTAACAATGAGGCAAGAGAAGGCCCCAATAATGACACAGTCGGTATGAGCGAGGGCTTGAGGAGGAGTTTTAGATTAATGACTCTTTCTGGTATACCGTGAGCCCTTGCTACTTTGATGTAATCCTTCTGCAAATTATCGCTCATGCTGGATCGGGTGATCCGGACTGTCTGAGACATTCCCGCCAAGGCCAAGGCAGTTGCTGGCATTAGAAGATGCTTCAACGCATCAAAAAAAGCGGCAAAGTTCCCCATGATGAGACTGTCGACCGTGACCATGCCGGTCATGACAGGTGGACCTATCACCTCGGCACCAAGCCTTCCCATGGTGGGCAGGATCCTCAGAACATAGCCGAAGAGTAAGAGAAAGAGGATAGCAAATATGAATGAAGGGGTGACTACTCCCACATATGAGCCAATCCGCAGCATGTTGTCAGCCCACGTGTTGCTATATCGGGCAGAGATGGCCCCGAGTAATATTCCAAATACTGTCATAATCAATCCGGAGAAGAGGACCAGCTCCATCGTTGCAGGGAGGAACGCCTTTACATCAATTGCTACATTGCGGCGGGTAAATAGCGATTCTCCGAAATCACCGCGAACAGCGCCCCTCAACCAGTAGTAATATTGAACGTAAAGGGGCTTGTCCAAATGCATCCATTCCCGCAACCTTTCCACTACTTCTTTAGGGGCTCTGACCCCCAGTGCTGCCCTTGCTGGATCACCCGGCATCACTCGGGCGATGAGGAAGATCAACATGGAGAGTCCTGTCAGAATAATTAGGGAATGTGCTAACCTCCGTATAAGATAAGATGAAAATGCCATAATTCAACTCCAACAAGGGGGACAGAAGCTTAGCCAGCTTCTGTCCCCTATCTTTGCCATAGTTACTCTCTTTCCACGCTGCTCCAGTCAGTTCCTTACGGTTTCTTCTCAGGAAATACCTCGATGAAACGGTATTCAAGGTTATATCCCACTACTGGATTCGGCTTCGCCGCCTGTGGCCAATTGACGTAGGCTGCCTGATAGGCGTGGTTCTCGGTCGTTTCATACTCGAAGATCGAGGGAACGGATTCCACTATAAGCTCTTGTATCAATCCGTATTTCCTGAATCTCTCGTCTTTATCGATGGTTGACAACGCGTCATCGATCAGCTGATCGAGTATCGGGTCTAACAACCACTCTGCTTGCTGCCATGTGCCGGCATTCCTTGAGTGATACTTGGCCTCTAACTGTGCGCCTGCCTCAGGGTAGTCTGGCCCAACCGAGATGTCCATGACGTTCGGGGTCTTTTCAACGTCTGCGGTCACCTCGATCATCTTGAGCCATGGTGTCTTAACTATTTCGACATTCACCCCGATCTCTGCCGCGTTTGCCTGGAAGAGTAGAGCAGTCTTCTCGATATCGGGGACTTCGGCGGTCCAGAAGTATGTGACGGTAATCTGATCAAGTTGGTCATAGTATTTCGATTTCCGCAGCTCTTCCCTTGCCTTATCCAAGTCTTGATGGTATTGGAATAGCCCTTCCTTATGCCCAGGGAGCATCTGAGGTACCGGTCCCCTGGCCTGGATCGAGCCGGGATCGACATCCAAGAGCTGCTGGTAATCCAGCATCCAAGAGAGCGCCCTTCTGAAGTGGATGTCATCAGTTGGCGGCTTCCTATTATTCAGCATCAGGTATACGATGATGCCCATGGGCCAACCCACCCATTCCACCCCTTCGATTTTCTCTACAGCCTGGAACACTTCCGTGGGCAGCTGCCGATCAGTGATCTCAAGTTCCCTCCTGGCTAGCAGCGTCCTGACCGTAGCGGTGGCCGGAGATGACAAGGATTTGACCTCATCTGCGGCATTTGGAGCGACCTCCCCCCAGTAGCCCGGGAACCTCTCCATGAGCACGTATTCCTCCAAGCGAACCTCCTTGACCATATAGGCCCCTGAGCCACAGTCGTGAGTAAGCAAGTATTCCTTGCCGTAATCCCCGAAATCGCCGTAAAGGCCTGGCTTTTTGATGTTGGCCATCACACATTCCTTGTTGAGAATGGAGAGCCTTATCAAAGCATAGAGGAATGGCCCGAAAGTTGTTTTCAAATTGAATTGGACTGTGTACTTATCTAGGATTTCAGTGCTGTCTACCTTGCCCATGAATAGATAGGCATAACCCTCGCCTACTTCAAGTAACCTGTCCATACTGAACTTGACATCCTCCGCAGTTAGTTCGCTGCCATCGTGGAATCTGATCCCTTTCCTTAGTTTAAAGATATAGGTTAGATAATCTGCAGATATCTCCCAGCTCTCTGCTGCATGGGGAACGAGATCACCTTCCGCCGTAGGATATACGAGTGAATCGTATAGGTTAATAATGCAATTTGAACTAGAGTAGTCTGACCCCACAGCTGGATCAATATATGTCGGCCAAGCGTAACCAACTCTCAAAATTGACTTCTCTTGCTCTGCACCTATACAGGTCAACCCCATAACCAACCCACCGACCAAAAGCAAAACAAGCAACATTCTATTTATCTTCTTCATCTTTTAAACCCTCCTTTGGGAATTACTGAATTTAGAACCTCTATCTATCCTCAAATCTACCCCTTTACCACCTCCTTTCAAAGTCCAACCCCGCCTTCTCCTCAGCTTCCTAATCTGATTGCCTATACCTTCCCCCTTGCCCCCCCTTGAAACCATTTTCATTATACTGTAAAATTTGTGATATGTCAAGATTCTGGGTAGGCGGTACCGGGTCGTCTTTATCAGGGCAGCGGATCTGGTGCGGGATCTTCTCGAGGCTCGGGATGCCCGTACCCTGGGAAGGCTCCATTAGCATATCCAGCGGGCAGCGCTGCTCATCGTGGACGAGTTTGGTTTTGTCCCATTCGATCGCGCCGGTGGGGAGCTGCTCTTCAACCTGCTCTCCGAGCGACATAAAAAGAAGTCGACCATGGTGACCACCAACCTGCGTTCTCCGAGTGGGTGGAGGTGTTAGGGGGCGAGAAACTGACGACGGCACTCCTGGACCGGCTGACGCACCGGGCGCACATTTTGACGACCACAGGGCCCTCATTACCGGCTGCGGAGGCGCAGGAGCGAGGGATGACAGTGCCAGAACTAGGTTCTTGGAGGAGGAAGGCTGGACAAGGGGGGTGTACCTGGTGGTACACTGCGGTTCGCCAGGGGTGGCTCAAAAACCGACCGTTACCCTTGACAACGACATTGCCAGCATGCGTCGGGTAGTCACCTCTAATGCTGCTAAGGTAACCCTACGCGCTATGGTTTGAAGACTATGAAAGGAGTCCAGAGATGAATACGAGTGAAATCTTAGCAAAGTATGTGGAGGAGGCCCAGTTCCACGATTTCCCTAAGGAGGTTATTGCAAAAGCCAAATACCTGATTCTGGATTCAATAGGATGTGCACTGGGTGGTGTCCAAACGGATATCGGTAGAATCTACATAGAGTTAGCGAAGGATTTGAGGGGAGAACCCGAGTCAACGGTTATAGGGGATGGCACCAAGATATCGAGCATGAATGCAGCCAATGTCAATACCCAGTTGGCTAACCTGTTGGATTTCGACGATACCTATGAATTCTATCCTCCCGGTCATCCTGGTTGCGAGATTATCCAGACGGCGTTGGCTTTGGGAGAGGCGGTTAGAGCTTCTGGGGAGGAGTTGCTAGCTGCGGTGATCGTCGGCTATGAAATAAGTCTTAGGGTAGGGCGTGCTGCCGGTTCGTTTCTGTGGCATCTATGGATCTCCCCTCTGGGTATATCCTCTAGGCTGTTGGGGCCAGCGGCTGTTGCATGCCGGCTACTGAAGCTAGATCGAGAAGCAACGTGCAACGCGCTTCGCATTGCTCAGGCTCAGGATATTGGACTCCCCTTGAGGGGAAAACACAGTGTACCTGAGGACACGACGGTAGGAGTCGTCAAGGGCAACTACGGGATTGCTTCCTTACAAGGGATCCTGGCTGCGAGGCAGGCCCAGAAGGGACTTACTGGGATGAAGAGCCTGCTGGATGCCGACCGAAAGACTTGGTATCTGAGAGGTGGAGAGGTGGATAATTACGATGAGCTGACCCAGAGCGTAGGCAAATCTTACAGGATCATGGAAGTGAGTTTCAAACCAGCACCATCTTGCCGCTGGACTCATCCCCCAATCACTGCGGCATGGGAGGCACTAAAAGGCCGTCCCGTCAAGGCGGAAGAGATAGCTCAAATCATCGTTAAAGGTGTGGAGCGGCTGAAGCGTTATGAATGGGAGGCAATGGTCGATGCCCAGTTCAGCATACCATGCGCTCTTGCTCTCGCGATAAGCGGTGAGGAGCCCGGACCGAGGTGGTACACAACGGGCAGATTCAGAGATGCTGATATCCGTGAACTAGCGAGGAAAGTTAAGTTCGAGCATGATCCCAAAGCTGAAGAGCTCGAGATCAAAGAGGGAAAGATAATGTGCACAGTGGAGATAATATTCAAGGATGGCAACATCAAAAAGGCGTGTATTGAGCACATAAAAGGGACGCCGGATAACCTCATGAGTGAAGAGGAGTTAAGGGCCAAATTCAGGGCAAACGCGGTTTCTGTTATTGCAGAGGCGCAGATTGGCCAGGCGATTGACTCAATAATGAACCTGGAAGAGCTCGCGGAGGTGTCGCTCCTGACGGAGCTGTTGTATCGCAGCTAGGTGGTTACGCCGGACACGAGTGAAGAAACGGCATAGTCACGATGATTGCAATCAAAGCTGGACTTCTGATAGACGGCAGCGGAGGAGAGCAGTCCACGGATACTGTTGTATAAGTGGAAGGCCACCAAGGTGGGTCCAGCTTCAAAGATCTCGATCGGACTCCAAGCGGAGATACTAGCGGCAAGATAGTCATGCCTAAGCCATGATTATGTAAAAGGGCCCTTTGCCCCATTATGGTAAGAGGAAATAAGGAATTTACCAAGTCGAAGGAGGGAGCCATGATCATTGGGCTTGATCTGCATTGCGACTACTCATACTTCACCGCGATGCGGGAAGATGGTGCAACTGTGGATGAAGTGCACTTACGCGGAGTTTGCCCAACGAGAAGGAGGCAATTAGGGACTACTTGGATACATTCCCAGAACTGGTTGAAGTAGTCTTTGAGGCGATGCGGAACTGGTGCTGGCTCTACGATCTGCTCCAGCAGGAGGAGGGAGTGGTGGAGGTAACGATGGCCCATCCAAAGAAGGCGAAGGCCATTACTGAAGCCAGAATCAAGACCGACCGAATCGACAGCCGTGAGCTAAATTAGTCCGTTTCAGCCATGCGATTACCGTTCAGAAACAGTTGGCTCATGAGTTCCAGCTGTGTATTTACCGTTCGTGTGGGGGTAGGCGCAGCGCGCGTTGGATGCGCCCTAGTAATAGGTGACCGTGCAGATAGCAATTGCGACATCCAAGTCTAGCTCACCGACACACCTGATTCTGTGGGAACGGGCTGGTATTATACCCCAGGCGCACGGATGATGCCGAGAATCCGAAACCAAGCGATACTACCATCAGGGTTGCGTAGAAACTCTCCTCGGGCGTCTTTCATGGGATCATCAAGTGCGACCACACAGTCGTCGTCATAAAAAGCCAGACGCACCGGTGGGGGCGATGGTGGTGGCGGGGACTCTTTGGTGGGGAAACCACCTTTGTACGTGACCTGCATGATAAGCCCATCGTCGCGCAGGCTCAGTTCCACCTCAGCAAGCGCTGAGCTATACCGTCCGACGTAGGAAATGAGCGTTTCTTCGGGCAGTTTCAGAGGGACAGCCCCTGGCTCTTCGATATCGAGGTAGTGATGGAGGGCCCATTTTGTCACCTCATGGCACAAGATGACGCCACGGTCGGCGTTCGTCAGAACAGCGATTGCGAAACCTCGTTCGGGCACCATCATGAGTGCGGATAGCTGCCCATTCGTACCTCCCCCATGCTCGACTATACGAGTTCCACACACGTCTCTGAGCATCCAAGTAATGCCAATTGCATCAGCCATATTGCCTGCGGGAGCCTGCGGCGACCGCATCAGAGCCATGGGCTCTGGCGTGCGTAGGCGTATACCGTCTGCCGCAATCCCGTCGCCTATGTGGAAGTGCGCGTAGCGCAACAGAGACTTCACACTGGAGATGATCCCGCCGATGGGATGAGCGGTGCGAGGCAGCGCCCAGGGCCGCGTCACTACTGGTCCTTCATCTAGGACGTTGTGGCCAACCGCGACCCGGTAGGTGATCACGTCTGCAGGGAAGAAGAAGGACATTGTCATGCCGAGCGGATCGAGGACGAGTTCCTTCACAGCTGCCTCGTAGGTCTTAGCTATAACCACCTCAATCACCCGGCCGGCTAAGTAGAAGCCCGAGTTGTTGTAAGACCAAACCGCGCCAAGCGGGGTTAGTTGAGGCAGGTCAGCCATCTTGGTCACGATCTTCGCCAGGGCATCGTCGCCGGAACCCAGATCGTCAAAGTAGTTGCCCACCCAGCCGGCGGTATGAGTGAGGAGATGGCGCATGGTCACCTGCGCGGCGACTTCCTCGCTAGAGAGACGCAGGTCAGGCAGGTAGGTGCGGATCGGGATGTCCAAATCGAGCTTACCCATCTCAACTAGTCGCATTACCGCGGTACCCGTGATGGTCTTGGTGATAGAACCGATTTGGAAGAGGGTATCAGCGTCAACCGGGAGCGGGTGGTCGACGTTCGTCACACCAAAGCCAGCGACGTGCTCCTCGCCATGGTGGATGATGCCCACTGCCACACCGGGCACCCGGTGACGCTCCATGGATTCCACAACCGTCTCACTTAAAAGAATGTCTGTTTCTTTATCCATCGCTTATTCCTTTCCTCGAATAAGATGTCTCCTTGCTGAAAGATGTGCTCGTTGTATTCCTTCCAGTCTCTATCGCTCACCCCTCCCGCCTCCAGCTTAGCCTTTCAACCCCGACTTAGTTAACAAGCCAGCTATTATGCTGATTCCTTCTCTGAATGCAGTGAGAGAAAGGTTTTCGTTTGCAGCGTGTGCGTTACAGTCAGGTTGAGCAAGGGGTAACCAAATGAGCGGAGCTTTTATGATATCTAGGAATATATAGTGTGGCCCACTTCCTCCAAAACTTGGAATCAATATGGTTTCAGTTCCGACGATGTCCTTAAAGCTTTTAATGAACCACTTTACAGGGTAAAGCTCGACGTCGGTTCGTGAAGGTGGGAGTTTGCCAACCAACTTTATGTCTGCATTCTTGCTAAGTCTTTTTATATGCACGGAAAGGTTTTGAAAGATTTCATCAGGATCCTGATTGGCCACAGGCCGGATATCTATCTTTATACTACCTTTATGCGGAACGCTTGCTTTAAATCCCTCGCCTACGTAGCCTGCCATCATCCCAGTGATACTTAAAGATGGAGTAAACATCATGTCTCTGTAGAAATCAACTGCACTAACCTGCTTGAGGTTCTCTAATCCAGTTTCCGCTGCAAGAATTTGCATGTCGAAATCAAGGTCAGCTAACCATTCATTCTCGGTTGCACTTGGTGGTTGTATATTATCATAGAAGGATGGGATTGCTATCGAGCCGTCACATACTCTCAGTGAACCGACGATCTTCGCAATTTCTGTAGCCGCGTTTGGAGCGATGTGGCCATATGCACTTGGGATCTCTCTCTCTGAGGTAGTAATCAAAATCTCTACCCAAAGCCCCCCTCTTACCCCAAATATTAGTGTTGGCTTCCCAGAATAGTGTTTATTACCATCCACAGCAAGTGCCAAGTCCGCCGCGAGATAAACCTTGTGTTCCTTGGCGAAATGAGCCAAATTCGGGCTTCCCTTCTCCTCTTCCCCCTCAAAAATGAACTTCAGGTTTGCCTTTGGCTCAATTCCCAAATCTTGCAGAACCTGGATTGCAAAGAGAAATACTAGTATCTGGCCCTTGTCATCAGCACTGCCTCGCGCAAAAATGCGCCCATCCCGAATCACGGGAGAGAAGGGGGGGGAGTCCCAATCTTCCAATGGTTCAGGAGGTTGTACATCATAATGACCATAGAATAGGATTGTGGGCTTATCAGGATCAACAGTGATATTTCCCATAACAACTGGGTTGCCAGGCGTCTCGTAGATATCAGCATCTAAGCCTCTTTGGATCATGAAATCCCTCAGCCATTCCGCGCAACTTTCATTGCCTTCTCGGTCATCCGAAACGCTGGGCTGCGAAAGAAACTCTGATAGCACGGCCAAATACTCATCAATTTTATGTTGTAATATCGCATCTACCTCTCCAAATATATTCATTCCTCCCTGCATAATGCCTCCTCCTTTTTCATAATGCCTCTTATTCACTCTCCCAAAGGTTTTTTTCAAATGAGTATTGATTAGCAAGATCCCAATCCCTGATTTCTTTAGCAGAGGGTGTCTGGTACCTTAGTGCCTTACTGTGAGTCCACCGGAATCGATCTTTTAACTCGATTAGGAATTCAGCATACTTAAGAGGCGCCAATACAGGATCAATCACAGGAACTCTTAGCTCCTTTTGCAGTTCCCTGAAGAAACCAAATTCAATAGTGCAGCCGAGAATAATAGTGTCTGCCAGGTCCTTTTCAAGTGCCTGTCGCGCTGCAGTTAGCAGTTTCCGTAGAGTCTTTTCTCTGTCTACTTGAAAATCCAGGACTCCTATACCAATTGCTTTGAAGGAAGCCAAGCGACTACGAAATCCATATTTTACAACGTTTTCTTCCATTACTGCGATCCATCTTTTCCGCCCCACAATAATGGAGAAAGAATCTCCCAAAGTTGTTGCAATATGCATGCAGGATTCAGCTGGAGCTGTCACGACAAAATCAGTAGTTATTTCCCTGGCTTCCCTAAGCGCTAAGTCATAGAAGCCACCTATTATGGCTCCATCATACCCTTGTTTCTCTGCCTGCTTAATTCGATGCAAAATATCAGGCACAGCAAGGGCACAATAGTACTGGTACTCTAGATGATGGGGCCCACGAGGCATGGAGACAACATCAACTTCTATTCGAGAATTCTTGTCGCTCTCAATGTACTCCTCTATTGGTTGGTTGAAGGAATCAATACCCGCAGGATTTATCCATAGAAGCCGTGTAGACATATATCCTCCCTACTACCAATATCTTCTTCATAAAGAAGCATGTTAGGTCAACTTCCTTCCTAGAAAGTACTTATTCACATTCCTCATTGCTTTGTCAAGTAACTTTCCAACCATTAACATATTACTAGACTGATCTTAGCTAATCTCTCTGACCGCTATCTATATAGTATGGCATCTGACGAGATAGCCCTCCTCGATCTCCATCATCTTGGGATCGGCTCGAGAGCAGATATCTATCTTCTTCGGACACCGCAGGTGAAAGCTGCAACCAGAAGGGATGTTCACTGAGCTGGGAATCTCTCCTTAAGTACTACTCCTGCTGATTTCAGTTCTTTTCCCTAATTGATCACCTCCTTTTTCTTTGCCGGGATTCATGTGATCGACCAGGGCATCCACCAGAGAGTCCAGGAACGTTCGAAACTCCCCGGGACTCGTCATGACGGAGTACTTGCCCGCGTCGATCCGCTCTCGAATAGTGGAGAGACGAGAGCTAATTATTTCTTCATCTTCCAGTAATA
>Ga0315541_1002776_pt1 | contig 14073 bp, 12 predicted proteins | sample SalMarSW160190MG_FD_203095 | JGI IMG/M metagenome (GOLD analysis project Ga0315541, IMG submission 203095) | Salt marsh sediment microbial communities from the Plum Island Ecosystem LTER, Massachusetts, United States - Salt Marsh Sediment SW1601-190 ...
GGATCCCGCGGGCCGGGCCGTCCCATTTGGCCAGCACCTCGCCCTTGCCCACGCGTGCCCCTTCCTCGGCCAGGACGGCGCTGCGGATGGCGCCGTCGTACTTGACGGCGATCGGCTCCAGCATCTCCCCGCCGCAGAAGACCATCGGCTGGTGGGCGACGAACCGCCCCGTCGCTTGCAGGTCCACCGGCAGGATCGCGCTGGTCACGTCGCCGCTGCCCAGGTCCTCGCGCCGGGCCAGCTCCAGAATCTGCCACAGGTTCTCGCGCTCGCGTATGTTCGGCCGGATATTCATCCTCGTCTCACCTGGTGAGAATCATAATCTATGCGGCGCGGCGTGGGAAGGTCGGCCCGCAAGCTCCCGGCAAGCTCACCCCGCCGGGGTCGTCAGAGAGCTTCGGCGGCGCAGCGGGAGGCGATCCGGCTCCAGCGCTCGATCCGGGCGGGGTCGCCGGCGAAGGTGTGCGTGTCCTTCATGATCATCTCCACGCAGCAGCCTCTGGCGACCGCGAGCGTTTCGCGGGTGGCCTTCTCGACGGCGTCCCAGTTCACCGCCGGCGCGCAGATCATGGCCGGGTTGGGCTTCCAGGAGAAGATGTACCTGTCGGTGAGCTTGGCCGCCGCATCGGCCGGATCCCACCAGGGCGAGACCGACACCCGCCGCAGCCGGGGAACGTGCCGCACCAGCAGCTCGAACTTCTGGTGCAGCGGCTCGCAGCAGCCGTAGTGGTTGATGGCGAACCGCTCCAGGATCGGAAGCTGGTATTGCAGCACGAACTCGTACCAGTGCTCCGGGCCGACTTGGACGAACTCCTGGCTCTCACCGAACCCCCACAGGTCCTTCATCCGCGCCCGCCCGGCGAAATCCCCGGCCGGAAGCTCGTCGGTGCAGCCGATGCCGCCGGAGCCGACGTAGTCGTCCGGGCCGTTGTTCAGCGACAGCACGCCCTCCCGCTCCAGCAGCTCCAGCTCGCGGATCTTGTCGTCGCGGAGGAAGGCCACCAGCTCGTGCAGGAGCTGGGGGTTGTCGTAGACGTCGATCATGACCTGGTTGAGCCCGCGGAGCTGCACCAGCGTCCAGGACAGCACGGCCGGCCAGCCGACGTGGCGGCGCGGCCGGACGCGGAGGACGTCGCCCAGAATCGACTCGGCCAACTCGACGTTGCGGTTGGTGGCGTCCCGGTCCGGCTCGATCGCGCGCGGGTGGAGCTTCTTCAGGTCCGCCGACTCCTTGATGGGGGCGTCCCAGCGATACGCCCCCAGCGGTTCGCTGCGAAAGATCGTCTCGGACAGCCCGTAGTCGCCGATCCGTACCACCCAGCCGACGTTGAAGAAGTCCGTGATGGGGTGGTCGTCGTGGATGTGCTCGCCGTGGAAGACCGTCCGGCGGAGGCCCAGCTCCCAGCCGCGAAGCAGCGAGTCTTCGCACTGAAGAAGCGAGTCGTCGATCAGCTCGCGCCAGCCGCCTTCGGGAAAGGCCAGCACCATCGGCCGCCGCGGGCGGAGGGCGTTGAAGTCCTTCCACAGCCGCGCCCGCTCGGCCTGGACGGGCTCGGCCGCGATCTCGGCCACGCGCTTGGCCAGATTCCGCAGGACCCGCCGATCTCTGCCGCTGACGACCACTGAGTTTCCTCCACCGGCGGAAACATTAGGCTATCCGATTCGGGGAAATGCAAGGTTCCGGGCGGGGGCGGTCTAGCGCACCACCGGGCCGCGGCGGCGTTTCGGTTTCGAGCGGCCGCGGGCGTTCGGCCGGGCGTCGCTTCCGGCCGGCTTCGGCCGCGAGGGGTCCTCGCCCTTGAGTTCGGCGATGCGATCGCGGAGCTGGGCGGCGCGTTCGAACTCCAGGGTCTCGGCCGCGGCGAACATCGCCCCCTCCAGCTCGGCCAGCAGCTCCGCCTGGTCGTACTCGCTTTCGGAGGCGCGGATGGCCTCGCGCGCGACCCGCCGCGCCGAAACCTGCTCGGACAGGGTCGAGCGGATGGCCTTGCGGACGGTCTCGGGGGTGATGTCGTGGGCGGCGTTGAAGGCGAGCTGGGCGTCGCGGCGGCGATTCGTCTCGGCGATCGCCCGCCGCATCGACTCGGTCACCATATCGCCGTAAAGCACCACCTTGGCGTTGACGTTGCGGGCGCAGCGGCCGATGGTCTGGATCAGCGCCGTCTCGGACCGCAGGAAGCCCTCCTTGTCGGCGTCCATGATCGCCACCAGCGAGACCTCCGGCAGGTCCAGCCCCTCGCGCAGCAGGTTCACCCCCACCAGCACGTCGAACTGGCCCAGCCGCAGGTCGCGGAGGATGTCCACCCGCTCCAGGGTGTCGATCTCGCTGTGGAGGTACTTGCAGCGGAACCCCTCCTGGCGGATGTACTCGGCCAGGTCCTCGGCCAGGCGCTTGGTGAGGGTGGTGATCAGCGCCCGCTCGCCTGCCTGGACGCGGCCGGCGATTTGCGCCAGCAGGTCCTGCACCTGCCCGGCGGCAGGGAGGACCTCGATCGCCGGGTCCACCAGCCCCGTGGGGCGGATGATCTGCTGGACGACCTCCCCGCCGGTCAGTTCGAGCTCGTGCGGCCCGGGCGTGGCCGAGACGAACAGCACCTGCTTCCACATCCCCTCCAGCTCCTCGAACCGCAGCGGCCGGTTGTCCAGCGCCGACGGCAGCCGGAAGCCGTGCTCGACCAGCACTTCCTTGCGCGAGCGGTCGCCGTTGTACATCGCCCGTAGTTGCGGGATGCTCACGTGCGACTCGTCGATGATCAGCAGGAACTCGTCGCCGAAGTAGTCGATGAGGGTGTACGGCCGCTCGCCCGGGGCCCGGCCGTCGATGTGCCGGGAGTAGTTCTCGATGCCGGGGCAGTAGCCCACCTCGGACATCATCTCGATGTCGTAGCGCGTGCGGGCCGCCAGGCGCTGGGCCTCCAGCAGCTTGCCGGCGTTGCGCAGCGCGATCAGCCGCATCTCCAGCTCTTCCTTGATGGCGACGACCGCCCGCTCCATGGCGTCTTCCGGGGCGACGTAGTGCACGGCCGGGAAGATGAAGGCCGATTCGACTTTGCTGAGGGTCGCGCCGCTGACCGGGTGGATCAGCTCGACGGTCTCGATGGCGTCGCCGAAGAACTCGACGCGATAGGCCAGTTCCTCATACGCCGGGTGCAGCTCGACGGTGTCGCCGCGGACGCGGAAGCTGCCGCGCTTGAAGGCCACGTCGTTGCGCTCGTAGTTGATGCCGACCAGTCGGCGGAGCAGCTCGTCGCGCTCGACGGTGTCGCCCCGCCGGATGGGAACGACCATGCGCTTGTAGTCTTCCGGCTTTCCCAGGCCGAAGATGCAGGAGACGGAGGCGACGATGACCACGTCCCGCCGGGACGACAGGCTGGCGGTGGCCGAGAGCCGCAGCCGGTCGAGGTCTTCGTTCTTGGAGGCGTCCTTCTCGATGTAGATGTCGCGCTGCGGGATGTACGCCTCCGGCTGGTAGTAGTCGTAGTAGCTGACGAAGTACTCCACGGCGTTGTTGGGGAACAGCTCCTTGAACTCCTCGTAGAGCTGTGCGGCCAGGGTCTTGTTGTGGCTGATGATCAGGGCGGGCTTGCCGATGTTGGCGATGACGTGGGCCATGGTGAAGGTCTTGCCGGAGCCGGTCACCCCCAGCAGGACGTTGTACTTGTCCCCGCGGCGAAGCTTGGCGGTGAGCTGCTCGACCGCCTGGGGCTGGTCGCCGCGCGGCGTCATCTCCGAAATGACCTTCAGCTCGGCCATCGCTTCCCTCCCCCGGAATATCGTCCCATCGCCAGCACCGTATTATATCCGCCATCGCCGGCCGGGAATATCCCTTCGGCGGGAAGCACGCGGGCGCGAATTGCGGCACATGCCGGGCAGGCCACGCCTTCAGGCGTGGTGCCAGCTCTTGTGGGTTTCCCCCCATCCACGGCGATGCCGTACCCACGGTCATCGCCGCTACCGCCCAGGTAGGTGATTATTGTTTCGACTCCAGCCACATCCTGACGGGCAGTTCGTCCTGGCGCGTGCCGGTGATGGTGTCGACGGGAGCGTTGCCGTGGTTGTCGTCATTGTCTATCTCATTGGCCGTGTTATGCTTACGGCTTTGGGTGGTCCAGGAATCCGCCCCGCCGTCGGAGTCCCACTTGAACTGGCGCCAGTTGCCCAGGCTCTCCAGCTCCGACCAGTGCTGGTTGAAGTCAGCGTCCCCGTCCTCGATCTCGCCGCCGGCCAGATCGCCGCGGTTGTACTTCTCGAGGCGGTGGAGGCCGTCGTAGACGTAGTACTCGTCCTTGCCCGAGGGCGGGCTGGTGGGCGTGACGTCGCGAGACTTGCGGCTGCTCATCCGGTCGTAGGCGTACTCGTACCGATCCAGAATGCTCTCGGGGCTGGCGCCCTTGATTTCCCACTTCTGCTTCACGATTCGCCCGAAGCGGTCGAGGCCGGCGTACGTCCCGCCGGTGCCGTAAGTCAGGACGAAGGGGTTGCCGCTCACCTTCCCCGGCAGTTGTCGCGTCTATCTTACCGGCCGCGGAGATGTCGGACAAGCGCCCCCGTGATTGCGCTGATACCGCCGGCCGTGTCGTGCGTGCGGAGATCCGGGCTAAGGGCGAGTCGCGCCCGGCGAGCCCTCGCGACCGGGCGAGAAAGGATCGCCCCCCGTACCACAGACGCGACCCAGAAAAATACGTGATCCCTTTGTCTTCTGAACCCTTCGTCTTCGCCTTGTCTCCTGGAAAGCTACCGCGCCCTACTTCTGCTCAACCCTCGTCGCGTCTGAAGGTACCGGGGCAGCCTCCAGCCACCGCCTCTTGCGGCGTCCATAGAGCCAGGCAATTGGCCACGGCAGCAGCCAGACCACATAGAAGACAACCACGGGCCAGATGAAGGGGACGCGCACAAGGAGTCGGGGCACGGCCTGGGGGCCTAAGGCTGCGGCCATGCATAACGCCGGACCGAACATGAGGAGAATCGACAGTAGGACCGGGTACACCACGGCGAACGCGAACGACTTGTGACAACCACCGTGCCACCCACAGGCCGCATAGATCAACGGATTGCCAAATAGAGCAAGCCACGACACAATCCAAAAGAGGCTGGTCACGCGCCGCCACGGCCAGCAGCGCCACACCATGAGGAGGAGCCATAGGACCATCAAGAGATGGGCTGCAACTCTTCGCTTCGTCATCGCCTCACTCATTTCTGCTCGCCCCTCTCAAATCTGGATGTCTTCGTGCATCTCTCTCCGAACTGCATTGGCCCGTTCGCCTCCGCACACGTCCAAAACGTGCGCCAGGGCACAGGCTTCTCTTCCGGCGTCTTGTCTGGTCACGCGGCCCCAGCCGGCCCGCCGTGCGCCCCAGCCATCCGGGCCGCCTCAGACAAGCCCCGCCGTTGATCATGCGATAGCCTATCCCCCGGCAAATGCTCTGGGCGTCCGCGGCGGGGGCGGATATGTTAGACTCACCGGCGGCATCTGTCAGCGGAGGCATCAGAATATGCCCTTTGCTCCTTGTCCCTCTGTGTCCTTTGTGTGCCTTTGTCTTCTACCCGTGTGGAAGAGATTCCTTCGATGCGGTGGCGGGGACAGTGGGGCGCGATGGCGCAGCGGGAGGCACGCGAGCAGGTCGGGTCGACGCCTCTTCAAGGGTTACTCTGATCAGCTCCGAAAATCCCCTTGCGCTGGCCTGCGCCGATTCGCTGTCCCTGACCTCCAGGGGAGGGGCCCCAGGGCGGCCAGTTCGGAACCCAATCGCAATGTGGTCAAGGTACTGAAAGTGGACTTCGCCGGGTGACCACAGCCACTCCGAGTCTCGGGCCTTAACCGCGGGCCCAGTTCGCGGAGAGCCATCCGGCCCGCAGTCAAGATACCCCTTTGCATATAGCTCCTGCATGTCGTCGGGCATCCTGCCATGGTCTTCTATGAATATCAGGAGAGTAAGCGCGATGGCCTTCGTTTCAATCTCAACCTCCCTATTCCAAGAGATCCAAGACCATCTCACCCACACAGTCGCAATGATCATCATTGCCACGACTGCCAGCCCGATAAGGAGGGCACGCCAGTGATTCAGAATGCTGCTGCAGGCCCTATTCTGGTCCAAAGCCAATGTCCTCAGCGTAGTCCAATATGTCGTTTACCCACCAGGAGCAATCACAAAGAGCAACCGGGACGGTCTTGGCCCAGTTCACCCATATTCGCATGAGACGTTCAGCTCGGCCGAAGAGGTAGTTCATGGGCTTTCCCCGGCAGTTGCCGCCCCTATGCTAGCGCCGAGAGAAACGTCGGACAAGCCCCTTGGCCCTCCCCCATTCGGACGGGCGCGACCTGCCCGGCCGCCACCGGCGCGCCAACCCCAAAGAACGGGTAACGTCCCCCTGTTTCCCCAGCAAATGCCCTGGGCGTCCGCGGCGTGGGCGAACGTGTTACACTCACCGCCGGCATCTGTCAGCGGAGGCATCAGAATGCACCCTTTGCTCCTTATCCCTCTGTCTCCTTTGTGTGCCTTTGTCTTCTACCCGTGTGGAAGAGATTCCTTCGATGCGGTGGCGGGGACAGTCGGGGGCGATGGCGTAGCGGGACGCACGCGAGCAGGTCGGGTTGACGCCTCTTCAAGGGTTACTCGGATCAGCCCGGAAAATCTCCTTGCGCAGGCCTGTGCCGCTTCGCTGTCCCTGACCTCCAGGGGAGGGGCCCCAGGGCGGCCAGTTCGGAACCCAATCGCAATGTGGTCAAGGTACTGAAAGTGGACATCGCTGGGTGACCAGCCCCACTTCGAGCCTCGCCCCTTGACCGCGGCCCCAGGTCGCGGAAAGCCATCCGGCCCGCGGTCAAGATACCCCTTTGCATATAACTCCTGCATGTCGTCGGGCATCCTTCCATGGTCTTCTATGAATATGAGCAGTGTAAGCCCGATGGCCTCCGTTTCAATCTCAACCTTCCTATTCCAGCAAATCCAAGACCACCTCACCCACACAGCCGCAATGATCATCATTGCCACGACTGCCAGCCCGATGAGGAGGGCACGCCAGTGATTCAGAATGCTGCTGCAGGCCTTATTCTGGCCCAAAGCCAATCTCCTCAGCGTAGTCCAATATGTCGTTTGCCCACGTGGAGCAATCATAACCCCACCAGTACGTTGGTGGATTCTTCTTGTCACGTTCCACCCTCGCCCAAATTCTCTCGAAGCTGTCGCAGTCAACCTTCACTGTTCCCCAGAGTGGCTGTGCGGGGTTCACCTTGGGGTTAACCTTACCAAGGACACATCCCTCGAACTGCGCGACGCTCGGATTCGTATCGGGAATGTCCACATGGCTCCCGAATGTGATGCCCAGGATCTTCTTGTCGAATATGAAAGGAACAACCGGGACGGTTTCCTATTCTCTTGCCCTGGTCTTCCTGACTCTTGTCTTGGGACTCTTTCTTCTCGCGCGCCCGCGCGGCCGAAGAGATAGTTCATGGCCTTTCCCCGGCAATTGCCAATTCTATCATACCGGCCACAGGGATGTCGGGCAAGCGGCATCAGCAGACCTATCGCATCAGCGGCGAACGGCAGTGGCGGGCGCCGGGAAGCGCCGCGGGTGGACTTGCCCGGCGGGGCGGATATCATGTCCAGCCATGTCGAGCACCGGTCAAACGCTGATGGAGATGTACGAGGCGGCGCGGGGGCGGTTCGGGCATCAGGGCTGGTGGCCCGTCTTCGCTGGTGAGGCAGCTTCGCCGGGCAAGCCCGTCTCGGCCGAGGCAGTTTCGCCCGGCAAGCCCGCCGAGGCGGCGCTGGAGATCTGCGCGGGAGCGATCCTGACGCAGAACACGAACTGGTCCAACGTGGAAAAGGCGCTGGCCAACCTCAGATCGGCCGGGCGCATGAGCGTGGGCGCCCTGCACGAAACGCCCCACGCCGAGCTGGCCAAGCTGATCCGCCCGGCCGGGTATTACAACGTCAAGGCCAGGCGGCTGAAGAACTTCATCGCCCGCGTGCACGAGGCCTGCGGCGACGACATCGCGGCGTTCCTCGACCGCCCGACGGCAACGCTGCGGGAGGAGCTGCTTTCGATCAGCGGCGTCGGGCGCGAGACGGCCGACTCGATCGTCCTGTACGCGGCCGGCAGGGCGACGTTCGTCGTCGACGCGTACACCGCCCGCATCCTCCTGCGGCACCAACTCATCGACGCCGAGGCCGACTACGAGGCGATCAAGGAGCTGCTGGAGTCGAACCTGCCCGAGGACGTGGAGCTGTTCAACGACTTCCACGCCCAGTTCGTGGCCGTCGGAAAGAACTATTGCAGGCCCGCGGCGAAGTGCGCAGGCTGTCCGCTGGAGAAGCTGCCGCACGACCCGCTGGCGGGAACGGAGAACTGAAATGTCACTGCCGGAAGGACTGAATTTCGGACTGGGGTCGCTGCCGCTGCTGAGCGGCGCCGAGACGCGCTCGATCTGTGCCGAGAACCCCGACGGGGCGAAAGGCGGCGGGGCGAAGGCCGACCCCAAGGGCGAAGGCGCGGCCGCGTGGCTGGGGGTGGGCTGGAAGGTCCGCCCGTGCATCACGCTGCCGGCCGGAAGCACCACCCCGCTGGCCGAGGTGAAAGGCCCCGGTGTCATCCAGCACGTCTGGATCACCGTCGCGGAGAAGGCCTACGCCGACTGCGTCCTGCGGTTCTACTGGGACGGCGAGGACGCCCCCTCCATCGAGGTGCCGCTGGGCGACTTCTTCGCCTGCGGCCACGGCACGCGGACGCGGGTGGCCTCGCTGCCGGTGGCGGTCAATCCCGCCGGCGGCTTTAACTCCTACTGGCCCATGCCTTTCCGCAAATCGGCCCGGATCACCGTCGCCAGCGAGCACCACGAGGATATCCGCGGGTTCTTCTACCAGATCACCTACGCCCTGACCGACGTGCCGGCCGAGGCCGGGTACCTCCACGCCCAGCATCGCCGGGCGACGACCACGCGCGAGCGTCCCGAGCACGTGATCCTCGACGGCGTCGCCGGCCAGGGGCATTACGTCGGCACGTACCTTGCCTGGACGCAGATGTCCAACGGCTGGTGGGGCGAGGGCGAGATCAAGTTCTTCATCGACGGCGACGGGGCGAACCCCACCATCTGCGGCACGGGCACGGAGGACTACTTTGGCGGGGCGTGGTGCTTCGCCGACGAGACCTACACCACCGCCTTCCTGGGCTATCCCCTGCGCGACGCCGCCGACGGGCGCGTGCCGCGGCACGGGCTGTACCGCTGGCACGTGATGGACCCGATCCGCTTCCGGAAGGACCTGAAGGTCACCATCCAGGCTCTGGGCTGGTGGCCGGGCGGGAAGTACGAGCCGCTGACCGACGACATCGCCTCCACGGCCCTGTGGTACCAGAGGGAGCCGCACGCGAAGTTCCCGGACCTCCCCGGCCGGCGGGAGCGCTTCGTGCGATAGGGGCGGCGGCTGCGGCCGCGAGAGCCGGAGAGGTGCCGATGAAGCTACGGTTTCTTCCAGCATGTTTGCCGCTTGTTTTCCTTTTGCAGGGATGCCAGATGAATCGCACGGGCTATGGCGACGGTGAGATCTACTGCTGCGGCGGGAGCGACGTGTTCCTGATCGACGTCGAGGCCGCCCGCAAGGACCCGGCCGCGCGTCTCTGGTCGTGGCAGGCGAGCGACTCGGCGGAGATTCGTGCGGTTCACCGGCCGTGGTTCGCGAACATGGACGAGTGCAAGCCGGTGCTGGGCGGACAGGCGGTGCTGGCCGCCTCCTCACTCGGCGGCGGGGTGGCGCTGATCCGCCGGGCCGACAAGAAGTGCCTCTTCTACGCCGGCGGGCGGAACGCCCACAGCGCCGAGCTGCTGCCGGGCGGGCTGCTGGCCGCGGCGTTTTCGTATCGATGCGACGAGCTTCGCCTGTACCGCCTGGACGACGGGCCGGCCGCCGAGTCGGCCTGGACGATGAAGCTCTCCGGCGCCCACGGCGTGGTGTGGGACCGCCAGCGCCAGGTGCTCTGGGCCCTCGGCGGCGGGGAGCTGCTCAAGCTGAAGGTCCACGCCGGGCGGGAGCCGTCCGCGGAGGTCCTGCGGCGGTGGGACCTGCCCAAGCGCGGCGGCCACGACCTGTACCCCCTGGACGAAACGCACCTGGTCGTGACCGCCAACGGGGGCGTATATCGGTTCGACGCGGAGGCCGAGGCGTTCTCGCCCATGCCGGCCCTGGCCGAGGTGGCCAACGTCAAGAGCCTCTGCCGCCATCCGGTCAGCGGGCAGGTCATCTACACCCAGGGCGAGCGGATCTTCACCAACAAGGTCCGCCTCGTCGGCGCCGAGCCGATCGTCCTGCCGCCCAGGAACCTGTACAAGGCCCGCTGGAACGCCCACAACGGCTTCAGCTACGCCCCGGGGGCCGGCAAAAATTAGGCGGATTGCCCGGTCGGGATATGGGCATTCTCGCATACAATGCCGGGCGAAGGTTGCAAGTTCAACTTTTGCTGGAGTGAATACGTATGTCGCGCGCTCGCTTGTGTCTGATTGCGTTGGTCGCCTCTCTGCTTCCGGCCGTTCCGGCCCGGGCGATCGTCATCCAGTTCGACTACTCCTACGACACCAACAACTTCTTCGGGAGCAACCCCGAGGCGGTCGCCGCCCTCAACGCCGGCGCCGCGTTCTTCACCGGCTTCACCGACGAGCTGGCGGCCGTCGTGCCCGGCGGGTTCAACGAGTGGACGGCCGAGTTCGCTCACCCCGGCACCGGCTTCCTGGCGTCGATCTATAACCTGGTGCTGCCGGCGGACACGCTGATCGTCTACGTCGGCGGAAGGGTGCTGCCCGGCACGTCGCTGGCCTTCGGCGGCCCCGGCGGCTATTCCGCCTCCGGCACGCAGGGGTGGCTGGACACGGTGCAGTATCGCGGGCAGGCGCCCGCGCCCGCCGACTTCGGGCCGTGGGGCGGATCCATCGCCTTCGACAGCGACCGGACGTGGCACTTCGGCCTCCAGAGCCCCCCGCCCGGAGACGAGAGCGACTTCCTTTCCGTGGCGATTCACGAGATGGGTCACGTGCTGGGCTTCGGCACGGCCGGCTCGTGGTTCGACAATATCATCGGCGCCTACTTCACCGGCCCGGTGGCCACGACCGTGCACGGCGGCAACGTTCCGCTGGAGGACCCGGCCCACTGGCAGGACTTCACGATGAGCACCGTCCAGGGGCTCCCGCAGGAGGCGGCCATGACGTCGCACCTGCTGGCGGGCAGCCGCAAGCTCTTCACCGTCCTGGACTACGCCGGCACGGCCGACATCGGCTGGGAGTATCCGCCGCCCGGCGACGCCACCGCCGACGGCACCGTCGACGGGGCCGATTACACCATCTGGGCGGATCACTACGCGGTTACCGGCCTGCCGCCGGCCTCGCGGGGCGGCTGGCTCTTCGGGAACTTCAACGAAGACGAGCGCGTCGACGGCGGCGACTACACCATCTGGGCCGACAACTATAACCCCGGCGGGGCGGCCGCCGTTCCCGAACCGGCGATCCTGGCGCTACTTCTGCCCGCCGCGGCGGGGCTGATCCGTCGGCGGCCCTCGTAGGCCGGCCGGCGGTGTGGCAATCGAGGGGGGCAGGGGGTATCTTCTGAGTTCCATGTTCGAATTCACCATCGAGCAAGCCCGCGGCAAGGCGCGGACGGGGCGGCTGCGCACGGGCCACGGCGACGTGAAGACGCCCGCGTTCATGCCCTGCGGCACGTTCGGGGCCGTCCGCGGCGTCACGCCGGATCAGCTCCGCGCGGCCGGCGTGCAGATGCTGCTGGCCAACACGTATCACCTGATGCTCCGTCCGGGCGCCGAGACCATCGCCGAGCTGGGCGGGCTGCATGAGTTCATGGCCTGGGCCGGGCCCATCCTCACCGACAGCGGCGGGTATCAGGTCTTCTCGCTGGCGGACATGCGGAAGGTCGGCGACGACGGCGTCGTCTTCCAATCCCACGTCGACGGGGCGACCGTGGAGCTGACGCCCGAGCGCTGCATCGACGTCCAAGCCGCCCTCGGCGCCGACATCATCATGCAACTGGACGAGTGCTCCCCGGCCGGCGCGGGCGCAGACGAGCTGGCCGCGGCCGTGGCACGCTCGGCCGCGTGGGCCGACCGATGCAAGCAACGATGGGAGCGGCTCGGCCAGACGGCCCGCCAGGCCCTCTTCGGCATTCAGCAGGGCGGAACCGACCCGGAGCTGCGCCGGCGCAGCGCCGCCGCCATCGCCGAGCTGGACCTGCCCGGCTACGCCGTCGGCGGGCTCTCGGTCGGCGAGAGCCGCGAGTGCATGGTGGCCGTGCTCGACCACGTCGACGAGCAGCTCCCGCGCGAAAAGCCCCGGTACCTCATGGGCGTGGGCGAGCCGCGGGACATCCTCGCGGCCGTGCTGCGCGGGGTGGACATGTTCGACTGCGTGCTGCCGACGCGGAACGCCCGGAACGCCCAGGCGTTCACCTGGTCGGGGCGGCTGCGGCTCCGCAACGCCACCTTCGCCCGCGACGGCCGCCCGATCGAGCCGGGCTGTGCGTGCCAGGCCTGCCGGAGCTTCTCGCGGGCGGCGCTGCGGCACTACTTCATGGCCGAGGAGATGCTCGGCCCGGTGCTGACGACGATCCACAACCTGGCGTTCTTCGCCCGCTTCATGTCGGCCGTGCGCGAGGCGATCGCCCTCGGCGAGCTGGAGCGGCGCGCCGAGCAGTGGCTGGCGGGGATGTACCCGGCCGCTGCGCCCGGGCGGGGCTGACCGCCGAGCATGGGTGTTGACCTGCGGACCGCCCGCGGCGACAATGGCGGCCCTGTGCTATGGGAAGGAAAGCAGGAACATTACCCGAAAGGATTTCGCTCATGCGAAAGAGCAAGCTTCTGTATATCGCAGTGATTCTGGCCGTGGCGATGGCCACGGCCGGCGTGGCCCGGGCTCAGGGCGACGCGGCCGAGGTCGAGAAGAAGGGCGGCACGCAAACGCCGGGCGCGCCCCCCGAGGTCAAGAAGGACACCACCGGCGCCGAGAAAGCCACCGACCAGGGCCAAGCCGCCGAGCAGGAAGGGGATAAGGGCAAGGGCGGCGGGGGCGGCATCTTCGGCAACATGTGGCTGCTGTGGCTGATGCTCGGCGGATTCTTCCTGCTGTATATCTGGATGGGACGAGGCAAGAAGAAGCAGCAACGGCAGCGGCAGCAGATGCTGTCCGACCTGAAGAAAGGCGACAAGGTCACCAGCATCGGCGGGATCGTCGGCACGGTCATGGAGGTCCGCGAGGACGAGATCATGGTCAAGGTGGACGAGTCGGCCAACGTGCGGATGCGCTTCGCCAAGTGGGCGGTTCGGGGCGTGGGGGACGTCGCCAAGGCGGAAAACCCCGCCCAGGCCGCCAGACAGCAGCAGCAATCCCAAAGCAAATGAAACGGCGTCGACAGGCAGCGGCGGCGATCGCGCTGCTGGCGGGACTCTGGGGTCTGCAGGCGGGGCAGCCGGGCGAGCGGCAGGCGCAAACCGCCCCCGCCCTCGAGGAAACTGACCCCAGCCGCTGGCCGCGCTGGGACCGGGAGCCCTTCAAAGCTCGTCCGGCGATGGACATGCCCCCGAAGCGTCCGCGTCCGGACCCGATAGGCCCGCTCATCCTCACAGAGCAGGTCCGTCCCGCCCGCCGGCGGGCGGGGGATCTGCCGCCCGCCAAAGATCGTCCCGGCATCGACCGCCCGCCGGAAGTGGAGACTCTCACCTTCGAGATCGAAACGGACGGCCAGGACCGCGAACTGGTCGGTCAGGTCATCGAGCGGCTGAAGGACCGGATCGACCCCAAGGGGCTGTACGCACTGGAGTGGCGGCCGATCGGCAAGAGGCGCTTTGAGGTGCGGATGCCGCTGGGCACGGACGCCGCCCGCAGGGCCAAGCAGGAGTACCTGCGCGCCTTTCAGGAGCTTCAGGACGACAACATCCAGCGCAGCCAGATGCGGCGGGTGGCGACGCTCACGGGAGCCGCCCGCGCCGCCGAGATCGAGCGCATCGCCGGGGGCGACGCCGCGCGCAAGGAGGCCCTGGCCAAGGTGGCGCGCACCAGCGAGGCCATGGCGACGGCCCGGGCGG
>Ga0315541_1002777_pt1 | contig 14068 bp, 11 predicted proteins | sample SalMarSW160190MG_FD_203095 | JGI IMG/M metagenome (GOLD analysis project Ga0315541, IMG submission 203095) | Salt marsh sediment microbial communities from the Plum Island Ecosystem LTER, Massachusetts, United States - Salt Marsh Sediment SW1601-190 ...
CGTGGAGATGGTGATGCCCGGTGACAATGTGACGATCACGGGTAAGCTGATCACGCCGGTCGCCATGAACGAGGAGCTGCGCTTCGCCATTCGCGAGGGCGGCCGAACCGTCGGCGCCGGTGTCGTGACGAAGATCATCGAGTAGTGAAAGTCTTATAGAAAAATGCGAGAAATGGTTATACTGGAATGCACGGTGTGCAAGCGTCGTAACTACACCGCCACACGGGATAAGCGCAAGACGCCCGATCGGCTCAGTGTAAAGAAGTATTGTAAGTTTGACCGGAAACATACGGTGCACCGTGAGACCCGATGAAACGCGGCGCCGGGTTTGAGATAGGCCATGGACTTATTCTACGCAGGCCTGTAGCTCAACTGGCTAGAGCAGCGGCCTCCAAAGCCGAAGGTTGGGGGTTCGAGTCCCTTCAGGCCTGCCATTTCACTGTTTGCCGGCACAGCATTTTGAGAGGAACCGATGGCGAAACAAGCGACCGCGGCCATATCCAAGCGGGGCCTTATCGCCCGGATACAGGACTTTCTTCAGGAAGTCAAGGTAGAGTTGTCCAAGGTGACTTGGCCGTCGAGGGAGGAGTTGAAATCTTCGACGCAGGTCGTGCTCATCTTGTTGCTGATCCTCGCAGCCATTATCTACACCTTCGATATCGCGTTTCAGCGTGCTGTGGTTTGGCTGCTTGACGTTGCAACATGACGCCATGGCTGGATGGCCCAGAAAGGGGCCAAACACAAGTGGCGGGCGATAACCATGCGTGCCGAAGGGCCTGGTGTCTTGTGCCCAACCGTGCGGAAAGGCGCTCGATAGGGTTTTCCCGAGGGAGGTAGAACATTGTCGAAGGGAAAAGCGCCGGACGAAGTCCTGCCGGATGCCGAGGAGGCGCCTGCCGAGGAAGGTGAGCCGCCGCTCATTACAGAGGTGCCCGACGACGGAATCAAGCGGCGCTGGTATGCGATCCATGCCCTCTCCGGTCAGGAGGCCAACGTCAAGAAGAGCCTGACGGTGCTCGCCGAACAAGCTGGGCTGTCCGACTTAATGAGCAATGTGCTCGTTCCGATGGAGCAGGTGGCCGAAATGAAGTCCGGGCAGAAGAGGATATCCAAGCGGAAATTTTTCCCGGGCTATGTCCTTGTCCAACTGCCTGAGCATCCCGAGCTTCATCCGGAGTTGTGGCACCTGATCAAGAACACGCCCGGCGTGACGGGTTTTATCGGTTCGCGGACCGTGCCCGTGCCGCTCGAGGACGCCGAGGTGGGCGCGATCATCGAAGAGATTCGCGGCGAGCGCGAACGCCCCAAGCCCAAAGTTGAGTTCGAGCCCGGTGAACGGGTTAAGATTATCGACGGGCCCTTCTCGAACTTCCTGGGCAATATCGATGAGATCAATCCTGACCGTGGCAAACTCAAGGTGATGGTAGAAATCTTCGAACGCTTCACGAGCGTTGAAGTGGAATTCTGGCAGGTTGAAAAAATGTAAAGGGAGACTCTTCCCATGCCTCCCCCGAAGAGAATCATCGCGCAGATCAAATTACAGTGTCCTGCGGGGCAAGCCACTCCGGCCCCGCCCGTCGGCCCGGCCTTGGGCCAGCATGGCGTGAACATTATGGACTTTTGCAATCAGTTCAATGAGCGCACCAAGGATCAGCAAGGCCTGGTGATTCCGGCCGTTATCACGGTATACGAGGACCGCAGTATCAGTTTTATTACGAAGACGCCGCCCGCCGCCATATTGCTCAAGCGCGCGGCGAAGCTTGCCAAGGCTTCAGGCGAGCCCAACAAGACCAAAGTGGGTTCGGTGACCAGGGAGCAGGTGCGGGAAATCGCCAAGCTGAAGGCGCCCGACCTCAATGCCGCGGATATCGATGGCGCCGTGCGCATGATCGAAGGCACTGCACGAAGTATGGGCCTGTTGGTTGAGGGCTAGCGTTTCCACCCTCACATCCGCTCTGCGTTTCGCCAGGAGGTGGGAGGGCCATCTCGGCCCGCAATGGACCACAGACGATAGGGGACTGTAGGATGGCTAAACACGGCAAACGAATGGCCGTATTACGCGAGAAAGTCGCGCGCGGCCGATACTATTCCCTCACCGAGTGTGCCAAAGATGTCAGGGAATGTGCTACGGCCAAGTTCGACGAAACCATCGAGTTGGCCTTTTGCCTTGGGGTCGATCCGCGACATGCGGATCAGATGGTTCGCGGTTCCGTCTCCCTGCCCCATGGCACAGGTAAGGAACTGCGGGTTGTGGTCTTTTGCCAGCAGGAAGACCAGCAAGAGGCCGCGCGCGAGGCCGGCGCGCTGGAAGCCGGCGCCGAGGAGCTCGTGGCAAAGGTCGAGAGCGGGTGGACCGATTTCGACGCGACCGTGGCCACGCCCGACATGATGAAGCGCGTGGGGAAACTGGGTAAAATCCTCGGTCCGCGCGGACTCATGCCCAGTCCGAAAGCCGGAACCGTTACGCCGAACGTCGCTCAAGCGGTCACCGAGATCAAGAAAGGCAAGATCGATTACCGCGTGGACAAGAACGCCAACATCCACGTGCCCATCGGCAAGGCATCCTTTTCCAGCGAACAGATCGAGGAAAACGCCGCCGCAGTCGTCGAGTCAATCGTCAATGCGCGTCCCGCAGTCTGCAAGGGCACTTACATGAAGGCCTGCACCATGAGCAGCACGATGGGTCCGGGATTCAGGATGGACCCAGCCGCGTTGATGGCGCAGTTCCGTGGGACAAGGAATTGATGCCCCTGGAAAACCAAAGACTCTAGCTACCGATAACCAGCCACCGATCACTGAATCATTGGAGTGGGCCATGAGAACGCATAAGGGGATTCTTTTCACGTCCGAATCTGTTACCGAAGGCCACCCGGACAAAGTCGCCGACAAGATTTCCGACGCGGTTCTAGATGCCATGTTCGAGCAAGACGTGACGAGCCGCGTCGCCTGCGAGACCATGATTACGACCGGCGTGTGCCTGGTGGCCGGCGAGATCACATCGAAGGCCGTGGTGGACATTGCGGCCGTGGTCCGCAACACAATCGTCGATATTGGTTATGTTGGCGGCCCTTCCGGCTTCGATGGGCAAAGCTGCGCAGTTCTTATCTCACTGGATAAACAATCGCCGGACATTTCCACGGGCGTCACCGCTACCGGATCGCACGAACAGGGCGCGGGCGACCAGGGCATGATGTTCGGCTACGCGTGCAATGAAACACCCCAACTCATGCCATTGCCCATTCAGGTTGCCCACAGCCTTGGCGTGCAACTGTCTAAGCTGCGCAAAGACGGCACGCTCGATTGGCTCCAGCCCGATGGCAAGTCGCAGGTTACCGTCGAGTACGTCGACCACAAGCCGGTTCGGATCGACACGATCGTCATTTCCAACCAGCACAGGGAGGACATCTCACAGGAGGAAATCCGCGCGCAGGTCATCGAACACGTTTGCAGGCCCATCGTGCCCCAGGAATACATCCAAGGCGGGGTGACCTATCACATCAACCCCACCGGCCGATTCGTAGTCGGCGGACCAGTGGGCGATTGCGGCTTGACCGGGCGCAAGATCATCGTCGACACCTACGGCGGCATGGGCCGCCACGGCGGCGGTGCGTTCAGCGGGAAAGACCCCTCGAAAGTAGACCGCTGCGGGAGCTACATGGCCCGCTACATCGCCAAGAACATCGTGGCCGCAGGGATCGCCGAGCGCTGCGAAGTCCAGCTCGCCTACGCCATCGGCATTGCCCAGCCCGTGTCTATCAACGCCACCACGTTCGGCACGGGTAAGATCGACGACGAGAAACTCGGCGCGATACTCCTGGACCACTTCGACTGCCGCCCCGCCACTATCATCGAAATGCTCGACCTGCGCAAGCCCATCTATGCCAAGACCACGAACTACGGTCATTTCGGTCGCGAAGACCAGGGTTTTCGCTGGGAAGAAACCGACCAAGCCGACGCCCTGCGCCGAAAGGCCGGCCTGTAGCCCTCATAGCCCGCACTCTTCACGGAAATAGCCCGCAGTGCGATGGGACATACAGCCAAAGGCGTGGGAAAACCCACGCGATTTTGGATGGCGAAGTTTTTAGCTCACCTCCGTATCAAGCCATGCGATCAGTGTAGCGCAGGCGGCTCGCCGGCTATCGCTCACGACACAAATCGCTCAATTTGGGTATTATTACATTAGGCTCATGTGGCATAATACGCTTCGGTGTGGGTGCATTGGTGATAGAGAGAGAAACCAATGGGTAAGGCTCGCCTGATAGCCCGGCTCGTTTTGGCCCTGATGCCATGGGTTGGCATGGCCTCGGCGCTGGACACGGAGGCCATCGTGGGACAAAACGAGGGCGCGTCGGTGGTCATTTGGGGGAGGAACCCGGCTACAGGGGCCGAGGTTCAGGGCAGCGGCTGTTGTGTGAACACGGCGGGGTATGTTCTAACTGCGGCGCACCAGGTCATCGGCTTGGAGGCCTTTCGAGCCCGTCTTCGGGACGGCAGCCAACGGGAGCTCACGGTGGTTGACGTGGACGTGCCGCGAGAAGTCGCACTGCTGAAATCGGCTGCGCCCATGCCCCAGGCCGTGCGCATCGGCGATGCGAGCACGCTCCGCAGCGGGTCGGCCTTGGTGGCTATCGCGGCCCCGGTGGGTCTGGAGTTCTCGGCGGTCACGGGCATCGTGTCCAGTCCGAACCGCACGCGCAAAGGCCATCCCATGATTCAGTCGGACATCCCAGCCAGCCCCGGCTCGAGTGGCGGGCCCGTGTTCGACCGGCAGGGTAAGCTCGTGGGCCTGATCGTGAATCGGCTGGAGCAAGAAGAATGGATCAAGATGATCACACCCATCAACAACGCATATCCGATGCTTCGCGCGCACGGCATTGCCATTCCGAGCGACCGCGACCCCGCTGCCGAGGCTGAGATTATCCCCGCCAAGAACGTGACATACGACGAATGGCAGGCCGTCCAGGCGTATAATGAGGGCGTGATGGCCGATTCCCCCGCGGAGAAAATAATCTTCTATCAGCGGGCGGTGAGTCAATTGCCGGAGTTTTTCGAGGCGTGGTTCAACCTCGGAGTCGCTTACAGTGCCACAGAAGACCTGACTCAAGCCGTCCACGCCTATCTAAAGGCGGGCAAGCTTAAGCCGGATTTCGTGGAAGTGCCGCGCAACCTGGGCCGGATATTTCTCGAGCAACAACGCTTGGAGAACGCCGTGGCGTCGTTCCAGCAGGCGCTCGAGCTGGCGCCCAGCGATCCGCCATCGTATAACGACCTGGGCTACGCGTATCTCCAATTGAACCAGCTCGAGAAAGCAGAAGAGTGCTTCGTTACTGCGCTGGAATTAGAGCCTGAATATCCGCTTGCCCGATATAACCTCGCCCTGACCTACGCGGCCACCGGCCGGCTGGCCTGGGCCATCGAGCAATTCGAGCGGTACCTCAACCTGGCCCCGGATGCGGACGACGCTGCCGAGGTCAGGGCAATAATCGGCAAGTTGAAAAGCCAATAGCGTGGAGCAGTGTATCAGACAGGATTTATGAGATTCACAAGATTTCTTTGCTTTATCTTGTCAATCCTGTTCATTATAAAGGGTGGAGGAAGACGGCTGTGCCAAAGGAATCCGTGCCAGAGAAGTTGGGCCGCTATACGATAGTGCGCGAGCTGGGCAAGGGCGCCATGGGCGTTGTGTACGAAGGACTCGACCCGAACATCAATCGGCGGGTTGCCATCAAAACCGCCCGTAGGGACGTCATGGAGGTTACGGGCCGCGCCGACGAGATGATGGAGCGGTTCCTGCGTGAGGCGACCGCTGCGGGCGGCCTCAATCATCCGAACATCATCACCATCTACGACGCGGCCGAAGAAGGCGACATCGCCTATATCGCCATGGAGTACCTGGAAGGTGGCGATCTGTTCGACCTGATGGAGCGGAAACGGCGCTTCACGCCGGAGGAGGCGGTTGACATCGCCGCCACCGTCTGCGAGGCGCTGGCCGCGGCCCACGATCAGGGGATAGTACACCGCGACGTGAAACCGGGGAATATCCTTATGCCGGAGGACGGCCCGCTCAAGGTAGCCGACTTCGGCGTCGCCAGGATCGAGGACTCGAGTCTCACTCAGGAAGGCGCGATGATCGGCACGCCGCACTATATGAGCCCGGAACAATTCATGGGACAACGCGCCGATGCGCGGTCGGACCTGTTCTGCGCGGGCATCATCCTGTACGAAATGCTCACGGGTGAGAAACCCTTCGGCGGGGAAGCGCTGAGCACGGTCATGCACAACGTCATCAAGGGTGCCCCCATTGAGCCGCAAGAGCTGAATTTCGCCGTCAACGACACGCTGAGCCGAGTGGTGCTGAAGGCCTTGGCCAAGCGCCCCCAGGACCGCTACCAGAGCGGTCGCGCCATGGCGGCGGCGCTGCGCGAAGCCCTCAAGGAAAACCCCGACCCGGCGATCACGATGGTCCCGGGTCGTGCGGGGGGCGATGCCGAGGCAACTGTCCTGGCCCAACCTGCGGACGCCGAGGCCACAGTGGTCACGACCGAACCGCCCGACCGAACAGCGTCGGTGGCAGTCCCGCCCCGCGCTGCCGAGCCCGGCGCCGTGGCGGCCGCCCCACCCACGAGGCCAAAGCTGCTCCTGCCCGCCCTCATTGGTACAGGCATAGTGATAATCCTGGTGCTGATTGTGGCTATAGTTTCTCTGACGGGCGGCAAAGAGGACAGACTCGCGCCGGGAGTGGGCGGAACAACGCCTGCTGAACCCACCATTCCGGAAGAAGCCTACTTCGAAGAGGCAGTAGTAACCATCGTATTCGCGGAGACCAGGCGGGCGGATGAGCTGGTCCGTGAGCGAATTAGGGATGCCAGCATCAAAGGCAAGCCCCTGGAATTCGGCGGGATAGAGGGATTGAAGCTCGGAAAGGCAACGGTCGATCTGAAGGACCGGAAGTCCGGCAAGGAAAAGAGCAACATTAAAGTCACACTCCCTGGTGAAAGTGTGGCATTGGGCAAGGCTTGGACCGAGTTTGAAGCAACGGCCAAGGCGGACGGGTACATGGGTGCTGGTTCTGTGTTTCCGGCTGATGAGCCTGGGGAAACAGCCGAGGTCGTCTTAGTCATGCTGTCAAGGGACGCGCCGCTATAAAGTGCTGAGTACAACTCAACGCAAAAAGGGCGCCAGAATACAGAATGGGGATGCGTGGCATGGGCATCTTGCCCATGGAATCACGGGCTGGAAGCCCGTGCCACCATTTAAGGCCATTTTGGTGGTATACTGGTTGAGAGGACCTCAGGAGTCCGCGTTTTACTGCAGCTTCACACGACGGGGAGGAAGAGACCATGCTTGGTAAAAGGATCGCGCTAAGCACACTACTGATACTTGTGGCATTAAGCCTGGCGCCTGCGTCGGCGCAACCAATCAAGGGACACATCGCCCCGGCTTTCACCGTCAGGGATATTCGCGGTCAGGACGTTGACCTCGACCAGATTATGGCCGAAAGCCCTGACATGGTGATCATATACTTTTTCACCACGGAGGGTGGCGTGAAAATCACGCGGCGTCTGAGCGCGATTCCCATGCTCTATGGGCACGATAAGGTGCGCATCATTGCCTTTGGCGTGAAAGAAGACGAGCAGGCGTTGAAAGCATTCGCAGACAAATTGAAGATCGATTACTACATTGCGACCAATGAGCAGGTCAACGACCTATACGGACCAGTGAAACCGCTTCCACTCACGTTCATCCTTAAGAACGACAAGACCATCGTGAGGATTGTCCAGGGCAGCGGCGAGACGGAGACAGCCATTCTGCTCAATGTCGCCGAGACGTACCTGATGCAGGGCAAGACCGACGAAGCCGTCACTATCGCCAATAAGGCCCGGGATGAAGGTGAGAATACCACGAAGGCCACGCAGGTCAGGGGAATCGCGTTCACCAAGGCGGGCAAGCTCGATGAGGCCGAGAAGGAATTTGGGCTGATCAGCTATAAGGAAGGGCTGGCGAAAGTCGCCCTCGAGCGCCGCGAGTACGGTAAGGCCATCGACCTGGCCAACCAGGCCGGCCCCCAAAGCGGCTACGCGGACACCATCAAGGCGACGGCCCTGATGCGCAGTGGCAAGCTCGATGAGGCGGCCACGACATTCGAGGCGGCCACGAAGAAGCCCGCCGAGGACTGGCAAAACTCGGAGGCGTTGACGGGCCAAGGCCGCCTGCTTCAGGAAAAGGACGACAACGCGGGCGCTGTCACTAAGTATCAGGATGCCATATCCCTGAACCCGTACAATGTTGAGGCGCTGAGCAACGAGGGCGCGGCACATCGCGCGGAGGGCAACCTGGAGAAGGCCGCGGAGTCACTCGAAAAAGCCAAGGCGATCCGCGATGACGACCTGGTTCTGTGCATGCTCGAGCAGGTCCGCCATGAAATGGAAGAGGCGAACGACATTAAGCGGGGCGAGCTGATCCGGGCGCAGATCGCCGACCTGGCCGAGCGCTACGAGGAAATGAAGAAGGCCGGCACCGCCAAACCCGCCGACACCTGGTCCACGCGGCCGCTGGTCCTGGCCTTCCTCCCCTCGTCGAATAGGACGTCTGTCTTCTTCGAGCGCGCGGGCACGGATGTCGTCCTGCGCCGGGAACTCCAATCGCAGGTCCGGGCCAAGGACGCCGTTTACCAGGTGGTCGAGCGCGAGGTGCTGGATAAGTTGTTGCAAGAACTTGAGTTGGGCACGTCGGAACTGGCCAGCCAGGACACGCAACTTCAATTGGGCAGGCTGTTTTCTGCGCAGTACCTGGGTTTTGCGGATTTCGCGCAGGCCGGCTCGGACACGCTGATGTACTTACGCCTGGTCGACACAGAGACGACGGGGATTGCACTGCAATTGATGCGCAATCTCAAGAATGCCGCCAGCATTGCCGCGCTGGCTGAGGACCTGGCCCAGGAGATGGTGACCAAGATTATCGAGGAACGCGAGCTCAAGGGCCTCATCGCCGATGCCGTGTCCGATGAGTCCGTCATCATTAACCTGGGCAAGGCGCATGGGATTGAGCCGGGGCAGAAGTTCACCATCATCGAAGAGGGCGAGCCCATCGAAGTCAGCGGACGCGTGATCGCCTATCGCCCCAAGCACGTCGGCTTGCTCGAAGTGACCGAGGTCGAAGACCGGTACGCCACCTGCAAGGTCCTGAGGAAAAGCGAGGGCGTCCAACTGGCCAAGGAGATGAAAATCAAGGCCGCCAAGCCGAAGTAAGGGCGTAGGTTTTCGAGCGAAGGTTCTCAAACCCTCGAAAAGGTGACAGGGGAGCTGTTGAAAAACCTCTTTGGAAGAGAACAAGACTGAACCCGTCATTGCGAGGAGCGAAGCGACGCGGCAATCTCACGTGGCGGAAGTCTTTGTGCCCGAAGAGATTGCCGCGCTCTCTTCGGTCGCTCGCAATGACGTGAATTGGTTGGCGTGGCGTTGCAGAGTGTATGTTGGGGCTTTCTCAACAGCCCCACAGACCCCGTTTTTCTAAGCAGAGGCAAGACTTCAAGACGTATTCTGGGGACAGTATACTTAATTCAGTAGGAAGCGAAAACCGGGACCAAAGACCAAGAACGACTGAATTAAGTATACTGTCCCCAGAATACCAGCCTGTGTGTAACAGGGCTTTCATGCCCATGCTGTAGCCGGATCGATGAAGACTTTGACGTTGGCCGTATGCGCGCGCAATGCCCAGGACATCATTGGGGCGTGCCTCGAGAGTATCCGCAATCAGACGGTGCCTCCGGACGAAATCATCGTGGCGGTGGACGGTCTCGAGGACCCGACGGTAAGGGTTGCCGAGAACTACGGCGCGCGTGTGATCGCCAGCAACGCTACGGGACTCTACGAAGCGCGGAATGCCGTACTCGAGGCCTGCACGACGGATTATCTCGCCTTTACGGATGCCGATTGCGTGCTGGTGCCCGAGTGGGTCGAACATGCCAAGAAGGTCCTCGATGAGCACGATGACGTTGCTGCGGGCACGGGGCGGCATCCGCCTGTGGGCCCGCGTAACCTTGCCGGCTGGCTGCACCACATGTGGTTCCTCGTGGAAACCCGCGATACCGGCGAGACCGACGGCGTCATCGGCGGTAACAGCTATTTCCGCGCCGAGGCCCTGCGCCACGTGGGCGGCTGGCTGAAACTGCCGCACCACAGCGCCGCGGAGGACGTTTACATTTCCAAGGCGTTGCGCCACGCCGGGTACCGTATTTGGTTCGAGGAGGGGGCCGCGGCTCAGCACCGATATGAAACCCGGCTCAAGAGCCTCTGGCGGAAGAGCCTGATGATGGGTAAAGACATCGTTGTCATGCACCGCGCCGCGGGCTGGCGCGACGGCCTGTGGTGGTACACGCTCGCGATACCCGTTGTGGCCGGCACGTTCCTGGCGGGCTTGGTGCTGCTGGTGGTGAACGTGTGGCTTGGGCTGACCGTGATGGTGCTGCCGCTTGGGGCGACGTTTTTATACCTCGTGCGCACGTTTCGCAGCGTACGCACCGCCTTTCCCCGCTGGATCGCGCGGTGGATTCTGATTTGGCCCTATTCATGGGGCGTCGTAAGGGGGCTTTTGGCGACGGTCCCCGAGGAAGCCCGCCGGTGACCTTGGACGAACACAGGGTCAATGAGACGCCCGAACCGCTGGAAGTGGGTCCATCTGCCAGTCGCATCAAGGTCTGCCTGGTCTGCTCGCACGGCGGCCACCTGACGGAGATGTTCCAAATCGAGGAGGCGTTCGAGGGGCACGACACCTTCTATCTGTGCTACGATGCGGAAACCACGCGCGCCGTGCCCAACGCCTACCGCGTGCCCAATATGGCGCGCAACCCCATCGAGTTTGTGAAGAACCTTTTCCGCGTATTCGCCGTGTTTCGGAAAGAACGCCCTGACCTCGCCGTGTCGACCGGCGCGGAGATCGCCCTGCCCGTAGCCCTTATTGCCAAACTGTTGCGCGTGCCCATGGTATACATCGAGTGCGGCGCGCAAGTTGCGCACCCGTCATTTACCGGCCGTGTCATGTACTGGCTGGCCGACGAGTTCTATGTGCAATGGAAAGAGCTTGTCGCCGTATACGGTCCCCGGGCGAAGTTTCGCGGCAGTCTGATCGACGAGGATGTGCCGATACAGGGCGACCGAAGCGCCGAGAGACGCATGAAGGTGACGCTGGTCCACCCGGCGCTCGTTCGAGCATTCTCGAGCGACCAGCCCCCCATGGGGCTGGCCTACCTCGCTTCGGTGCTTGAGCAGCATGGCTGCGAGGTACGTGTGATCGATGCCAATGCCGAGAAGCTCTCACTGACGGAGGTCACCCGCATCATCGTGCAGCAGGCCCCCGGCATGATCGGCGTTACGGTGACCACGCCACTGTTGCCCAGTGCCCTCGAGATGGCCCGGGAACTGGGCCGCCGCTTGGACCCAAGGCCGGTCCTGGTGGCGGGCGGCCCGCACGCCACGGTCCGGCCCGAGGACCTGCTCGTGGACGGCGCGTTCGATTACGTCGTGCGCGCGGAAGGCGAGCTGACGATCGCGGAACTGGTGGAAGCGCTTTTGGCCGGGAAGGACGCGGAAGGCATTGCCGGGATATCCTGGCGGCGCGGTGGGACGGTTATCCATAATCCCGACCGCGGCCTATGTTCACGGCTGGAACAGTTTCCACACCCCGATTGGTCGCTCTTTCCCCTCAAGTGCTTCTCGAGCTACGTCCGGCGAAACGATTATTGCCTCCCTATTATGACCAGCCGAGGGTGCCCCTTCAGTTGCACGTTTTGTTACAAGGGCATTTTCGGCCGGCGGCTGCGCATGCGAACGGCCGAGGACGTGGTCAACGAGTGGCAGTTCCTTGTCGAGCGCTACGGCGCGCGCGAAATCGCCGTGGTTGACGACGTCTTTACGTTAAGGATCGACCGGGTCATTCAGATTTGCGAGTTGCTCGTTGCGCGAGGGCTTGACAAGGTTCCCTGGTCGACGACCAACGGCATCCGCGTCGACCAGGTAAGCGCGGAGTTGTTCGCTGCGATGCGCCGTGCCGGGTGCTATCGCGTGTACTTCGGGATTGAATCCGGTGTGCAGAGAGTGATCGATACGCTGCAAAAGGGGATCACGCTGGACCAGGCACGCCATGCCGTCCGCCTGGCCAAGGAAGCAGGGCTCGAGGTGGGCGGCTATTTCATGTTGGGCAACGCCGGCGAGACGGGGCCCGATATGGATGCCACAATTGGCTTCGCCCTGGAACTCGAACTCGACTACGCCCAGTTTGCTATCGCGACGCCATATCCGGGCACGCAGATGTACGCGACGATCGAAAAACACGGCACGATCCTCATATCTTCCTGGGAAGACCTTGCGACCTTTGGGCGTCTGGTGTTCACCATGGGCGAACTGACGCCGAACTTGGTCGCGGGCAAGTTTCGCAAAGCAATCTGGCAATTCTATTTTCGCCCAAGATTTCTCTTGCGCCAGGCGCACGAGTTGTCTAGTTGGACTGGATTGCGCCATCGGATTCTCGGCGCCGCGGTGGTGATCAAGCTGGCGCTATTCGGAGGCCGATAGCGGGAAGGGCGGTGGGCCGCAAAACAAGAAACCGACCGATAGTAGTATAGAAGACCTTGTCAGGAATCTGAGAAATGCAGGATAAATAGCACAGTGATTTACGCAACGGTCGGCACGATGTTTCTAGATTTCCCGCGCTTGATCCACAAAATGGACGCGATAGCCCAGGAAACCGGCGAGCGGGTCATCATCCAAGTCGGGCTCGGCAATACCGTCCCGAAATTCTGCGAATACTTTGATTTCAAGCCGCGCCAAGAGGTGCTTGCACTTCAGCGCGAAGCCCGCCTGATCGTCTGCCACGCCGGGATCGGTTCAGTGATAGATGCGCTCGAGGTGCGGCGGCCGTTGGTCGTGGTGCCGCGCCTCAAGCGGTTCAACGAGCACATGAGCGACCACCAATTGGACATTGCCCAGGCAGTTCAGCGGCGCGGCTGGGGCCGCATGGTGTGTGACATCGACGATCTGGCCGGTGCCTGCGCCCATCCGCCCGCCGTGCCGGAGGTGTATAGGCCGGCCAGGCATCGGCTCGTGGCCGCCGTCCGCGAGATGGTCGAACGCGTCGCCGCAAAGAACCTCACGCAAAGGCGCTAAGACGCCAAGAGGTCGGGGAACTTTGCGCCTTGGCGTCTTTGCGTGAGACGTAAAAGGAGTCGGCTAAGAGACGGTATTAGCCGTAAAGAAATGTATATCCATGGAGCAACGTTGTCGGGCACGGGGGAATTGTTCGGTTTCTGTCGGGTGTGGTAGTATTTGCGGCGATGGCGAAGGGATGTGGGTAGCGGGTCTCTCCCTTGCAAGATCGAATCTGTTTCATTGACCCCGTGTTTTGTGACTTTTCCTCACGAGGGAGGCCGTGTATTGCGAAACGTACGTGTGGTTGTGTTATCCGGTTGTGTCATTTTCCTGGGGTGGCTCTTAGCGGCCTCGAACGGCTGGGGCGAGACGGTCCCGGAGTCGTTGCGGGCGTCGGTCGAGCGGGCCGTGGCCCGTGTGAAACCGGCGCTGGTGCAGATTCATGTGGTCCGTACGCGCTATAGCGAAGGGCGCGAGTTAAAGTACGAAGCCATTGGCAGCGGTGTGGTCATCGCCAAGGAAGGATACGTCATCACGAACCACCACATCGCCGGCCGTGCCACGCGCCTGCTGTGCACGTTCTCAAACAAGGAAGAGATCGAGGCCGAATTGGCTGGGACGGACCCGCTGACGGACATTGCCGTGCTCAAGCTCGAACCGGACGAGCCGCGCCAGTTCCCCGTGGCCGAGTTCGGCGATAGCGACGCCCTCTACGTGGGCCAGCACGTGTTGTCCATGGGGTGTCCGATGGCGCTGTCGCATTCGGTGACGCTGGGCATTGTGAGCAACACGGAGATGGTCATGTCGGATTGGCAGGGCGCCATCACGCTGGAGGGCGAGGACATAGGCGCGCTCGTGCGCTGGATCGCCCATGATGCCGAGATTTACGGGGGCAATTCCGGCGGGCCGTTGGTCAATCTCGAGGG
>Ga0315541_1002779_pt1 | contig 14059 bp, 7 predicted proteins | sample SalMarSW160190MG_FD_203095 | JGI IMG/M metagenome (GOLD analysis project Ga0315541, IMG submission 203095) | Salt marsh sediment microbial communities from the Plum Island Ecosystem LTER, Massachusetts, United States - Salt Marsh Sediment SW1601-190 ...
CTATCTTAGAGGGCAATCCTGAAAAACGTGTTCCGATTTCTTCCTGGCTTATCAAATTTCCAGCAGAAGAAGCTTTTCTGGTAGAAGCCAAAGGCGATTCAATGATACCTAAAATTAAGGAAGGTGACCTGGTTATTGTACGCAAAAGCAACATAGCTGAAAATAAGGATACGGTAATATGTGTTTATAACTCGGAAGCATTAATTAAAAAATTTCATCGGCAAGGGAAACAGATCATTTTGCAATCGGAAAATGAAATAAAATATCCTCCTATTATAGTAGAACAGGATAAAGTAAGGATTGAAGGGATTGTAAAGGGGATTATTCAATACAGCTGATATGGCTAAATCAAACATCAACAAACAAAAACCAGAATCACCATCCTGGGGTGGTACCTGGACAATACAAAAGCTTGATGCATTTGTTAATTATGTGAAGGCATATCTGACTATTATGAAAAAATGTTACTATTGGGAAACCATATACTTTGATGGCTTTGCCGGATCCGGTGAACGGCTGAAAAAAAAAATCAGGCAACAAGCCGGATTTGATTTTTCACTAACCGAAAACTCCCTCGAAGACATTGATCTTTATAAAGGTTCTGTGAAAAGAATTCTCGATTTAAAGGAATTAACTTTTGACTACTATTATTTTATTGATACCAACTCCAGTAATATTGAAAAAATCAATTCATTAAAAAAAACCATTACTCACATAGATCCGGAAAGGATTATTGCCCGTGAGGCGGATTGCAACGATCAAATGCCTGAGCTTTCAAAGGCGCTTAAAACCGGGAAATACGTTGCTCTCCTTTTTATTGATCCCTTTGGAATGCAGATCAATTGGGAATCCATTGCCTCTCTTAAAGATACTCGTTCTGATATTTGGATTCTAATACCTTCAGGTGTCGCTGTAAACCGTTTGCTTCCAAAAACCGGCAAAGTGAAAAGTAAAGCAAAACTGGAAAGGTTTTTTGGACTGGATTATGATGATCTTCACAATTTTTTCTATACAGATAAAAGTACCCGTACCCTTTTTGGAAAAGTCCGCAGAATTGAAAAACTGGCTAACCCGATAGAAAGAGTTGCTGAATTATATAAAAATCAACTTAAGACTGTCTGGAAAAATGTAACTTCAAAACCGTTAATATTAAAAAACTCAAAAAATGTGGCTATATTTCACTTACACTTTGCCAGTAATAATAATAACGCAATGAAAATAGCTTCACAGATAATTGAAAAAAAACAAAAATAAATGGCAAAAAGCAACATAGAATGGACAGAAGTGACCTGGAATCCGACAACAGGTTGCACTAAAATATCAGAAGGTTGCAGATTCTGTTATGCAGAAACCATGTCGAGGCGTTTGCAGGCAATGGGACAACCCAAATACAAAAACGGTTTCGAACTTACTCTTCATGCTGATACTCTTACTATCCCTTACACCTGGAAAAAGCCCAGGATTGTATTCGTAAATTCAATGAGCGACCTGTTTCATAAAAACATTCCATTGACTTATATTCAGAAAGTTTTCCGAGTCATGAAAGATAATCACATACACACCTTTCAGGTTTTAACCAAACGGGCTAACATTTTAGCTCAATATAACTCACTTTTGGATTGGGCACCTAACATATGGATGGGTGTATCAGTCGAAAACCAAAAGGTCATTGAACGCATTGACTATCTGCGAAAAACAGGCGCATTTATCAAGTTCCTTTCACTCGAACCCTTAATCGGCCCCATACATAATTTGAATTTATACAATATTGATTGGGTGATTGTAGGAGGTGAATCCGGCCCGAAAGCAAGACCGATGAAAAAAGAATGGGTGCTTGATATTAAAGATCAATGTGATAAAGCTGATGTAAAATTCTTTTTTAAGCAATGGGGTGGATTTAACAAGAAAAAGGCAGGCAGAAAACTTGAAGGAAAGACCTATAATGAAATGCCGGATTTGATTAATTCTATTACGTATGCATAAACAGGAAACCCCCACCTGTTTCACTTGCAAGGCCATTTCCATGCCTTCTACCTTCCCTGCGCTGCCAAACACATGCTTTTTTTACCACCATTGTTTTGTATACAATTCTGTTTTTGTGCCTTCAGCAATAAGTCAAAAGCCGGAAATTTTTGCAATTATTTTGTTGTGGTTTGATGTAATTTCAGTTTAAAAAAGCGTTCTGCCGAGCGCAAACGGTCCACAGGCAAGCCGCCTCTTCCAGTTGCGGAGTAAGCGCCCGGTGACTGGAGGATCGTTCTCCAATTCTAAAACAGGCTCACGGTGTGACTCAAAGTCACGCCGTAAGTAGTTAAACCTAAAGAATTCATCAGGCGAGCCTGCCCTATGAAATAATACTACGTATTCGAGGCTTCATCTGAATTTCATAGGGATTGCCTGGCCGGACTTCAACTATCTTACGCACTACGAACTACAAATACCTAAACGGGCCCTGACTGGGCCTTATCGTAGCCGAAAAACTAACTCTGATCCTATTATTCATTATCTTAGCAAGATAAGAGATATCTATCCTGATGGCAAGATCATTTGACAAGGATCTGCAATACTACAAGTTCAGCCTCTATGGTTTTCTTAAAAACCTGCAGTTTTTTGAGCCGTTCCTCTATCTTTTTTTCCTCGAAAAAGGAATCACTTTTCTTCAGATCGGCACCCTGATTACCATCCGTGAAATCTCCAGGAATATCCTGGAGATCCCGGCAGGGATCCTTGCCGATGCTCTGGGACGGAGAAGAGCCATGATCAGCGCATTTGTTTTTTACCTGATCTCCTTTCTCCTGTTTTATTTCTCTTCAGGCTATCCGGTTTTTGTACTGGCTATGCTTTTTTATTCGTTTGGTGATGCCTTCCGGACCGGAACACACAAAGCCATGATTTTTGAATACCTGAAGATCAAAGGCTGGAATGATCAAAAGGTTTATTATTATGGACATACGCGATCCGCTTCACAGTTTGGATCTGCCATATCCTCTATCCTTGCGGGGGTTATTGTATTTTATTCCGGCAACTACAGCCTGATCTTCCTTTTTACCGGGATACCTTACCTTCTTGATCTGATCCTGATGATCACTTACCCCAAAGAATTGGATGGAAGGCGTGTCCGGCTTGAAGGGAAAACAATACGTGATAATTTCAGGGAGGTGATCCGGGAAGTAATCTTCTCTTTCAGGCAACCGACATTAATTAAAACCATCAGCAACATTTCGATCTTCAGCGGGTATTACCGGGCTGTCAAAGATTATATTCAACCGATCCTGCAACTTTTTGCAGCCGGGATCGCCCTGCATCTGGGAATCCAGGGAGAAAAAGCCACAGCGGTACTGGTGGGATTGATCTATTTCTTCATCTATTTTCTGTCAGCCTTCACCTCCAGGAGGTCGGGCAGGTTTGCAGAACGGTTTACCAATCTTTGCCGTCCCCTGAATATCAGCCTGGTTGCCGGAATAGGGCTTGGTGTTGTGAGTGGCGTTTTGTTTACCTGGGAAGCCGGGATCATGGTTGCCCTGGGTATCCTTGTTTTCATGGGCATTTACCTCGTTGAGAACCTTAGAAGACCCATCGGCGTTTCCTATGTTGCAGAGATCCTGAGAAAGGATATCCTTGCCACGGCCCTTTCTACGGAATCGCAGGTAAAAAGCATCTTCTCCGGAATCATCGCTCCCGTTATCGGCCTTTTTGCCGATCTTTACGGGGTTGGAGTTGCCCTGCTGATCGTCTCAGCCCTGATCGGGGTTGTGCTTCCATTAGTCTGGGTCAGGAAGGGACGAATTCATTGTAAACCAGTAAGCCATGAAGAATAAAAAAGCCATTGCTGCCTCAATTCTGCGGTATATTGCCCGCTATACCCTGCTAATTTTTGGTGTATTAATATTTGTATTTGCCCTTATGTCCGGTGCGGAAGGATTCGGGGGAGGGATCAAAGGGATCATAAAGAACAGCCCGAATGCCCTTCCCTGGTTAATCCTGTTGATACTGGTCGTTATTGCCTGGAAATGGGAACTGGTTGGCGGAATTCTGATTACCCTGCTTGGAATTTTAGCACTGGGATTCTTTGGGATCTTCACAGCCAATTTCTCTATAGGAACACTGATCATTTGCCTGATCCCGGTTATCCTCGGAAGCTTCCTGATCCTGAGCTGGTACCTGTCGAGGGGGAAAGAGTGATAATGCGGATATATACTCTGAACAACATCAGGCGTTTTTTTTGAAGCGGTATGATTGGTTTCTCGTCGCTCCACTCTTCCGAAGGTCCGAAGGACTCCTTGGGAGAATCGCGATACGAAAGCTGGGGCGACGAGTAATAGGAGCTTTCAAAGTCGTACCCCGGACTTAAGCCGGGGCACGAACGTTTTCTCGTCGCTCGACTGCAGTTCGGGCGACGAGTTTTCCGGATGAGCTTTTTTAATCCTCCTTCGCGTTCGCTTCGGCGGACGAGAAGCGTGGTTTAACCTGCCAGCCGGTTTACCCGCCGAAGGAGGGCAGGCTGGTTCCCCGCAGCTTGCTGCGGAAATAAGAGTCCAGAGCTTGCTCTGGGGTTTAATACCAATTTATTCGGGGTACAACATGTTCCCGCGTAAATTGTCATCAGACAACCTTCCTTATCCCTCTCTTTCGGGTATTCTTTCAAGTATGTTTGTCGACTACATACGCAGCCCGCTCCGAGTCGACTAGCATGCAACTTAAAAAGTCGCCCTACATACATTTTCTATTACCCGATTGGTTCAGATATTACGATCCGTCTGACCGTTTTTAACGTTCTGACGGGTAGCGTAAGGATGCCTGACCGGCCGCTTCAGACCTAACGGTGTCTGATATTGAAACGAGAATTAAGCTCCAAGATACCCTCATCTTAGTTGACGGAAGGGCTGGTCCAAGCACCTGATTATTCAAAGGGAAAACTGTGCATGGACCGGAGCATACCAGACGATATTTAGCACATGATTTTATCCGCCAAGCGGTACAATTCGTCTAGCCCTCTGTGCGGGCCAGCTTCAATAAGCTTGACGGATAATCATGAGATCGTCAGCATCTTTGAAAACGCTGAAAGGTCGTTAAGACGCTGTGGCCCAACAACGATTTTACTCGCATATATTCCCGTATGAATTGGTAGTGAACAACCTGTTTTTTCCCCTGATAGTTTAAAGAATGAATATGAATTACGTTTTAAATACAGGGAACCGAAAAAATCAGAAAGAACATTTTTTGTATGTGGACCATGTCCATTTATGGCGCCAACCTTTCAATGGGAGGAATTTAAAGAGGTGATCATTGAAGAAGTAACTGTAGTAAATAAATAAACAAGACTTCATCGTTTGTTAGAATAATTAAGGAAATCCTTCCATGGACCGCAACTTAGCGAACTTGTGAGCGCTCTAATGAGCCAGGACTGTGTGAATGCCAGTGGGAGGCGAGTAATGCACCAGGCAATGCGATAACGAAAAGAAAATCCCCCGTCCCTGACGATACGGTCAGGGACACCCCCTTTGTAAAGGGGGACAACTGCAGTTTTGCCAATTAACCTTTTTCATTTAACATTTAACTCCGTTTTCAGCAGGAAAATCTTCCATGGACCGCAACGCACCAAGCGATTCAACAAACAAAGACGTATAACGAGCAACGAAAACCGAAAGGGTTTCTTTACCGAATACCGATATACGTTTTTTTCAAAGGGGTATGATTGGTTTCTCGTCGCTCCACTGCAGTTGGGGCGACGAGTTTTCCGGATGAGCTTTTTTAATTAATTTTTCGCCCAGAATTGATTCCATGCATTCCGCCGGATGGAAGGTACGATTTTTCAAACAACAAAGCAGTTCCGGCGAATGAACTGGCATTAACTAATCCCCGGCATGAATGCCGGGGATATATATATTTATACATCAATGAATTACATCGGCATTTATTCCGGGATTACCGGAATGGCCAAAGTTCCAGTCTTCACTCCTGACAAATTTAAGATTTGACTATTGTTTATTGTTTGTTATTTGGCCTTTTGTTATTTGGGTTTAGTTTTTTGCCTGCAGACAGGGATAAATATTTTAGAACAACCACCGCGAAAGAAAATCCGCTATCGCCAGGTTGACCTTCAACTGATTTTTAAACATCATAAAGTGGTGGGTGTCATCAACGATTACAAGCGTTTCGGTCGGAACACCTTTTTTGAGTAAACGCTGAACCAGGTCGGTACTCTCGCTGAATTGCACGTTTCTGTCGTCATCTCCATGAATGATCAGTACGGGTGAGGTCCAGGTGTCAACGGATGACACCGGCGATGATTCCCAGGCAACCTCAAGGGCAAGCTCAGCATCCGGTGCTTTTTCGTACTGGTCCGGCAGGATCAGTGACCGGACCCGCCCCTGCGTACGGTTGTGAACGCCATGAATATCCACTCCTGCAGCAAACAGTTCCGAATCGCGTCCCAGCGCCATGGCGGTGAGATAACCGCCATACGAACCTCCGTAGATGCCGATGTTGGCTGCATCAACAAAATCCTGACTGGCAAGCCACTGACCGGCAGCTTTCACATCCTTGTATTCGGACGCACCCCGTGTCCCGCCGTCCACCGGCCGGTGAAATTCATACCCGTAACCGATACCCAGCCTGTAATTGACCGATAGTACAATAAATCCCCTGCTTGCCAGGTACTGGTTGACTGCATAGGCATTGGAGTAATAGGATGAATAGTGCCAGCCGAGCAACATTTGCCTGGGAGGACCGCCATGTACATAGACAACAGCCGGTTTCTTTTTTGGTCCGCCGGCACTCTGGAAAAGGGTTGCATGAACCGGAATGCCATCCGTTGATTTAAAAACAACCTGTTCAGGAGTAACCAGTTGCTTTGTCGGGAAATTTTCCGGAATGCTCTCTTCAGCAAGTAGCCGTGTGCGCTTATTTTCGATGTTCATGACAGCCGGCAGGGGAGGGCGCTGGGGCGTTGCACTGAGGTAAACGAGGTGTTTCCCATCGCCTGTGATGACCGGTGTCCATTCCAGTCCGTTACCCGGGGTCATCACTTCCGTAACATCGTATTTATCCACGGCCACCCTCACGATGTGCCTGCGGTCGATATCCTTCGGATCGACACCCGTATTGCCGGCGAACACCAGCCAGTTGCGGTCAGCACTCAGGTGAATGTATTCTGCCATATAACTACCGGGGGTCAGAAGCAACGCTTCTCCACCCTCATCCGGTATGCTGTAGAGATGGGGCCAGCCATCGTGATAGGAGAGGAAGACGATCCGGTTTTTCGCAGCCCAGTGCAGGTTGGTACCACCATGGGTCGAGGGGACAGATCCCCGGATGGTTTCCGGTGCTTTCCAGACCTGTTTGGCTTTTCCATTCCGGGCACTGGCAGTCATGATCATCCACGGATAATGGCTGGCAGTAAGTATAGAGTCCGGAGCACCCCCACGACCGTGTGTGCGGATAAATGCAATCTGAGTACCGTCGGGAGACCACCTTGGTGAGCCGTCCCGGTTAAAGGAGGGATCGATCCAGAGGATCGGTGTCTCCTTGTCCCTGAATATGCCGATGAAAGCATGGTCCTGCCTGTTCGATTGAAAAGCCATCATGGTACCGTCGGGAGACCATTGGGGTGATCCATTCCTCCCGCGGGCAGTGAAAAGTTTTTCAGCCGGGCTGCTGCCATCAACAGGAACCGTCCAGATCTGTCCTGATTTTACGAATGCAACCCGGTCGCTTTGAGGAGAAATAACCGGATTCTCACCATCACCAAGCAGGATGGGTTCACCCCCTTCAAAGGCAACGCTCCATATCTGAACCTTCGGTGGCTCAGGGCTGAACGTCGGGTTCACCGGTAACGCATCATCCCAGTTTGATCCGAAATCTCCACCGCGAATGTAAACGATCCACTTGCCGTCTGCTGATAATGAAAGACTGGAAATAGCCTGCCCGTCATCGGTCATGTACCGGGTGAGCTGCCTTGCTTCAAAATCAGGCCCCTCGGCAACGTAAATGTTGCGCAGCCCCGACTCGTTGAATGCCCAGGCGATGCGTGATCCTGTTGCAGCTGCTGATAACTCCGAAGGAAAAGGGTAGGACATCACCTCTTCCATGGTGAATGCGCTGCGCTGGGATTTCAACTGTAAAGGCAGTATGAAGAATAAAACCAGTGGAATAATCCTATAAATCTGGTTAGGAATTGTTCGTGAATCTGAGTTTTTCTGTAAACGGTCATTTGTGCTCATGATCTTATCATTTTTGTTCATTTTTTTAAAGGTATAAAATTTGTTCATTAAATAGGTTATTAGGTTATGCCAAAGGCATCCCGGGAGTGGTTATTGAGTTATGCCATAGACTCCAAAGAAAGAATTTTCGACTGCAATTCGGGCGACGAGTTATTGGAACCTCAACAGTCGTACCCCGAATCCGCCGGTTGGCGGACGGGGCACGACCGGTTCCCTCGTCGCTCCACTTCAGCTGGGGCGACGAGTATACGGAAGTCCGGGAGTCGTACGCCGATCCGTCAGCCATGTGAAATAATGCCTTGCATTGGCGGTGGAGTCACTCCTGCTGAGCTGATTTTTTATAAGGTACCTTTCCACCCGACCGTTTTTCTCGTCGCTCCACTTTGCAGTCGGTCAGATATCATCGGTCAGACCGACTCCCTGCAGGCCGGCACACACGCTAGCGGTCAGACCGGTTATCACTGTACCCGTCTGACCCATTTGGGGTCTGACGGATGGGGTTTACTTTTATGTACGGTTGGCAAATTTACTCGCCGCCCACTTGCATTCACACAAGCCTGGCTCATGAGATCGCTCGCAGGCTCGCTAAGTTTCGGCCCATGTAACAATTTCCTATTGTACAACATCGCAGTTGGCCCGCCCCGTGAAATAGATCATTCTATTTGGAGGAGCATAAATGATAAAGCTTATTTCACGGGGCCCTTTATTATGCGGATCTCCCAACCAGGGGCTTCACATAGTGATCCTCCATCGGAGTCCTATGGACCTATGGGACACGCCCCTGGCTACCAACATTTGACTCCAGCCTGTCAGGCAGGCCTACGGAGCCAGTTGTTTTTTCACTTAATTAACTCAAGTTGCTAGTTATAGATGAAGTGCCAGACATATTGTATGTATAGAAAACACCTTTGGAGAACGACTTTCCAAGTCGTTTGCGCTCTCCAGAGCGCTCTGTAAACTCCCGCTGATGGCGGGAGGAGCGACTCGGAGAGTCACTCTCCAATGGGAGATTCTATAATTTAAGCAAATCATATAACTATTTACAATAACTAGCAACTTGAGTTAATTAGTCCCGTAGGGACGACCTGTTTTTAGAATGATTAACGATGCAGTTTTTGAGCGCCGTAGGTGCGGGATGTTTTTAGAAAGAATCGGAATCATTGAAAAGCGGTCCAGGCATCTGGCAATTCAAAAGGAAATCCTCCCATGGACCGCAACCCTCCAGGCGATCCGATACCTCCTCTCTTCGTCTACTCGTCTCCCACTTTTTCCCTCTGAAAGCTTGCTACCTGGATTGACGCTTGCTAATACACGATCCATGAAAGGATTTCACATTAATTAAATAAAGTAGTTGGATCGTATTATCCAGGAGTTCTCTTTCCCGGGGTTACACTCACATTCGTTCGCTTACCCCGGGCTATTGATTATTTAACCCTTTCGGGGTTTTTCGTTTCAGATGGATTGAAATATATAAGAAAAATATGTCCAATAGGTAGCATACCCATGCCCATGGCAGATGCGTGTGGCAGTAAACACAACTCTTTACTCATTACTCACTTCTCACTACTCATTCATTCATACTTCAATGCCCGGGCGGGTTGACTCCTGATGGCCTGGATGGATTGGTATCCCAGGGCAATGAACACCAGCACCAGGGACCCGCCAGCGGCAAGCAGGAAGATCCACCAGGTAAAACCGATCCGGTAGGGGAAATTCTGCAACCAGCGGGATATCAATAACCAGGAAATGGGCCATGCCAGTCCCCATGAAATGATCGTAAGAACCAGGAATTCATTCACGACCGCATGGATGATTTGACGAACACCGGCACCGTGAACTTTCCGTATGCTGATCTCTTTTGTTCGTATCTCAGACAGGAACATGGATAGCCCGAACAAGCCCAGGGAAGCGATCAGGATAACAAGAATGGTAAAGAATACCAGGATCTTTCGCAGGACCACCTCTTCCTGGTACATGTCGTAAAGCTCTTCATCAAAAGCAAAGACCGATATCCGCGCATCTGGAGAGAACCGGTGATATACTTCGGTAATCTGACGGTTGATCTCCTGGACATCCTGGTCAGGTTTAATCCGTACCACCACCTCCCTGACGCGTTTAGGAGCCAGAAGAAATGCCTGTGGCTTTACCGCAGAGTGGAGCGAATGAATGTTGAAATCCTCGACAATCCCGATGACCTCTCCAAGGTAGGTGTTTAATCCCACGATATTTTCCTCCCCGATTTCCCTGCTTGCTGTTTCATTCAAAATGATGGATTGTTCATCCGTCCCCCGCTCTTCAGAAAAGAATCTCCCCTTGATTAATCTGAATTGCATGGTTTCCATGAAGTTGTAATCCACGTTAACCACGTCCAGGACAATGTTTTCATCGGGATTTCGCGGATGGGGTATCTGGTAGCTGAAGACACTGTTGGAAGGTGGAGCCCACATGGTCCCAGCAGCGGAAACCACGCCGGGGAGTGCAGAGACCTCCTGGCAAAACATGCGGCAATTGGATTTAAATTGTTCATCTTTTATCATGATCTTCAACAGGTTTTCGCTGTTGTAACCGAGATCTTTGTGCATCATGTAGTGGATCTGCCGTTCAACAAAACCGGCACAGACCATCAGTCCCGTGAAAGTGATCAGCTGGATAATGATCAGTCCCCGGCGCATCAGGTTCTTTTTGTGACCGACGGTATACTTGTCTTTCAGGATCTCAACGGGGGTTGATCGCGATAGAAAGATCGCGTTGTACCATCCGGATACTAATCCGATAACGAGGGTGATCAGGAGAAATAAAAGGACCAGGTGGATGTTGCTTGAATAGAGATCCAGCGTTGTCCCGAAGAGCTGGTTTACCTTCGGGAGTGAGACCTCAACCAGGATCAGAGCAAATGGAAAGGTGATCAGGGCAAACAATGAGCTCTCAACAATGAGCTGGTTCCAGAGATCCTTTTTCATTGCTCCGGTGACTTTCCGGATCCCTGTTTCCCTTACGCGCTTAAGGGAACTTGCGGTTGCCAGCAGTATGTAATTGTTGGTTGCAACCAGCAACAGCAGCAATCCGATAATGGAAAAAAGGTAGAGGTTCTTTTTATCACCAACCTGGATCCAGATGGTGAACAGATCGGAGGAGTTGAGGTGTATATCCCTCAACCGCTGGAGCTTGAATTTTCTTGAATCATCCGGATTGTGAGTTTCCGCGATCGATTTTATCCCTTTCTCTTTTGCCTGGATATCCACCTTTCTATTGAACATAATGAATGTAGGGAAAAAGGCAGCCATCCAGTCATCCCTGTAATAATCTCCATCGGCCGCCACCTCTCCGGTGCTGATGATATCCTTCACCATAAAATCAAATGCCAGATCGATACCGGATATGTATTCTGCTTTAATTGATGAACTTTTTGAAAAGTCCTTAAAAACAGCGTGGATGGTCAGGTAGAATACGTCACCTTTATGGTTTACCTGGAGTGTGCTGCCGAGCGGGTCTTTTCCCGGGAAGAAGCGTTCAGCCATTTTTTCCGAGATAGCCAATGCGTTCGGATTGCGGAACAACATGGAAACATTTCCACGAACCACGGGAAATGTGAATACATCGAAAAATCCGCTATCGACACAGAGAAATAGCGGGGCATCCATGAATTCCGGTTTCCTGTCGGCTCTCCCATCTTCAATACTGATGTTTAGATCTTCAGCAAAATAGATAGAGACTACCTCTGCTACATCAGGAAGCTCTTCCCGGATGTATCTGCCCAGGAGGTATGGACCGGCTGCTATTTTTGTCTGATGGACGGTGTCGTGACTGAAGACCCGGTATACGGTATTCCCGTTTTTATGAAAGCGGTCAAATGAAATTTCTGAGAGCAGGAACAGCAAGATGATGAACGATCCGGCTAATCCGGCAGATAATCCCACCAGGTTGATCAGGGAAATGATGCGCTGTCTCCAGAAAATGCGTAAACTCGTTTTAAGGTAGTTCCAGAACATCTTTTTATTCGTATTTCAATGTTTTTGCCGGTTGTGTATTGGCAACCTTGAGGGCGTGGAAACTTATGGTGAGGATAGCGATCATGGATATCCCAATGGCGGTAATGATCAATACCCAGATGGGAAAATCAATCCGGTAGTTGAAATTTTGCAGCCATTTCTTCATGATGAAATAAGCCACAGGCCATGCGATCAGGTTTGCCAGGAATACCCACTTGGTAAATTGTAATGCAAAGGATCCCATGATCCGCCCACTTGAGGCGCCCATAACCTTTCGTATTCCAATCTCTTTTGTGCGTTGTCCGGTGGTAAACGATGCAAGCCCGAAAAGCCCCATGCATGCGATAAGGATGGCCAGGATGGTGAAATAGATCAGCGTTTCCCTGAATTGCAATTCAGAGCGGTAAACGCCGTCAAATTCATCATCCAGGAAGAAGTAATTGAACTCGGAACCGGGAAGCTGCTTTTCCCATATCCCCTGTATATCCTGGAGGGTTTTTTGCATTTCGTTTTTAGCAATAGCGAGAGAGAGATAACGATAGCCCATATAGGGATTCATCGAAAAAATGAGGGGCTTGATCTCTTCATGCAGGGAGGCAAAATTGAAATCTTTCACCACCCCGATCACCGTATGGTCAGACCCCCGGGAGATCGTTTTTCCCACCGGATCCTCCCAGCCCAACCGCTCAGCCAGTTTCTCATTGATCAGGTAATCGTTTTTGTCTGCTGGAAATGCTTCTGAAAATCCCCTGCCGGCAACGATATCCAATCCGTAGGTTTCCAGAAAATCGAAATCCACATCCAGAACATTGATCATGATGTATTCTTCGAATCCTTCCGGCAGATAGCCGTTACTGGTAATCGAATGACCAGGGTAATCAGAGGAGGCAGAGATACTCAGCACTTCCGGCAGTGTTGATAACTCTGTTTTAATAACCTGATACCGGTTGCGTGTCTCTTCATCGATCATCGGGATGATGATCATACTCTCCTTATCGTAACCGACATCCTTGTTTTTCATGTACCCGATCTGGAAATAGATAACCAGTGTGGAGATAATGAGTACGGTGGAAATGAAGAATTGAAGAAGCACCAGGATATTCCGGATTCGCGGGTTGCCTTTTGAGGGGACAGCATCTCCCTTAATGATGTGCGTTGGCTGGAATGCGGAAGTATAAAAGGAGGGATAACTGCCGGAGAGGAATCCGATGATAACGACAAGCAGAGGCAGGAACAGGATGATCTTCCAGTTGGAAGCGGAATACAAACTCAAATCCCTGCCGATAATGATGTTGAATTTGGGTAATATAATCTCAATCAGGATTAAAGCCAGTATCATTCCTATCAGGCTGAGCAGTATGGATTCACTTAAAAATTGCCGGATGATTTTTCCCCGGTGAGCACCAACTACCTTCCGAATACCTACCTCTTTTGCACGTGTGGTTGCCCGGGCGGTGGAAAGATTCATAAAATTGATGCTGGCAAGGAACAGGATGAAAAGCGCAATGGCTGAATAGATGAGCAGGGAAGAGGGGCTTCCACCCGGTCCGAATCCATCACCGATTTCCGGGTTCATGTGGATTGTGAATAGTGGCTGGAAGATTGGTTGCAGGGAAGCTCCTGCCTCTTCATAAATGTAGTTGATGTGTTTGTACATAAAATCCGGCATTCTCTCTTTTAGCCGCTCAATATCAGCTCCCTCGTAAAGCTTGATGTAGGTAAAGTATTGCCACCCGCCATTCCAGTCCATGTGAAACCTCGAATCTTTGTAAAGGGTTGAAAAGGAGATCAGGGAGGTGAAACGGATGTGTGATCTTGCAGGTGAAGCCTGCATGATTCCCGTTATCA
>Ga0315541_1002780_pt1 | contig 14056 bp, 17 predicted proteins | sample SalMarSW160190MG_FD_203095 | JGI IMG/M metagenome (GOLD analysis project Ga0315541, IMG submission 203095) | Salt marsh sediment microbial communities from the Plum Island Ecosystem LTER, Massachusetts, United States - Salt Marsh Sediment SW1601-190 ...
CAACCAGGCTACCAAATAACCTACGTTATTGAACTGGTCTCGTACTCTGATGCAGAGGTGCTCGCGGAAACTACACTCTACGGAAGCTCGTCTCCATCTATTAAACGAAGCTCTGGTCCCGCATATGGTACTCCGCCAGCTGCCGATGGCATAGCCTCTTGGATTGAATCCCGGCTTGGAGGTCGACAATGACTGATAGTTTCGTGATGTGGCACATCAAGCGTGCCGATAGAAACCTACTAATCCTCTATGTAGTCATCTTTACTGTTTGTAGTTTGATAACAGCTCTGGTCTACCGTATCGCCGGCTTATACACGCCATACTATGTGGGTCTATCCATAACCCTCACGGTTATAGTCATTTGCACAGTTGCGTACACTCGTAGAGTAAGCGACCTTGAGCGGCGTCCGACATTCAATACATTAGCAAAGTTCGGCGATTTCGATGATATTAGAGCTCAAATCGATGCAGAGGCAATATCCAACAAATCGGTCAGCAAAGCCAAGTTACTGTTCACGCACAATTGGATACTGCAGTCACGCTGGGGTGGACTACATGCTATACAGAGACCAACACTAGCTTGGGCATACGCTAAAGACCTCACAACACGGCACTACGTCAATTTCATACCCACTGGTACTACCCACACATACTCAGTGCTCATACATTATCTTGACTTCAAAACAGTACGCAGCCTAGAAATCAACGCTGCTAGCCACGACGCAGCTGATGATTTGCTCCAATACGTACTCGAATATGCGCCGTGGATCGTGGCTGGGTATACTCCAGAGATTGCCAACGCATGGAAGACGAATGAGGCTGAAATGATTGCGTTTGTAACACACAGATACAACGCTTTCATTTCGAAGGGAGTAGAAGGTTTGTCAAATGCATGAGTTCGCTTCTTCTTATTGCAGGCTGACCGGATTCAATCTGCCGTTTCGATTCTGACCCCAGGAGATGTTCTTCTGCTCTCTTTGTGCCCTACACATCTTCCCCGAAGTCAATCCAGGCCAATCATCAGTGACAGAACCCGAACAAGTGAGAGACAGGTATCTGAATATCAAGAAGGGGGTATGCCCTTTGGATCGGGCGATGGACTAGCTCTGAGCGTTACTTATGTCCCGATTAAGCCTCAAGCTATCCTCAAGCTTCACTGAGCTAGCAAGTGGTATAATATGTTTGGTATCCGTTATTGGTAAGGTCGTATTGTCCAAATGAGATAAAAACATACATGCTTCCGGGTGCCCTGCCTTTGCAACAACAAAACTAAGAAAGGAGGAGTAAAATGAAGTTTCTCGAGTTCGCAATGTTTGATGTCGCCAAAGCGGCGGAAGTAGCACAGGCTGGTGATAAGGGAGCGAAAACGCCAGGGGCCAAGATACTGGCCCAATATGCCTGTCAAGGAATACCATTTAATGGCGTCCCGCCAAACATGATGGTGGTCGTCGCAGTCAAAGAGTACGAAAGCAACGAAGCCATAGGTGCTAGCCAATACCCGGTGGCACTTGCAGGGGCAACCACGTGGGCCGTGCCTGTATTAGAGATGCGAGAAAGTGGCGCAGCAGCAGCAGAAAAGAAATACAGAAAGTAACTTTTGATAGGGCTTTTTATCGACTGGCAGGGCACCCAGAGGTAATGCAAGTTTATGCGCAACGGAGAATCTGTTAGCTTACCTCCAGATGACTCGTGAGACTAACGATGGGTTTCAAGCCTGACTGTATTTTCTCAGTAAGCTATCCTCAAATTGCATTCAGCTAGCACGTAGTATAATTAAGATAAACTCAAAATGGTAATGAGTTATGGCAGGGAAGAAATATACTCGTGTCAGGAATGTAATTACAGGTCAAACCCCCGGCCCTTTAGCTTCGGGTGATTCTGAGGGAGCGGAGCGACCGAAGAATCTCATTCAGGGTAAACTCCATGAAGGATCAGGTGGTGGACCGCCAAGAAGTTGGTAAGCTGGGGGAGAAAACAGCCCAGAAATTCCTCAAAAAGCAGGGCTACCGCATTCGCGAGACGGGTTTTCGTTGCCGTCATGGAGAGATTGATATCATCGCCCAGCGGAAGGACTGGCTGGTCTTTGTCGAGGTCCGCACCAAGAGCAATCTGGACTTCGGCACTCCCGAAGAGTCAATAACACAGACTAAAAAAGAGAGACTCATTGCCTCAGCCTTGACCTATACCAGTACTCACCAAAACCTCCCCTCTCTATGGCGTATAGATGTCGTAGCCATAGAACTCGATGACAAAGGCAAGACAAAGCGCATCGAACTCATCGAAAACGCCATCGAGCAGAGTCATCGATTCAATTGCTAGCCACTCTTAAATTATCAGCCCTGCCGTTACCACCAGTTAAGTGGCCATACTGCAGTATATAAGGTCGGTGAAGTTTTAAGATAAGTTGAGGCTTGGTCAGAGGATTGAGCAACTTCTGAGAAGGAATTTGGCTATTGGGAAGGCGCTTAGGACGTTGAAGGGGACTTTCCGAACAGGCCATAGCTACTATGCAACTCCCGAACGACGTCATCTGCTGACCTCTTTCCTTCGTGAACGGCCTTCCATAGTTCATAAAGTTGTAGAGCAGTAATCAGTAGAATTCTGTTCTTGCCAAGTAGATTTGCAATAACTTGGGTGTAACCTTCTTGGTTCCTTTGTTTTGGGTCTAGGTGATACTGGGTGTTAGCAACTATTACTAGTCTGTCATTCTCGTCGGTAGTGCCTGCACAGTCGTTCAGATGTTGCCAAGCCTGTGCGACCTTGTTACTATCTTTACGGATTATATCTTTCGTCCCGGTTACTTCGACCGCAAGCCCCATATTAAGTCCAGAATGTCTTGCTTTCAGGTCGATGTTGGCACCAGGTGGTTGTGTTTGAACGTCAAGACCAAGCTCATTAAGTAAGAGAGCTACACTGTTTGTTAATTCGTCTCCTGTTCCATAAAGAACATAAGCTAGTTTGTCATACTTAGCCTTTTTGTCGGCTAGCTTGTTTATTTGGCTATCTAACTTTTTAGCATGGGGTACTAAGTAATTGCTGAGCCAGTCGGGAGCGTCGCCTACAGTTATATGTTGTTGTGAACGATAATAGTAGCGCTTTGCAACCGCTAACAATTTGGACATCGCTAGGGAATAATACTCCTTGTCAAGTCTAGGTGGCGGAAGAATAACCAGCATTCCTTTTCCTACTTTTCGTTCTAACCCCGCCACGATTTCAGTATCGTCTACCACAGCCAGTCTATTTTTAGAATCAGACAAAGGTTTGACCACTATTTGGTGATACTTGGTGGAGTATTTGAGGTATTCCTGAATTACCTGTGCACGGCCAATTCCTGAGGGCTTGATATCCTTGCCTTCATTGTCTTGAAGCTTAACGCCAAAATGCTTTAGCCATTCGTAGGCTGACATGCCTTCTCTCTTTTCATAACCGCTACCTGTAGAAGAAACGAAATCTATCGAATCGGGTAGGCAGATTATGGAACGACCATGTTTAAGGGCTAGTGTAGAATCCTGAAGCAATTTAGGGAGGTTTTGGTAGTATCCTGCTGTGTTATATGACGGCATACGAATATGAACAATGGAAACGTCGTAGTCAAACACACTGAAATTGAAATCTCTATTGTTCAAGTCACCCATGTCCAGATGAATGTCATATGGGAAGGAATAGGGCGGTTCTTTACGGAGCTGCATATCCCGTATAGGCTCTGAAATGATTAGAAGCCGCATGTCTTGTCCTTTAATTCGATTATAACAGCTAGGTAAGATTGAGTGAAGGGCCAATATCTTACATCTTGCTAGCTCAGTGAAGCTTGAGGTTGTATCGTCAGCTCGACTCTGGTTGTTTATAGACGAGACCAGGGAATGAACAAAAACTCAACTAGGAATTGATAGTATAGCCACCAACCCGAAAATCAACCCCCAGAAACCTAATGTCACACCTATCCATAGGAGTAAAAACTCGATTGACCTATCCTCCTTCACCCATCCCAAGCCTTTAAGTTTTGCAAACTTCCCAAGGCATCGTTTTATACTGTGGAGAGGATTATCTGTTTCCTTCTGTAGATAGGTCGGCAGTATTACCCCGGCTACTACTACCAACGCTATGAAACAAAGGATCCCACAAATATGTCCTACTATCGAAAGCGTCCTTGCATCCTCTATAAATATAATCAGAATTGTGATGAGTATTGCACTGAAAATGCATATTGCTGCCAAAACCGGTTTCTTATATGTCAGAGGCGTTACCACATTGCTCACACATTGCCTATTCTTAGCCATCCAGATATTCCAAACAATCAAATTTTCATAAAATACTACCAATATTTAGCTTGTATGTAAATGCATATTTATTCTCGAATAGCCTTAGGCTCTATTACATAATCTGCAATCAGGACATATAATTTGCGATCCCTATGTTGCTCTCAAGAAGGCTCTAATGCGCCAGGAATTAATTCGGTCGAATTAGCTTCTATTTAGCTGTCCTTTATCCGGCGCCCTTGAGTTGTCCCGGGAACGTCGGCGCGTGTCTTATGTCCACCGGTATGGGGTATCGAACGCCGGTCTCGTGGGTGGCTTCAAGTCCCCTTATAACCGGGTCAAGCCAGTTTGCCGGTATAGTGAAGGCCATCTCCTCATCCTGCACCATTGCCCAGACTCTATCGCCATTTCCCGGGAGCACCACCTTCGGCTCTCCGGTCTTGAATGTCTGCAGGACTCCTTCAGTACAGGTCCCAGCCCGGCCGCTAAATACAGACTGCACGGCCACACCTGTCTCCTGGGTGGCTCCATGCACCAGCCGCATCAGTTGAGCAGGATTGCAGAATACCATAACCAGGTCCGGGTCGATTTTTGTCCTTTCCAGAGGAGAGAAAATCACACCGGCATACATGCCATTGCTCAGTTTAACTTGCTCTACAGCCTCCATCGTAGTCTTTGCAGCATTCTCGTTAGCTGAGTATTTCATTACTATCATGAAATCAATCAAGGCTTTCTCGCTCTCAGATTCAGACTCGCTCCATCCATAGGTATAGGCTGCGATTGGACAGGCGTTATCATCGGCCGTCATTCCCACTGTCCAGCCGTACTTGCGGGTCATCGTCATACCGACGCAGGGGTTTGTCTTGAACCCCATGTCCCGCGAAGGACGGCGGGTCCTCTCCGGGAAATCGTCAACGCTTTTAACCAGCTTAACGGCGATAGGGAAGGTCAGGGGTCTTATGAGTCTGTTCAATGCTTCCGCTTTTTTGGTCCAGTCTGTCATGATGTCACCTCCAGATTATTGTAGTGCGACCCTTCAGGGTCGTGCAGCACGAGGCTAAAGCCTCGCACTACATTCCTAAACACCCTATAGTTTATTGAGAGTAACAGTTTATAGTACGCCATCCGTAAGCGGCGCTTATGTTACTTTCAGGTAAGGCTCTAATACTTCGGGGATTAATACGGTACCGTCGGCTTGCTGATAGTTTTCCAGCACCGCGATAAGGACCCGGGGTAGAGCCAGTCCTGAGCCATTGAGCGTATGAACAAACTGTGATTTGGCGCCAGGTTCAGGGCGATAGCGGATATTGGCCCGCCTCGCCTGAAAATCACCGCAATTGCTGCAAGAACTGACCTCGAGCCATTCATCACAGCCGGGAGCCCACATTTCAATATCGTATGTTTTGCAGGCGGCAAAGCCGAGGTCTCCGGTACATAACTGCACCACGCGGTGGGGTATTTCCAGCTTCCGGCATATGTCCTCGGCATCAGCTACCAGTTTCTCCAGCGCTTCGTCGGAGCTTTCAGGGTCGGTAACCTTGTAGAGCTCCACTTTGTCAAACTGGTGCCCCCGCTTAATGCCCCTGGTGTCCGTGCCGGCAGCCATCTTCTCTCGGCGGAAGCAAGGAGTATAGGCGACATAATACAGAGGCAAGCTATCGGCGCTTAATATTTCATCACGGTGAAGGTTGGTCAACGGTACCTCCGCCGTGGGTATAAACCAGAAGTCATCTTCTTCGTCGTGGTATAAATTATCGCCGAACTTGGGTAAGTTTCCTGAGCCGACCATACACTCTCGCTTTACCATAAAAGGAGGATAGATTTCTTTGTAGCCGTGCTCGTTTACATGGACATCGAGCATAAATGAGATAAGCGCTCGTTGGAGGCGTGCGCCCAGCCCCTTGAGAACATAAAACCTGGTCCCTGAGAGCTTCACTCCCTGCTGGAAATCTATTATGCCCAGTTTTTCCCCCAGCTCCCAGTGAGGCAAGGGCTTGAAGGGTAATTCCCCTGGTTTACCCCAGGTACGCACTACCATGTTATCACCCTCGCCTCTCCCTAAGGGCACGCTAGGGTGGGGGATGTTGGGTAACTCCAGCAGCAAGGAATCAAGGTTAGCTTTAACTTCTTTGGTCTGCTGATGCAAGGAAGATACTTGCTCTCCCAATTGACGCATCTGGGCGATGAGCTGAGGTGGTCTTTCCTTGCTTTTGCCCAGTTGTTTGCTTGCCTCGTTATGTTTGGCACGGAGTTCCTCGGTTTGACGAAGCAAGCTGCGATAACGCCCATCAATCTCAAGGATGCTATCGAGAGCAAAGCTATCGCCTCTTTTCTCCAGAGCCTGGCGAACAAGTTCAGGGTCTTCACGAATAAGCTTAATATCAAGCATTTTTGAGCTCCAAAGCTCAAAAGTAGTCAGTAGTCAGAATTCAGTAGTCATTAGCCACCTCCCCCCTACTGACTTCTGACTCCTGGCTTCTTCCCCATTTTAGGATTTGTCATATTTTGTATTTTTATTCTTTTGTCTTTAACTGGGGGAAAAGTATCACTTCCCGAACAGATTGCTGATTTGCAAGCAGCATCACCAGGCGGTCAATGCCTATCCCCAGGCCACCGGTAGGCGGCATCCCGTACTCCAGAGCCTGAAGAAAATCTTCATCGGCGAGTTCCACTTCCTCGTCGGCAACCTGTTCTTTTAGCTGCTGGCGAAACCTTTCCCTTTGCTCCAGGGGGTCGTTAAGCTCGGTGAAGGCGTTGGCAATTTCCATGCCAGCCACAAAGCCCTCGAATCTCTCTACCAAACGGTCATTACCCCGCTTCCCCTTGGCCAGGGGTGACATTTCCACAGGATAATCCAGAAGGAAAGTTGGCTGAGTAAGCTTTGGCTCGACAAAAGAGGAAAGCAATTCGTCTATCAGCCTGCCCCTCCCTTTGCCTGGCTCGACTTCCATTCCCATCTCTGTCATCCGCGTCTTCAGTGAAGCGGCATCAGGATAATCTTCGAAATCGATGCCGCAATGTTCTTTTATTGCCTCACGAAGGTAAAGCCTTTGCCAGGGTAGACCGATGTCGATGGTCTTGCCATTACAAGCAAGCTTGGTATTGCCCAGAACCTCCTGCGCTATATACTTGAGCATCTCCTCGACCAATCTCATCATGTCATTGTAATCGCTATAAGCTTGATAGCACTCGAGCAAGGTAAACTCCGGGTTATGTCTGACAGAAATGCCTTCATTACGGAAGGCACGCCCTATCTCGTAAACTTTGTCAAAGCCGCCTACCACCAGTCTCTTGAGATGGAGCTCCAGGGCAATTCGCAGATAGAGGTCTTCATCGAGGGCATGATGATGGGTGACAAAGGGGCGGGCCAGTGCTCCGCCGGCATGGGGCTGAAGTACAGGAGTTTCTACCTCCATAAACCCCTGCTTATCGAGAAAACTTCTTATGGCAGTGATAATCTTGCTGCGCAAAATAAAAATGTTTTTATTCTCTTCATTGGAAATGAGGTCGAGATATCTCTGCCGGTAGCGTTTTTCTACATCAGCCAGCCCATGCCACTTCTCCGGCAGCGGGCGAAGGGATTTACAGAGCATGGTGAAATCGGATACCTCCATAGTGAGCTCTCCGGATTTGGTCCGGAAGAGCTTCCCATTTGCCCCGATAATGTCGCCGATATCAATATCCTTAAGAAATTCGTACCTCTCCCTACCCAGAAGGTCATAGCGCAAAGAAAGCTGTATCTTCCCTGAGCTATCGCGAATATCAAGAAAGGACATCTTACCTATAGAACGTTTGGACATAATGCGGCCAGCCAGCGATATATCCTGAGAACTATCCCCTTGCTGCTCAAAAAGAGCTATCACCTCTCGAATAGTGTGGCTGAGGTGACAGGAATGGGGATATGGGTCTATGCCGCGAGCGCGAATTCTGTTCAGGCTCTCCAGCCGCTGTTCAGTTATGCGTTCTAATCTTGAGGTCATAAAAAATCAAAAATTAAACATCAAAACTCAAAATCACAGAGCAAAATTCAAAACTTGTTTTTGCTTTCCTCACCAATCCCCAGAATCTCCTTGGCTTCCTTTGCCAGAGCTTTGGGCACCATTACTTTTACCTCACCTAACCCATCAACTGTAATGCCGTAAACCAGACCAGCGCTCTCGTAGCTTAAGAGAACTGGTATACCTTCGCTCTCCAACCGTCCCTTGATTATTTGCGCCTCCATGTACGTGGTAGTGCACACAGAAACCAATTGTTTCCTTGCAGACATAGTTCCTGCCTTCGTTTATTTTAGCAGAAACTCTTGGAGTATTGCTAAAACGATTGACATTGTATAAAATTTGCCCTGTTGCCTAAAAGGCTTCATCACAAATCTAAAATTCTAAAGGAGGGGAGATGATTTGAACGCGCTTGGAAGACATCTGCTGCTGGAACTAAAAATGTGCAATAAGGAGGTGCTGGATGACTTAGATTTTATCAAAGATTGTCTTAACGAAGCTGCCATTCAAAGTGGCGCTACCGTAGTGGGCGAGTCCTTTTATCATTTCTCCCCTTGCGGAGTGAGCGGAGTGGTCAATATCGCTGAGTCACATATTGCCATTCATACCTGGCCGGAATACGGGTACGCTGCTGTAGATGTTTTCACCTGTGGGGATGATGTAGACCCGGGAAAGGCTGCCAGGGTGATAACAGAGAGGCTGGAGGCCAAGAATCACTCCTTAATCGAGCTGCGCAGGGGGATTCTGGAGGATAGCCCGGTCGAGTGTGTAAAATGAAAGATAGCGACCCTGATAAACATAGATGGTTTTCTGACAAGATAAGTCCTGACCTTACTATGCTGCATAGCATTAAGGAGAGGATATATTCAGGACGAAGTAAGTTTCAGTCCATCGATATTGTCAACACGGGCAGCTTCGGTATCTGCCTCATCCTCGATGGCAAGATTCAATCCAGCGAGGTGGACGAGTTTATTTACCATGAAGCTCTGGTACATCCAGCTATGCTTACCCACCCCCAGCCGGAGAGGGTGTTCATTGCTGGGGGAGGTGAGGGTGCGACCTTAAGGGAAGTCCTGGCGCATAAGACGGTAAAAAAGGCTGTCATGGTGGATATTGATGAAGAGGTTGTAAGCCTTTGTCGCCGCTTCTTGCCCACCTGGCACCAGAATGCCTTCGATGACTCCAGGGCAGAGCTTCATTTCGTCGACGCCAGAAAATACCTGGATGAAAGTAGCGACAAATTCGATGTCATCATCATTGACTTGGCTGACCCTTTAGAGCAAGGGCCAGCACGCTTGCTATACACCCAGGAATTCTACCAAATAGTTAAACAAAAACTAGGGCCCGCTGGCATTATGTCGGTGCAGGCTGAACCTGCTGAATGGAGAAACTTAGATAATTTCACCGCTATTACCAGTACATTGAGAAACGTTTTCCCGATAGCCCGCCCCTACCAGGTCCATGTCCCTTCCTTTCTGGGCTTATGGGGCTTTATCGCGGCTTCCCAAAGCCTTGACCCCTCTGAACTGACTCCCGAGGAAATTGATACTAGACTTTCGACAAGAATATCAAAAAAGCTAAGATCCTACGATGGCCTTACCCATCAAGCCATGTTTACTATCCCTAAACACATTCGCCAACAGTTAGCTGCAAGCAAAAGAATCATCACCGACAAACAACCTATCTCCGCATATTGACCCTCTTACACAAACTACCTGCCTAGCCGCAACAATAGCTTCTCTACTAGTTCTTCCCAAGTCCGCCTGATGACTAGTCACCCTGCTGTTGTTATCAGGTCTTTGCCTTTTTGCCCTTATCAAGAACACTTTGGCATGACAGTGCGCAGTCTGTTAATGCCTGCAACTGGGACACGGCGATCCTGAGGGCCCGCCAGTGGGAATACGTGCCTTGGGAGCATCTGTCCAGCCCAGGATGTCTTCCATCCGCTGCCGTATGCTTTCCGGTATGGCCGGGAGCTCAGATTCCCCCGCGCCGCTTCTCATTAAGACCTTCGTTATCTCTTCATAACCTCGGAACGACTCTTCCATTGCCCATTTAACGGCCTCTTTCGCCTCCTCAGGCACCTCCTCATAGAGCTCCGCCAGCACTTCCAGATGACTGGAAGTCGCCTCCGTCACAAGTTCTGCCACCTCGGCTACGTTCACATCTGTCTCCTCAGCAATCTGGGAAATTTCCTGGACAAATCCTGCCATATCATAAAACTGCTGCAGGGCAATCTGCAATGCCTCTGGATCCTGGACCTTCGCCCTGACCCTATTCAGTCGTCCTTCCATGGCAGCCAGGTTCATTTCAGCTGCGTGCATAGTATCATCCCTGGACAGAGCCGCTAGGGCATCTTCCCGCCCCCTCTCTGATACGTTTCTCGCGCATGCTATCGCTGCCTTCGCTTCGTCCGGCACCATGTCGTAGAGCGTGTCCAGAATGGGGAGATGCTCCGCCATAGCCTCGGCCACCCGTGCTGTGACGTTTTCCGCATCCGGTCCTCTATTGCGTGCCCTCTTCATCGCAGCCACTGTCATACTCATGGCATAACCATATTTCTCCACAGCTAGGTCCAGGTCCTGTGAACGCCCTTTCTCAGCCAGGGCTTCCATCTCTCCCACACGTCGTTCGGCAAAGCTCAGGGCTCGTTCCGCCTTGGCAACATCATCCCCCAGCCACATCATCACTTGCTCAGTGCCCAGTTTTACCGGGTAGAGGGCGTCACCCGGCAGACTATCCTGCGCAGCGTAAACGGTGCCGCTTCCCGCAGCGCAGAGAGCCAGCACAATCGCTAGAACGATACGCGCCATGCTAAACCTCCTTACATACGATGTCGGCTTTGCCTAACTATCATAACGAGACCGCGGCCCCTTTGTTACAGCCTGCTCCCCCTGTATCTGGTCCATAAGCCTGACCCGAGCCTTCACCTTGCACAGCCAGGCAGGCCGCTCAAACGTGGCCAGGCTTCTCAGTTCTCTGGGGTTTTCGTCTCCTCCTCGGCGGAACTCGCCACTATCTCATCTCCTTTTGAAAGATACAGCTGGCTTGTACTCGATTTCACCCGTGGCACTATTTTCCCATCACAATAAGGACAATGCATCTCAATAGCTTGTCTTGCAGTAAAGCCGATGCTGACAATTCCCACGACCGCCAGCGCTATTCCCACGCCCATTACCACCCACCAAACTGCTTCCCCGAAGTCAGGCCTCCTTAGAAAAAGGCCCAGGATTATCAGCGCAGCACCCAGAACCACCCACACTAGCACCGTCAGAATATCGTACCTTTTATAAGTCATTCCCCTACCTCCTATACTAGACTATAGATAAAGTAGCATCTATCTCCTATGTTGTCTAGCCCCTGTCGGCTTCTCCAAAGGCCTTTTCAATTTCATAGGCTTCAGCCCCCGGAGGTTACAGAAAACCTGTTATTCAAGAGCTGTTCATCAGGAGTCTGTAGACAACTGTGCCGCGCCGGAGAGAGCACAATCAAGTTTGAAATTGCCGAATATACACTGTGGACGATTGTTCAGCTGGAACTACTTGTGAAAACTCGGATAAGCCATGACTGATGACATTATTTCACTTTCTTCTGCTGCCTATCGTGTATTATGTCTTTCATTATGCCTTTAGCCAGGACTTGTCTAAGATCGGGCAGATTGCGAACCAGCATGAAAAGGTCGATAACCAACGCATACCGCACCAGCACCAGCGAGCCTTCCAACAACCAGATGAATAGAGGCAACAGGCCGAATCCAATAAATAGAGCCGCCATAAATTTACGGGTGGTAAAGAACGGAATGGCTACTAGTGCCAGTGTAACAAGCATTGCCTTGGGGGCCATCACGAAAAAAATACCTATAATGGTGGCTGAACCTCGTCCACCCCGGAAACGTGCGAATACAGGAAAGTTATGCCCCACCAGAGCCGCAAAGCCAGCCCCGAAGACCCAGAGTTCCGAAACGTTTAGAGCCTGGGCAATGAGTATAGCCCCTGCCCCCTTCGCGACATCAACAATACCGACAAGTACGCCTTCATGGGCACCGATTTCGCGCATAACATTAGCGCCGCCCATGTTACCTGAACCGACGTTCCGGATATCTATGCCTTTCCTCATGCGAGACACGATGTAGGCTGTAGGAATGGAGCCTAAAAGATACCCGATGATTATGCTTAGAATACCTAGTAGCATGTCCTAATCTTATGCTGAGAACCCGCCGTATTCTCCATCATTTTCTATCGCTGCTAGGTGGCAGATTGCCTGTCTCCAAGCACGCTAACAACAATGAGACCAGGCCCGGTGTGCGTGCCGATAACAGGGCTTGTACGCGAGAGGTAAATAGGAATTTGAGGATACTTTGAGTGAAGCCTCTGCATCAACCTGTTTGCCTCATCCAGGTGAATGGCATACTCCACAGCTAACCCTTCAACGTTGCCAAAGCTTGCGGCAAGGTTATACAGGTGGTCTATCGCCTTAGCTCGGGAACGCTCCCGACCCAAGGGATACACCTCGCCATCCTTAAGGCCGATGATCGGGTTTACCTTGAGTAATGAACCAAGAAAGGCTTGCGCTTTGCCGATGCGTCCGCCGCGTTCCAGATATTCAAGTGTATCAAAGGCAGCATACATATCTACCCGCTGCATGGTGTGACGGGCTACATCCAGCACTTCATCGAGGCTAGCCCCACTTTGGGCTGCTTTGGCAGCAGCAATTACTATGAAACCCTGTGCCATAATCGCCCATTGCGAGTCCATGACCTCCACACGAGCTTTCTTATTCATCAACCCCACCGCTTGTAACGCTACCTGATAGGTAGCACTGAGCTTAGAAGTTAAAGTTATAACCAGGATTTCGTTTGTTTTTTCGGCGAGCTTATCGTATACATCGGCATAAGCCCCCGGTGGCGGCACAGATGTCGCAGGCAAAGCCTTGCTAGTCCTTAGCCTTTCGTAGAACTGGTCAGGACTCAGGTCAAGACCATCGCGGTAGAGGTCGGTGCCAAAGCGGACAACAAGCGGAACCACTGTAATCCCCAACTCCTCAGCTACCTGAGGGGGCAGGTCAGCCACACTATCAGTCACAATAGCTACATTAGGCAAGGATATTATCCTTTCCTCCGCCAAACAACCCAGATAATATCATTTTGCAGCCACAGGGGACTAGAATAGTCCGGGCCGTCTGTAGATATGATACTGCTGGTACATAAACCGTGCGAGGAAATGATACCACAACAGGCCAAGCTACCATGGCGAGAGGAGCCATCATTCCGTCTACGATATTACCTCCAGCCAGTTAGTTCGGCTTTTACCAGCATACTCCCCAGTGCCACTAACCATAGCGAAAAGACGATTCCCACGCCTAAAATAAACCAGCCCGACACATCTCCCTGCTGGATATCCGCTATCGCCGTTTTCGAGATTAAATAGAGAAGACCAATCCCAGCCGCTGCCAGCGTAGAGTGTGCCACAACACGCCATCCTTTTCGTGTTAGAAGCTTGTTTATTATCATTGCTCCCTCCTAACCCTTCTATTGATATTATAATCCATTGAGAACATCCTGAAAAGTGGGGAAAGTTGGCTCATTTTGAAATTGACAGGTCATGGTTCGAGGGATAGGATTCAATAGACAGAGAAAATCGAGATAGAAATGAGAATCCAATGCAGGCTGAGTTGATATACAATCCTTCCGGTGGCCAGGTGGTCGTCAGGCACGAACTTGACGATGTGGTTGCTTTTTTAAATCGCTACGGGTGGTCTGTCACCTTACGAGAAACCAGCAAGCCGTTGGAAGCGACCGAACTAGCC
>Ga0315541_1002784_pt1 | contig 14045 bp, 8 predicted proteins | sample SalMarSW160190MG_FD_203095 | JGI IMG/M metagenome (GOLD analysis project Ga0315541, IMG submission 203095) | Salt marsh sediment microbial communities from the Plum Island Ecosystem LTER, Massachusetts, United States - Salt Marsh Sediment SW1601-190 ...
CGCCGACGTGGGGTGGCGCATCACCGGGCCCATCGAAGTGCGCGCCGACCGCTGGGAGGTCGAGGGCATCCTGGACAAGCTCGAGCTGGCCGAGAAGGTCGCGTCCACGTTCCCGGAAGGCGGCAAGGCGCTGGACCTGGCGCAGTACGGCCTGACTGAGCCGCTCCGGGCGATCACGCTCCGCGAGGAGCAGCCCGGCGGGCGGACCTGGACCGTCCTGGTGGGCAAGGAGGCCGGCGTTGCGGACACCGTCTACATGGCCGTCCAGGGGGAGGACGCCGTCTACGCCGTCAAGAAAGACGTGGCCGATAGGACGGACGTAACGCTCACGGACCTGCGCAGCAAGAAGCTGGCGACCCGCATCAGCACCCTTGACATGGAGAAGGTAACCGTTGCGGCGGCGGAACTCGACGGGGAGCCCGGGTTCGAGGTCGTCTGCGAGAGGGCGGAGGACAGGTGGGAGCTGAAACGGCCCGTGCACGACCTGGCGGACGAGAGCGCGGTCAGGGGCGTCGCGAACAAGCTCTACGATCATCACGTCGGCGCGGACGAGTTCGTGGCGGATGACCCGACGAAGGCGGCCGACTACGGCCTGGCCGATCCAGCCCTGACCGTCATCGTGGAAGGGGAGCAAGAGACTCAAACTTTCGTCCTGTCCCGCCGCATGGACGGCGAAGAGGTCCGCTACTATGCCATGCACAAGGGCGAAGTGCCGATAGTCGCAGTCCCCGAGACGTTGTTCAACGACCTGCGCAAGGACGCCGACGACCTGCGGGAGCGGTCCCTGGGGGACTTCACGGTTGCGGACGTGGCGGAGGTCTCTATCGCGGGGCCGGCCGGCGAGCTGGTGCTCGCGAAACAGGACGAGGGCTGGCAGATCGCGGCCGATTCGCCGGTTGCGGCCGACGACGGCGTCATGGACGATCTGCTCCGCGGCCTCAAAGAGGCCGAGGTCGACAAGTTTGTCGCCGACGAGCCGGGGGACCTGGCCGGTTACGGCCTGAGCGAAGGTGCCAGGACGCAGTTGGTCCTGAGAGATTCCGAGGGCAAGACTCTCTCGGAGGTCTTCCTCGGGTCGGCGGATGAACTGGGCGAGCGCGTCTACGCGCAGCGACCCGCGTATCCGCCCGTGCTGGCCCTCAAGAAGGCGGACTTCCTGGATAGAATCGCGCGCGGGCGGCTTGCTTTCCTGGACCGGCTCGTGCTGGCGGAGCCGCGCGACGAAGCACGCGAGGTGCTGCTGACGAACGCCGAGGGCCGGTTCCGGTGCACGTGGAACGAGGAGGGGAGCGAATGGGAGCTGGCCGAGCCCGTCTCCGGCAAGGCGGACCAGGTGGCCGTGCGGGCCGTGGTGGGTGACTTCGCAAGCCTGCGGGCCGAGACGTTCGCCGCCGAGCGGGCGGCTGACGTAAGCGCCTTCGGCCTGGCCGAGCCGGCCGCCGAGGCCACGGTGACCTATCGCGCCGAGTCCGGGCCGGCAGGGGAGGAGGAAGGGGAGACCGAAGTGCCCGGGCGCACCCGCACCCTCCTGATCGGCGCCGAGACCGCGGCCCCGGCCGAAGGCCGCTTCGCGAGGCTGGCCGACGACGAGCGCGTCTTCGTCCTGCCCGACTACGTGGCGCGTCACTTCCTGGCGAACCTGGCCTCCAGGCGCATCAGCACGGTCTTCAAGCCGACCGCCGTCACGTTCGCAAGCGGCGGGGTCAGCCGCCGGTTCATCTACGATGACGAGAAGGACGCCTGGACGGACGCGGACGGCACCGACCTGCCTGAGGGCCGACGCGACGCGGTGGGGGCGGCGGTCAGGCTCCTGCGTCACTTCGACGGCGCTGCCATCGCGGACTACGTGGCAAAGGAGCCGGAAGCGTATGGCTTCGACGAGCCCTACCTGGCCGTCGAGGTCCAGGACGAGCTGGAGCAGGTCAAGAAGGTCCTCATCGGCGGAGAGACGGACGAGGGCGACCGCTACGCCAGAGGCTTCGTGACGGACTTCGTGCTGAGGGCTGCGCAAGCGGACGTCCAGACCCTCACGGCCGTGCTGGAGGAGCCCGCCGAGCCGGGGGACGAGGCTGCGCCAGCCGAAGGTGAAGCCGAGGCTCAGCAATGAGCCGGCGCGCGGCAGTCTGCATTGCGGGCGCAGGACAGATCTGCGTCGCATGCCCGTCTGGAGCCGTCCTTCTGACTTCGGAAAACGGCGGCACGCCCCGTGGTCTGGTGCCCGTTCCGCGTTTCCCCCGACATGTCCGCCCGCTGCTTGCCGCTGCGCATGCCGCACCCCTCTGGTATAATGAGAGGGTTTGGGCGGGCTCGGTAGCGCCTCCATAGCTCCATTCCTCCCCGCCGGCGGGCCAGGCGCAATGAATATCCCCACCGTCGCCATCGTCGGGCGGCCCAACGTGGGCAAATCGTCGCTGTTCAATGCCCTCTGCGGGCAGCGCGTCGCCATCGTCGAGCCCACGGCGGGCGTCACCCGCGACCGGATCAGCCGCACCGTGAGCCGCGCGGAGACGACCTTCGAACTCGTCGACACCGGGGGCATGGGCCTGGAGGACGCCGACGAGCTGGCCGAAGACGTCCAGATGCAGATACTGATCGCCATCGAGCAGGCGGACCTGGTGCTGCTGGTGGTGGACGGGAAGGAGGGCCTCCAACCCCTCGACAACGAAATCGCGCAACGGCTGCGCCAGGCGGGCAAGGACGTCATCGTCGTCGTGAACAAATGCGATCGGCCGGCGGATGAGGCCCTGGCCGCTGACTTCTACTCCCTGGGCGTGTCGGAGCTCCGGGTTACCTCGGCCACCCAGCGCAGCGGAATCGAAGAGCTGCTCGACGCGGTGGCGGACGCGCTGCCCGAAGCGCGGCCTCCCGACCTGGAGGCCCCCGAGCCGATGCGGATCGCCTTCGTCGGCCGCCGCAACGTGGGCAAGAGCACGCTCATCAATTACCTGGCCAACGAGCCCCGGGTGCTCGTCAGCGAGGTACCGGGCACCACGCGCGATTCGGTGGACGTGCGGTTCCGCATGGGCGACCTCGAGTTCATCGCCATCGACACGGCCGGGCTGCGTCGCGCCAAGCAGATCAAGGATTCGATCGACTACTACAGCGTGGCCCGGTCGCACAATTCGATACGCCGGGCGGACGTGGTGGTCCTCATGATGGAAGCTCCGATGGAGATCGGGCGCCTGGAGAAGCAGCTTGCCGACCACGTCAGCTCGCTCTACAAGCCCTGCGTGTTGGCCGTCAATAAGATGGACCTGGCGCCGGCCGCCGAGGCCGAGCAGTTCGAGCTCTACGTCCGGGACAGGCTGCCCGGCGTGGCGTTCGCCCCGGTCGTGTGCATCAGCGCAGAGACGGGCCGCGACGTTGAGCGGCTCCTGGGCGTGGCGCAACTGCTGCACGTGCAGAGCCTGATCCGCGTGCCCACCGGCGAGATCAACCGGGCCATGCAGGAGGCGATGGAGCGCCAACGCCCTCCGTCCACGTCGACTACGCTCTGCAAGATCTACTACGCCACGCAGGTGAGCGTTGAGCCCCCGACCATCGTGCTCTTCACGAACGAGCCTAGCCTGATCACGGACGACTATAAGAGGTACCTGGCGAACTACCTGCGCGCCAGGTTCGAATACAACGCGATCCCGATCCGGTTCCGGGTGCGCGCCCGCAAGCGGGTCCCCTGGAGTGAGCGAGTCCAGGAAGATGGTCGTTGACACGGCAGACAGCGTGACTGCCGCACTGCCCGGGGCGGGTGAGTCCGGGCTGGAAGAGGACGGCTACATCCGCGTGCGGAACGCGCGGACGCATAACCTGAAAGGCATCGACCTGGAATTGCCCAGGGACGCCCTGGTCGTCATCACCGGCATCAGCGGCAGCGGCAAGTCGTCGCTCGCGTTTGACACGCTCTACGCCGAGGGCCAGCGTCGCTACATCGAGAGCCTGTCGTCGTACGCCCGCCAGTTCCTGGAGCAGATCCCGCGTCCGGACTGCGACCTCATCCTGGGCCTGCCGCCCACAATCGCCATCCAGCAGGAGATGACGGGCGCCAGCCCTCGCTCCACGGTGGCCACGACGACGGAGATCTACGACTTCCTGCGCCTTCTCTACGCCCGCGTCGGCACGCCCCACTGCCCGGACTGCGGCGCGGCCATTCGCCACCAGACGCTGGAGCAGATCACGGGGGCCATCAACGAGCTGCCGGCGGGCACTCAGATCACGCTGCTGGCGCCCGTGGTGCGGGGTCGCAAGGGGCACTACCGGGATCTGTTCGAGCGGCTCCGCGCGGACGGCTATCTGAAGGTCCGCGTCGACGGCCAGATCCGCGACCTGGACGAGGTGGACCGGGTCCGTCGCTACCAGACACACGACATCGAGGTCGTCGTCGACCGGCTATTCGTCAAGAAGCCCGGCGCAACGGAGGGCGAGGCCGGCGAATCGGTGCGCGGGGGACCCATCTTCCGTGCCTTCCTCAGCCGCCTGACCAACAGCGTGAGGACGGCACTGAAGGCAGGCTCCGGCACCTGCGTCGCCCTGCTGGAGGACGGGGGCGAGCTGCTGTTCAGCCAGTTCTTCGCCTGTCCGAAGTGCGGCCTGAGCTTCGAAGAACCCAGCCCGAACACGTTCTCCTTCAACAGCCCCTACGGGCAATGCCCGAGCTGCAACGGTCTGGGCACCGTGGACGAGTTCGACGAGGACCTGATCGTTCCCGATAAGTCGCTGAGCCTTTCGGAAGGGGCCATCCGGCCCTGGGCCGATGCCGGCGGCAGGAGGGGCCGTCGCTTCGCCGCAATGCTGAATGAGCTGACGGACGCTCTGAAGATCAACCCGAAGACGCCGTTCCGCAAGCTGAGCGCCGCGAAGCGCAAGGCGCTGCTGCACGGCGAAGGCCTGGAGGAGAAGACCGACATCCCCGCGCGGGAAGCCGTCATCCCGTCGCTGCAGGAGATAATGGAAGACAGCCCCCGCGGGGCCGGCGCGCACTTCCGCAGGTACATCTCCCAGGCCACCTGCCCCTCGTGCGACGGCGCAAGGCTCAAGCCCGAGGCCCTGGGTTTCACCGTGGGTGGCCTGAATATCAACGAGCTGACCCGGCTCAGCGTGCGGGACTGCCTGGGTTTCCTCCAGGGCCTCTCCTTCGAGGGAGCTGATGCGAAGATCGCTGAGCCCATCATCAAGGAGGTCTCGCAGCGGCTGCGCTTCATGCTCGAGGTGGGCCTGCACTATCTGACGTGCGACCGCCGGTCCAATACGCTCAGCCGCGGCGAGTTCCAACGCATCCGCCTGGCCACGCAGATCGGCAGCGGGCTGACGGGCGTCTGCTACGTGCTGGACGAGCCGTCGATCGGCCTCCATCATCGGGACAATGCCCGCCTGCTGGACTCGCTGGAGAAGCTGCGGGACGGGGGAAACACCGTCCTGGTGGTGGAGCACGACGAAGCCACGATCCGCCGTGCGGACTGGGTCCTGGACCTGGGCCCTGGGGCCGGCCGCGACGGCGGGACTGTCGTTTTCAGCGGCCTGCTGGCCGGGCTCGCCGGCGTCGATTCCAGCCTGACCGGGCGCTACCTGACGGGGCGGGACGAGGTCCCGATCCCCGAGCGGCTGCGCCAGCCGCAGAAGGGCCGCATGCTGACCGTCCGCGGCGCGCGCCAGCACAACCTCAAGCGGATCGACGTGACATTCCCCCTCGGCTGCTTCTGCTGCGTGACCGGCGTCAGCGGTAGCGGCAAGAGCACGCTCGTCAACGACATCCTTTACCGGGCGCTGGCCCGCAGGCTCTACAGCAGCCGGGACAAGCCCGGCGCGCACCGGTCCATCCGGGGCGCTGCAAAGGTGGAGCGCGTGCTGGAGATCGACCAGAGCCCGATCGGCCGCTCGCCCCGCTCATGCCCGGCCACCTACACCAAGGTCTTCGACGACATCCGCCGCGCCTTCGCCGGAACGAAGCAGGCCAAGGTGCGCGGCTACGACCTGGGGCGCTTCTCCTTCAACACGAAGGACGGCCGTTGCCCCGTCTGCAGCGGGCGAGGGGAGAAGCAGATCGAGATGAGCTTCCTGCCCGACATGCGCGTCACGTGCGAGGAATGCCACGGCCGTCGCTACAACGAGCAGACGCTCCAGATCACCATCCGGGGCAGGAATATCGCGGACGTGCTCGCCATGACGGTCGAGGAAGCCCTGGAGTTCTTCCGCAACTATCCTTCCATTGAACGCAAGCTGCGGACGCTGCGTGACGTGGGGCTCGGCTACCTGACGCTCGGCCAGCCCAGCCCTACCCTCAGCGGTGGCGAAGCCCAGCGCATCAAGCTCACCCGTGAGCTGGCCAAGGTCCAGACCGGCTCGACGCTTTACATCCTTGACGAGCCGACCACGGGCCTCCACTTCGATGACGTCAAGAAGCTGTTGCGCATTCTGCACGGCCTGGCCGACATGGGCAACACGCTCATCGTCATCGAGCATAACCTGGAGGTGGTCAAGAACGCCGACTACCTCGTGGACCTGGGCCCGGAAGGGGGCGATGAGGGCGGCTACGTGGTGGCTTGCGGCCCGCCCGAGGCCATCACCCGGGCCAAGGAATCCCACACAGGACGGGCGCTGAAGCCCTTCTTCGAGAACCGCAAGCCGCGACGCTTCGAGGGCATCGCATGAAGGACCTGCATCGCAAGGACCCCGCGCGCACGGAGACGCTGCGCCGGTTCGTCGACGGCATCAGGGGTTTCATCTTCGACCTGGACGGGACGCTGTACCTGGGCGAGCGCCTCATCCCCGGTGCGGACGACGCGCTGAGAGCGCTCCGCCGCGCGGGCAAGAAGGTCGCCTTCGTCAGCAACAAGCCCATCGGAACCCGCCAGGAATACGTGGCCAAGCTCAACCGCCTCGGCATCCCCTGCACCGAGGCCGAGCTGATCACCTCGCCCCTTGTGCTCGCCCGATACCTCCAGAAGCACCGCCCGGGCGCCAGATGCTATCCCGTGGCCGAGGAGCCCGTCATCCAGGAATTGCTCGCGCACGGGCTCCGGATCGCCGAAGACCCCCGCGAGATCGACGTGGTGGTCGTCTCCTTCGACCGCACCTTCGATTACGGGAAGCTCAATACCGCGTATCGGGCCGTCATCCACGGCGCCGAGCTGATCGGCACCAACCCGGACCGCACGTGCCCCATGCCGGACTACCACCTGCCTGACGCCGCGTGCATGATCGCCGCCATCGAGGCGTGCAGCCAGCACCGCGTCGACCCCATCGTCGGCAAGCCGTCGAAAATCATGCTGAAAGAGGCGCTGGACATCATCGGACTGGAGGCCGCTGAGTGTGCCATGGTCGGGGACCGGCCGGAGACGGACATGCTGATGGCGCGCAGGGCCGGCCTGAAGGGCGTGCTCGTGCTGACCGGCGTCACCACGCGGGAAGACCTGGACTCGCTGCCCGTCGAGCCGGACCTTGTCCTGGATGGCGTAGCGGAGCTGGCCGAGGCGTGTGGTTGATTCCGCCTGTCCGGCCGGTATAATGGGATCATATTGGGGGCAGGCAGCTTTTTTCCTTCGGCCCCATCGTCCAGCGGTCCAGGACACCGGACTTTCGATCCGGCAACCGGGGTTCGACTCCCCGTGGGGTCACCAGGGCATCAGGGCTCGCGCTCAGACCGCGCGGGCCTTGCTATTTGCGAGCCGGGTCGCGTGCCGGCGCCCCCCATGAGAAGCGGCTCGGGCAATGGCGTCAGAGAGTCATTTGACCTTTGCCTGGTCGTGTGGTATACGTGTGATCGTATTGTGGTGGGGGGAACGTGCCTCAGTGAACACGCGAACGGGGCGCCCCCCTCACGCCAGGCAACGATAGGCCAATCAGCCGGCAGCATAATATGTGCGCGGCCCGGAATGGCGCGGGAGGACCTGTGCCGAGGGCCGTTACCTGAGAGTGCCGGCCGCGGGGGCCGCAGCTATAATGGGACAGGCCTGCGGCACCGAAGACATGGCGGCCGGCCTTATACCGGGCCCCGGAAGACCCCATTCCGGGGCCCACTTTTCTTGTTGCCCTGAGCGTTCGCTGGCGCCGGTGGCGCGAGGAATTCTGCGCGCGTCGCCTGCGAGAGGCGCGTGAGCCGGGCAGCCCACTTGTCCCATTCTCTCCCTGAGTTGTCCTGTGCCCCCTCTTTGCCTTGCCGCCTGGCCCTGTGGGCACATGCCGCTCTGGCAGGCCGAGGGCCCCTTGCTCTGACGCCCCCCTTTGTGCCCTGGGCCGCCCTGGACCCGCCCGCGCCATGCCAGAGGGCGTCGACCGCCCGGTCTCGATTGCGCGACATGCCGTTTTGGCTGGAGATGCACGTACACAAGAAGGGGGCCCTGCACCTGATGCAGGCCCCCTGGTGGGAGGATGCCCGTTTCCTGGCACCCCGGCCCGCCAATGGCGGGCGCTGACGGTCAGTAGAGGTCGTGCACGTCCTCCATGTCGCGGAAGACGTCGTCGAGCGATCCCTCTCGGGTCTCGATGTCGTCCTTAGTCAGGTCGACCACGATGTCGCTCTCGCCCCTGGCTGCCGGGAGCCGCGCGCCGCGGGCCAGGGTCAGGCGCTCTTCCCTCTCCTTGCACTTGATGCAGAGCGTGGCGAAGGGACGCGCCTTGAGGCGCCTCTTCGTGATCTTCTGCCCGCAGGACTCGCACTGACCGTAGGTGCCGTCCTTGATCTTCTGGCGGGCCTTCTTGATTTCTCCTATGGTGGCGGAACCCGCCTCCGCGGACAGGGCGGACATGTAGTCCAGCTCGCCGTCCGCCGCGATGTCCAGCAGCTCGCTGGGATCAGCGGCAGACAGGTTCTGGACCCGGCCGAGATGGTGACTCAGTTCATCGACCATCCGTCGTTCCAGCTGGGCAAGCTGTTGCTCCACTTGCTTGGTTTGCTGCTTGTGGTTCTTTTTCTTTTTCATGGCGCGTCTCCTTTCGAGCACCCCTACCGTGTTCGCAAATGGCGTTCCAACCGCTGGCTTTCTGCCAGAATCCGCTTTCTTGGGGGGGACCTGGGTGCCCGTCAACATGGCGGTCGCCCCCCGGCCAACCTGAATTAGTGCACCGGAATCCTGGAATGTTCACCGTTTGTGCCCGATTTTTGGACGATTGCCCCGATTCCCGCCCAGGGCGGCGCTCGCACCGGCGTTGAGACCCCCGTGGTGCGCCCCGGAGCGCGGAACGAGTGCGGGCGGCGCCGCAAGGAGGCAAGAGAAGGGACACGCCAGGGCAGGGCCGGCGTCTCTTGCCGACCCTCCCCGCTGCCGCGGCGCTTGCAGGCGTACCTCCCGACAAGGGCGCACCCCTCACCAAGCGCCCTCTGGCTACCCCTGGCCCGCCCTCAGCCCCGGGCGATGCTGTCCGTCAACTGTGCGAGCCCCGCCGTCTGCTCCAGGAAGAGCTGCAGGTGGGGGAATGGGATCTCGATGTCCGCCTCGTCCAGCGCGTGCTTGCACTTCTCGGTGTACTCCCATTGCTTCGGGAACTGGCGAGAAGCGTCCTCGATCCAGAACCGCATCTCCAGGTCCACGCTGCTGGCTCCCAGGCCCGTCACCACCACGTCGGGCGCTGGCTCCGGCAGCACGTCGGGGTCGCCCGCCAGCGTGCCGAGCATCACCCGGCGCGCCTCGTGCGTGTCTTCCTTGTAGGCGATGCCCAGGGGGACCCGCACGCGTATCCGCGGCACCAGCGTGTAGTTGATGATGCGCTCCTGCGCGATCAGCCGGTTCGGCACCACGATGCTCTGGTTGTCAAACGTGATCAGCGACGTTGTGCGCAGGCGGATGCGCTGGACGTGGGCGTGGATGCCGGCCAGCTCCACCCAGTCGCCCGTGCGGAAGGGCCTGTCGATGACCAGGGTGATGCCTGCGATGGCGTTGGCCAGCGTATCCTGCGCGGCGAGCGAGGCCGCCAGGCCCAGCACGCCCAGGCCGGCCAGCATGGACGTCACCTTGATCTTGAACTGGGAGGCCACAGTGAGCAGCGCAATGGCGACGATCGTATACTTCAGCAGCCCCAGCAGCAGGTTGCGGGTGCCTTCCGGCATGGCCGTTCGGCGCATCTGCACGTTGAGCAGGCGCCTGAGCGCCGCCAGCACCATCCAGAAGAAGATCACGATCACGACTGAGGCCACGATGTTCGGCAGATACTCGACCGCCCTGGTCGTTATGGCCTCAACGTCGATGAGGTCCAGCACCTTCTGCCACATGACTCGACCCTCCGTGTAACGGGTGCACGTTGACGGCCGGTTGCCCGCGGGGAAAAGGCGGGCCGCAGTTGCGCCAAAGCGCCGCCGGCGCCCCTTGCCCGACCGTGCCGAATGTTAGGCGAACGGCCCCGGCGACGCAACGGACGGGCGCTGGCTCGCGGCCGATGGCCGGTAGCATGTAGCCGGTAGCCGGTAGCCGGTGGCCGGTGGCAGGTAGCCCGTAGGAGGTAGCCGTTGGCCGGTGGTCGCTAGCTTCCTGCCATCTGCTATCTGCCGCCTGCCGCTTCTTACTCCTGCTCCTACTCGTGCTCGTGCTCCGCCGTTGTTCGTTATTGGTTATTGGTTATTCGTTGTCCGTTGCTCCCCCTCGGTCCGCCGTACGGCGCGACTGAGGGCCATCAGGTTGCTCGTTGTTCGTTGTTCGTTTCTCGTCCTTGCCGTTGCTGTCCACTGGTCACTGACAACTGGCAACTGCCGTTCGCCGTTGCTGTCCACTGACCACTGTCCACCGCCGTTCAGCCGTTGGCTTCCTGCCACGTGCTTCCTGCCATCTCCCACCTGCCGCTTCTTGCTCCTACTCCTGCTCCTGCTCTGTCGTTAGCCCTTGCTTGCTGCCATCTGCCATCCGCCGTTTCTTACTCCTACTCCTACTCGTGCTCGTGCCCCGCCGTTGTCAGTTGCTCGTTGTTTGTTTCTCATCGCTGCCGTTGCTGGCCACTGGTCACTGGCAACTGGCCACTGCCGTCCCCCGTCGTCCCCGTGCTTGCCGTTGCTGGCCGCTGGTCACTGATAACAACTGGCAACTGCCGTTCCCCTGTCATCCCGAACGCGCCGTCCCCACCACTTGTCATCCCGAACGCGCCGTCCCCACCACTTGTCATCCCGAACGCGCCTCCGGGCGCGGAGGGATCTCGTGTCGTCGCGTAGCCGCAGTTGAGCTGTGCACGCCCTTTATGGCTTGAAATCGGCCTCGAATCGGGCTATACTCCGGGGTAGATATCGGCCTTCTTGGGGTAGGCGTATGGAAGCCGTGGCTTGCCAGATGGGGTCTTGCCTACAGCACTCATCCCTCGTTGAGGTTGAGGCTTGTCCGCCGAAGCCTTGGCGAAGGGGGGAGAAGCAGTCCGGCAACTGGAACACGACGGCGGAGTATAAGTACGACGCCCGCAACCGCCGCATTCTGAAGACCGTGACGAACAAGGGCTCCTTGAACGGGACGACGCGCTTCCTCTGGGGCGGCGCTGGGGACTGGCAATGCCTGGAGGAGCGGGACAGCTCCGGGGACGTGGTGGCGAGATTCACCTATGCGCCGGGCTACATCGACGCCGTGGCGGTGCAGGAGCGCGACCTGAACGCGGACGACGACTTCGGGGACAGCAATGAAGTGGTCTATTACCACAGCAACACGCTCTTCACCGTGTACGCTCTCAGCGACGCGAATGAGAGTGTCATCGAGCGCTATCGCTATGACGCCTACGGCGCCTGCACGGTGCTGGATGCGGACGGCTCCGCGGACGCGGACGGGATATCCGACGTGCTGAATCCGTATACGTTCACAGGTCGTAGAGTTGACCTGGAATCCGGCCTCATGCAGTACCGGAATGGCTACTACCACACCGGCCTCGGCCGATTCATCAGCAGGGATCCGGCAGGGTACGCGGACAGCCACGCACTGTACGCGTATTCTATATGCCGTCCGACTGCTGGTGTTGATCCGAGCGGGAATAAGTGGGAGCTGACCTATGCCAAGGCAATCGATATTGTGGATCGGGAGGGACTAACTCCCGAAGAAATCGACCGTATGACGGAGCATTTTCGTTTGGCATTGATGTCCCAAGCGGGTCTGAGCGGAGAGCAGCTCGAGAATGCGCTGGCCCAAAAGAGGAAGGAATGGAAAGCCAACTGGCGACTTGTCGGCAGACACATGGTCGCCGGCTTCTGGGTGAACAAAGAGACGGGCCAAAGGCAGGGAGGGATGTGGGCTGAGCCCCTGCGTGTGGCAGCTTACGACGACCGCGAAAACCCCGATTTGGACTGGTACAAGAAGGATGCGGGGCCGGAGTACAAGGCGGCCGCCAGAAGAGACGCGGGGCCCTGGCCATATAGCTTCTTTGTGGAGCAACCCGGTGACCTAGCCCCCGGCATGAAGCGAGCACGCGTAGCCAAGTGGTGTTATAGGTATGAGAATTGGCCGCTTCCGTGGCCCTTCTGGCCGTTTGTGACGAACCTGAGTATCTACGACCATGGGACATGGAATCCAGAAGTTCCTGGCTCGGATAGGCAACAGGCCGGCGATTCAATACTGCTGGAAGTCGGGCGGGAGTGCCCGCATTTTGCGATGTTCTCGAGATTGGAGTTGTACGGGTGCTATGCGGGACAGGATAAGGCTTACATGGAGCGGATTCTCGACTCGTGCAAGAGGCTCGCATGCGTGAAGGCGTGCACGGGTGTCGTCGCTTACAACAAGTTGGCTGGCCGCATCTGTGTCGGGGAATGGCGTTATGTTTGCCGGGACGACATAGAGGGTCGTACCAAGACCGTCGTGACGCCTTTGCTTAAGAGTGGTTCGTAGCGCCACGTGTGGTGCGATTGGATTGTTCTTCTGTTCTCGGCGCAGGATGCCAAGGTATATTGTTGCGTCGGCGAGAAACGCAGCCAAGTAACGGCAGAAATGACATGAGGACACTGCGCTCCAGCCTGCGGCATAGTGTTGGCGCGGGCATGCTCATCGCTCTGGTATGTCTCTGCATCTGGTACTGGTGGAACTACCTGGATCCGCGTGCACTCCTTCGAGCTGTCCACCAAGGAGATCTGCAACACGTAAAGGTCCTCATTAGGCGTGGCGCGGACCTAGATGCGCACGACCGCAAGGGGCGCCGCCCCCTCCATGTTGCGGCCGCACATGGGGATTTGTCGATTGCACGAGCTCTGCTCGATGCTGGCGCAGACGTGGGTGTGCGCACTTCAACGGGCCAGTCATCCATCCACCTTGCCAGTCTGGCCGGGGCGCCGGCGATGGTTGAGGTTTTGCTATCCGCCGGTGCAGACGTTAACGCTGATTGGGGTGGGCGGCTCACGCCACTGCACGAAGCGGCGTGGGGGTGCCGCCCCCCGGGTGAGGAGTCTGTTGGAACAGCGAGGGTCCTTATTGAGAAAGGCGGCACAGTGAACGCACAGGCTGATAGTGGTGACACACCCCTGCACTTTGCCGCCTTTCGCGGCTGCACAGAGCTGGTGAAGTTGCTCATCGATAGTGGTGCGGATGTTAACGCCGGAAGGGGGGCGTTCTTCACGGCGTTGGGGCAAGCCGCTTTTCAGGGCCACAAGGAAACGGTCGAGTTGCTTTTGCACAGGGGCGCAGACATCAACGCGGCAGACTCCTTTGGGCGTACGGCGTTGCACTCTGCATCGGCGTGGCGTCAGAAGGGCGTCGTTGAGCTTCTGCTGGCCAGAGGAGCAGACGTGAACTTACTGAATGATGAGGGCGAGTCGCCGCTGGATGTCGCGCCGACCGAGGAGATCAAGCGGCTCCTGCGGGCGCACGGCGCGCTGCCAGGAAACGAACTGAGCAGGAGTACGGCGCCCGCACGGACCGGACCGTGACGGTGACCTACGACCTGTCGGGCAGGATGAAGTCTCTGGGCTACCCGAGCGGGCTGACGCTCTCGTACAGCCACGACGACATCGGGCGGGTGACGGCCGTGAACGACGGGGCCAACGACCGGGTGGCCGACACCTACAAGGGGTGGCTGCTGGAGAAGCGGACCTACGCAAGCGACGCGTATCTCACGCACCTGGACGACCAGGGACAGAACTTGAGCGGATACGGATTCGACGCCTTCGGGCG
>Ga0315541_1002785_pt1 | contig 14038 bp, 8 predicted proteins | sample SalMarSW160190MG_FD_203095 | JGI IMG/M metagenome (GOLD analysis project Ga0315541, IMG submission 203095) | Salt marsh sediment microbial communities from the Plum Island Ecosystem LTER, Massachusetts, United States - Salt Marsh Sediment SW1601-190 ...
GCCGAGCAACGGCTTCTCAACAGGGATGGACAGGATATGCAGGATACGGCAACGGCGGAATCTATGGGGAAAGGCAAGGGATTTACCGACATGGGTTGGCACGGGTTGACGCGGACGCCACCCGGACAAAGCGAGCGGCGCGGCAACGGCAAGGGGATTTGCGATAGGCAACGCGCGGCGGCGCTGGCAGGCATCATCCGGGCGCGTTTCGTCCTTCTTCGGGCCGCGTCGTTCGTCGTGTCCGTCGTGACGTTGTGGTTGGCTTTCCGGCGCAGTAGGCAAGACGTCAAGTCCTGGTGCCGTCCGTTGTGTCCGTCGTGACGTTGTGGTTGGTCTATCCGGGCCGTCAGTGGTTGAAGATGCGGAGGATGTCGTTGCGGGTCGCATAGACCATCAGCAGCACCAGCAGCACCAGCCCGACGGTCTGCGCGATGCTGAGGGCCCGCTCGCCGACCCGTCGCCCCCGGACCTTCTCGATGGCCAGGAACAGCAGGTGCCCGCCGTCCAGCACCGGAATGGGCAGGATGTTCAGGTAGGCGATCGCCGCGCTGATGACGGCCGTCATGTAGAGCAACATGCCGATCCCTCGCTTGGCGGCGTGGTAAGACGCCTGCGCGATGAGGATGATGCCGCCCATCTGGCTGGGGCTGACCTCGCGGCGGGCGAATCCCCTCAGCGTCAGGAACAGGTCCTCCAGGGTCTGGAAGGCGTTGACCAGGCCCGTCCCGATAGCGCCGACAGCACCGTAGCGCCTCACGACCGATCTGTGCAGTTCCATGAGCGCACCGAGATGGCCAGCCGACATGGACGTGTCCTTGACGGGCTTGACGCGGGCCTTGAGCAGTTCGCTGCCCCTGGTCCACTGGATCTCGTGCGCTTCAGGGCCGGCGCTGGCCCCTGCCACCAGGATGTCTTCCCAGGAGTTCACCTCCCGGCCCGCCACGCGCGCCATGTTGTCCCCGGGCCTCAGGCCCGCGCCCCAGGCCGGGCCGCCCTCCCTGACCCACGCGAGCGTCGTGCCGGACCTGAACGCCATGCTGTGCTGGAACTCGTCAAGACTCTTCAGGTCCGGAATCTGGAGCGTGAAAGACAGCTCGCGCCCGTCGCGCAGCGCCTGGAGCGTGGTCTCGCCGAGCGTGTCCCGCACCGCCATCTCCATCTCCACGGCGCTGCGGACCGGCCGCCCGTTGAGGGCGATGACTTGGTCGCCGACACGGAGTCCGAGCGTCTCCGCCATGCCGGCGCCCTCCACGGACTTGATCGTCGAAGTGAGCGCCGAGATGCCGATCAGGTAATGGGGCGTGGGTTCCGTGACGACCAGGAAGGGCAGCGTCCTGCCGTTGCGCCGGACGAGTAGCTCGACCGAGTCGTCCGGGTAGTTGGCCAGCTCCAGGTAGAGCTCCTGTGCGGTCTGGACTTGCACGCCGTTGATGGCCAGGATGCGGTCGCCGATCTGGATGCCGGCCTCTTGCGCCGGGCAGCGGCCCTCCTCGCCGAGCTTGGCCAGGCCCGTGACGACGGGCTCAATCGGCGGCTCGAGGCCGATCATCTTCATGCCGACCCGCTTCTCGTAGGTCGCTTCCAGCTCGAGCGTTATCTCCCGCCCGTCGCGCTCGACGGTCAGGTCCACCTCATCGCTGCCCCCCAGGGCGACCGAGCGCCGAAGGTCCTGGAAGACGGGATCGGCCTTGTCGCCCATGGCGACGATCCTGTCTCCCGGCTTCAGGCCGGCCTTCCAGGCGGGCCCTCCGACGGACGTGCGGCCCACCTCAGCGACGGTGAACGGGACGCCGATGGCGAACGCCGCGATGAAAAGCACAAGCGCGAGCACCAGGTTCATCGTCACGCCGCCGACGATGAAGAGTGCGCGCTGGCCGGGCGTCTTGGACCAGAACTCATAGGGCTTGCCGCCCCCCTGCTCCGGCGACTCCCCGCTGACCTTCACGTAGCCCCCGAAGGGGATCAGCGAGAGCCGGTATTCCGTGTCTCCGATCTTCATGCCGAGAATCCGCTTCCAGAAGCCGATCGAGAAGGTCTCGACACGCATGCCGACGGCTTTGGCCGCGATGAAGTGGCCCAGCTCGTGGACGAGGATGACCACGCTGATGGCGGCGATCGTCAAGGCAACGTTTACAAGAGATCCAAGCACCGCTCCGCCTCCTGCCGGGCCCATCGGTCTGCTGCGCCAACCGCCTCGAGGGTGAGCTCGGCGGGGACTTCGTGCCTGTCGAGGACCATCTCAACCAGCCTGGGGATGTCGGTGAAGCTCAGCCGCCGGTCCAGGAAGGCCTGCACGGCGGTCTCGTCGGCGGCGCTCAGCACGGCGCCGCTCGTCGCGCCGGTCCGGGCCACGCGATAGCCGAGCGAGAGGGCCGGAAAGGCGTCGTAGTCAGGTTCGTGGAAGTCCAGCCTCGCCACTTTCGCCAGGTCCAACCGAGCGGCGCAGCCCGGCCGCCGCGCGGGATAGCTGAGGGCGTACTGTATCGGCAGCCGCATGTCGGGCACGCCCATGTGAGCCAGCACCGATCCGTCCACCAGCTCGACCATGCAGTGAACGACCGATTGCGGGTGGATCACCACACCGATCCTGTCCGGCTCCAGCCCGAACAGCCAGCGGGCCTCGATTACCTCAAGCGCCTTGTTCATCAGCGTGGCGCTGTCGATCGTGATCTTGGGGCCCATCCGCCAGATCGGATGCTGCAGGGCCTGCTCGGGCGTGACGGCCGCCAGATCCTCGGGCCGCTTGCCGTAGAACGGCCCACCGCTGGCGGTCAGCACGACGCGTTCCACCTCGTCGCGCTCGACGCCTCGCAGAAGTTGAAAGAGCGCGCTGTGCTCACTGTCCAGGGGCAAGATGGCGGCGCCGTTCTCGGCGGCCAGCGCGGTCAGCAGCGGCCCGCCCATGACGACGGCTTCCTTGTTGGCCAAGGCGAGCGTCTTGCCGCTGCGCAGCGCGGCCACCGCAGCCGGCAGGCCGGCGCCTCCGCTGACGGCGCCGACGACCACGTCCGCGCTGCGCCACGCCGCCAGCCGCCTCAAGCCTTCCTCGCCGCCCAGCAGCTCGACGTTCAGGCCGTCAAGCGCCTCGGCCAGCGACCCCACGCCGCCTTCGCCGCAGAGCGCGACGGCCTCCGGTCTAAATTCCTTCACCTGCCGGGCCAGCGACTGCCATCGGGAATGGGCCGACAGACCGACCACGCGGAACCGGTCCGGCATGCTCCGCAGCACGTCTAGCGTCTGCACGCCGACCGAGCCGGTGCTGCCCAGCACGACGATGTTCTTTGGACTGACGTCCGACACGCTTCACTCCCGAGGCCCGCTCTTCGCAGGACTCACCTTGCGTACCTCCTCGACGAGGGCGTCGGCCAGCCGCCCGGCCTCGACCTTGCGAAGCTTCCTGCCCCGACGGAACAGGTAGCCGAAATCCCTGCCTCCGGCGATGCCCACGTCCGCCTCGGCCGCCTCGCCGGGACCGTTCACCACACATCCCATGATGGCTATCTTCACGTGCGCGGGCAAGTCCCGAACGCGGCGGCTCACTTCCTCCACCAGGGCGCTCAGGTCAATCTCGCAGCGCGCGCAGGTCGGGCACGAGATGATCTCCGCCCCGGCCGGCCCGCGCAGGCCCAACGCCTCCAGCATCGCAATCGCGGCCCGCACCTCCTCGTGCGGCGGCCCCGTCATCGAGACGCGTATCGTGTCTCCTATGCCCTCAGCAAGCAGCGTGCCGATGCCGATGGCGCTCTTGACGATGCTGGTGCGCGGCGGGCCCGCCGCCGTCACGCCCAGGTGGAACGGGTAGTCGCACCGCCCCGCCGCCATGCGGTATGCGGCAATCGTGGTCGGGACGTCGCTCGCCTTGAGGCTCAGCACGATGTCGCGCAGGCCCTCCCGCTCGGCGGCCTCGGCGTAGGCCAGCGCCTCCTCGACCATGAGTGCCGCCGTGCCCGTGTGTCCGGCGTCCGGCGCGACCTCCAGACCCTTGCGGGGCCGGATGGAGCCGGAGTTCACGCCGATGCGCACCTTGATGCCCGCCTCGCGCGCGGCCCGGTAGACTTGTTCCAAGCCCTCTCGGTCGCGCATGTTGCCCGGGTTGACGCGCACGCCGTCCGCGCCCGCCTCGACGGCCATCAGCGCCAGGGTGCAGTCGAAGTGGATGTCCGCAATGACCGGCAGCGGCGATGCCTCCTTGACGCGTCGGAACGCGGCGGCCGCCTTGCGGTGCGGCACGGCGCACCGGATGATCTCGCAGCCCAGCTCGGCCAGTTCGTTGATCTGCGCCACCGTGGCGGTGATGTCCTCGGTGTGCGTCTTGGTCATGGACTGAACGCTGACGGGCGCGTCCCCGCCGATCACCACGTCACCCACGCGCATGGAACGCGTGCGGCGGCGCGTTGTGCCGGAAGGCATCGGCTCGGCCAAGTTCGGAATCCCATCGGAAGCAGCAGGAAGGCCACTCGCAGGAGAGCGGCAGCACAGGCCGCTCCACCCAGCCGATTATACGCCGCTGGGCCGGCGAAATCAAAAACGACGGGCAGTCGAGCGCCCGGGACGACCTTCACAGTCGAGCTCCACAGCTCGGACCAGGCTCACGTCCGGTTATGTCGCCCGTCCCGCAGGGGCGGGGACGGGGGACATAATCCACCGGCGGGCCTATACCGCCGGCATGCCGAGGGGCACAAGCATCCTTGCCGGCTTCGTGCCGGCCGGCCCTGGGGCGCGGCAGCACCGGCTTGATTCGCCCCACGCGCTCCATTACAATCCGCGCGAAATGGCCAGGAGAGCACGAGAAGGGAAGCGACCCGCCGCAGACCTCCACGCCCTTGAGAGTCAGCTCATCGCCATGGGCAACACGGTGGAGTCCCTGTTCGCGGACGCCGTCGTGGCGCTCATGGATCGGGACCGCCAGGCCGTGCCCGAACTGCGCGAGGAAGACTACCGGGCCCACGAACGGTGGCTGGAAATCGACAAGCTCTGCGTCGATTCCCTCTGCGAGGGCGACCTGGATGAGGACGGGGTGCGGTTCGTCTCCTCGGCGATTAAGATCGCGGCAGCCCTGAAGCGGATGGCGGACGAGTCGCTACGGGTGGGCGAGGGCATCCGCGCGTTTGGGCCCGAAGTGCTGCCCGCTTCTAAGTCCCTTGCGGCCATACCTCCAATGGTCGAGCGCACGCAGAGCATGCTGAGCGACGTGATGGAGGCGCTGGTCAACCACGACTGCAAGGAGGCGGCGGCCCTGCACCTGGCCTGCCGGGAGTTGGCATCGCTGGACGACCGGGCGGTCGAGCAGTTGGGGGAGGGGATGCTCACCGGTGCCATCCCGCTCAAGCTCGGCACGGGCTTCGTGCGCATGGCCCAGCGGCTTCAGCACATAGGGCACGAGGTGCTGGACGTCGCCAACCAGGTCTGCCACCTCTCCCACCGCGCGGGGGAGCAGTAGCGGCCTCAATCAGCGCCGGTCGCCCTCGGAGTCCGCCCGGGACCACGCGATGCGCCCGTCTTCATGCGTCAACAGCTCACTCCCACCCCAGCTCGCGTAGCTCAACAGCAGTGAAGCCGGCTTCCAGCAGGTTTATCCGCGTGAGGCCGGCTTCTTTCATCTCTGCCGCCGTTAGTCGGGCAGACGCCACCTCCTGCCGGAAGCTGAGCGTCTCCGCGCCGCGCAACTCAGGGTTGAAAAGCCGGAAGGACAGATCGTAACCGACGCGTCCGCCGTCGGTGCCGGCCTTCCTCTGTACCTCCAAGAGCGACATGCCTCTGTCGTCCTCCCTGTCGGGACCGATACTATACACGACGACCCCGCTGTCAGTCCTGAGGTAGCCAAGCCGTCCACCGGCGTACGGATCCTCCGGGCCCTCGGCAAGCAACTCCGGAACAAGCTGTCCCAGGGAGTCCGGCCAGCGTCCGCGCTGCTGCCGCCAGCGTTCTGCCGCGACCGCGGCCCGCACTACACTCAGCCTGGCGAGGCACCGGGCCGGCCGCTCAACCATGGGCGGCAGGCCTGTCAGAAGCGCCCGGGCGACCAAGCGCTCTTCAGGGATCCGCTCGATCTCTTGCCTCAGTCGATCGGCTTCCTCAATTCTGCGCCGAAGCGGCATGGACACAATGGCTATGGCCTGACCCATCACCCCGTCGAAGCAGCGTGCATCTTCTTCCCGCAATTGGGCACGGGTGCAGTAGTGCGTCAGCTCGCCCTCCGTTGGTTGGCACCAGTTCCAGAACGGGCCATCCATGAAGGCCCTCAGCTCCGGCGCCGCCAGGGAGAACACGTAATGTCCGCGTGCCTTCTCCCCCAGAAGGGGCAACGTCAAGGATATCTCGGTCTCCTCTCGGCTGACTTCGTCTTGTAGCAGTGCGAGCGAAGAGCCGGGCAACTCGCACAGCGCCAGGCTGCGCTCAAGGCAGCGAACGAATACGTCGCCCACGGAACAGCGGACGAGAGCCTCTATGGCGACCGGCGGGTCGCCCAACGACGAGGCCACGCGTCGGATCGCAAGAATGCTGTCCGCCGCCCGCGCGCCATCCCCGTTCTGGGCGCATAGCACAGCTTCGGCCAAGCAGAGCCTTGCAGCAGCCCTAACAGCGACCAGATGGCCGAGGTCCAGATCGTATGGATTCCGCGGCTCGTCGGGGTACGGGTACACGCCGCGAGGTAGACGAGCCGCTTCCCGTATCAGGTCCAGGGCTCTCCTGTTCATGCCCAGATACGTGTCCAGGATATCTCGCATCTGCGGTGAGTGGGGCCTGGTCAGTTCCTCTCCCTTACGCCTGGCCCAGAAGACGCGCGCGATGGCCAGCGGTTTCCCGTAACACGCGTCGTCCGTGCAATGTGGCAGGTACGTGAAGGTCCTCAACAAGGCCAGGGCCGAGTTCTTCTCATCGGGTATCCGCGCGCGGAGCTTCAGAACCTGCGCGAAGGTGACGGGCTCGCCCCCCGCATATCGCTCAGTAACCCCGGTTTCGGCCCCTGCTGCTCTCGAAATGGCCGCGGCCCCCGTCAGGCAAAGAAGGCCGGCGGCCGCTACCAGATATGGTCGCGTCGACACGGTCGTATCTCCTCGTCTCCACGAAGCTTCTAGGCATCCACGAACTGGACGGCTGTCGTGCCCAGCAAGGCATCCAAGCTGCTCGTTCACTGTACAATACGGTGCCGCAGTCCAGATTATCACGAGCTTCTCGGGATGCCCTCAGACCGTCGTGGGATGCTTACCAGAGTCAGATGAACGAGGGGACCTCCAGGGGCATTGGCGGATTGGCCATGAGGTGCTGGACATCGCCAACCAGGTCTGCCACCTCTCCCACCGCGCGGCGGAGCAGTAGCGGCCTCAACCCGCCCCAAAGCTAGTCAGACGCGCTCGATGCGTTGGCCCGAGGCCGCTCACCCAACTCATGCAGCCGCTCAACAAAGTTGAACAGTTCCCACGCGTCCCCCTGGGCAAGAAAACCCCCGTTTCGATCGATCATGCAAGCATTCGGGATGTAATGCACCTGATAGCTCGCAAAGATGTCGCCCCATCCCTCCCCAGTCGAAATGCAGATGGGGAAGTTCAGACCGTTCTGCTCCGCGAAGCCCCGCACGTCTTCCCGGGAATCCCTGGCCGTGAAAACACAGAGCAGTTGCCCGCCGACGGCCTCGAGCTTCTCAGAAAGTCGCGGCAATGCCGGCGCCTCCCGTACGCAGGGCCCGCAAGTCAGCGAGGAAAACTCCAGGATAACGTACGTGCCTTTCAGATCACTCGGCCGAACCGGCGGACCGTTGATCCACGCGGACGCGGTGAGTTCCGGAGCCGGCCCCCCCACCATCTCCTGCAGCTTGCCCCTCCGCTCCAGTTCTTCGTTGACCCCCTTCATGCCCTCGCGAAGAATCTCTTCCCATTCTTCCTGCGTGCACGCGCTGTCCTGTGTGTACGGGATGCCTATGAAACCAACGGGGTCGTAGGTGCCGTCAAGTACCCTGGTTCCCTCCGGAATCTCGATCGCAAACTGCCCCTCCGGCAGCTCCGGATCCACGCGGACTTCGCTCACCCGATAGACCGAGTGGCCCCTGTCCGTCCCGTCTTCGTCATATGACCAGGAGTCCACACGCATTGGCATGACAATGCCCCGCGGCAGCTCGAGGTGTTCGCTGTACTCCTTCCGCAGCCAGGGGTGAGCGTACTTGGCCTGGAGCTCCCAGGTTCTTTCGGTACTTGCCGGTTCAGCGCCATGCAGCTCTCGCCCGACTTCATCGGGCATGCCTTTCTTGTTGACGAAGCTGATGACGCGCTTCAGCCTCAAAGTGCCCTGATCGAGTTCCACAATGGAGAACCAGCCACTGGAGCCGACCCGACAACCGAAGGCAAGGTTTCCCTCCGGCGGCTCACGTACAGACTGAGGGACAGCCACAAACTGGGCCTGATCTTCCCGCGAACTGTGCCCACCGTGCAGCTTGAGGACTGCCGAGACGACCTCCGCATCGGAAAGCCCCGGGCCCGCGGCAGCTTCGGCAAGCCGTCTGAGGAGTTGCGGGTGTTTCCTGAACTCCTGCCGCACGACGGCATCAGCGAGCGTGTCATCCCAGAAATGCCGCAATACGGGGAAGAAATGCGAGGCACGATCCAGCGAATACGCATCAGGATGAACAATGCGAAAGATGCGCGCCTCAGCCTGCGCGTTGTTCGAGGTTGCCAGTATCGTCGTCTTGCCCGAGCGCACCACGACTGTATTGGTCATCCCATCGGGATACTCGTCGTGGTAATAGGAGTCATCGCCCCGCCAGGCGATGGCGAACTTTCTGTGCGTCTCTCCCTCGCCCGCCGGGAAGTACACTTCCCACTTGAGCAGGAAGGAGTTTGCTTGATCCAGCCCCGCCTGCTGCCGGCAGAAGGCTCGGCCCAGATCCTCCGGCGAATGGCCCGGCGTCGCTGCCATGCTCTGAGCCACCGGGACAGCGCTCGCCGCCTCCTCGGGTATCCGCGCGGGGAGCTTCAGAACCTGCGCGAACGTGATGGGCTCGCCCGCCGCATATCGCTCAGTAACCCCGGTTTCGGCCGCTGCCGCCCTCGCAAAGACCGCGGCCCCCGTCAGGCAAAGAAGCCCGGCGGCCGCTGTCAGATATGGTCGCGTCGACACGGTCGTATCTCCTCGTCTCCACGAAGCTTCTAGGCATCCACGAACTGGGCGGCTGCCGTGCCCAGCAAGGCATCGAAGCTGCTCGTTCACTATACAATACGGTGCCGCAGTCCAGATTATCACGAGCTTCTCGGGATGCCCTCAGACCGTCGTGGAATCCTCACCAGAATCAGATGAACGAGGGGACCTCCAGGGGCATTGGCGGATTGGCCACGAGGTGGTGGACATCGCCAACCAGGTCTGCCACCTCTCCCGCCGCGCGGAGCAGCAGTAGCCTCTCCTACGTGCGCCGCCCCTGGTGATAGAACGTCTGCCGCATCGGCGCGAAGCCGACCGCAAGGCTCACGCGCAGGTTCGCCATCGCTTCCATGCAGCAGTGACACAGCACCGTCCTGTCGCTGGCCAACCTGTTCTCGGTGGCGGCCGACAGCAGGCTTCGCCCGCAGCCCCGGCCGCGATGGCCCGGCCGAACGTCCACGTCTACGTGCCCGATGTCGTTATACGACCAGGCCGTGGAGTACCCCACTATCTGGCCGTCGGACCAGCAGCCGAACACCGCCCCGGTGCCCTTCTCGACGCCTTCGAACTCGTGGCCCCAGTCCACCGGATACTGCTGCGGATACCTCTCGAGGGCCTCGCGATCGCCGACCCCCAGCACCGATACCTCGCGCACGCGTCGCGGAGTAAATCTGTCGCGATCAACGAAGCAGTACGTGCCGCCGACGCTCAAGACGCCGTCGACTTCTTCCTGAACCATCTGCAGGCCCAGCAAAGTGCCAACTTCTACGCGGACGTCGCGGTCCGTGGGCAGCCGCTCCAGCAGTGCCCTGGCCCCTTCGTCGCGGGCTTCGAGCCACACGTCATACTCCGCGCTCTGCGGCCATACCCGCATGGCGTTGCGCGCGTCGCGTGCCCCGGTGACGTAGAGCACGTCCGACGGGTCGGTCTGCCGCAGCGCCTCCTGCACGTAGAGGTCATCGCGGAGTTCCTGTGCAAGATGGCGGTTGACCTCCGGCCAGCCCGTCTGCAGGACGTCGCTATCCCCAGTCTCTCGATCCATGTCGGTTCTCCGTCGCAAGACTCTCTCACATCCTCCGAGTCTCTACGCCGAGTCGCCCGGCCCTCACTTCTCTTCGGGCTGCGCGATTTGCACGTTCTGCCGATAGAGGGGAATCAGGCCGGGGATTCCTCCTGGGCCGCCCGCGCCCAGTAAACCGAATTCGGTCCGCTTATATCCGTGCTCGCACTCGCTGTGCCAGTATGTGAGCGAGCACCCCTGGGCTAGGATCACGACGAACAGAGCCAACACAAGCACCTTCAGGAGACGTTTCATGCGACCCCTCCTTCAAGAGAAGCAATTGCACGCACCCGCGAGCAGCCACGCCGTAATGTGAACCTATTGTACGTCGTAGCGGCTCTTGCGCAAGGCTCTGCCAAGTTCTCCGAGTTCCCACAGGGCCTAGAGCCAGCCAGGTATTCTACCGCCTCGAGCAGCAACGGCCTCGTCCCGCCGGCCGCGCGGGGGCAGCACCGTTAGACGGGGCTCGTGCCTACTGCTTGCCTTCGTCGGCTGGATTGAGAACGATATCGATACCCGTGATCGCATTGCCTTGGCTGGAAGGAAAGGAGGCCCGCCCCTCCTTCTCTCCAATCTTGTCATCTGACCCCGAGCGGGTCGCCATCTGGGAGAACGCCTCCAGAAGGCGCCGCGCCCGATCGAGCTGTTCCCCTGTAACGAGAGGCACTCTAGGGACATTCTCCTTCGGCTGCACGAAGCCCGCGGCCTCCACGTGGACGTCGAACGGCCGAAGGTTCAGGAAGGTCCCCCCGTTCAGGTATCCTGCAATCCTGTAGATGTTCGGTGGCTCAAGGCCGGGCAACTGGTAGGAGCCGTCGGCCCTCGACAAGGTCGTGTAGCTTGCGGGGAGGAACTCGCTGCTTTGTTCATCGATCACTTCTGTCGCGGTCACCTTCGCGCCCGCTACGGGACGGCCGTCGGCGTCCGTGACGCGGCCGTCGATCAAGACGAGGTCTGCGCGCAGCATCAGGCCCTGGCGGCGGTACCTGTCCAGGTTGACGCGCGTGGGCGAAGTCGCCATCCGCTCGGCCTCCATTCCCGGCCCCTGTGCGGGCATCTCGGCTGAGAGTTCGTAGACCGCGCGCGGCAGGAACAGGAACCTGAACTGCCCCTGTGCATCCGCGACAGCCTGTCTGGTGACCGACTCGCCGCGCAATGTGACGACGGCGTTCCGGGCGGGCTCCGGATCGGCACCGAGCATCCCCTTCAGGAGGTCGGCCACCTCTTCCTGCGACTGCGCCGCGGCGATCCGGGAAACGGCCTCGGAGAGCACCTCCCCCTGCAGCGGCTCCAGCTTGCTCACCGTCCCTGCCAGGTCGTACATGTCGAATGTCTGCTCCAGTCCCGCGACCCTCAGGTCATACCGGCGGATGGCGGACGGATCCCCGCCGGCTATGGGGACACCGATGCTCACAACCACTGGCTGCCATCCCGGTCGTCCAACCATCAATCCACTGTTCTCCAGCACTTGCGAGCCTTCTCCGATCGCGCGGCCTTCCGGCCCATAGAGCGTGAGGATGAACCGCCAAGCCTGCTTCGGACCCGACAGCATGCCTGCATTGACCGTCGCCCGAACAGCGTCGCCCAGGCGGCTCAGCTTCATGCTGTTAGCCCGAAGCATCGTTCGGTACCGGTCGCCGCTGAACTCCAGGGAAAGCGGGATCTCCTCATCCAGCCTGCAGGGGTTGCTCTGTCCTGTCCAGGCCGTCTGGAGCGTGAGCCGGAACCTCCTGGCGCGGTCCAGGCCGTCTATGCCGGCGAACGGGAACTGCTCGGTCGCCTCTTCCTCACGGGGAAGCATCTCGATGGTGCCGGAGTTGCCGAACATCCTCCCACTCCCGGCAATATGCTTTCCTTCGCTGGTCAGGAGGGCCAGATCGACCCTCCAGTAGGTATGGGGCCAGGAGGCGCACTTCATGCGGAGGTCGGCCTGGAGGCCATCTCCGCGTTCCCTGAACTCCACCACGGGATACGCCAGGACCTGTCGCCCACGCCGTTCTTCATCTGCTTCGGGTTCTGCCATACGCAGGGGGAGGTGGATCGGAGTATGGATCAAGACGGGGCCTTCAGCGACGTTGGCCATCCCCTCGACGCGTTCCGCGCGGGCGGCGCCAGGGGCATCCTCACCCCCGCCTGTTGCCGGTGCTGACTCCACCATCTTGTAGCGGATCTTGACGCCGGGCGGATCCCCGGTGAAACCGACGATCTGAAGGACACCCACGCCGCCCTCGCGGGTCCTGAACGCGAAGATCGTGGGCCTCTCCCGTGCCCCCTCAACGACGTAGAACCGCAAGGGGTCACGGTCAATGATCTCTACGCCTGCTTCTTGCCGTGTCAGGTCAAGATGCACCTGCTCTGGCGTGACACTGTCCAGCGCATCGGCGCCCACCAGCACCATCCTCAGTCCGTGGGTCATAAGCGCCCAACGGTTCTCGGCGTGCTCGGCGGCAGCGTCAATCCCATGTTCGGTCATCCAGGACGCCGTGCCTTGCCTCCCCCAACGGTCAGACCCCTCGGGCAGACTGAATGACTTGCCCGTGTCGAGGTCGATGAATTGCGCCTTGGGCACCTCATCAATGTCATTGACCACCCGCTCGATCACCGGGCCGAAGGGGGGCGTGTCCGTACCGGCAGATCCTTCCTGCGCTGCGCCTCGGCAGGCAGCATTCCACGTCGCCCACAGGCCCCGGAACACGGCCGGATCGGAAAGGCCTTGCGCCGCCATCCTGACCTCGTCAGCCTGCGGAGAGAAGTCGCCTTGCTCAGCCGCCTTGAACCGGGGGTCTACAAGGATTGAATCGCCCGGCTTTGCGACGTTCTCCGCATCCGTTTGGTTGTTCCAGAAGGTGTTCCGCCCGAGTGCGACCCGATTCCTTCCGGTCTCCTCAAAGACAATGATGCCCCTTGTGTTTCCCTGGAACACGTTGCTGCTAACGGTGATCGGGCAAGAATCCCGCGAACCCAATCCTGCATACTCCGAATCGAGGATCAAGTTGTTCTCGATAGCCACATCGGTCTGCGCAAAGGCGCCGATGCCGGTCCCGTTGCCCGTGATCACGTTGTTGCTCAGCCTGCCGCTGGCGCTCTTATTGCCCAGGTAGAAGCCCCGGTTCTTATTGTTGATGATGAGATTGTCGTGCGCCAACAGGTTCCCGCCTGTGGACCTTATCGCGTGATAGCCGGACCCGGTGACGATGGTCCTGGCGATCTCCAGCTTCGAGCCGGAGTAAACGGTGATGCCACAGTGCCCCGGATTCAGAACGAGACAATCCGCGATGCTTCCCTCCGCCCCGCCGCTGTAGGCAATGGTGAACTCGAAACCTTCAAACCTGCAGTTCTGCAGCTTGACATTCGAGAACCCCAGACACTGCAGGGCGGAAGGACATCGCTTGGCATTGCCCAGCGCGACGAAGCGGCAGTTGCGTATGCTCGCATTGCCGTCCCTGACGGCGAGCGCGCAGGCAGGGCCTTCGGTGGCCTCGCTCGTGGCCAACTGCCACTTGATCGTGAGCGAGTCAATGACGACGGGCCCTTTTGATGAGACCACGACGCAGGGCTCGTCAGCGGTCAGCTCGATTACGCACTTCTCCGGATCATCGCCCTTGAGCGTGATGGGCCGGCCGATCACGAGAGGTGTGGTGTAGATTCCAGGGCGAACCCTCACCACGCTGCCCGGCGGAGCGGCGTCGATCCGCTTCTGGAGGTCTTGCTGAGCACCGGCCTCAGGGGATCCCGCGACCATCTTGTAGCGGATCTTGACGCCCCGCGGGGCCTCCTCGCGCACCTCAACGATCTGCAGGATGCCGACGCCGCCCTCGCGGGTCTTGAAGAGGTAGGTGAGCGGGAGTT
>Ga0315541_1002787_pt1 | contig 14025 bp, 12 predicted proteins | sample SalMarSW160190MG_FD_203095 | JGI IMG/M metagenome (GOLD analysis project Ga0315541, IMG submission 203095) | Salt marsh sediment microbial communities from the Plum Island Ecosystem LTER, Massachusetts, United States - Salt Marsh Sediment SW1601-190 ...
CGTTTCTGGTCCCTGGTCCCTGGTGCCTGGTCCCTTTGCCGTTTCTGGTCCCTGGTCCCTGGTCCCCAGTCCCTTTGCCGTTTCTGGTCCCTGGTTTCTGGTGCCTGGTCCCTATTCCCTGTCCTCTTCACTTTTCAAAGAACGTCGGGGCGCAGTATCCGCGCCCTCCGTACTTACTTCGCGCGTTCACGTATGCGCGCGCAAACGCTTTCCCAAAACCGGATGACGCCCGCCAAGCCCCTCCGGCCGCGGGAGATAAAAATCTCAGAAAATCCGCATTCCCCCGGCCGGAACGTTCACATATGCGCGCGCATGCGCTTTCCCATCCGGCTGGACACAATCGCCGTGAGGTCGGGTGCCACGCTCAAGCGGCCGTGGGCTTGAGCGTGCCGCGGTGTCAATCGCGCCGGGGCGAAAAGCGAGTAGGGCGGGGCTACTGCCCCGCGGAAGCTTTCCCGAAGGCTTGGCTCGCGGGGCGGCGGGGCGGTAGCCCCGCCCTACATTTCTGTTTTCGTTCGCGTCGTTCGCGGCTAGAAACTCTTTCAATGATCCCACCGTCCCCTTGTTTGCCAAATCCTGCCGACCCTTCGGCGCTTGGAGGGACGAGCAGCCACCCTGCCGACCCGCCCGGCGCCGGCATGGACGCCGCGCGTAGGGTGCGTGCTCGCACGCACGCGAATTGTTTTCTCACCGGCGACCGCTGCGCGATATGTCATTCCATGACGCCTGGCTCCGAGCAGCCACCCTACCAACTTGAGCGTGCGAGGGAGTCAATCGCGCGCGGGCGAAAAGCCAGTAGGGCGGGGCTACTGCCCCGCGGAAGCTTTCCCGAAGGCTTGGCTCGCGGGGCGGCGGGGCGGTAGCCCCGCCCTACATCTGTGTTGTGGTTCGCGTGGTTCGCGGCTGGATGGTTCATTTGGCGAGGCGGTAGCCCCGCCCTACATTTCTGTTTTCGTTCGCGTCGTTCGCGGCTAGAAACTCTTTCAAGCATGCCACGGTCCGCTTGTTCGCCAAATCCTGCCGCCCCTTCGGGGCTTGGAGGGAGGAGCAGTCCGCCTTCCGGGGCCTCACGGCCCCGGCTAAATTCTTGCGCCCCTTCGGGGCTACATGGCGTCCCGGCCGCGGGAGGGCCGTTCGGCATTTGTGCCACGATCAAGCGCCCGTGGGCTTGAGCGTGGCGGGGGCCGGTCGGGCGGGCGCGAAAAGAAAAGGTGCGTCGCCGGGGCGACGCACCCTACGAGTGTTTGCTTGAGCGTGCGGCGCGGGTGGCGGCGGGCTTCTGCGAGGGCTTGATCGAGACCATCCGCTCCAAAGCCAGGCGCGCGTCGTCGGCCACTTCCGCGGCGACCTGAATGCGGTTGACGACGCGGCCTTCGACGAGGTTGTCCAGCACCCACAGCAGGTGGGCCGGGTCGATCCGGGCCATGGTCAGGCACAGCGGCGGCGTGTCGCTGAGGACGCGGACGAACTTGTCGGGGCTCTCGGCCGCGAGGCGGCGGACCATGTTCGCTTCGGTGCCGACGGCCCAACTGCTCCCGGCCGGAGATTCGTTGACGGCCCGCAGGATCTGCTCGGTGGAGCCGAACAGGTCCGCCGCCTGCGCCACCTCGAAGGGGCATTCCGGATGGACGATCACTTGGATGCCCGCCCGGGCCGCCCGCACGCGCTCGATCTGGGCGACGGTGAAGCGCAGGTGGACGTAGCAGTATCCCTTCCACAGGATGAAGGTGGCGCGGCGGACGTCGGCGTCGCTGAGCCCGCCGCCGGGCAGGTGCGGATCGTACACGACGCAGTCGTCCAGTCCGTAGCCCATGGCCACGGCCGTGTTCCGGGCCAGGTGCTCGTCGGGAATGGCCAGGACCTTCTGCCCGCCGGCGCCGCCCTCGGCCGCCGGGCGCAGGGCCCACTCGAAGACGTTGCGGGCGTTGGAGGAGGTGCAGCAGGCCCCGCCGCTGCGCCCGGTGAGGGCCTTGACGTCGGCGGAGGAGTTCACGTAGGCGACGGGGACGACCTTGTCCTCGCTGGCGGCGGCCGAGAGCCGCGCCATCGCCTCGGTGGCGTCGTCGGCCTCGGCCAAGTCGGCCATCGTGCAGCCGGCCGAGAGGTCCGGCAGGATCACCACGCGCTCGCCGCCCGTGAGGATGTCCGCCGACTCGGCCATGAAGTGCACCCCGCAGAAGACGATGATCCGCGACCGGGTGGCGGCGGCCTGCTGCGAGAGCTTCAAGCTGTCGCCGGTCAGGTCGGCGAACTGAAAGACCTCGTCGCGCTGGTAGTGGTGGCCGAGGATGCAGAGGTCCCGGCCGAGCTGGGCCTTCCGCTGGGCGATGCGCTTCAGCGCCTCGGCCGGCGGCATCTGGTGGTATTCCTCGGCGATTGGCGGTTGATATAGCATCACGTACACCGTGGTCCGCGGACCCGCGCATTATACCGGCAAACGGCCGCAAGGGCGGGCGCTACTTCCTCATCGGCGACATGAGAGGTAGCCTGGGCGGCCTGCCGTTCCAGTGCCGCAGCCAGAAGCGCATGGCCACCTCGGGGTGGCGCTCGTGCCCACTGCCGGGAACGACGCCGGTTTCGACCTTGAAGCCGGCCCCGCGGAGGTAGGCGATGCCATCTTCGCTCTGGCCGCGGATGGCGCCCGGATCGTTCTGGGCGTAGTACACCATGACGGGCGTGCCGACGGCCTCGGCCGGATACCAGCCCTCCACCGCCTTGCGGTTGAAGTTGCAGTTGCGGGCGACGACGGCCGAGAAGACGTCCGGGTGCCTCAGGCCGACGAAGTACACCGGAAAGCCGCCGCCGGAAAAGCCGGTCATCAGGATGTTCCGCCGGTCGACGTTGTAGAGGTAATGGAGCTGGCCGATGATGCTCATGATCAGCCGCTCGTCGCGGAGCAGTTGCAGGATGCCGCCGGCGCCGAAGATGCCGTCGGTGCTCTTGAGCTTCGGGCAGACGAGGATGCACCCGTGCTGCTCGGCCAGCCACTTCCACTCGCCGACCTGATAGGCGGCCACGTCGAACGGGTCGGTGCCGTGGCAGGAGACGATCACCGGGGCGGGCCGGTCCCGGCGGTAGGTGTCGGGGACGAACAGGTAGTACAGCCCGCCGGTGGTCGGCTCGACCATCAGCTTGGGCTGGGTGCGCGTGTTCTGCGGCTGGTGGACGGCACAGCCGCCCAGGAAGAGCAAACCGGTCAAGATGATCCAGCAAGCACGCATGAGGGAAGCGCCGCCGACTCTGCCGGGCCGACCGGGCCCGGACCGGCAGACATGGTAGCGGATGCGGCGGGCAGTTCGCAACGGCTACGAGCAGATCGTATATCCGCAGCGCGGACAGCGGCTGCATGCGACCTGCTCGTCCAGCGCCGCCTGGCAGCGGGGGCAGTGGACGACGGAGTCGGCCCCGCCTTCCCAGCCCATGGGCTGGGCCGGGCGGCAGCCGTCGCGGTAGACGGTAATGCCCTTGCAGCCGCTGCGGTAAGCCTGGAAAAAGACCTCGGAGACGTCTTCGAGCTTGGCATCCGCGGGCAGGTTGATGGTCTTGGATATGGCGGCGTCGACGTACTTCTGAAACGTCGCCTGCATCTGGACTTGCCGGGCGGGGCTGACGTGGTGAGCGGCAACGAACACGTCGCGGACGTCGGGGGGGATGCCGGCGACGTCGGCGAGGTCCTCGCCACCGGCCAGGCGCTCGGCCAGGCGCTGCGACCACAGCCCGCGCTGCTGGAGCGCCTCCCGGAAGACGGGGTTGATCTCCAGCATCTTCTGCCCGTCGAGGACGTTCCGCCAGAACGCCAGGGCGAAGACCGGCTCGATGCCGCCGGAGCAGCCGGCGATGATGCTGATGGTGCCGGTGGGGGCGACGGTGGTGACGGCCGCGTTCCGCATCGGCCGACGGTGGCGCGTCTGCCAGAGGCTGCCGGGCCAGTTGGGAAAGCAGCCGCGCTCGTCGGCGAGCTGCTCGGAGGCGGCGAAGGCCTCCTCCGTGAGAGCCGCCGCGACGCGCTCGCCGAAGGCGATCCCCTCGTCGCTGTCGTAGCCGATCCACAGTTTCATCAGGGCGTCGGCGAACCCCATCACGCCCAGGCCGATCTTGCGGTTGCCCAGGCAGATTCTCCGAATGGGGTCGATGACGTAATTGCTAACGTCGATGACGTCGTCGAGGAAGCGCACGGCGATACGGACGGTCCGGCGGAAGCCCGCCTCGTCGAAGCCGCCGGCGCCGACGAACCTGGCCAGGTTGATCGAGCCCAGGTTGCAGGCCTCGTAGTCCAGCAGGGGCTGCTCGCCGCAGGGGTTGGTCGCCTCGATCCGGCCCAGGTGGGGGGTGGGGTTGGTTTCGTTGACGCGATCGATGAAGCACAGCCCGGGCTCGCCGCTGGCGTGGGCGCAGTTGACCATGAGGTTCCAGACGTCGCCGACGGTGTAGCACGCGTCGCCGGGCGCCTCGGGGCTGCGGAGGTCGCCCAGGGCGTAGGAGGCCACGTCGACGCCGCGGGGAATGACGTAGCGGGTCCGGGTGTGGGGGTTGACGACGACGTGCGGGCTGTTGGGGCGCTCGGCCGCGGCCGTGACGAACTCGCCGGTGACCTTGATCGAGATGTTGAAGTTCTCGAACGCCCCCAGCCGGCTCTTGGCCGTGATGAACTTGAGAACGTCCGGGTGGGTGACGTTCATCATGCCCATGTTCGCCCCGCGGCGAAACGCCCCCTGCTGGATGGCGTTGGTGGCCTCGGAGAAGACGCGCCAGAAGCTGATCGGCCCGGAGGTGGTCCCGCCGCTGCTGGCGATGTAGTCGCCGGTGGGGCGGAGGCGGTCGAAGGCGAAGCCGGTGCCCCCGCCGGCCTTCTGAATCATGGCGGCGCACTTGACCGACTCGAAAATCCCCTCCACGCTGTCGTCGATGGGCAGCACGAAGCAGGCGCTGAGCATGCCCATCTCCCGGCCGGCGTTCATCAGGGTCGGGCTGTTCGGCAGGAACGCCCCGGCGACCATGAGCCGGTGGAACTCGGCCTCGACGGCGTCGAGGTCGTCGACGCCGTGGTCCCGCTCGGCCCGGGCGACGGCCCGCGCCACCCGGCGAAACATCTCCGCCGGGGTTTCGGTGATCGTCCCGTCGGGGCGCTTGGCCAGATACCGGTGGCGCAGGACGCGCAGCGCGTTCTCGCTCAGTTGCGGTGTTTGCCCAGCCACTTGCACGCCTTCCTGTCCATCACGCGGGTAATTATTCTACCCGGTCGGCGGCGGCGGCTACAGCCGACAGCCGCCGCAAAACTTCCGCAGCGCGCGCTGCGAGCCGGCGAGCATCGCCGACGCGCGCCGCCAAATGCCCGGCGAATCACTCCGGATTCACCGGAGAAAAACGATCATCAAGTTTCGTTCGGCGTCGCTGGCATGCGCGAGTCGGGATCGAACGGACGCGAAGAAGTCTTCCGGCGCGGATTCGCGCTAAAGCCCAGCTTAAAAAAATGTCGAGAAAAATAGTAGTGATGCTTGCAAAGAGTGAAACGATGTGTGTACAAAACTGTAGCGTGATACGTTTGGTTCTTCTTGTTGCCAACACTGAAGGGAGGTGGTGAGAATGGCAAAGAAGAAAGCTGCAAAGAAGAAAGCTACAAAGAAGAAAGTTGCAAAGAAGAAAGCCACGAAGAAGAAGAAGTAGCAGTGCCACGGCTGAGATGGAAACAGCCAAGAAGAAATGAGCTCTGATCGCCGAGGATCTCGGCGGTCGCCCTTCCGAAGGAAAGGCAAAGAGCCCAAGGCGAAGCGGCAGGTGCCATGCCACGGCGGCACCTGCCGCTTTTTCTTTATCGCGGCGGGCGGCAGCGGAACTTGCCCGCCGGGGGCGCGGCTCTATAATAACGGCCGTGCGGACGATCGCGGTGACCAATCAGAAGGGCGGCGTCGGCAAGACCACGACCGTCGCGAACCTGGGGGCGGCGCTGGCCCGACGCCGGGTCAACACCTGCCTGATCGACCTGGACCCGCAGGCCCACCTGACCATGCACTTCGGCATCGACCGGGCGGCGCTGCCGCTGAGCGTCTACGACGTGATCATCGGGCGGGTGCCGCTGTGCCGCGCCGCCATCCTCGCCGAGCCCAACCTGACGGTCGTCCCGTCGGTGATCGGCCTGGCGGGGGCGGAGGTGGAACTGGCCGGCCAGGTCGGCCGGGAACAAATCCTCCGCGATCGCATCCAGGCGCAGAAGTTGCCGTACGAGCTGATCTTAATCGACTGCCCCCCGAGCCTGGGACTGCTGACCCTCAACGCCCTGGCCGCCGTGGAGGAGGTCTACATCCCGCTCCAGCCGCACTTTCTGGCGCTGCAAGGGCTGGGGGGGCTGCTGGAGACGGTCTCCCTCGTCCGCAAGCGAATCAACCCGGACCTGACCGTCGGCGGGCTGATCTTCTGCATGTTCGAGAGCGGCACGCGGCTGGCCGCGGAGGTCACCGAAGACGTCCGCCGCTTCTTCGACGCCGCCCGCGGCGGGGCGAGCCCCTGGTCCGGCGCACGGCTCTTTCAGACGCGAATCCGCCGCAACATCAAACTGGCCGAGTGCCCCAGCCACGGGACGACCATCTTCCAGTACGAGCCTTCCTCGCACGGGGCCGCCGACTACGCGGCGCTAGCCGATGAGTTCCTCGCCCTCTTTGCCAGCCAGGGCGAGTCCTTCGCGACGGCCGAGGCGGCGCCGCCAGCGGACCTCGCCGAAGCCGCGGGCAGACCGGACGCCGGCGTCTACGTCACGACCGCGCCGCAGACAGCGCCGCCGGAAGCGGCTCGCCCCGCCCAGCCGGACAGCTTTCCGGCGGACCAGGAACGCGCCGGCGACGAATCGCCCGCGGCGGGCGCCGGCTGATGAGCCGCCTCGGCCAGATCGCCCGCCGGCATCGCCGCCTGCTGCTTCTCGCCTGCGTGCTGCTGTGGGTGGCGCTGGCGGTGGGGACGCACCTGCCGCCCGAGCGGCTGCCGCGCACGAAACTGTCCGACAAGTTCCTCCACGGCGTGGGCTATTTCGCGCTGGCGGCGATCTTCTGGTCGACGCTGCGGGCGCATCAGCTTCCCCGGCGCGTTCGCGTCGGCTGCGTTTTTTTTGCGGCGCTGGCCTACGCGGCCGTGGATGAGATCACTCAGCCGATGGTAAGACGGTCGGCCTCGCTGGGAGATTGGACGGCCGACGTCCTCGGCGCCGCGGCGGCGCTGGCCGTCTGCGAGCTGCTGGCGATCGCACTGACACGCCGGACCGGACGAGAAACCCGACCCGCGCCGTAGCCGCCGGAGGCGGCGATCAGTCGCCGAAGCCGGCCTCGGCCACCTCGATCGCGCGGAGCAGGGCCTTGGCCTTGTTGATGGTCTCCTGGTACTCGCGCGCGGGCACCGAGTCGGCGACGATGCCGGCCCCGACCTGGACGTAGATCTTGCCGTCGGCGATGACCATGGTCCGCAAGGCGATGCAGGTGTCCATGTTACCGCCGAAGTCCACGTAGCCGACGGCGCCGGCGTAGGGCCCGCGCCGGGTGGGCTCCAGCTCGTCGATGATCTCCATCGCCCGGACCTTGGGGGCGCCGCTGACCGTGCCCACCGGCAGGGCCGTCCGCAGGGCGTCGAAGGCGGTCTTGCCGGCCGCCAGCTTGCCCTGCACGTCGGAGACGATGTGCATCACGTGGCTGTAGCGCTCGACCGTCATGACGTCGGAGAGCCTGACGGTGTCGGGCTCGGCCACCCGCCCGACGTCGTTGCGGGCCAGGTCCACCAGCATGATGTGCTCCGCCCGCTCCTTCTCGTCGGCCAGCAGCTCGGCCTCCAGGGCCTCATCCTCGGCCTCGGTGGCCCCGCGCGGGCGCGTGCCGGCCAGCGGGCGGTTGGTCACCACGCCGCCCTCCACGCGACAGAGGATCTCCGGCGAGGAGCCGACCAGCGTTACCTCCGGCGCGTGCAGCACGAACATGTAGGGCGACGGATTGATCACCCGCAGCGCGCGGTAAATCTCGAACGGCGTCGCTCGCGTCGTCACCGCCAGCCGCTGCGAGAGCACCACCTGCAAAATGTCGCCGGCGCGGATGTAGTCCTTGCAGGTCTCCACCGCCTGCTCGAACCGCTTCCGGCGGAAGTTGGACTCGAACGGCATCTGCGGCAGGTGGTCCAGCGTGACCTCTCCCACGCCGCGGGCGTCGCCGCTGCGGATGGAGTCGATGGTCTTCTCGACGGCCTCGGTGGCCTTGCGGTAGGCGATGCCGGGGTCGTCTTTGACGTGGGCGTTACAGACGACCTTGACGGTCTTGTACACGTGGTCGAAGACGACCATCGTGCGGTACAGCCCGAAGCTCAGGTCCGGCAGCTTCCGGTCGTCTTCCGGGCCCCGGCCGAGGCGCTCGTAGTAGCGGATCATGTCGTAGCCGGCGTAGCCGACGGCCCCGCCGGTGAACCGCGGAAGCTCGGCGGCGCGGACCGCCCGGTACGGCTTCATCAGGGCCTGCAACTCCGCCAGCGGATCGTGGCTGCGCTTTTCCTGGACCGCGCCGTCCGCCCCGCGAATCTCGATCCGGTCGCGCGTGGCCGTGAAGACGACGGTCGGATCCACCGCGACGAAACTGTACCGGGCACGCTCGCCGATGACCGCGCTTTCCAGCAGGAAGGCATGCGCGGCCGGCTCGGCGTCCGGCGGATGGGCCAGCCGCTGATACACGCTGACCGGCGTCAGGGCGTCGGCCAGGAGCTGGCGGTAGACGGGAATGCAGTTGCCCTGCTCGGCCAGGCGGCAGAAATCGGTGAAATTGGGATAGTAGTGCTTCATGACATCTCTCGCCCGTCGGCCCGCGATCGAAACCGCCCGCCCGCCGGGGGCCGGGGGCGATCGCAGCCGTTACATCGGGTGCAACAGTTTAGACATCGGCGCAAGCGCCGAACGACCTTAGCAGGCCGGAACGCCCGTCGGCACAGCGGGCCGGCGCCCCGGCCGGCGCCACACCCAATGTCGCGCGAGAGGTAACATGACCAACGTATTGTAATGCCTCGCCTCCGCCCCGCCAACCTCATTTCCCGCCAATTCCGCCCGCCCCCGCGGGCGGAAACGCCGCCCATGCCGCTGTTGCAATCGCGCCGAAACCGCGGACAATAGCCGCCGGAGAACCCGGCGGCGGCGTCGGGCAGCGAGCATTGGGCCAGCCGCGGCCGCGGCCGCGTGCAGGGAAACCAACCCATGTTCAGAACAACTATGATGGCCGCTTGTGTGATTCTCGCCTGCGGCGCCCAGCTTCAGGCGGGGCTGCTGAGCGTTCCCGACGACTACACCCCCGAGAAATCCTGGCCGGTGGTCGTCTCCACCCAGGACAACCCCTCCCCGGAGCGGATGAAGCGGACGCCGTATTTCCTGGTCCACGCCGGCGGCCAGGGCACGGTCGCCACCAGGAAGATCCACGACGAGCTGAGAAAGCTCGCCGCCCGGTACAACATCGACCCGTTCCGGATCTACGGCACGGGCTTTTCCCGCGGCGGGCAGGAAATACTGATCCAGGCGTGGCAGCACCCGGACTGGTTCGCGGCCATCGCCCCGGTGTGCTCGGACCTGCGCGAGAAGCCCGACCGCAACCGGCGCGACCTCAACGTCAAATACCTCGTCAACGTCCCCACGCTGTTGCTCCACGGCACCGGCGACAGCTTCCGCCGCACCGGGCGGATCGAGTATGAGCTGATGAAGGAGGCCGGCTGCCCCGTCACCTGGCAGAACTACGCCGGCGGCCACTCGCCCGCCCTCCCGTTCAAGCAGAACGTCAAGCTGCTGACCGATTTCTTCGACAAGCACCGCCTCGACCCGTATCCCAGGAAGGTCGTCCACCTCATCGAGCACAAGCGGTACTCGCGGGCGTTCTGGGTGGACTCGACGCTGGTCAAGGACGCATCCGACATCAAGGCCGTCTTCACCGTCGAGGTCAAGGACGGCAACCGGATCGAGGTAGAGGCCAACGAGCTGATCGCCGCGCTCCAGTTGCACCTCAACGACAAGCTCGTGGACATGACCAAGCCCGTAACCGTCGTCACCGGCAAGAAGACGCTGTATGCGGGCCCGGCCAAGGCCGTGCTGACGGTCAAACTCCGCGAGGGCCAAGCCTACCAGCCGGCGCCGAGCCGGCCGCTGTGGGAGGAGCTGCTCGAGATCCGGAAGAAGGCCCGGGCCGCCACGCAGCCGGCCGCCGCGGCCGGGCGGCGGGTGCACGTCTTTCTCAGCGGGAAAGTCCAGGGCGTGGGGTTCCGGGCCTTCACGCGGCAGGAGGCCATCGCCCTGAAGCTGACCGGCTGGGTCAAGAACCTGCCCGACGGGCGGGTGGAGGCGATCATCGAGGGCCCGGCCGAGAAGGTCAAAAAGCTGCTGGCCAAGATCAAGCGCGGCCCGCCGCGGGCTCGCGTGGACAAGGTCGAGACCAAGGACGAGTCGCACAAGGGCGAGTTCAAGGGCTTCGAAGTGCGCCTCTGAGCGGCCCGCCGGCTCGTCCGGGGTATTCCGGGCGACGGGCGGATGGCGGGTGGCCCGGCGCCCGGGCGGGGCTACGCGCCCGCCTCGGTCTGCGCCTTGGCCTTGAGCAGCAGCACTCCCCCGGCGACGACGGCCAGCCCGCCCGCCAGTTGGGCGGCGGTCATGGTTTCTCCCAGCACGGCGTAGGCCGCCGCCAGCGTCACGAAGGGCGTTCCCAGCATGATCCCGCTGGCGGCGCAGGTCCTCCTGCGCGGCGTCCACGAAGGTGTTGAACGTTGCGGCTGGGATGACCAGCGGATCGCCGGGCTTGACCTTCTTCAGCGCGTCGCCCATGTGGCACCTCGGAACATTGGCCCAGAGCACGGAATCAGGGTAGACTCATTCGTGGTGCAACCTCCGACATCGGCATGGTTCGCCAGCGCGAAGCGGCCTGGCAAATCGGGGAGACGACCATGGGCAAACGCGTGCCGAAGAGTATGAAGATACTCTTGGTGGTGAACTGTTTGGCGATCCTTGGCTTTGCCTTCCTGTTCCTGGTCCAGCCCCTGCTCACAGACCTCAGCGTCCGGGGAAGGTACACTGAATTGGACAGGGCGGGTGTCATCAACGAGGACGCGCTCGCTGAGTTCCATCCCAGCTATGGCTTTGCGCCGGGAAACTACCGCAATTCCGTTCCTCGGTACATTGCGGGCGATGCCCTTCGAGCCGAACGAACCAATGGAGGGATTGGCCTTGCCCTGGCATGCACGAACGTGGCACTGGGTGTCTGGGTCCTGTTGGCAGGAAGACGCAGTCTCGCATCCGCAAAGGGCATGGAATCGTGATTGCCGCATGGGTTATGTCCCAATCCCCAGGGCGGCGAAGTTGCCTTCCTCGTACATCTTCTCGACGTAGGCGGCGAGAGGCACCTTGACGATGGCCTCGGCCGCGGCGCCCGGGCGGGGTTACGTGCCCGCCTCGGTCTGTGCCTTGGCCTTGAGCAGCAGCGCTCCCCCGGCGACGACGGCCAGCCCGCCCGCCAGTTGGGCGGCGGTCATGGTTTCTCCCAGCACCGCGTAGGCCGTCGCCAGCGTCACGAAGGGCGTGCCCAGCATGATCCCGCTGGAGACCACCGCTCCCAGCCGGTGAATGCCGCGGTAATAGAGGATGTGTCCGAAGCCGATGCCGATGAAGCCGGAGACGATCATGCTGACGCCCCAGCCGACCTGGCCGATGAGGTTCACGCCCGCGGGCGCCAGCGCCGCCCGCCAGACGCTGCCGGCGGCGGGGGGCTGGCCGCGTTCTGCGCTTCCGGCCCAGCACGAGGACGAACGGCAGCCACAGCAGGGCGGCGGTGGAATATCGGATGGCGTTGACCGTCCAGGGGTCCACGTACACCGCCGGGTCCACTTCCCCCGTCAGGTATCGCAGGAAGATGGGCACGACGCCGAAGCGGCACGTGGCCGCCGCGACGCACGGGACCGCGACCGATCTGTCGGTGTCGCCTTTCGGCATCGCCTCACCGGGCCTCCGGGAATCCTCCGCGCGGCCGCGCCGCGCCGGGGCCTTATAATCCTTTTGGGCGCCGCTGTCACGGCCGGAGGAGAGATTCACACCTTCCCGGCTAGGGCATTGCAGCTCTGCTGCATGCGGGACGGCTGGGCTGCCCGGCGACCCACCTTTCCCCCTTTTTTTGGCCGCGAACAACGCGAACCAAAACAGAAATGTAGGGCGGGGCTACGGCCCCGCCGCCGGCCCCGCCGAACGGAGCAATAGGACGGGGTCGGCGCGTGATGGCGCTTGCGGCGAACGCAGCTTGCGGTAAGCTGGTCAGCCGCCAACAGCAGAGGAGAGATCTGAACATGCCCATTGCCGCAGCCCGCAAATCGCCGGGGACGCTCGCGGTCGACCCGACGCCGGTCTTTGACCTGTCGCCGTATCTGTACATGCAGTTCATGGAGCCGCTGGGGTCGACCGACGGGTCGGTCGACGCCTCCTGGAACTACCGGGCCGACCGCTGGCGGCGGGACCTGGTCGAGGTGACGCGGGAGCTTGCCCCCACGCTGGTCCGCTGGGGCGGGTGCTTCGCGTCCTACTACCGCTGGAAGGAGGGGGTCGGGCCGCGCGACAAGCGCGTGCCCATGCACAACCTCCTGTGGGGCGGCATGGAGACCAACCAGGTCGGCACGCGCGAGTTCGTGGACTTCTGCCGGCTGGTGGGCGCCGACCCGCTGTTCGTGGTCAACTTCGAATCGGACGGCCGGAAGAGGTGGGCCAGGCCCGGCCGGGGAATGAACCGGCTCGGCACGGCCAAGGAGGCGGCCGAGTGGGTGGACTACTGCAACAACCCCGCCAACAGGCGCCGCCGGCGGCACGGACCGAAGGCGCCGCTGCGCGTGCCCATCTGGCAGATCGGCAACGAGACCTCCTACGACAAGAACGGCTTCGACTGCGAGACGGCCGCCAGGAAGACCGTCACCTTCGCCAAGGCCATGCGCGAGGCCGACCCCACCATCAAGCTCATCGGCTGGGGCGACGTGGCCTGGGCGCCGCGGGTGCTGGAGATCGCCGGCGAACACCTCGACTACATCGCCTTCCACAACGGCTACCACTCCACGCTGCCCAACTCCCCGCTGAACGAGGACGACTACGCCAAAGACCCGGACCGCACTTGGCGGCACCTGATGACCGGCGCCGACTGGGCCGCCCGCAAGCTCAAGGAGATGCGCCGGCAGACCGCCGGTTACGACGTGCCGCTGGCCCTGACCGAGAGCCACTACGGCATGCCGGGGCGGAACCGCTGCGACCTGATGGCGGCCTGGGCGACCGGCGTGGCCTACGCCAGGATATTCAACCTGTACCAGCGGAACGGCGACGCCCTCAAGATCGCCACGGTGGCCGACTTCTGCGGCACCCGGTGGATGTGCAACGCCGTCATCCTGCCCACCCCGGGTGAGAGAAACGCCTACATGATGCCGGTGGCCCGCGTCATGTCGCTGTTCCGCGGACACACGGGAAGGAAGGCGGTGAGTGCGACGAAGTGCCCCTCGGCCCTCGACGTGACCGCCAGCCGCACGGGCAAGCGCGTCTGGCTGCACGTGGCGAACACGCTCCGCGCCAGGTCCGTCCGGGCGGCCATCCGCATCGAAGGCATGAAGATTCTCTCGGGCAAGGTCTTCCAGATCGCCGTGGACCCGGAGCTGGAGGTGTGGTGGCAGAACGCGGATCGCTTCGCCCCCGTCCAGAAGAAGCTGCCGGCCGGCGCGAAGTGGACCTTCCCGCCGGCCTCGGTGACGGCAATCGAGCTGAGAGTCGCCGACGCCGGCGCCCCTGGGCTGGCTTCTCGAAGGCGTCAAGGCGTCAAGATTTCAAGATTTGGTGAGAGCCAAAAGTGACGCCTTGACCAGCGCGACGATTTCTTGCCCCCCTTGAGGGGCCTCCGAGGCCGACTCGTAGATGTGGAACGAGCGCCACGCTTCGACCTGCCCGCAAATCGGCAGGCGGGCCTGCCCGGCAACGTGCCGGAGCAGATGCGGAAGTTCGCCAGAAGGGAGCCGCCGCTTTACTATGGC